>Ga0182194_1000033_pt1 | contig 19337 bp, 17 predicted proteins | sample G5R1MG_34_FD_128377 | JGI IMG/M metagenome (GOLD analysis project Ga0182194, IMG submission 128377) | Switchgrass phyllosphere microbial communities from Michigan, USA - G5R1_MAIN_12SEP2016_LD1 MG | ecosystem: Host-associated > Plants > Phyllosphere > Phylloplane/Leaf | place: USA: Michigan...
CGACTTCCATGTGGCTGGGGCCGTCCCAAGGCTTCGACCCGACTTCGCGGATGCCGGCATTGATGACCGGCTGCCCCGGAAGGTTCAGCATGTACGAGTTGACTTCGAAGTCGCCGTTGTCGGGGTAGCCGTAAGTCCAGAACCACTGGTTACCGGTGATCTTGACCGTCAGCGCGGACTTGGGTGCTGGCTTGTACTGCTTGGCGATGAGGTCGATCGAGGGAACGGCGATGCACACCAGGATCAGCACGGGAACCAGGGTCCACGCCACTTCGAGCAGCGTATTGTGGCTGGTGCGCGAGGCGACCGGGTTGGCGCGGCGATTGAAGCGGACCACGACCCAGACGAGCAGCACCAGAACCAGCAGCGTGATCGCGGCGATCAGCGGCACCAGAACGACGTCATGAATCCAGTGACCGTACTCACCATAAGGCGAGAACTGCTTCTGCAGGCCGATACCGCCATCGACGGGCATGCCGATGCCGGGCGTGGGCTTCATCGGCGTGTAGGCTGGGCTGGCCGCGACATCGGCCGTCGCGCCGGTATTGTTGACCGGGTTGCCGGCAGCCTCGGCGGACGCCGCACCCTTGTCAGCCGCGACAGGCGCCTGCGCGCCGACCTTGCCGGCGGCCGGAGCGGAATAGGCCGGCATCGGCGTCGCAGCGGCCATGGCGGCCTGCGGCAACAGCGCCAGAGCGAGCGACAGGCCAAGAGCCTTCAGTGCAAGACTGGCGGCACGGACGTGATTACCGGACTTCATTCGTCGTGGTTTCCCGATTCCCTGTATTGACGCGCAAAGCCCGGAAATTCGGGGCGAAACGTGCCACAGATGCGGGGAGAAAATTGCCCCTGAGCCGGGCCTATACGCGCGCTTGCGGCGCGTCTCAAGCGCCTCTAGGGAATTTTTGACAAGCCCGGGAACGCAGTACGCTCGCAGGCTGAGAACAAGGATCAAGACAATCATGCAGGAAGAAGCCGTCCTTGCCGAGTTCCGCGCGAGCAAGGCGTTGCTGGAAGGTCACTTCCTGCTCTCGTCCGGCCGGCACAGCGCACACTATCTGCAATGCGCGCGGGTGCTGATGAACCCAGCGCGCGCCGGCCGCCTGGCCACCGCGCTCGCCGCCAAGCTGCCCCACGAGCTTCGCCGTCAGATCGCCAAGGTAGTGTCGCCGGCGATGGGCGGCGTGATCATCGGCCAGGAAATGAGTCGCGCGCTGCAAGTCGATGCGATGTTCGTCGAGCGGCCCGAAGGCTTTTTCGAACTGCGCCGCGGCTTCGCGCTCGAAGCCGGCGACAAGGTGCTGATGGTCGAGGACGTGGTGACCACCGGCAAGTCCTCGCGCGAGGCGATCGCCGCGATCGAGGAGGCCGGGGGGGAGGTGATCGCCGCAGCAGCGCTGGTCGATCGTTCGGGCGGCTCGGTCGATCTGGGCGTGCCGTTCACCGCGTTGGTCGACATCACCTTCCCGACATACGCCGCCGACGAGCTGCCTCCCGAACTGGCGGCCTTGCCGGCGATCAAACCCGGCAGCCGCGCCAAGGTCTAGGCTTTATAGTATGGTGATCAACGCCCACGCCCTTGATCCGCGCCCTCTTCGGCTCGGTGTCAACATCGATCATGTCGCGACCATCCGCAACGCGCGCGGCGGCGATCATCCCGATCCGGTCCGGGCGGCGCAGATCGTGGCGCAGGCCGGCGGCGATGGGATTACCGTCCACTTGCGCGAGGATCGGCGCCATATCCGCGACGAGGATCTCGCCCGCGTGCAGGCAGCGACCGGACTGCCGCTCAACCTGGAAATGGCCGCGACCGACGAGATGGTCGAGATCGCGCTGCGTCATTCCCCTCACGCCGCCTGCATCGTGCCGGAACGGCGCGAGGAGCGCACGACCGAGGGCGGCCTCGACGCCGCAGGCCAGCACAACCGCCTTGCACCGCTGGTCTCCCGACTGACCGATGCCGGCATCCGCGTCAGCCTGTTCATCGCTCCCGACCCGCGCCAGATCGAAGCTGCGGTGCGGCTGGGCGCCCCCGTGGTCGAACTGCACACCGGCGAGTACGCCCACGCGACGGGGGACCAGATCGCGGTCGAGCTGAAGCGCATCGCCGACATGGCCGCGCTCGCGGTCAAGAACGGCATCGAGCCCCATGCTGGCCACGGCCTGACCTACGAGAACGTGCAGCCGATCGCCGCCATCCCGCAACTCGCCGAACTGAACATCGGCCACTATCTCATTGGCGAAGCGATATTTTGCGGCCTCGAAGCCAGCGTCGCCAGGATGCGCGAGCTGATGGACGCTGTCCGGTGATAATCGGCTTGGGCTCGGACCTGTGCAACATCGAACGCATCCAGGCGTCGATCGACCGCTTCGGTGACCGCTTCCTCAACCGTGTTTTCACCGATGTGGAGCGGGGCAAGGCGGCACGGCGCCCGCACACGATCGCCGGCACTCTGGCCAAGCGGTTCGCCGCCAAGGAGGCCTTCTCCAAGGCGGTCGGCACCGGCTTCAAGGCTGGCGTATTTATGAAGGACATTGGCGTGGTCAATGCGCCGTCCGGCGCGCCCACCCTGGCGCTCACCGGCGGCGCGGCGGAGCGGCTCGCGTCGCTCGTTCCGGCGGGATACCGGCCCTTGGTTCATCTGACGCTCACCGACGACCACCCATGGGCGCAAGCCTTCGTCATCATCGAAGCCCTCCGGCCTGAGGACCTGCCCCCATCATGAGCGATACCCAGGCCGAGTTGCTGCCGTGCGAACCCAATGCGCAGCAGGAGCCTGCCGAACGGATCGACTGGCTGCGGGAACTGCGCGGACTGTTCCTGATGCTGCTGGCGGTGCTGGGCTTTCACAGCTTCATTGCCAAGCCGTTCTACATCCCCTCGATCTCGATGATGCCCAACCTGCTGGTCGGCGATCGGCTGGTGGTCTCCAAGTATCCGTACGGCTGGAATTGGTCCTCGATCAGCTTCCACTTGCTACCACGCGGTACCTGGCGCGTGGCCGGGCGCACGCCCGAATATGGCGACATCGTCATCGTCGTACCGCACGACCGCAAGGAAGACCTGATCAAGCGTGTCGTTGGCCTGTCCGGAGACCGCATTGCCGTGATCAACGGGCAGATCGTCCTCAACGGCAAGCCCGTCCCCCAACGGTCCGAGCCGCCGGTGCAGCTGCCGGTGGAGGACAAGCTGCTCTGCGACAATGACGGTTACCAGAGCCCGTGCCTCGACGCCTTCGAGCGTTACCGCGTGCGTTTACCGAGTGGGCGCGATGTCTACGAGTTGCCCGCATATCGCGAAACATTGCCCAACGGTGCGAGTTACACGGTGATCGATCACCTTGACCAGATGCTGGATCACTTTCCAGAGGTCACCGTGCCGGAGGGCCACGTGTTTCTTATGGGCGACAATCGCGATCATTCCGCCGACAGTCGCATGCCGCTGTGGGGACACGGCCTGGGTGGCCCGGTGCCGCTTTCCGACGTTGGCGGCCGCGCCGAAGTGGTGACGTTCTCGCTCGATGGTAGCCAGAACTGGAACCCGTTGAGCTGGGTGCGCGCGTTGCGCTCTGGCCGAGCGGGATCATCGCTGCGCCCGCCGCTCGATACCGCGTCCCTCCCGCGTCAGCCCGCGGCATGAGCGCCGAGGTGACCGCCGAAGACCACGCGCTGAACGCGGTCGACGAAGGACGCGCCGGCCCCAGCGACATCTCCGATCGCCGCACGCGGATGGAGGTTCGCAAGGCTGCGACGTGGTTTGGCGTCGCGGTCGCGTTCGGCCTCGCCATCTTTCTGTCCGGTTCCCTGCTGGTGATCTTCGGCGGCGTGGTGTTCGCCGCGCTGATCGATGGCGGCGCGCGACTGCTCGGACGCGTGCTGCCACTTAGTAGGGGCCTGCGGGTCGGCATCGTCCTGCTCCTGGCGCTGGTCTTCCTGGTATGGACGGTCATGTTCGCAGGTAGCCAGATCGCCTCTCAGGCGGCGCAGTTACCCGCGACGATCGAAGGGCAGTTCTACAAGAGCCTTGGCTGGTTGCGCAGCCATGGCATCAATGTCGACCAAGGCGACGTGCAAGGTCTGATGCGACAGGCCATGGGCGGGATAGGCCAAGTGACGCGCGCCGTCGGCGGCCTTATCGGTGGCCTGACCACGCTGTTCCTGATCCTGGTACTGGGGATCTACTTCGCCATCGAGCCCGACATCTATCGTCGTGGGTTCGCCTGGATCCTGCCCGCCGACAAGCGCGACGACTTCGAGCGCACCGCCCAGGCGATGGGTGCATCGTTGCGCCGGCTGCTGTTCGGCCGGCTGCTCGGCATGGCGGTGGAAGGCGTGGCCACCTGGCTGATGCTGCAGGCCTATGGCGTGCCGATGGCATTCCTGCTGGGTCTTATCACCGCGCTGCTGGCGGCGCTGCCCAACATCGGCGCGCCGATCTCCGGCGCGATCATGGTGCTGGTGGGCTTCTCCGGCGGTGTCGACATGGGCATCTTCACCATCATCGTCTATGCCATCGTCCAGACCGTCGATGGCTACGTGATCGTGCCGATCATCGCGCGCAAGACCGTCGACCTGCCCCCCGCGCTGGTACTGGCGGCGCAGTTGATCATGGGCGTGCTATTCGGCATCCTCGGCCTCGCCCTGGCCGATCCGATGGTGGCGATGATCAAAGTCTGGCTCGAGCGCCGCGCGCACCGCAACCAGGAAGAGCAGGATGACGGCGTATCCGGCGAGGCCGCTCAGGCCACTTGAGCGGCGGCTTCGCCTGCACGTGAAGGTTTCGCCTTGGATTGCCTTGGGCTAGGGCAAGCCCATCTATGGCGCGCAAATTCCTTTACATCATCATCGGCCTCGTCGTGCTGGTCTTCGCGGTCCTTCTGGTTCTGCGCGTCTATGCGGAGGATCTGACCGAGATCGCCTTCGTGCCTTCGGCGAAGTTTACCGATCAGCCCCGGCTGGCTGCCGCGAGCTATGACGATCCCACGATGTGGCTTGCGCGGCCTGGAATGGTCAACGATCCCAGCCGCTGGCTGCCATCCAATTACGCCCAGGTACAGGCCCGCGAAACGGCCGCTACGGACGATGCGACCAGGCCGGAAACTGAGACGAGACCAAGCCCTGCGAAAGTCGATGCGGCGGTGTTCTTCGTCCATCCTACCGGGCTCGTCAGCCGAACCAACTGGAACGCCAACCTCGATGATGATGCCTCCCGCCAGCGCTCGCGCCTGTTCGTGAAAGGCATGGCGAGTGCGTTCAATGCCAGCTCGGATGTCTGGGCGCCACGCTATCGCCAGGCTGCCATCGGCGCGTTTCTGACCGATGCGCCGGAAGCAACCCAGGCGCTCGATCTTGCCTATAGGGATGTGGAGCAGGCCTTCGACACCTTCGTGAAGCGGATCCGCCCCGATCAGCCGATCGTGCTAGTCGGGCACAGCCAGGGCGCGTTCCACTTGCGCCGTCTGATCCGAGACCGGATTGCCGGCACGCCCTTGGGCCAGCGGATCGCCGCTGCCTACATCATCGGTTGGCCTGTTTCGGTTTCGCGGGATCTGCCCCTGATGCAGATGCCCGCGTGCAAGGACGCCAGTTCGACTGGTTGCATCATAAGCTATCTGTCGTTCGCCGACCCGCCGGAAACCGCGATGTTGCTGCGGGCTTACGCAAGGCGGCGCGGCCTAGATGGAAAAGAAGTGGGGCCCAATCCGGAGTTCGTCTGCGTCAATCCGATCAGCGGCGTTGAGGACGGCAAAGCCGCCGCGAAGGACAATCTGGGGACGCTGGTGCCGGATCTCGTGCAAGGCACGGGCGCGCTGACATCGGGCGTCGTACCCGCCATGTGTGGGCCCGATCACTTGCTGCACATCGGCCCACCGCCGGCACTCGACATGGGCCCTTACGTACTGCCGGGTAACAACTATCACTTGTATGACATGACGCTGTTCTGGTCGAACTTGCGCGCGGATTTCTCCCGGAGGGTCGCGGCATTCGCCCTCAAACGCTGAAACGGCGAAAGACTTAACGCAGCAGCGAGGTCACTTCGCTCTGCAATGCCTCAAGCCGATAGGGCTTGGCCAAAAAATGGCCTTCATCGGGGATCTGGGCAGTCCGGGGGAACGTATCACCCGAGGTAATCAGGATCTTCATCGCCGGCCACCGCTCATGCACCAGCTTCGCCAGGGCGAGGCCATCCATGCTGCCGGGCATGCGGATGTCCGTGAACAGCACGTGCACTTCGCCCGCTTGTTCTAGAATCCGCACCGCCTCATCGGCATCGCCGGCTTCGATCACTTCATAGCCGGCTTCCTCGAGCGCATCGATACCGATGGCCCGGATCATCGGTTCGTCCTCTACGAGGAGAACCTTGGTCTTCGTTCGCGCATCCATATGATCTCACCGCACCGTTTCATCATGAACGAGCCAGAATGCAGACACGTTCCAATCGGGCAGAAAAATCATTTATTTTGCGTAAGTTAAGATACTTGCGCAGTGTATGAAGGTATTGAAAACTAAACCTTAAAGTGGATTGTCAAGCTGTACGATAGGTTCATCGCTGGCCCGCTGGGTGGTCTTGGCCTCGCGCGGAGAGGCGAAGCTCGCGAGCACCGCATTGTCCCGTCCGTAAATGTCGGCCAGCTTCTTTAGGCTGCCGTCGATGGTCCGGGCCATGGTCATGTACGTGATGTAGACAGGGAAAGTCCGCGTCATCGGCACCTTGGTATAGATGCCTGCGCGGCTCAGGTCCGCTGCCTGTTCGGCCGGCATCTGAGCCCCGAGGATCGCCATGGTCATGCCCAGTTCCACCGCCCGCTCGGTGCGGATGCAGCCGTGGCTGAACGCCCGGACTTCGGAGTTGAAGAAGCTCTTAGACGGCGTGTCGTGCAGGTAGATCGCATGCGGATTGGGCATGTCGATCTTCATCAGACCCAGCGCATTGCTTGGACCCGGCTGCTGCACGACGGTGATCGTGCCGTCGGCGTTGCGCGTACCCTTGTAATGGTTCGCCTTGGCCCAACCGGGATTGCCCATGACCTTGGCGCCGAGCCCCTCACCCTTGACGATCGACTGCGGCACCGTCCAGGTCGGGTTGAACACCACCGCGCTGACCGTCTCGGCCAGTTGCGGAGTCGCGGTCTTGCCCGGCTTGCCGACCACGGTCTTGTAGGAGCGGACGATACGGTTCTTCACCGTCAGGCGCAGCTGGAATTCAGGCACGTTGGTGATCAGGTAGACGTCGCCCAGATCGTGCTTGAGCCAACGCCAGCGGTCCATGTTGGCGCGGATCAGCGACTTCTTGGCCGCCTGCGCCTCGGGCGTGTCGGCCAGCGCCTGCTTGAGGGCGGCATAGTCGGGATGCGTGGGCGCGAGCTGCCCCACCACACCGGCGATGTCGTGGCTGCTGAGCGCCTGCGCCATGATCTGCGCGGTCGGCATCTGGTCCTGATCGGGATCGACCGCGAACCACTGCACCCGCGCGGTCATCGGCGTGCGTCCGTCGCGCAGATCCTCGACCAGCCACGCGAACGACCGGCTCGCCACCTGGTCCAGAGCATTGCCCGGCCCCGCAGCGATCGCCGCCTTCAACGCTTCGGGCTGATAGTCCTTGGCGAACAAGCCCTCGGTCTTGATGCCCTGGATCGTCGCGAGCAGCGCCTGCGCATCGGCCACCGTCCACGGCATGACCGTCTCGATCACCTGCAGCGGCTGCACCACGGGCTTGGCCGTCGATGCGGGATCCGCGTCCTCCATCACGGGCGGCAAGCCTTGCACGGAGGCGGGAGGCGTGGGCGCGGCGGTCCCGCTGTTGCTGGACGAACGCCGGGTGGCGTCGGTCGTCGTGGTATCCCACTCCGACGCCGGAGCCTGCGCCTTGATCTTCGGCGCGGTCTTGGCAGCAGTCGATGCGGACGCATCGCTGCGCTGCGCCAGTGCCGGCTGCCAGGCCGTCGTCGCGAGCAGGACGCCCGCCATCGTGAAAGTGCCGATACCGGTTCGCGTCCGCTGATTCATACGTGCCAGAACTCGCTCCAAACCGTTTCGATGCAACATCGCTGCCGCCGTGGGGAAAAATCGCGGATGTCGATCCGCCGTGACGCCAGAGTAGCGCCTTGCAGGGCCCCACTTCAAGCTTCCGACCTGACTCTATGGTGAATTGCCCAGCTGATAACCCGCGATCAGGCGCTTGCGCCGGCCGCAACGACGCGCGACAGCTTTACCTGTCATGACCTCGTCCCCGCCCGCCCCTTATCGCGCGCCACTGCCGTCGCGAGCGGCGGCGATCGTGGCGGTGATGGTGGGTATCGCGCTGTTCAGCGGCATGGATGCGGCGATCAAGGGCGCGTCGCTGATGGTCGGCGTCTATTCGGCCCTGCTGATCCGCAATCTGATCGGCCTGGCGCTGATCGCCCCGATCTGGTTGGCCGGACCGCGCCGCTGGCCTGCGTCCGCGGTGTTGCGGCTGCATGTCCTGCGATCGAGCGTGAATGCGGCGATGATGCTGCTGTTCTTCGTCGCCCTCGTCCGCTTGCCGATTGCCGAGGGCATCGCCATCTCCTTCATCGCGCCGCTGATCGCCCTGTTTCTAGCGGCGGTGCTGCTGGGCGAGACGATCCGCCGGCGCGCGGTGCTGGCCTCGCTGCTGGGGCTGGCCGGAGTCGCGGTGATCGTCGCCGACCGGCTCGGCACGCACACCGCCGATCGCCAGACGCTGATCGGGATCGCCGCCGTCCTCGCCTCCGCCGTGCTCTACGCGGTCAACCTGGTGCTGCAGCGCAAGCAGGCGCAGCTCGCCGATCCGATCGAGGTCACGCTGTTCCAGAACCTCGTCATCTCCGCCCTGCTCGCCTTGGCCGCGCCCTGGTGGGTGGTCGTGCCGTCGTGGCCGGCGCTCGGCCTCATCGCGCTGGGCGCCCTCCTGGCGACCTCGGCGCTGGCGCTGCTGGCCTGGGGCTATGCTGGGGCCGAGACGCAAGTGCTGGTGCCGATCGAGTACACCGCCTTTCTCTGGGCCGCGCTGCTGGGCTGGCTGTTCTTCGGCGAACCGGTCAGCCTTGCCACCCTCGCCGGGACAGTGCTCATCGTGCTGGGCTGCTGGATCGGCACGCGCGAGCCCGACCGCGCCCGCATCGAGCAAACCGCCGTCTGAACGCGCGAAACCCGTGCCGCCCTTGACCTTCGCCCCCCAAGCGCGCATCGGCGGGGCCGACGAATCCGCTTGTCGCAATGCAGCATGTCCGCGCGCGGTCCGCTGGCGACGGCCTAATCCTTTGAAGGGGAACACGCCCACATGACTCAGGTCGGACAGGACACTCTCGGCACGCGCAGCACCATGACGGTGGGCGACAAGGACATCGCCTACTACTCGCTGAAGAAGGCATCGGAACAGCTCGGCGACATCAGCCGCCTGCCTTTCTCGATGAAGGTCCTGCTGGAGAACCTGCTCCGCTTCGAGGATGGCGGCTTCACCGTCGGGCGTGAGCACATCCAGGCCCTGGTCGACTGGCAGGCCAATCCCAAGACCGGCGCCGAGATCCAGTACCGCCCCGCCCGCGTGCTGCTGCAGGACTTCACCGGCGTGCCTTGCGTGGTCGACCTCGCCGCCATGCGCGACGCGATCCGCACCCTGGGTGGCGATACCTCCAAGATCAACCCGCTCGTTCCCGTGAACCTGGTCATCGACCACTCGGTGATGGTCGACGAGTTCGGCCACCCGCGTGCCGCCGAAGAGAACGTCGAGATCGAGTACCAGCGCAACATGGAGCGCTACGACTTCCTCAAGTGGGGCTCCAAGTCGCTCGACAACTTCTCGGCCGTGCCCCCGGGCACCGGCATCTGCCACCAGGTGAACCTGGAGTACATCGCTCAATCGGTGTGGACCTCGAACGACCAGGACGGCAACCTCGTCGCCTATCCGGACACGTGCGTCGGCACCGACAGCCACACCACCATGGTCAACGGCCTGGGCGTGCTGGGCTGGGGCGTGGGCGGCATCGAGGCCGAGGCCGCGATGCTCGGCCAGCCGGTCTCCATGCTCATCCCCGAGGTCGTCGGCTTCAAGTTCGTCGGCGAGCTGAAGGAAGGCGTCACCGCCACCGACCTCGTGCTGACCTGCACCTCGATGCTGCGCAAGCACGGCGTCGTCGGCCGCTTCGTCGAATACTACGGCCCCGGCCTCGCTTCGCTGAGCCTCGCCGACCGCGCGACGCTCGCCAACATGGCACCGGAATACGGCGCGACGTGCGGCTTCTTCGGCATCGACGACAAGACCCTGGACTACCTGCGCCTCACCGGCCGCGAGGAAGACCAGATCGCGCTGGTCGAGGCCTATGCCAAGGAGCAGGGCTTCTGGATCGAGCCCGGCGCCGCCGACCCGATCTTCTCCAGCTGCCTCGAGCTCGACCTGTCGACCGTCGTGCCTTCGCTCGCCGGCCCCAAGCGCCCGCAGGACTGGGTCTCGCTGCCCGATGTGGACGAGGTCTTCAACAACGACATGGAAAAGGTCTACAAGAAGGCCGCCGGCCGCGTTCCGGTCGAAGGCAAGGACTTCGACATCGGCGATGGTGACGTCGTGATCGCCGCGATCACCAGCTGCACCAACACCTCCAACCCCTCGGTGCTGGTCGCCGCCGGCCTGCTCGCCAAAAAGGCGGACGAGCTGGGCCTCAAGCCCAAGCCCTGGGTCAAGACCTCGTTGGCGCCAGGCTCGCAGGTCGTCACCGACTACCTCAACAAGGCCGGCCTGCAGAGCCACCTCGACAACATTGGCTTCAACCTGGTCGGCTACGGCTGCACCACCTGCATCGGCAACTCCGGCCCGCTGGCCGAGCCGATCAGCAAGGCGATCAACGAGAACGGCCTGGTCGCCAGCGCCGTGATCTCGGGCAACCGCAACTTCGAAGGCCGCGTGTCTCCCGATGTGCGCGCCAACTTCCTGGCCTCGCCGCCGCTGGTCGTCGCCTACGCGCTCAAGGGCACGGTCGTGACCGACTTCGTCTCGACCCCGATCGGCACCGGCACCAACGGCCAGGACGTCTACCTCAAGGATATCTGGCCGACCAACAACGAGATCGCCGAGACCATGGCGACCTGCATGGACCGCGCCATGTTCCAGGCGCGCTACGCCGACGTTTACCGGGGCGACACGCACTGGCAGTCGATCAGCGTCACCGGTTCGGAAACCTACTCGTGGCGCGCGGGCTCGACCTACGTCGCCAATCCACCTTACTTCGAGGGCATGGAGATGACCCCCGCCCCGGTCAGCGACATCGTTCTGGCCAAGCCGCTGCTGATCCTGGGTGATTCGATCACCACCGACCACATCTCACCCGCAGGTTCGATCAAGGCCGACAGCCCGGCGGGCCAGTGGCTGCAGGAGCACCAGGTCGCCAAGGCGGACTTCAACTCCTACGGCGCGCGCCGTGGCCACCACGAGGTGATGATGCGCGGCACCTTCGCCAACATCCGCATCAAGAACGAGATGGTCCCCGGCATCGAGGGCGGCATGAGCCGCTACGGCGAGCAGGTCGGCGCGGTCTATGACGTCGCGATGCAGCACAAGGCCGAAGGCACGCCGATGATCGTGATCGCCGGCAAGGAATACGGCACCGGCTCGTCGCGCGACTGGGCGGCGAAGGGCACCAACCTGCTGGGCGTGCGCGTGGTCATCGTCGAGAGCTTCGAGCGTATCCACCGTTCGAACCTGGTCGGCATGGGCGTGCTGCCGCTGCAGTTCAAGGCGGGCGACGATCGCCAGAAGCTGGGTCTCACCGGCGACGACAGCTTCACCATCCGCGGCGTCGCGGACCTGAAGCCGCAGCAGGACGTGGACGTCGAAGTCACCCGCAAGGACGGCACGAAGTTCACCTTCACCGCGCTGTGCCGCATCGATACCGCCAACGAGGTCGAGTACTTCATGAACGGCGGCATCCTGCACTACGTGCTGCGCAAGCTGGCCGCCTGATCCTTCGGGCTCACCGCTGATTGAAAAGACCCCGTCCTGCCACGCGCAGGGCGGGGTTTTTCATGTCCGTCGATCCGGGCGGAGGCGACGCGCATGTAAAAAGGGCGGCGCCATCGGCACCGCCCTTTCCCCCATGTGTAGCCCAAATGCGTCGCGTTATCGCGATCAGGCGCTCTTGGTGGCGAACCTCTTGCGCGCGACGACGGCCGCCGCTGCCGCGCCGAACAGGATCAGCATGGGCGGCGCGGGCACCTCGGTCGGCGGGGGGGGCGGAGGAGGAGGAGGAGGCGGCATGTCGCCCGAAGTGCTGCTCGAGGTCGAGCTGGATGACGACGTCGATGACGACGACGAGGTCGAGGAGGATGTCGACGAAGACGTGGACGACGACGTGCTGGTGCTGGTCGTCACCCCACTCGTGGTGCTGATGCCCGAGGTGGTACTGACGCCGGACGTCGTGCTGACACCCGAGGTCGTGCTCACGCCGCTGGTCGTGCTGACGCCCGACGTGGTGCTGACACCGCTGGTGGTGGTCACGCCGCTGGTAGTGCTGATCCCGCCTGTGGTCGACACGTCACCGCTGGTCGTGACACCGCTTGTCGTCGAGACATTGCCGCTCGTGGTGACGCCGCTCGTCGTGGTGACACCGCCTGTGGTCGTCACGCCGCCATTGGTCGTCGACGTGATGGTGACAGTGCCGCCGCCACCGCCTCCGCCGCCACCGAAGAAGCCGCCGAAGAACCCGCCGCCGAAGCCGCCGAGGGGACCGCCACCGACCACTACAGGGCCGCCTCCGGCGCCACCCGAAGGCAGAGCCGGCGGCGCGTATCCACCCGGTACCGGCATAACCATCGCCATCTGCGGCTGGGCACAGCAGGTGCGGCGGATCACCTTGCGCACCCGGCGCACGGTCCTCGGCCGCTCGGTACGGACGACGCGGCGCGCCGGCTTGATCGTGCGGGTGACGGCCACGCGCTTGTCGCCCTTGACCGAGCGGTACTGGCCTTCCTTCGCCGGCGTCTCCGCCACGTGGACGGCGCCGCCGCCGATCAGTGCGCACCCCGCCGCACAGGCAGAGAGTTTCGCGAGGGCCATCCGGACAGACATATACGTGCTCTCTTGTTTCGATCCCCTGACGAAATCGGGGCGGAGCAGCCTGCCATCGGCGGGCCACATCCATCACGCTTCCATCTGCCATCAGAAACGCAGAGAGTTCTTAACGGGACAACGGCGTTAACCGTGATTCTACAGTCCCGATGCGAGATTCAGACGCTTGGCACCTGCCCGGGAGGTGATCTGTACCGAAACGGGACTGCACTTTGCACGAGTTGTAAACCATACCGTCGGTCAGTCGGCGGGTTCGTCGCCCGCCGGGCCGAACAGGCCGCCTTGAGTCCCGGCCGGCGGAACCAGGCCCAGGTGCCGCCACGCCGCATCGTTCAGGCAGCGCCCCCGCGCCGTGCGCGCCACCAGCCCCAGCTGGATGAGATAGGGTTCAATCACTTCCTCGATCGTGTCGCGCGGCTCGGACAGGCCCGCCGCCAGCGTCTCCACCCCGACCGGCCCGCCGCGATAGATATCCGCGATCATCGTCAGATAGCGCCGATCCTGCGCGTCGAGCCCCAGCGCGTCGACCTCGAGCCGGGTGAGCGAATCGTCGGCGACCGCGCGCGTGATCGTCGCATCGCCCCCCACATGCGCGAAGTCGCGCACGCGGCGCAGCAGCCGTCCCGCAACGCGCGGCGTGCCACGCGCCCGGCGCGCGATCTCGGTCGCCCCGCCCTTGTCGATGCCCACGCCCAGCAGATTCGCGCCGCGCGTCACCACATGCTCCAGCTCGGGCACGGTGTAGAAGTTCAGCCGCACCGGGATGCCGAAACGGTCACGCAACGGCGTCTGCAACAGGCCCTGCCGCGTTGTCGCGCCGATCAGCGTGAACGGCGGCAGATCAATCCGCACCGAGCGCGCCGAAGGCCCCTCGCCGATGATGAGGTCGAGCGCGCGGTCCTCCATCGCCGGATAGAGCACTTCCTCGACCACCGGATTGAGGCGGTGGATCTCGTCGATGAACAGGACGTCGCCATGTTCGAGATTGGTCAGCAATGCCGCCAGATCGCCGGCCTTGGCAATCACCGGGCCGGACGTGGCGCGGAATCCCACGCCCAATTCGCGCGCGACGATCTGCGCCAGCGTGGTCTTGCCCAGGCCCGGCGGACCGAAGAACAGCACATGATCCATCGCCTCGCGCCGCGACCGCGCCGATTCGATGAACACCCGCAAGTTGCCCTTCGCCGCCGCTTGGCCGACGAACTCGTCGAGCGTCTTGGGCCGCAGCGCCGCGTCGACATCCTCGGGCTGGCGTTGAGACGAGAGAAGCGTGTTGTCAGTCATAGTGCTCGATATCGCCTGCGATCTTCACCGAGGCATGCTTGCGAGTTTCGTAGACGGAGTAGTGCACGCGGAGCTGGCCGCACTGGCAAGTGGCGTCGTGCTCGGTCATCCCGCCGCTTTCTTGAGCGCCACTCTGACGAGATCGTTCAGGCCGGCGTCCTCGCCCAACGCATCGATCGCCTGGGCCACGGCGGCACTGGCGACGGGCGGCTTGAAGCCCAGGTTTTGCAACGCGGACACGGCATCGGCAGTGACCGACCCCGCTGGCGCCGCGACCACGGCGAGTCCGGCGGCGGTGGGCAGCGCGCCCGCCTTGTCCTTCAATTCGTTGACGATACGGCTGGCGAGCTTGGGACCGACGCCGTTGGCCCGCGCGACCATGGCGGAGTCGCCGCCGGCACAGGCACGCTGCAGCTCATCGGTGGTTAGCGCCGAGAGGATCGCCAGCGCGACCTTGCTGCCGACACCCTGCACAGCCGTCAGCAGCCGGAACCAGTCGCGCTCCCCCGCCGAGGCAAAGCCGATCAGCCGCATGTCGTTTTCCGACACCTGCAAGTCGGTGAACACCACCGCGCGGTCGCCCCGAATACCCAGCGCCTGCAGCGTCCGGGCGGAGCAGTGCACCAGGTAGCCGACGCCTTGCACGTCGATGATCGCCCAATCGGCGCCAAAATCCTCGAGGGTGCCGGAAAGACGGGCGATCATGCTTTGTTCCTATGGCAGGTGCATGCACCGCCCGCAAGCGGGATGCTGGCTTTACGCTATCGTCGGCACCATGCCGCCTTCGACGCGTAGCGCAGCGCCGTTGGTGGCGGCGCCGAGCGGGCTGGCCACATAGGCGACCATCGCCGCGACTTCGTCGGCGTCGATCAGCCGCTGGATGAGCGAGAGCGGGCGCATCTTGGTGAAGAACTCGGCCTCGCGCTCGGCTTCCGGAGCGTCCTTGTTGTCGACGGTGGAGCGGATGAATTCGACGATGCCTTCCGAGCGGGTCGGTCCCGGCAGCACCGAGTTCACCGTCACTTGCGTGCCGCGCGTCAGCTCGGCCAGCCCGCGCGAAATCGCGAGCTGCGCGGTCTTGCTCATGCCGTAGTGGATCATCTCGCGCGGGGGCAGCACGCCGCTTTCGCTGGCGATGAAGATCACGCGACCCCAGCCCGCTTCGAGCATCTGCGGGAAGTAGTGCCGCGCAAGGCGCGCGCCGCTGACGACGTTGACCTCGAACAAGTGGTGCCAGTCTTCGTCGGTGATCTCGGTGAACGGCTTGGCCTCGTAGATGCCCAGGTTGTTGACCAGGATGTCGGTCTGCGGGACGGCGGCGATCAGCGCTGCTGCCCCCTCGGCGGTGGCGGGATCGGCCAGGATCGCGCGCACGTCGCCGCCGATGTCTTGCGCGGCCTCGTCGAGCTTCTGCTGATTGCGACCACAGATGGTGACGAGCGCACCCTCCTGCGCGAGGCGCTTGGCGATGGCGAGACCGATGCCGGCGGTCGATCCGGTGACGAGCGCGGTCTTGCCGGCGATGTGAAGGTCCATGTGCAGTCCTTGGCGAAGCGATGAGAGTGCTCGCCATATGGTGCTGCCCGGCGCCGTTACCAGCGCGCCGACTTACGCCTGCTGGTCTGGTGCTTGCTCCGGCGTTTCGCCTGTTGCTTCGGCACCCAGAGTGAAGCCGGCGGCCTGGAAGTCGGCGGGGAACGGCGCATGGGCGATGATCGCCTGCTTGCCCTCGCGCGGGATGATGAGCGCGGCGGCGTGCAGCATGGTGCGCGGCGCGCCTGCACCGTTGCCGTAGATCGGATCGCCCAGCAAGGCCGCGCCCAGGCCGCTCGCCGCGTGAACGCGGATCTGGTGGGTGCGGCCGGTCTCGGGCCGGAACTCCACCAGCGTGCGGCCTTCGTGCTCGGCCAGCTTGCGCCAGTGGGTGACGGCCGGCTTGCCCTTGCGCGCCGGGATCATCCGCCAGCCGTCCTTAACGGTGCTGACCTTCGACAGCGCGAGTTCGATCGTGCCCTGTTCATCGGCGACCGGCCCATCGACGATGCCGAGGTAGATTTTCTCCACCGTGCGCGCCTCGAAGGCGGCGGAGAAGCGCTTCAGCGCCTTGGGATTGCGCGCGAGCAGCAGGCAGCCGGACGTATCGCGGTCCAGCCGGTGAACCGGAAACGGCGGCCGTTGGAAGTTGAGACGCAGTGCTTCGAGATGATCCTCCAGGCTCCGTCCACCGGCGCGTGGCGGGTCGAGCGGCAGGCCGGCGGGCTTGTCGATGACGAGCGCTTCGCCGTCCTCGAACAGGATGACAGGCGTGGTCATGACAGGGCCTTTTCGATGCGGCGGACGGCCTCGGCCAACTTATCGTCATCGGCGGCGAAGCTGATGCGAAAGCCATCCTGGCCACCGAAGGCCGACGCGGGCACCACCGCGACGCCATGGTCGAGCAAGTGCAGCACGAGCGCAGCATCGTCGCCGAAACGCGGCATCAATGGCACGGCATCGACCATGCAATAGAATGCGCCATCAGGCGTCGGCGTGGACAGGCCGGGGATCGCGTTGATCGCCGCCACCACGGAATCGCGGCGGGTGCGGAAGCGATCGCGCCACTCGGCCAGGAACTCCTGTGGCCCCTCCAGCGCGGCGACGGCCGCGGCCTGGCTGATCGAGCAGGGATTGCCGGAAGAGTGCGACTGCAGCTTTTCCATCGCCTTGATCAGCCACTGCGGCCCTGCGGCCAGGCCGATGCGAAAGCCGGTCATCGCGTGGCTCTTCGACACGCCGGACACGGTGAGGATACGGTCGGCAAGGTCGGGGCACTCGGTCGCGAGCGTCACATGCGATCTGCCGGTATAGAGCAGCGGCGCATAGATGTCGTCGGACAGCACCATGACCTGTGGATGGCGACGCAGGACATCGCCGATGCTGCGCAGCATTTCCGGCGGATACCAGGCCCCGGTGGGATTGCCGGGGCTGTTGAGCAGCAGCCAGCGGGTATTGGGCGTCAGACAGGCTTCGAGTTCGGCGGCGGAGAACAGGAAGTTGCGCTGTGACGAGGTGGCCAGCGGCACCACCTTGCCACCGGCGAAGCGCACGATCTCGGGGTAGCTGACCCACCATGGCGCTGGCACCACCACTTCGTCGCCCTCGCCAATGGTTGCCAGCAGCGCGTGGAAGATCGCCTGCTTGCCGCCGGCGCTGACGGTCACCTGGCCAATCGGCACTTCGATGCCGAGGTCGCGCGCGAAGTGCAGCATGGCGGCCTGCTTCAGCCGCGTGGTGCCCCCGACGGCGGTGTAGCGCGTGTCGCCAGCATCGAGCGCGGCCTTGGCAGCGGCGATGACGTGCGGCGGGGTGGCGAAGTCCGGCTCGCCGACGGACAGCGAGATGACGTCGATGCCTTGCTCGCGCAGCTGCGTCGCGCGATCGGTCATTGCCGTGGTTTGCGAGGGCGCGATACGCGCCAGGGCGGGGGAGGTGTGCATCATGAGAGCAATCGAGCAGGCATGAGGCCGCGTAGAGCGTTGCCGACCAGGAAGCCAGACGCGAGATCGTCCAGCGTCAGTTCGGCTTCGACCGCGCGGCCCTCGTCGATCAACGCATGCCGCAGCACGCCCGGCAGCAGGCCCAATCGCGTTGGCGGGGTCAGCAGGCGGCCATCGCGCTCCACGAACACGTTGGTGAAGCAGCCTTCGGTGACGAGGCCGTCATCGCGCAGGAACAGCGCTTCCTGCGCGCCGGCGCTGTGTGCGGCGGCGAGGCCCTGCTCGTAGAAGCGGCGATCGGTGCTCTTGTGGCGCAGGCGCCAGTCGCCTTCATCCACCGGCAGCGGCAGCACCGCGCAAGTCAGCGGATCGGGCAATGCCGGCGGCAAGGCGGCCAGTTCCAGGCTGTAGGCGCCGCTGCGGGCCGCCACCAGGCGCAGCTTGGCAGGCTGGTCGGCATCGAAGCACAGCGCCTGGATCGCATTGCGCAAGGCATGGCGGTCGAAGGCGAAGCCCAGTTCCTCGGCGCTGGCGCGCAGGCGTTCCAGATGCAGTTCGAGGAGCGGAATACCGTCCTCGGGCGTGAAGCGCATGGTCTCGATCAGGTCGAACCGGGCTGCGGCGCCCAATCCCGATTGTCGCACGAAGCCCCCTTTGACCAGGCACTCCCGCCATTCGGGCAGCGCTTGTGAATCCGCGACCACGGCCGAGCCAACCCCCAGAATGGCTCGCCCTTCGCCACTTGCTCCGCCCGTGTCCAGGCGAAGCGTGCGGATTGCCACATTGAACGCCGCATCGCCAGAGGGATCGATCCGGCCGATCGAGCCGCAATAGGCGTGGCGCGGATCACGCTCGACCTTGGCGATGAGTTCCATCGCGCGGATCTTGGGCGCGCCCGTCACCGACCCGCAGGGGAACAGCGCTTTGAGGACGTCCATCGCGATAGCGCCGGGAGAAAGCGTGGCATGCACGGTCGACACCATCTGGTGCACGGTGGGATAGCTCTCGATCGCGAACGGCTGCTCCACTCGCACGCTGCCGGCCTTGGCGACGCGCGAGAGATCGTTGCGCATCAGGTCGAGGATCATCAGGTTCTCGGCCCGATCCTTCGGCGATGCTGCAAGCATGCTGCGCAGCATGGCATCCTGATCCGGATCGGACGAGCGCGGCCGCGTGCCCTTCATCGGGCGTACGGTGAGCGCCCGATCCTCCAGCATGAACAGCAATTCGGGCGAGAAGCTGAGCAGCCAGTCGCTGCCATCGTGCACGATCCCGCCGTACCCGGCCCGCGCGTTGCGGCGCAATGCGGCGTAAAGCGCCACGGGATCACCGGACCATGAGCCGGCGAGCGGAAAGGTCAGATTCGCCTGGTAAATATCGCCCGCCTCGATCGCCGCCCGCACTTGCGCGAAGGCGGCGGTGTAGGCGGCCAGGGATATCTGCGGCTCCAGCGGGCCGATCGACGCCTGCGCCCCAAGTGACCGTGCCGCCAACCACTCCGGCATCGCAGCGGCGGC
>Ga0182194_1000034_pt1 | contig 19053 bp, 15 predicted proteins | sample G5R1MG_34_FD_128377 | JGI IMG/M metagenome (GOLD analysis project Ga0182194, IMG submission 128377) | Switchgrass phyllosphere microbial communities from Michigan, USA - G5R1_MAIN_12SEP2016_LD1 MG | ecosystem: Host-associated > Plants > Phyllosphere > Phylloplane/Leaf | place: USA: Michigan...
AGATGATGTTGGCATCGGAGTCGACCAATTCGCGGATGTGGTTGGCCGCTTCGTCGACTTCGAGCAGCTTCATGTCGTCGCCGCCGATGATCGAGATGATGACGCCCTTGGCGCCCTGCATCGACACACCGTCGAGCAGCGGATTGGCGATGGCACGCTCGGCGGCCTCAAGCGCGCGATTCGGGCCTTCGCCCTCGCCGGTGCCCATCATCGCCTTGCCCATCTCGCCCATGACCGAACGCACGTCGGCGAAGTCGAGGTTGATGAGGCCGGGCATCACCATCAGGTCGGTGATCGAGCGCACGCCCTGCTGCAGCACTTCGTCGGCGAGCCCGAAGGCTTCCTTGAAGGTCGTGTCCGCCTTGGCGACGAGGAACAGGTTCTGGTTGGGAATGACGATCAGCGTATCGACGTGCTTCTGCAGCTCGTCGATGCCGGTGTCGGCCGAACGCATGCGGCGCGTGCCTTCGAACAGGAACGGCTTGGTCACCACGCCCACGGTCAGCACACCCTTGTCGCGCGCAGCCTTGGCGATGATCGGCGCGGCGCCGGTGCCGGTGCCGCCGCCCATGCCCGCCGCGATGAAGACCATGTGCACGCCTTCGAGCAGGCGATCGATCTCCTCGATCGTCTCCTCGGCGGCGGCGCGGCCGACTTCTGGACGCGAGCCTGCGCCCAGCCCTTGCGTGATGTCGGGGCCTAGCTGAATGCGGTTCTCCGCGATCGAGCTGTTCAGCGCCTGCGCGTCGGTGTTGGCGACGATGAAGTCGACGCCCTCGATCTGCGCCTGGATCATGTTGGCGATGGCGTTGCCGCCCGCCCCGCCGACGCCGATCACGAGGATGCGCGGGCGCAGTTCTTCGATAGCCGGCGGTCCGATATTGATGCTCATTCTACTCTCCTGGCAGACACGCGCGGGAAGGAATTATTGACCAAGTCTGATGGCACACCTGAATATGCACAAGCAAAGCAATCCATTGCTTTGTCCACAGCAGACCACCGCATCGCCATAACGGCTTGTCACCGACACGTCAGGACCTTCGTTCAAAAATATTGGCGAAACGCGCGATAGACGCGGCCCACGGTGCCCAGGCGCTCCGAGCGTACGGTGGTCTGCGCGCGGTGGCTTAATGTACGAATGTCGATCGGATCGGCCGAGGCATAGAGCACCAGGCCCGCGAGCGTCGAGAAGCCGGGCTTGAGGTGCGCTTCGGCCAGGCCGTTGATGTGCGGCACACGACCGATGCGCACCGGCTTGCCCAGCGCCGCCTGGGCATAGTCCGCCAGGCCCACCAGCTCCGCGCCACCGCCGGTGAATACCACCTGCTTGCCGCGCTGGCCGTTGAACCGCATGACCTTGAGCGCCTTGTTCACTTCTTCCATCAGCATGCCCAGCTGGCCGGTGATGACCGCGATCAACTCGGCGCGTGGGATGCGGTTCTTGTCGTCGGCGTGGCGCGCGGTGGGGCCGGTCTCTTCTTCGCCCGGAGCGTTGACCGGGATCATCTCACGGTGATCCGCCGGGCTGGCGAGCGCCGAGCCGTTGACGCATTTCAGCCGCTCGGCCTGGAAGCGACGAATGCCGAACGCCGACGCGATCGCGTCGGTGACGTCGGCCGAGCCCATCGGTATCGCCGTGAGCCCGGTCAGCATGCCTTGCGAATAGACCGCGACGTTGGTGACTTCGGCCCCGAACTCGACCAGCGCGACGCCCAGGTCACGCTCTTCGGGCGAGAGACAGGCGTACCCCGCCGCGATTGGCGAACCGACCACCGCCTCGACCTCAAGGTGCGCGCTCTGCACCGCTTCCGTCAGGTTGCGGATCGGTGCGCCGTCCGCCAGCATGATGTGGATGTCGACACCCAGCCGCTCGGCATGAAGGCCCTTGGGATTGGCGACGCCGTGCGCGCCATCAAGCCGATACTGCGCCGGCTGTGCGTGCAGCACCATGCGTCCGTCCGGCCGGATCACGTCGCGCGCGGAGCTGAGCAGGTGGTCGATGTCCTCCTGCTCGATCCGCCGCCCGCCGATCTCGGCATCGACTTCGGCGACCTGGCTGGCGAGCCCCGCGCCCGAGCAGCCGATCCACACGCGCTGCACCGAGGTATCGGCCATCTTCTCGGCCCGGTCGATCGCGTCGCGGATGGCGTAGGTTGCGGCGCTCATGTCGGTGACGTAGCCACGACGCACCCCCTGGCTGGCGCGGTGGCCCGATCCCAGCACGACCACGTCGCCCACGTCCGAAATGCCCGCGACGATGGCCGAGATACGGAACGAGCCGATGTTGACCGCGCCGAACACGCGGCTGATCCGGGGCTGCGACGCCCGCGAGCCTGAAGAGCGTGGACCGGGCATCAGTGTTCCTCCACCTTGCGGGTCGCGCCCGCCTTGATCGCCGCCGCTTCCGCTTCGCGCCCTGGCACGCGCAAGTAGATGCGGTCCCCGGCGCGCATGTCGAAGATCGTGACCTTGCCGCCGAGCAGCCGGTTGGTGCCGTCGAGCCGCGCGAAGGAGACCAGCGCGCTCGCCGATTGCGCGTCGCCTTCGGGCAGGGCCAGCACTTGCCCGGTCTTGAACGTGATGTTCCAGCGGCGATTGCCGATCCACTCGGCCTCCTGCACGCGGGGCTTCAGCGCGGGTGCAACGTCGAGCAAATGCGACAGCGACACCACCTGCTGCCCCGCGCCCAGCCCCGAGACGATCAGCTTGCCTTGCGCACGCCCCCGCGCGACGGTCTCCAGTTCATGGCCTTCCTCGTCGATCAGCACGAAGCGGTCGGCCTTGCGCAGCACCGCATGCGGCTGGCGCTCGACGATGTCGATCACCAGCGTGTCGGGCAACTGACGCGAGACCCGCGCGTCCTTCACCCACGACAGGCCGAGCAGTTCCTGGCGCAGGCTTTCCAGATCGACCAGCGGCATCGCCCGATCCTGCTGCGCCAGGGCACGCTCGTAGACCTTCAGCTCGTTGAGGTTCTTCACGCCACGCACGTCGACATGGCGCACCTCGAACCCGGCCTGGGAGGCTACTTGCGCCAACTGCAGCCCGGCAAAGCTCGGCAGGCCCGCCGCCGACGCGACGATCCAGGCGAGCACCGCCGCGCCGCCGAGGATCAGGATCAGGAACATGCGGTGCAGCTGCGCTTCGGTGAATGGCAAGGAGGCGAGCGCGATGTCCAGCGCCGAGCCGGTGCGCGCCTTCGCCTGCTCGACCTTGGCCTTCTTGCTTTGCGCGGCGGCGGTCTTGCGAACGCTGGTCGGCTTGCGCCGGATCGTCTGGCTCATGGCGACGAGCCTTCGGCTCGAACGTTGACAGGTGCTTCGTCGGCGAGGGCTTCGGCGATGATCGCCTCGACCAGATCGGCGTAGTCCATCCCGCAAGCCTTGGCCTGCTCGGGCACCAGGCTGAGCGGGGTCATGCCGGGCTGGGTGTTGACCTCCAGCAGGAACAGGCCCTCGACACCCTGGCTGTCGTCCCAGCGGAAGTCGGAACGGCTGGTGCCCTTGCAGCCCAGCAGCTTGTGCGCGCGCAAGGCGATGTCCTTGCAGGCCTGGGCGATCTCGTCCGGGATCTCGGCCGGGCAGATGTGCTCAGCGCCGCCATCGGTGTACTTGGCGTCGAAATCGTAGAAGCCAGTCTTGATTTTGAGTTCGGTAACCAGCAGCGCACGATCGCCGATCACGGCGGTCGTCAGCTCCCGACCGCGGATGAAGGGCTCGGCCAGCAGACGGTCGAAGTCCTGCCAGGGGCCTTTGACGCCGCGTGCGATAGGGTTGCCGTAGTTCGCGCTGTCAGTGACGATGGCGACGCCGACCGACGAGCCTTCGTTGACCGGCTTGAGCACGTAAGGACGCGGCAGCGGATCGCGCTCGAAGATCTCCTCGCACGCGACGATGCGGCCGCCGGGCATGGGGATGCCGTGCGGCACCAGCGCCTGCTTGGTCAACTCCTTGTCGATCGCGATGACCGAGGTGGCGAGGCCGGAGTGGGTGTAGGTCAGGCCCATCAGGTCCATCATGCCCTGCACCGTGCCATCCTCGCCCGGCGCGCCGTGCAAGGCATTGAACACGACGTCGGGCTTGGCCTCCGCCAGCCGCAGCGCGACATCGGGGTCCATGTCGATGCGGGTGACGCGATGGCCCTTGCTTTCCAGCGCCTTGGCCACGCCCTCGCCGCTCATGAGCGAAACCGGACGCTCGGACGACCAGCCGCCCATCAGTACGGCGACGTGAAGAGAGGGCAAGCTCATGAGATCCTCCCCCAGCGGGGGAGGGGGACCGCCAGCGCAGCGGGTGGTGGAGGGGGCGAGCCAACGCAAACCGTTGCGCACACGCGCCCCCCCTCCGTCATCGCTACGCGATGCCACCTCCCCCGATGGGGAAGGATCGGGACAGTCTCGAAGATCACGATCTACCCACCCTTTGAATTTCCCACTCGAGTTCCACGCCCGAGTCCGCCTTGACCCGGCGCCGCACTTCGTCACCCAGCGCCTCGATGTCCGCGCTGGACGCGGTGCCGGTGTTGATGAGGAAGTTGGTGTGCTTTTCGCTCACTTGTGCGCCGCCGAGCACGAGCCCGCGACAGCCGGCGCGGTCGACCAGTTCCCAGGCGCGGTACCCATCCGGGTTCTTGAACGTCGAGCCGCCAGTCTTCGAGCGCAGCGGCTGCGAAGCCTCGCGGCTGGCGGAGATGCGGTCCATTTCGGCTTGGATCGCCGCCGGCTCGCCCGACCGTCCGCGAAAGCGCGCCGCGACGACGATCGCGCCCTCGGGCAGTGCGGAGTGGCGATAGCTATAGTGCAGTTCCGCGTTGCCGAGCGTCACCAGCTCGCCCGAGCGCAGCACCACGTCGCAGTCGATCAGGATGTCCTTGACCTCACCCCCATAGGCCCCGCCGTTCATCCGTACGAAGCCGCCGACGGTGCCAGGAATGGAGCGCAGGAACTCGACACCGGCAATCCCACTGTCGCGTGCGGTCGAGGAGACGAGGATGCCCGAGGCACCACCGCCGCACTCCAGCGTCACGTTGTCCAGCGTGCGCACGGCGGCGAATGCCTTGCCGAGCCGTACGACGACGCCCGCGACGCCACCGTCGCGCACGATCATGTTGGAGCCGAGGCCCAGCGCCATGACCGGAACCGCTGGATCGCACTCCGCCAGGAACGCCTGCAAATCGGCGAGGTTCTTGGGCTCGAACAGCCAGTCCGCCGCGCCGCCGGACTTGAACCAGACCAGCGGGGCCAACGGTGCTTGCCGGGTCAGCTTGCCCGAAACCTTCGGGAGCGTATCGGCCATCACGCCGCCACCCGCTCGCCCATCGCCGCCGCCAGGCCCGCCGCCCACTTGGTGATATCGCCCGCGCCCAGGCACACGACCATGTCGCCCGACCGCGCCGTTTGCACGAGCACGTCCGCCAGCTCATCCGCGCTATCCACCACATGCGCATCGCGGTGCCCGCGCGCCTTCAAGCCGGTGACCAGCGCCTGCGCGTCGACGCCATCGAGCGGCATCTCGCCCGCCGCATAGACCGGCGTCACATAGACCGCATCGGCATCGTTGAAGGCGGTCTGGAACTCCTCCATCAGATCGCGCAGACGCGTGTAGCGATGCGGCTGCACCACCGCGAGCACCCGCCCCCGCACGCCCTCGCGCGCGGCGGCGAGCACCGCGCGGATCTCGACCGGATGGTGGCCATAGTCGTCGATCACGGCCACGCCGTTCGCTTCGCCGACCTTTGTGAAGCGCCGCTTGACCCCGCCGAACTGCGCGAAACCGGTGCGCACCAGCTCGTCGTCGCAACCCATCTCGAGCGCGACCGCCACTGCGGCCAGCGCGTTCTGGACGTTGTGGCGGCCCGGCATCGGCAGTTCCAGCCCTTCGATCCGGCGCTGCTCGCCATCGCGCTCACGGATGACGACGTCGAAGCGATTGCCGCCCGGCACCGGCGTCACCGCCTCGCCGCGCACGTCGGCCTGCGCCGAGAAGCCGTAGGTGATGACCCGGCGATCGCGCACCTTCCCGATCAGCGCCTGCACTTCGGGATGGTCGATGCAGAGCACCGCCGCACCGTAGAACGGCACGTTCTCTATGAACTCTACGAACGAAGAGCGCACCTTGTCGAAGCTGCCGTAGTGTTCGAGGTGCTCGGGATCGATGTTGGTGACGACGGCGATGGTGCCGTCTAGCCGCAGGAACGAGCCGTCGCTCTCATCGGCCTCGACCACCATCCAGTCGCTCGCCCCCAGGCGCGCGTTGGAGCCGTACGAGTTGATGATGCCGCCGTTGATGACGGTCGGATCAACGCCGCCGGCTTCGAGCAGGCAGGCGACCATCGACGTCGTGGTGGTCTTGCCATGCGTGCCGGCCACCGCGACGGTGTTCTTCAGCCGCATCAGCTCGGCCAGCATCTCGGCGCGGCGCACCACGGGGATGCGGTGTTCCAGCGCATAGACGACTTCGGGATTGTCGCGCTTCACCGCCGTCGAGGTGACGACGACGGCCGCCTCGGTCACGTTCGCGGCATCATGGCCGATCATGACCTTGATCCCGCGCGCGCGCAGACCCTCGACCACATAGCCCTCGGCAATGTCGGAGCCCTGCACGGTGTAGCCAAGGTTGTGCATGACCTCGGCGATACCCGACATGCCGATACCGCCGATGCCGACGAAGTGCACCGTGCCGATGTCTGTGGCGACGCCCTTCATTCCGCACGCTCCAAGGCCAATGCTTCCTTGCTCTTCGCCGCAGCAGGTTTGGCTCCCACCCGGATCACGTCCTGCATCGGCGCACCGCCAAAGCCCTCGACCAGGTCGGCGAGATCGGCGGCAGCGTTAGGGTAGCCGCAGTTCCACGCCGCATGGGCCGCGTTGGCCAGCGTCTCGGGGTGCTGCGCCAGCGCCTGGATCTGCTTGGCGAGCTCGCTGGCAGTGAACTTCTCCTGCCGGATAGCGCGCGCGCCACCGGCGGCGACGATCTCGCGCGTGTTGGCGGCCTGGTGGTCGTCGGTCGCGATCGGCAGCGGGATCAGGATCGCCGGACGGCCAACGGCGGTCAGCTCCGCGATGGTGGAGGCACCGGCGCGGCCGATGAACAAGTGCGCGCCGGCCAGCCGCTCAGCCATGTTCTCGAAATAGGTCGCGAGTTCGGCGGGGATGCCGTGGGTCGCATAGCGGTGGCGCACCGCCTCGATGTCCTCGGCTCGGCACTGCTGGATCACCTGCAGGCGCGAGCGCAAGGCGGTGGGCAGCATGGCAAGACCATCGGGCACCACTTCGGACAGCACGCGCGCGCCCTGGCTGCCGCCGGTGACGAGGATGCGCAGCAGGCTCTCAGCCGTGAAGCCGGGGAACGGCGCCTCGCGCAGGCGCAGCACGTCGTCGCGGACCGGATTGCCGACCAGCGTGACCTTGCCGGCCAGCTTGGGATCGAGCAGGTCGACTTGCGCGAACGAGGTGGCGATCGCGTCGACACGGCCGGCGAAGAAGCGATTGACCCGGCCCAGCACCGAATTCTGCTCGTGCAGGATGGTCGGGATCTTGGCCGAACGCGCTGCCAGCATCGTCGGCAGCGCCGGGTATCCACCGAACCCGACGACGGCGGTGGGCGCAAAGCTTTCGAATAGGCGCAGCGCCATGCGGCGGCCCTCCAGCACGCCCTTGGCGCCCTTCAGCCAGCCCAGCGGGTTGAGCCCGGCGATACGGCCCGGCGGCAGGACGTGGGCGGGCAGCGTCTCGGGCTTGCCGGGGATCTGCGCACCGCGCTCGTCGGTGATCAGCGCCACGTGGTGGCCGCGCCGCTCCAGCTCGACGGCGAGCGCAAAGGCGGGGATCAGGTGCCCCCCGGTCCCCCCTGCGGCCAGCACGTAGTGGCGACTGACGGCACTCATGAAATCTCTCCGACATCGCTAAGCGAGAACCGCTCGCGCTCGATAAAGGGGTTACGACGCGTAATCGCCAGCAGCAAGCCCAGGCACAGGCACATCGCCACGGTGGACGAACCGCCGTACGAGACGAGCGGCAGCGTCATGCCCTTGGACGGGAACAGCTGCAGGTTCACCAGGATGTTGATGAAGGCCTGTCCGCCGAATTGCGCGGCAAGGCCGGTGGCGGCGAGCACGGTGAACAGGTCGTCCTCACCGATCTGGCGCATGATCGCGCGGACCAGGATCGCGCTGTAGAGCAGGATGACGACGGCGCAGACCCACAGGCCGAACTCCTCGCCGATGACCGAGAAGATGTAGTCGGTGTGCGCTTCGGGCAGTGCCAACTTGCGGCTCCCCATCCAGAAGCCCCGGCCCAGCCAGCCGCCGTTGAGCAGCGTGCGCTCTGCCAGGTCGACCTGGTCGTAAGCACTGCCGCCGCCCAGGAACGCGTTGATACGGTTGCGGCCGTTTTCGTAGAAGAAATAGGCTAGCGTCACGATCACCACACCGGCGGCAACTGCGCCGAGAATGCGGCGCACGTCCAGGCCCGACAGCAGGATCAGCACGAACCAGGTGGCGGAGAACAACATGGTCGACCCAAAATCGGGCTGCGCCATCAGCAGCACGCCGATCAGACCCATCAGCCCGATCGTCACCTGCATCACCGGAAGCTTGGGGTCACGGATCCGCCAGGACATGATCCACGCCAGCAGGATCGGAAAACCGCACTTCAGGAACTCGGACGGCTGGATCGAGATGCCGAAATTGATCCAGCGCCGCGCGCCGTTCACTTCGCCGCCGATGAACGGGACCAGCATCAGCGCGAACAGCATGGTGCCCGCGATGAGGATGCCCAGCCGCCGCGCCATGTCCTTGGTGAGCGACGAGGCGCCGAACAGCGCGATCAGGCCGAGCGCCTGCCAGCGCAAGTGCAGCGAGAAGAAGTGCAGATCGGTCAAGTGCTTGGCCGAGGTCGAGAGCCGCCGCGCGCTGGCGGGGGACGCGGCCGCGACCGAGATCGTGCCGATCGCCATCAGCATCAGAATCAGGCCGAGCGTGACCCGATCAATCTCCTGCCACCAGATCGCCAGGCTGCTGCGCCGGCTGCGGTTATAGCGCACCAGCGCGTTGCCGGTGGCGATGGGAGTTACCGAAGCGGTGGTCGCCATCAGCCTTCGTCTCCGGCAGTAAGCGCCGCCACGATCTGGCGAAACGCGTCGCCGCGCGCCTCGTAGTCGCGGAACTGGTCGAAGCTGGCGCAGGCGGGCGAGAGCATCACCACGTCGCCGGGCACGGCTTGGCCGATGGCTTGGCGGATCGCTTCGGCCATCAACTCGCTGCGATGGACCTGCATGTGCGGGCTGAGCAATTCGGCGAACAGCGGACCTGCGTCCCCGATTATATAGGCCGCCGCGACGTTGCCGTAAAAGGGAGCGCAATCGTCGAGGTCATGGCCCTTGGGCAAACCGCCGACGATCCAGTGAATGCGCTTGTGCGGGCCTGATGCTCCATCGACCGGCGGGAACGCGGCGAGTGCCGGCGCGGTGGAGGCGGGGTTGGTCGCCTTGCTGTCGTTGATGAACAGGACGCCATCGGCCTCGGCCACGCGCTCCATGCGATGCGGCAAGCCCTGGAAGCGCGGCAGCGCAGGCTCCCACCGGTCGCGCCTGATCCCCAACGCCTCGACGATGGCGACGGCCACCGCCGCGTTCTGCAAGTTGTGCGGCCCCTGCAGCGAGGGCCAGTCCTTCTGCAGCTCGGCAAGGCCGCGCCCATCGGCGAAGCGCACGCGGTCCTGCGCGTGGTTGGCCATCTGCATGCCGGCGATCGTGGTGGTCTCCTCGTCGCCGATGCCGAACACCGCGTGGTGGTCGGCGCTCTGCATCGCGAACAGCCGCGCCTTCGAGGCGACGTAGCCGGCGAAATCGTCGTAGCGGTCGAGGTGGTCGGGGGTGATGTTGAGCAGCGCGGCCACATCGCAATCCAGCGAGCGGGTGAGATCGATCTGGTAGCTCGACAGTTCGAGCACGTAGACGCCCCCTTCTGCGAGCGGCTCTTGCCCCAGGATCGGCAAGCCGATGTTGCCACCCATCAGCACGGGAACCCCTGCCTCGCCCAGCAAGTGAGTGACCAACGCGGTCGTGGTCGACTTGCCGTTGGTGCCGGTGATGCCGACGACCTTGTGCGACGGCAGAGCGGCCCGGGCGAGTGCGAACAGTTCGATGTCGCCGATCACCGGCACGCTGGCGTTCGCCGCGACTTCGACGATCGGATGGCGGTTGAGCGGGATACCCGGCGAGACGACGACCGCGTCATAGCCGGACAAGTCCGCCGTCAGCGGGTCGGCCAGTTCCACCCGATCGGCCAGGGCGGCGCGCGGTTCCTCGCGGCTGTCCCAGGCCATGACGTGGGCGCCGCTTGCCAGCAGCGTCTCGACCGCAGCCAGCCCGGAACGCGCAAGCCCCAGCACCGCGTAACGCTTGCCGGCGAAGAAGGAGGAGACCAGCACGGCCGCGCCGTTACCGGATCTTCAGCGTCGAGAGACCGATGAGTGCGAGCACGATCGAGATGATCCAGAAACGGATGACCACGGTCGACTCTGCCCAGCCGAGCTGCTCAAAATGATGATGGATCGGCGCCATGCGGAACACGCGGCGCCCGGTGCGCTTGAAGAAGAACACCTGGATGATGACTGACAGCGCCTCCAGCACGAACAGCCCGCCGACGATACCGAGCACGATCTCGTGGTGCGCGGCGACGGCGATCGCGCCAAGCGCTCCGCCCAGCGCCAGGCTGCCGGTGTCCCCCATGAACACGGCGGCCGGCGGCGCATTGAACCAAAGGAACGCAAGCCCCGCCCCCATGATCGCGGTGCACAGGATGGCGAGGTCGCCCGCGCGCGGCACGTGCGGGATGCCGAGGTAGTTGGCGTAGTCCACGCGGCCCGCAAGGTAGGCGATGATCGCGAAGGTGCCTGCCGCGATGATGACCGGCATCGTCGCCAGACCATCAAGCCCGTCGGTGAGGTTCACCGCATTGCCGGCGCCGACGATCACCACGGCGGCGAAGACGTAGTAGAACGGGCCCAACGGAATGTAGCGCCCGGTCAGGAACGGCACGTAGAGGTTCGTGTTCAGCTGCTGCACGATGATGTACGCGGCGATCCCCGCGACCACGAACTCCAGCATCAGCCGCAGCTTGCTCGACAAGCCGGCGTGGTGGCGCTTGGTTACCTTGTCGTAGTCGTCGAGGAAGCCGATTACGCCGAAGCCGACGGTAACCGCCAGGCAGGCCCAGACGAACGGGTTGGTCAGGTCCATCCACAGGAGCATCGAGACCACGACCGAGGTGAGGATCATCAGCCCGCCCATCGTCGGCGTGCCCCGCTTGGCGAGGTGGGTCTGCGGGCCGTCCTCGCGGATGGGTTGCCCCTTGCCCTGGCGGATGCGCAGCATCGAGATGAAGCGAGGTCCGATGACCAGCCCCACCAGCAAGGCCGTCATCAGCGCGGCGCCGGCACGAAACGTCTGATAGCGAAAGAGGTTGGACGCTCCTTCGAAGTGAAACCAGTCTGCGATGATGTACAGCATGTCGGGAAAGCCGGCCCTCAGCCTTCGCGTTTGCTGAGGGCGGCGACCAGCGCCGCCAGGCCGACCGAGTTCGACCCCTTGACGAGGATCGCGTCATCGCGCTCGAGCCCGAAGGCGCGCAAGGTGGCAATGGCTTGCTGCACGCCATCGGCATGCGCGAAGGCCAGCGGTTTGCCAAGCGCGTTCGGCACCGCTTTCCCCAACTCGTCCGCGAGTGGCGCCATCTCCGGCCCGACCAGGACGGCATAGTCCACCCCGGCCTCGCGCAACGGTGCGGCCAGCGCGGCGTGGAAGTCCGGGCCGTGGCTGCCCAGCTCCTTCATCGCACCCAGCACCGCGACGCGGCGGCGCGCCGGGGTGCGGCCGAGCTGCGCCAGGGTGGCGCGCATCGATGCAGGATTAGCGTTGTAGCTCTCGTCGATCAGCAAGGCCTGGCCGGGCGGCACGTCGTCGTCGATGTCGATCTCGATGCGGGCACCGCGCCCGGCGAGGCCCTCCATCTCGGCCAGCGCGACGCCCGCGGCGCCGAGATCTCCGCCCACCGCGCGAACCGCCGCCATCACTGCCAGCGAATTGATTACCCAGTGCTCGCCTGGCGCGGCGACGGTGTAGCATACCCGCCGGTCGCCCATGTCGGCGGTCACCAGCGAACCGCCACCGATCGCCGAAACGGCGTCGAGCAGACGGACGTTGGCGTCGGCGGACTTGCCGAACGAAACTACCTTCACGTCCAGCGCATCGGCCGCGGCCTTGAGGCGGTCGAAGTGCGGGCTGTCGGCCGGGATCACAGCGATGCCGCCGGGCTCGAGTCCCTGGAATATCTCGGCCTTGGCATCGGCGATCGCCTCTTCGGAGCCGAGCATCTCGATGTGCGCGGGTGCGATCGTGGTGATGACGGCGACATCGGGGCGGACTTGGCGAGTTAACGCGGCGATCTCGCCGGCGTGGTTCATCCCCATCTCGAACACGCCGAAGCGGGCGCGGCCGGGCATGCGCGCCAGGCTGAGCGGCACGCCGACGTGGTTGTTGTAGCTCTTCACCGAGCGGTGCGCGTCCCCGTGCGAGGCGCGATCGAGCGCGGCGAAGATGGACTCCTTGACGCCGGTCTTGCCGACCGATCCGGTGACGCCGATGATCTTGCCACGGCCACGGGCACGCGCGGCGGCACCCAGGCGGACCAACGCCTCGGTCGTGTCCTTGACCAGGATATGCGGACCATCGACCGGACGGTCGACCACGACGGCGGCCGCGCCCTTGGCAAAGGCCATGTCGACGAAGCGGTGACCGTCCATGCTCTCGCCCTGCAGCGCGAAGAACAGGTCGCCCGGCTGGACATCCCGGCTGTCGATCTCGACACCCGAAGCGAGGAATTCGGCGCTGGCCGTACCTTTCACCGCGCGGGCGATGCTCTCGGCATCCCAAAGCGCCAGCGGGGTTTCGTCGGTCGCTTCGACGGGCCAGTCGAGGATACGGGCAATGGCAGTCATGTTATCGGTCTCCCAAAGGGATAGAGCGCGCGCCAGACATTTCCCTGGCGACGGTTACGTCGTCGAACGGCAGCACGCGCGCATGCGCGCCGCTGCCTACCACCTGCCCCTGTTCATGCCCTTTGCCGGCGATGAGGACGATGTCCCCAGCGCCGGCCTCGACGATCGCCGCCTCGATGGCGTCACGACGATCTCCGATTTCCTGTGCCCCTTCGGCGCACCCGCTGAGCACCATGGCTCTGATCGCGGCGGGATCCTCGCCACGCGGGTTGTCGTCGGTGACGATCACTGAATCTGCGTTGCGGCAGGCGATCCGCCCCATTTCCGGCCGCTTACCCTGGTCGCGGTCACCGCCGGCGCCAAACACCACGATCAGCCGCCGCGCCACATGCGGGCGCAAAGCGGCGATCGCGGCTTCGAGCGCGTCAGGCGTATGCGCGTAATCGACGTAGATCGGCGCGCCCTTCGACGACACGGCTGCCCGCTCCAGCCGGCCGCGTACCGTCTGCAACCGCTTGCACGCATCGAACGTCGCCGCCGGCTCGCCACCCGTCGCCAGCACCAATCCGGCGGCGACAAGCACGTTGGCGGCCTGGTAGGCACCGATCAGCGGCAGCTCGATCTTCACCGTCATGCCCAGGTACTCGACCTGCAGCGTCTGCCCCAAGGCGCTGGCAGTGCGCGAGCGCAGGCGCAGGTTCGCGCCCTTTTCGCCCACGGTGAACAGCTTGAGGCCCCGCGCCTCGGCATGGGCGATGGCCTTGGCGCTCCAGGCGTCATCGGCCCAGACGACGGCCGTGCCATCGTCAGCCACGACATCGTCGAACAGCCGCATCTTGGCCGAGAAGTAGTCCTCCATCGTCGCGTGGTAATCGAGATGGTCGCGGCTGAGGTTGGTGAACGCAGCGGCGGCGACGCGCGGCCCTTCGCTGCGGAACTGCGACAGGCCGTGGCTCGATGCCTCGAAGGCGACGTGAGTCACGCCCTCGCGGGCCAGCCCGCTCATGTTGGCAAGGAAGGTGACGATGTCGGGGCTGGTGAGGCCGGTGTAGACACTCTCGTTGCTGGTGGTCACACCCAAGGTGCCGATCGAGGCGGCGCGCAGGCCGGCCATGCGCCACAACTGGCGCGTCAGCTCGACAGTCGAAGTCTTGCCGTTGGTGCCGGTTACCGCGACCAGCGTCTCCGGCATTGGAGTGAAGAAGCCGCCGGCAAGGCGCGCGAAGGCGTGGCGGGGCTCGCGATCGGCGAAGTGGACCGCGCCCTGCACCAGCGCCGTTGGGCGCGCGACCACGGCGACGGCACCCGCTTCGATCGCCGCACCGATGAAATCCTCACCGTTGACGCGCGCGCCGGGGAAAGCCCCGAACACGGTGCCGGGCGCGACCTTGCGGTGGTCGATGGCAAAGCCGGTGACGTTCGCGTCACCGGCTTCGGGCATCTCCATCCCGGCGGCCCGGGCGAGGTCGGACAGCTTCACTCCTTTTCCCCCGCCGGAACGAGGCCGCGGATATCGGAGATGTCCACATCGCGAGTCTCGTCGGGCATGATGCCCAGCAGCGGACCGATGCGAGGGATCACGCGGCTGATCACCGGCGCCGCGTTCCAGGCGGCGGTACGCTGGAACGACGTCGCCGCCGTGCCCTGGGGCTCGTCGATCATGGCGATCACGACGTAGCGCGGATGGTCCATCGGGAACGCGGAGGCGAACGTCGCGATCAAGGAGTGGTGCTGATAGCCGCCGGCGCCTGGCTTCTCGGCCGAACCGGTCTTGCCGCCCACGCGGAAGCCCGGCGCATCGGCCTTGCGACCGGTGCCGTAGGACACGATCATGCGGAGCAACTGGCGCAGCCGCGCGCTGGTGGCCGCGGTAAAGACCCGCTCACCCTGCGGCACCTGGGCCGGCGTCAGCTTGTTCAGCGTCGCAGGACGCCATATGCCGCCGTTCACCAGTGCCGCATACGCCGAGGCGAGATGCAGCGGGGTGACCGCGATGCCGTGGCCATAGGACACCGTCATGGTGCGCAGGCGCGGCCAGGTCCCCGACGGCCAGATCGGAAAACCGCGCGCCGGCAGCTCGATGCTTGGCCGCGCATTCATGTGCAGCGATTCCATCGTCTTCTTCAGCCGCACGCCGCCCAGTTCGTCGGCGATCTGCGCGGTCACCACGTTGGACGAGTGGATCAGAGTCTCGGGCACGTTCAGCGACGCACCCATGCTGTGGCTGTCATGAATGGTGAAACCGGCAACGTGCAGCGGCCCAGCCGGCCAGCGGCGGCCAAGATTGGTGATCGTCCCGGCATCGAGCGCAGCGGCGACCGTAATCGGCTTGAACGTCGAACCCAGTTCGTAAACCTGGTTGGTCACGCGATTGAAGATGTTGGGCGTGTTGGCCTTGTCGATCTTGTTGGGATCGAACGTGGGCAGCGACGCCAGCGCCAGCACTTCGCCGGTATCGACATCGAGCACGACGCCGGCTGCGCCCTTGGCGTTGGAGAGCGCCATGCCGCGACCCAGTTCATCCTCCAGCGCGCCCTGCACCCGCACGTCGATCGACAGGTTCATCGGGGCTGCGCGACCTTCGGCCGACTTGAGGCGGGCGTCGAACGCCTCCTCCATGCCGACCTTGCCGTTGCCATAGGAGTCGACGAAGCCGAGCACGTGGGCGGCGGTCGAACCTTGCGGATAGAAGCGCGTGGTCTCCTGCGGGAATTCCAGCGCCGGCTCGCCCAGAGCGTGCACGCGATTGGCTTCTTCGGGCAGGATCGACTTGCGCAAGTAGCCCGGCGTACCGGTTTCCAGCATGCGAGTGACCTTGCGCACGTCGAGATCGGGGAAAATCGCCTGCAGCCTGGCCGCGACATCTGCCGGCTTGCCCACCAGCGGCGGGCCATCGGTCATCGCCTTGGGATTGAACCACAGCGAGTAGACGTGGAAATCACGCGCGAGCGGCGCGCCGTTGCGATCGACGATGACGCCGCGCGACGGCATCAGCAAGTTGGCGATGTCGCCGCTCTGCCCGGTCCCGCCGGTAAATCCCAGGAACGCCAGCCGCACCAGAGCGACGATGCCGAGCAGCGCGAAGCCGAGCAGCACCCAAAGCGCGCGCCACTTGGCGATGACCAGCGCCCGCTGGCGAATGTTGGCGACCCGATGACGCCCGGTGGACAACGGGACGACGTGCGCCACCGGCTCCGGATTGGAGAACGCCAGGCGCGGCGCCGAGGGCGCACGCGGCGGCGCGGCGCGATGGGGCGCGAGGTTCGCCGGAGAGATCGCGCGAGTGGCCACTTACTGCGCGTCCGACGCGACTTCGATGCGCGCGAGCCGCTTGCCGAGATTGCGGGCGTCGCGGGCCAGGGCCTTGCCCTCCTTGTCGCTGCCCGCGTCCGAAGTCACACCGGAGGCGGTGCCGCCAACCGGCGAAACCATCGCGAGAAGCTGCGCGCCGCTGCTGGCAACCGCGACATCGTAGCCGGCGACGCCATCGGCGCTGGCGTAGCGGATCGGCGAAGGCGCGCCTGGCCCTGGCGCCTTGCCCAAGGCTGCCAGCTGGCGCTCGCCCTCGATGTACTGCTCCGCGCGTGGCGCTTCGTAGCCGAACTCGACGTCGTTCAGTTCCTTCAGCTGCTGCTGATTGGAGCGGGTCTGGAACTCGGTCTGCAGAAAGTCGATGTCGCGCTTCAGGTAGACGATGCGCTTCTCGCTGCTCGCCACCTGGCTCTTGACCGCATTGACCCGCAACATCAGCGCCATGCTGAAGGCGCCGCACACCAGCAGCACGGTCATCCAACCGATCGAATGCACGCGATCGCGGGTCAGGTTCATGCGGATTTCCTCGGGCGAGCGGGAGCTTGGGTACGCGACGCACTGCGCAGGGTGGCGGAACGAGAACGGGGGTTGGCGGCGACTTCGGCCTCGCTGGGCCGGATCGCCTTGGACAGCTTCGCGAACGTCGGCTCATCTTGCGGTGCGGCCTGCGGCAGATGCCGCGAGGTGGACGCGGTGGCGCCGCTCGCCTCGCGCAGGAACTGCTTGACCACGCGATCTTCCAACGAGTGGAACGAGACGACGGCGAGCCGCCCTTCCGCCTTGAGCAACGCTTCGGCCGCGACCAACCCGGCATCGAGCTCGTCCAGCTCGCCGTTCACGTGAATGCGGATCGCCTGAAAGCTGCGGGTCGCGGGATCCTTGGGCGCACCGGCGTGGTAGCCGAGCGAGCGGCGCACCACCCGCGCGAGATCGGCGGTGGTTTCCAGCGGCCGCGCGGCGACGATCGCGCGGGCGACGCGGCGGGACTGACGCTCCTCGCCATAGACGTAGAGCACGTCGGCGATGCGGCTCTCGTCCGCCGTGTTCAGGAAGTCGGCGGCGGATTCGCCCTCCTGGCTCATCCGCATGTCGAGGGGACCGTTGCTGGAAAACGCAAAGCCGCGCGTCGGCTGATCCAGCTGCATCGACGACACGCCGATATCCATCGCGATGCCGTCGACCCGCGCGATCCCCAGTTCGGCCAGGCTCTCGACCATTTCCGAGAAGCGACGCGGGTGGAGCACGAGGCGCGGCTCCTCCTCATGCACCTCGGGCCAGCCTTCCGGGTTCTGGCGCACGGCGGCGATCGCATCGGGGTCGCGATCGAAGGCGTGCACGGTCGCGCCCGCGTCGAGCAGTCGGCGGGTGTAGCCGCCCGCGCCGAAGGTGGCATCGACGATCACCGAACCCGGGGCGGGGTTCAGCGCTGCGATCACCTCGTCGAGAAGGACAGGGACGTGGGGGGCGTTGGAAACGGCGCTCACTTGGCCGATGCCTTCTTCAGCTCGGCCTTGGCGAGGCTGGCGCAAGACACTTGCGCGCTCTTGAACTGCGGTTCGGTCATCGCTGCGAGCGCGCCCGGCGCGAATACGAAGAAGTACTGGCCGGCGCCCTGGAAGTAGAGCTGATCCTCGACCTCGGCCAAGACCGCCAGATCCTCGGGCAGGACGAAGCGGCCCGAGCCGTCGAACGGGATCTCGTGGTAGTTGTAGAGCGTCATCGCCTTCATATCGCGATCGAAGGGGAGGCCGGCCTTCATCGCAAACTCGCGCTCCTGCTCGATGATGCTTTCGAACTCGTGGGTGCGCGACAGGCCGTAGCCGACCAGACAGTTCCAGCTCTCATGCCTGGCGAGGCAGAGGATCGGCGCCTGGCTCGATTCGCGGACGGTTCCGCGAAACAGGTTGGGCAGCACGAAGCGGTTCTTGTCGCGGCGAAGCGAGAAGCCCTGACCTCGATAGATTAACGGCTGCCCCGCCATCTGTGCTGCTCAATTCCCTGAAAAAGCCCCGTCTCGGAAAAAAACTGACAGCCGTTCCCGCCCCGCCTTGCGCCACCGCGCAGAGCGGGTCGCCGCAACCGATTCGATCACGGTGAACTTGGTCATTCCGATTGACCGATCTTCTAACTCGTCGATTGCGGGCCGGAAAGGGAAAAGTGGGGATGAACGGGCCGAAGCGTGTTGATTGTGGATCGATGAGATATTTCATCGTGTTACAGCATCGATGGGAACAATATCGCTGTCAGCGCAACATCATGATTCATGGTCATTTTGAGCGCGCAGTAGTGGCTACCCCGCCGCTCCCGTAGCATCCCCACCCATACGGCAGGATGATGCGGCTTAGTGCTTCGCTTGCACCAGAAGATGGTCCCACGCGGCGGCGCGTCCCGCATCATCCCCATCGAACACCGCCGCATCCGCGACGGCCACGATTTGTCCTCGACCGACACGGCAGGTGGCAATGATGTTCTGCGCCTCGAGTCGGCATGGCGCATCGCCGATGCGGGCAAAGCGCCCCGCCAAGTTTACCGGCAAGCCGCCACCCGGAACGTTCACGATCCGCTCGCCGGCGGGCTGCGATGGGTCAAACTGCAGCTCCAACCCCCAGTGCCGCAGGATCGGGGATAGCAACGCCACCCGTTGAGGTCCGCGCGGATCGCCAAGTGCAAAGGCGGACGGCATGGTCAGCATCGGATCGGCCAGCAGCAGGACGTGCCCGCCTTTGCGCACCCAAGTCTCGAGC
>Ga0182194_1000037_pt1 | contig 18309 bp, 12 predicted proteins | sample G5R1MG_34_FD_128377 | JGI IMG/M metagenome (GOLD analysis project Ga0182194, IMG submission 128377) | Switchgrass phyllosphere microbial communities from Michigan, USA - G5R1_MAIN_12SEP2016_LD1 MG | ecosystem: Host-associated > Plants > Phyllosphere > Phylloplane/Leaf | place: USA: Michigan...
AAGCAGACGTTCTGCCGGGCGGCGATGCAGGTGGCCATCGATCTGGCGACCGTGCCGGCTGGCCAGCTCGAAGGTTACGCGCCGCAAGGGCTGGCGAAGATCGAAGCGCCGTTCATGGACTTCTTCAACGCCTACGATCAGTATCGCGCCGATCTGGCGGCGTGGCAGGGCAAGTACGGCGGCATCGTCGTGGTGGCGCCGCAGCAGACCCGCAACCAGCCCACGCCGCTGACGCCACTGCCGGTTACGCAGCAGTCGGCCTCGCCCCAGACACTGGCGCCTCAGACAGTCGCACCCCAGGGCTTCGCGCCGCAGCCGGTCACCCAGTAAGGCCGAAGGGCGCGCGCAAAGAATCTCTTTCATGCCGGCCCCGCGTTCGCTAAAGGGGCCGCTCGCGAGGCGGGCAGCCGGCTCGCGCGATTGCTGGAACGGGGCCGTAGCTCAGCTGGGAGAGCGCGTCGTTCGCAATGACGAGGTCAGGGGTTCGATCCCCCTCGGCTCCACCAGTAATTGCAATTTCGCTGTTCGGCCGCACATTGCTGCGGCCGTTCCCATTTGGGCGGTTCGCAGGGATTGGCCGCAAGAGCTTATCGGACGCAACCGCCATGCATTTTCTCGACCAGGCCAAGATCTACATTCGCGCCGGTGGCGGTGGCCCCGGCGCGGTCAGCTTCCGACGTGAGAAGTACGTCGAATACGGCGGCCCCGACGGCGGCAACGGTGGCAAGGGTGGTGACATCATCGTCGAGGCGGTCGCCGGGCTGAACACGCTCATCGACTTTCGCTACACCCAGCACTTCAAGGCGCCGCGCGGCGGCCACGGCATGGGCAAGAACCGTACCGGCGCGCAAGGCTCCGATCTGGTCATCAAGGTCCCCGTCGGCACCCAGATCATCGCCGATGACGAGGATCGCGACACGGTTCTGGCTGACCTCACCGAGGCGGGTCAGCGGGTGGTGCTGCTCGAAGGCGGGATGGGCGGTCGCGGCAACCTGTCGTACAAGACCAGCACCAACCGCGCGCCGCGTCAGCACCAGCCCGGTATTCCGGGCGAGGAGCTGTGGGTGTGGCTGCGGCTCAAGCTGCTGGCCGATGTCGGCCTGGTCGGCCTGCCGAATGCCGGTAAGTCGACCTTCATCAACCAGCTGAGCAACACCCAGGCCAAGGTCGGCGCCTACCCATTCACCACCTTGCACCCGCAGCTGGGCGTGGTGCGCCACAAGGGGCGCGAGTTCGTGCTGGCCGACATCCCCGGCCTGATCGCCGGAGCGGCCGACGGCGCCGGCATCGGCGATCGCTTCCTGGGCCATATCGAGCGTTGCCGTGTGTTGATCCATTTGATCGACATCGCCGGCACCGATCCGGCCGAGGCGATGCAGGTCGTCGACGAAGAGCTCGATGCTTATGGCGCCGGCCTGGAAGACAAGCCACGCCTGGTCGTGCTCAATAAGATGGATCTGGCCGACCCTGAATTGGCGGCCAGTTTCACGCGCGAACTGCAGGCCGTCGGTGCAGGAGACGTCTACGCCATTTCCGGCGCGACGGGCGAAGGCATGGATGCGTTGCTCGACGCCGTGATCGCGCAGCTGCCCGCCGCCACGGTGACCGAGCGTCCCGAAGGCGAGCTGGAAGAGGACGACGAGCGGCCCTGGTCTCCACTGTGACCGCTGCATGCCAAGCGACATAAGAAGTCCACAATCGCGCGCGATCATGCGCGCGTCAGATGGGACGAGTGCGCTTTTCATGGCGCGACGATGCGCCTAGAGGCTGGCGTTCCCATGACGATCGCCCGCTTATCCGACCTCGCCGACACGGCTGTTTGCCCGCTCCTGGTGATCAAGGTCGGCTCGTCGCTGCTGGTCAATCGCGATGGGGTTCGGCGTGCCTGGCTGGAGAGTCTGGTGGCCGAGATTGCCGATGCCAGACGTCGGGGGCAGCGGGTGATCGTGGTGTCGTCGGGCGCGATCGCACTGGGCGCGGCGCGGCTCGGGCTTGAAAAGGGTGGGCGTGGCAGCCTCGCAGATGCGCAAGCCGCCGCCGCCGTCGGGCAGATCGCGCTGTCGGGGTTGTGGGCGCAACTGCTCGGCAATCATGATCTGACCGCGGCGCAGATCCTGCTGACGCTGGACGATCTGGAGGAACGCCGCCGCTATCTCAACGCCACCGCTACCTTGGCCCGGCTTCTGGATGCGGGCGCGGTCCCGGTGATCAACGAAAACGATTCGGTGGCCACCCAGGAGATCCGCTTCGGAGACAACGACCGGCTGGCGGCGCGCGTGGCGCAGGCGGCGCAGGCGAGCGCAGTGCTGCTGCTGTCCGATGTCGACGGCTTGTACGACCGCAACCCGCGCCAGCCCGGCGCCACGCTGATCGACGTGGTAGAGGGCGTGACCCCGGCTGTGCATGCGATGGCAAGTGCCGAGTCGGCTTCGGGCATGGGCTCGGGTGGGATGACCTCCAAATTGCAGGCGGCCGAGATCGCCGAACTCGCTGGAATTGCGCTGGTGATCGCCAATGGCTTGCACGACCGGCCGATCGCCCGCGCGACCGGCGAGGGGATCGGCACGCTCTTTCGCAGCCGCCGCAAGGCCGGCGCGCGCAAGGCGTGGCTGGGCGGACGGCTGCGGCTCAAGGGAGAGCTGACCGTCGATGATGGGGCGGCGGCCGCTCTGGCGCGCGGGTCGAGCCTGCTGGCGAAAGGCGTGATCGGCGTTGCCGGCACGTTCGAGCGCGGCGATCCGGTGGCGATCTGCGCCGCCAATGGCCGCACCCTGGCGCATGGTCTGGCCGAGTACCACGCGGACGAGTGCGCGCGGCTGCAGGGCCGCCACTCCAGCGAACATGCCGAACTGCTCGGCTATGCGCCGCGCTCCGCCGTCATTCACCGCGACCAGCTGGTCCTGAAGTGATCGTCGCCGTAACCGGGGGCACCGGCTTTGTCGGCCGGGCATTCATCGACCGTGCGCTCGAGGCGGGTCACACGCTGGTGGCGCTTGCGCGCTCGACGCAGATCCCGCGCGAGGGCGTGGAGTGGATCGGCGGCGACTTGGCGGACGGCGCGGCGCTGGCGCGTCTGGTGCGTGACGCGGATGCGGTGGTGCACATCGCCGGCGTCGTGAATGCGCCCGATCCGCAAGGGTTCGAGGAAGGCAACGTCGTTGGCACGCTCAACCTGGTGGAAGCGGCGCTGAAGCAGGGCGTGCAGCGGTTCGTCCACGTCTCGTCGCTCTCGGCGCGCGAGCCGACGCTTTCGGCTTATGGCGCGTCGAAGCTGAAGGGCGAGAAAGTGGTGAAGGCCAGTCTGCTCGACTGGACCTCGGTCCGCCCGGCGGCGATCTACGGCCCGCGTGACAAGGAGATGTTCGAGCTGTTCCGCGCCGCCCGCTGGGGTGTGGTGCCGGTGCCCCAAGGCGGGCGCGCCTCGGTGATCCACGTCGATGATCTTGCGCGGCTGCTGGTGGCGCTGCTGCCCGGCGGCGAGGGCGTTAGCTATGAAGTGTTCGAGCCCGACGATGGCCGGCCCGGCGGCTGGGAGCATCGCGAGTTGGCCCTGGCGATCGGCTGGGCAGTGGGCCGGCGTCCGCGCGTGCTCGGGCTTTCGGCAGCGGCCTTGCGCCGAGCGGCGGGCGTCGACGGCTTCCTGCGCGGCAAGGGCGCGAAGATGACGCCGGATCGGGCGGCGTACCTCGCACATCCGGATTGGGCCGGCGATCCGCGCGCGCAAGTGCCGGCGTCCGTGTGGGAGCCGCAGGTCGAAACGCGCACCGGGCTCAAGGCGACGGCCGAGTGGTACCAGAGCGAGGGTTGGCTTTAGCGGCTGTGTGCAGCGTCGACCGGGCTTGACCCGGGTCGGTTTCGCCATGTCGCAACCTCGCTGAGTGCGCCTCAGAGGTTCATCGCTGCCGGAACCGGACGCGGGTCGAGCCCGGGTCGACGTTAGCCTTTGGTGTCAGCTTTCAACGTCGTTCGGCTCATCCTCGGACTCAGCCGGACCGGCACCGGCCTTCTCAGCCGCCATCTCGCCCATCGTCACGTAGTCGAGCTTGCCTGTGCCCAGCACCGGCAAGGCATCGACCACGCGCACGTCGCGCGGCAGCATCAGCTCGGTGACGCCGTTCTCGCGGCCCCAGGCGAGCAGGGCCTTGCCGTTGGCGTCCTTGGCGGTGGTGAACAGCACCAGTTGCTCGCCCTTCTTGGGATCGGGGCGAGTGACGACGGCATGCTCGGCATCGGGCCAGAGCTTGGACGCGTAGCCCTCGACGGCGGGGAGCGAGACCATCTCGCCGCCGATCTTGGCGAAGCGCTTGGCGCGACCCTTGATGGCGATGAAGCCTTCATCGTCGATGGTGACGATGTCGCCGGTGTCGTGCCAGCCATCTTCCGGGGGCTGCAGCTTGCCCGGATCTTTTGCGAGGAGGTAGCCGGCCATGACGTTGGGACCGCGAATGAACAACCGGCCGCCTTCGTCGATGCCCTCAACGGGATCGAGGCGCTGGTCGATGGCGGGCAGCAGGCGGCCGACGGTGCCGGCCTTGAAGTGCATCGGCGTGTTGACCGCGATCACTGGCCCGGCTTCGGTCGCGCCGTAGCCTTCGAGGATGCGCAGGCCGAACTTGTCGGCATAGGCCTTGCGCGTCTCGTCGCGCACCCGCTCGGCGCCGGCGAAGATGTAGCGCAGCGAGTAGAAGTCGTAGCTGTGCGCCATCCGGGCATAGCCGGCCAGGAAGGTGTCTGTGCCGAACAGGATGGTGGCGTTGCTGTCATAGGCCAGCGCCGGCACGATGCGGTAGTGCAGCGGGCTGGGGTAGAGCACCGTCTTCACGCCGTAGAAGATCGGCAGCAGAGTACCGCCGGTCAGCCCGAACGAGTGGAACACCGGAAGCGCGTTGAGCACGATGTCGGACGGGTTGAAGTCGATCCGCGCCGCCAGCTGCGCGCAATTCGACAGCAGGTTGCGGTGCGTGAGCACGACGCCCTTGGGCGTGCCTTCCGAGCCGCTGGTGAACAGCACCACCGCCGGTGCGTCGGCCGGGATGCGCCGCGCCTTGTGGCGGCCGGCGGCGCCCAGCTTGGTGAGCAGCTTCCACAGCTTCGCGCCCGTGCCGATCTGCTTGGCAACGTCCTCGAGGTAGAGCACCTGACGCCCCTCGGCTTCCAGCGCCTTGATGATCTCGCCCAGCTTCGCCTGCTCGACGAAGGCATGCGCGGTGACGACGGTGCGGATGCAGGCGGTATCGCAAGCCGAGACGAGGTTCGCCTGACCCGCAGTGAAGTTCAGCATCGCCGGCACTCGGCCTTCGGCCTGCAGGCCGAAGAAGGCCAGCGCGACGCCGGCGACGTTGGGCAGCAGCACGCCAACGTTTTCGCCCGGCTTGGTCACGAAGGCGAGCTGCTCGCCCACCAGTTCGGCGCCGAGGATCAGCTTGTCGTAGCTCAGCGGCTCGCGCTTGGTGTCCTCGACGATCGGGGCCTTGCCGCCATAGAGGTGGCGCGCCTCGCACAGCGCCGCAAACAGCGTCTCGTCGGTGTGCGAGGTGTCGAAGATCATCGTGCTCATCACGTCGTAGAGCTGGCGGCCAGCGGCGGCGCGGCGCTGGCGGGCGGTCATCTCGCCTTTTATCTCGAAGTGACGCGGCGGCAGGACGGTGATCGAGATCTTGGGAAACCACTTGGTCCGCACCTTGCCCTTGAGGTGCGAGAACGGCGTGAACTGCGGGCCGTTCAGGCGTACCGGCACTATCGGCGCGCCGGACTTATCGGCCACCATGCCGGGGCCGTCGAACACCTTCATGAGCGCGCCGGTGACGGTGATGCGGCCTTCGGGGAAGATGACGAGCGTCTTGCCCTCCTTCACCGCGCGCACCATCGCCTTGGCCGCCATCGGGTTGGTGGGATCGACGGGGAAAGCCTCGAACAGCTTGAGAAAAGGCTTCACCCACCAGGCCTTGGCGATCTGGGTGTTGATGGCGAAGGTGGGCTTGCCCGGCAGGAACGCGCCCAGCAGTACGCCGTCCAGCAGGCTGACGTGGTTCACTACGACGACCGCCGGCTCGCCTTCCTTGGGCAGGTTGTCCGCGCCGATGACCTCGACGCGGTAGAACGCTTTCAGGATCCAGCGCACCACGGTCTTGAACACCGTCTCGGGCAGCAGCCAGATGCTGATGAGCGCCACGGCCAGCGTTGCGAAGCCGAGCGTGCCGATGATGCCGGGCACGTTCATGCCAGAGGCAAGCAGGGCGCTCACCACGCCGATGACGACCACGGTGACGCCGGCGTTGATGATGTTGTTGGCGGCGACCACTTGCGAGCGTTGCTCAGGCAGGGTCCAGGTCTGCAGGATCGCGTAGAGCGGCACGATGAACATGCCGCCGGCAAAGGCAATCACCACCAGGTCGGCGATGACGCGCCACGATCCCGGGTTGGCGATGAATTGCGTGACGGTCGCGCCCGCCACTTGCGGCACGAACGCGCGCGAGGACAGCCACAAGTCGATGAGGCCGATCGCCATGAACAGGGCACTGACCGGCACGTAGCGCGCCGAGACTTCGCCCTTTAGCAACCGGTTGACCGCCAGCGATCCCAGCGCCACCGCGACCGAGAACACCGCCAGCAGCAGGTTTACGACGTGCTGGCTGCCGGAGAACTGCCCGGCCACCAGCGGCGCGAACTCGCTGGTCAGCACCGCGCCGGCGGTGAAGAACCAGCTGATGCCCAGGATCGCCAGCCATACGCCACGCCCGGTGTGCGCGGTCTTGAGCACCGCCCAGGTGCCGCGCACGATGTTGTAGTCGATGCGGCCCTTCTCACCTGAGGGCGGCGCCGGTGGAACCGCGAAGCTCATCGCCAGACCCAGGACCGCGAGGCCGACCGCGACGAGGCCCGCTTCCCATGGCGGGATGAAGCCGGCGAGCAGCTGGCCGCCCAGGATCGCCAGGAACGTGCCGCCCTCGACCAAGCCGGTGCCACCCATGATCTCGTTGGCATGCAGGTGCTGCGGCAGGATCGAATACTTCACCGGGCCGAATACGGTGGAGTGCACCCCCATCGCGAACAGGCAGACCAGCAGGATCGGCACCGACTGGTACAAGAAGCCCGCGAGCGCCAGCGCCATGATCGCGATCTCGGCCATCTTGACCAGCCGCACTAGCCGCGCCTTGTCTATGTGGTCTGCCAGCTGCCCCGCGATCGAGGAGAACAGGAAGTAGGGCAGGATGAACAGCCCTTGCGAGATCACCGCGAGCTGCTCGGCCTGCGAAGGATCCGACTTGTAGATCGTGAAGCTCGCCAGGAAGACGAGCGCGTATTTCAGAAGGTTGTCGTTGAACGCGCCGAGGAACTGGACGACGAACATCGGCCCCAGCCGGCGTTTGCCCAGAAGCGAAAGATCGGGTGCTGACACGCTGGCTCCTGCGGTGTGCGGGCCTGGAGCCCTGCGACGCACCGGCGATGGTGCGAGCCTGCTCTAAACGCCGTCGATTACCGTCTCGTATGCGGGCAATCGCAGATGGGCAATGAAGTCGTCCACGAACTGTTCCCTGTCGGCCGCGCTGGGCATCTCCGGGCGGGTCAGCGCGTGCGAGCGATAGCCGACCATCGCGCAGTTCGTCAGCCGCGCAAGGCGGGCCGCTTCGTCTTCGGGGAAGCGAGTGGCGAAGTAGGCGGTGGCCAGACGCTGGATGCGGGCGGGCGCACGCACGTGGAAGACGGTGGTGATCTCCGGAAAGCGACCGCCATCGGCGATGATGAGGCGGAACAAGGTGATCGCTTCCTCTCCCATCAGCTTGTCGAGGAATCGGCGACAGTACGCCCTGAGGCCTTCGAGAGAGAACACCGTCTCGGTCAGCGCGCTTTCGATATCGCACCCGAACCGTGCCACCAGGGCATCGGTCACGGCTGCGAACAACTCTTCCTTGGAGCTAAAATGCGACCACAGCGTTGCCTTCGAGCCGCCGAGCTCGTCGGCGATCGCCGACATGCTGGTCGCGGCATAGCCCTGCTCCAGAAAAGCGCGGGTGGCAGCCGCCACGATAGCACTGCGGCGTTGCAGCCTGTTGAGTTCGCGCTTGCTGATCTTTTCCATACCGTACTGGCAAGTACACTTTTTAATTGACAAGCGCAAGGTCAGGGACGATCTGGCGAGCCACCATGCAATCATTCAGCAATAAACGATTCTGGGCGTCGAGCCTGCTGACGCTCGCTCTATGCGGGTGCGGCCTGCCGGACCTTGGCGCGCGTCCGCAAATGCGTGGACCGGCGACGCTGGCGAGCGCGCAGACGTTCGCGGCCGCTTCCGATCCTTCCGCCGCTTGGCCGCAGCAGGAGTGGTGGAAGGCCTATGGCGATCCGCAACTTGACGCGCTGGTGGCCGAGGCGCTGTCCGGCTCTCCCGACGTCGCCGCTGCCGCCGCGCGGGTTCGCCAGGCGCGCGGCGCGGCCGAGATCAGCCGGGCCGACACGCTGCCGCAGATCAGCGGACAGGGCTCGGCCGGCGTCACCAAGCAGAGCTACAACAACGGCATTCCGGCCGAGTTCGTGCCCAAGGGCTGGAAAAGCACGGGCACGCTGGCGCTGAGTGGCGACTTCGATCTCGACCTGTGGGGACGTCGCCGCAAACTGCTGGCCGCCGCGACGTCGGAGGCGCAGGCGGCGGAGGCCGATGCCGCGCAGGCGACGCTGATCCTGGCAAGCAACGTCGTCTCCTCGTACTTCGACCTGGCACGCCTGCTCGCGCGGGACGAGGCACTGGCGCAGGCGGTGAAATCGCGCGAGAGTCTGGGCAATCTCACCAGCCGCCGTGCGCAGCAGGGGCTGGAAAACCAGAGCCCGGTGCGCCAGACTCAGGCCGAGGTGCTCAGATCGCGCATCGCGCTTTCGGCCAACCGCGAGGCGATCGCCGCGCGGCGCCACGCGCTGGCGGCCTTGCTGGGCCAAGGGCCGGATCGCGGCCTCGCCATCACTCCGGTCGCGCTGGCGCAAGTGGCAGCGACGCCGCTGCCCGCCGATGCCGGCATTGGTCTGGCCGGTCGTCGCCCCGACATCGTCGCGGCGCGCTTGCGGGTGGAGAGCGCGGGCAAGCGGATCGACATCGCCAAGACGGCGTACCTGCCCGACATCTCGCTGCGCGGGCTGATTGGTCTGACGTCGCTGGGCTTGTCCAATCTGTTCGATAGCGGGTCGACCTACGGCAACGCCGGTGGCGCGTTCAGCCTGCCGATCTTCGACGGCGGCCGCATCCGTGGCGAGTACCGGCAGACGCGGGGCGCTTTCGACCTGGCGGTGGCGGATTATGACTCGACCGTCGTCGACGCCTTGCGCGAGATCGCCGATGCACTGGCGGCCCGCGATGCCGCGCGCACGCAGGAACGCGACGCCGCGCAGGCCCGGATCGAGGCCGAAGCCGCCTATGATCTGGCGACCAAGCGCTACAACGCGGGTCTTTCCAACTACATCGAGGCGCTCAGCGCGCAGCAACTGGCGATCGACGCGCGCCAGTCGGCGATCGATGCCCATTTCCGCACCCTCTCGACCGAGATCACGCTGAAGCGCGCCTTGGGCGGCGGGTTTGCCGAAGACATGAACGAGAAGGTTGCGAGTGAATGACTGAGAACATGCATGGCCGGACGATCGAGCCGGCGCGCGGTTCCGGCGACGAGCACGGCCAAGACGCGCACGTGTCGAACGATGCCACGCAGGCTCGTGACGAAACGCCCCCCAGTGAGGCAACCGGCGCGAGTGACAGCTCGGGCAGCGTCGTCGATCAGCGCAAGCGCAAGCCGCTGATCATCGGCCTGATCATCGTCGTGGCGGTGCTGGGCCTGGCGTACCTGGTGTACAGCCTGCTGTTCGCCGGCCGTTCCGTCTCGACCGACAACGCCTATGTCGCCGGTGAGAACGCCCAGATCACCCCGCTGACTCAGGGGCAAGTCGTTGAAGTCGCGGTGGTCAACACGCAGTCGGTGCGCAAGGGCCAGCTGCTGATGCGGCTCGACGATTCCGATCAGCGCATCGCCGTGGCCGAAGCCGAGGCCAATCTGGCGATGGCGCAGCGCCGCTATACGCAGGCCCGCGCGCAAGGCTCCGCCGCCGGGGCGACGGCCGAGGCCAAGGCCGCCGGCATCCCCGAGGCTCAGGCGCGGCTCGCTTCTGCCCAGGCGGACCTCGCCAAGGCCCGCACCGATTATCAGCGCCGTGCTTCCCTGGATGGCAGCGGCGCGGTCTCTGGCGAGGAACTGACCTCCGCCCGCAACGTCCTGCTCGCCGCGCAAGCTGCCGTCAGCCAGGCGCAAGCGAGCGTCGCCCAGGCCCGCGCCGATGCGGTCAGCGCCCGCCAGGACGAGACTGCCACCAAGGCCGCCACCGTCGGCCTCGCCGTGAACGAAGCGCCCGAAGTGCGCGCCGCCAAGGCACGGCTGGACTCCGCGCGGCTCGATCTGTCGCGCACGGTCATTCGCGCGCCGATCGACGGCGTGATCGCTCAGCGCATGGTGCAAGTCGGCCAGCGGGTGACCAACGCGACCGTGGCGATGGTCGTGGTTCCGGTCGAGCAGCTCTATGTCGATGCAAACTTCAAGGAAGATCAACTCGGCAAGGTGCGCAGCGGCCAGGATGTCGAAGTCACGTCAGACTTCTACGGCGACGATGTCGTGTATCACGGCAAGGTCATCGGCTTTTCGGGCGGTACCGGGTCGGCCTTCGCGCTGATCCCGGCCCAGAACGCCACCGGCAACTGGATCAAGGTGGTCCAGCGTCTGCCGGTCCGCATCCGCCTCGACCCCAAGGAACTGCGCGAGCATCCCTTGCGCATCGGCCTGTCGATGGAGGCGACGATCGACCTGACCAGCGGCCAGCACTGATGGCGTTCGCGCGCTTATTCGACGTCACCGAGCCGCCGCGCACGCTCACCGGCGCGAAGCTGTGGATCGCGGGCGTGGTGCTGGCATTGGCGAACTTCATCGTCGTTCTCGATACGACCATCGCCAACGTGTCGGTGCCGCACATCGCCGGCGGCCTGGCGGTGTCGGTCAGCAGCGGTACCTGGGTCATCACGTCCTATGCGGTCGCCGAGGCGATCTGCGTGCCGCTGACCGGCTGGCTCGCGCAGCGTTTCGGCACCTTGCGCACGTTCATGTTCTCGCTCGTGGGTTTCGGCATCTTCTCCGTGCTGTGCGGGTTGTCGACGTCGTTGGGCATGCTGGTCGTGTTCCGCATCGGCCAGGGGTTCTGCGGCGGTCCGCTGATGCCGCTGACGCAGACGCTGCTGCTGCGCATCTTCCCCAAGGAACAGCACTCCAAGGCCATGGCGCTCTGGGGCATGACCGTGGTGGTCGGCCCGATCCTCGGTCCTATTCTGGGCGGCTGGATCAGCGACGACTGGCGCTGGGAAGGGATCTTCTTCATCAACGTGCCGATCATCATGGTCATCTTCTTCGGCGTGGTGACGATGCTGCGCGGGGTCGAGACGGCGACGCAGAAGCGCCCGATCGATGGCGTGGGTCTGGCGCTGCTGATCCTGTGGGTCGGCGCATTCCAGATCATGCTCGACAAGGGCCGCGAGGAGGACTGGTTCGCTTCGGGCTTCATCGTCTCGTGCGCGGTCGCTGCGGCGATCTTCTTCGCGCTGTTCGTGATCTGGGAGCTGACGCAACGGGACGCGATCGTCAACTTGAAGGTCTTTCGCCACAAGGGCTTCTCGGCGGCATCGCTGTCGCTGGTGCTCGCGTTCGGAACCTACTTCGCCTCCGTGGTGGTGATCCCGCAATGGCTCCAGACTTCGCTGGGGTACACCGCCACCAACGCCGGGTACGTCATGGCCTTCAGCGGCGTTCTGGCGGTCATGATGTCGCCTCTTGTGCCGGCCTTGATGAAACGGTTCGATCCCCGGCTGCTGGTGTTCGTCGGCGTGTCGTGGATCGCGGGCTGCTCGGCATTGCGAGCGCTCTGGTGGTCGACCGATGCCACCTTCTGGACCTTGGCCTTGCCACAGTTGCTGCAAGGGGCCGGCGTGTCGCTGTTCATGGTGCCGCTGACGACGATCAGCTTGGGATCGGTCGATCCAGACGAGACCGCATCGGCGGCGGGCCTCGCCAACTTCGGCCGCACGCTCGCCAGCGCGATCGCGACGGCCATGGTCACGACATATTGGAGCAACCAGGCGCGATCGGACACGGCGCAGATGGCCGGGGAGCTGAACGGCGCGCCCGAACTGATGACACGCATGCAGGAACGTGGGTTCAGCGTCGAGCAGTCTCGCGGCGCGATCGAGCAACTCGTCACCCAGCAAGGCATGGCTGTGGGCACGCTGCACTTGTTCCTGGTCGCTGCGGTGATCCTGGTCTTCGCGGCCTCGGCAATCTGGCTGGCCCCACGCCCGACCCGCGCGGCGGCGCCTGGCGCCGCGCATTGATCGGGTAAGCCTGTCGGTTACCGGGTCCCGGTAACGAAGCCGTAGCGCCGGAACATGGCCTGCGCCTCGGGCGACAGCAGAAAGGCGCGCAACGCCGAAGCGTCGCCGCTCTGCGAGGTCTTGAGCAGGGCGATCGGATAAGTGATCGCGACGTGGGTCTGTGGCGGGAAGGTTGCCACCACGCGCACCTTGGGCTCGGCGGCGGCATCGGTGGCATAGACGATGCCGAGCGGTGCCTCGCCGCGCGCGACCAGCGCCAGTGCCGCGCGCACGTTGTCGCCCGCCGCCACTCGCCCGGAAACCTGGTCCCACACACCCAGCTTCTGCAAGGCCTGGCGAGCGTAGCGGCCTGCGGGCACGCCTTCCGGGTCCGCAAGCGCCAGCTTGCCGGTGCCGAGCGCCTTGGCCAGCGCAAAGCCGGGGGCGGGATCCACCGACACGGTACTGGCGGCCGGGGCGATCAGCACCAGGCTGTTGCCGACCAGGTTGGCGCGGCTCTCCGCCCGGATCAGACCCTTGGCAGCGAGCGTGTTCATCCACTCCTCGTCCGCTGAGATGAACAGGTCCGCCGGCGCGCCCGCCTCGATCTGCCGCGCCAGCACCGAGCTGGCCGCGAAGGACAGGACCGGCGCCGCGTGGCCCTTTGCGGTCCAGGCCTGCGCAGCGGCTTGCAACGATTCCTGCATGCTGGCCGCCGCTAGGACGACAGGAGCGGATTGCGGCTGCGCCTTGTCGCGCGTCAGCCAGGCCGCGCCTCCGACGAGCACGGCCACCGCGACGAGCAGGATCAGGATGCGGCGCAAGGTCTATGTCTCCAGGTACGATATTCCTTGGTATATAGACGGGAGTTGCGTTGTGAACCCGGTTCCTTCGCAACCCTTCAGCCGCTATCGGCACCCCATGACCGATGCGCGCCGCCACGCACCCGCGACCTTGCGCAACCGCGACCCGATCCTCGCGATCTTGCGCCAGGTTCTTCCCTCGCGTGGCAAGGTGCTGGAGATCGCGAGCGGTTCGGGCGAGCACGCGCTGTACTTCGCCGCCGCGCTCCCGCAGCTGACCTGGCAACCCAGCGATCCCTCGCCCGAGGCGCGTGCCTCGATCGCGGTCTGGCGCGAGGAGGCCGGCAGCGCCAACCTGCTGCCGCCTTTGGCGATCGACGCTGCACTGGCCGATTGGCCGATCACTCATGCCGACGCGATGGTGTGCATCAACATGATCCACATCAGCCCGTGGAATGCCACCGAGGGCCTGATGCGCGCGGCGGAGCGGCTTCTGCCAACCAGCGCGCCGCTGGTGCTCTACGGGCCGTTCCTGCGTGCCAATCGTCCACTGGTGCCCAGCAACGCCGCGTTCGATGCAGACCTCAAGTTGCGTGATCCCTGGTGGGGACTGCGCGATCTCGACATGGTTTGCGATCTCGCCGCCAAGCACGGACTAGTGCGCGACAGTGTGATCGACATGCCCGCCAACAATCTCTCCGTGGTTCTACGCCGCTGCTGATATCGACCCCGGGGCAGCTTGCCACCGCGCCGCATGGGCCCCACTTGCCCCAGCAAGGAGACGATCATGGACAAGCGTAAGTTGGGCAGCGGTCTGGAAGTCGCCAAGCTGGGCCTCGGCTGCATGAGCGTGAGCGGCACGTACGGCGACCGCATCGCCCAGGCCGACGCCGATGCGCTGCTGCGCCGGGCTTACGAGCGCGGCGTCACCTTGTTCGACACCGCCGAAGTCTATGGCCCTTACGTGGGCGAGGAGATGGTCGGCCGAGCCATCGCTCCGTTCCGTGACGAGGTGGTGCTGGCGACCAAGTTCGGCTTCAAGATCGATCCCGAGACGGGGCGCCCCGCCGGGTTCGACAGCCGGCCCGAGCATATCCGCGAGGTTGTGGAGGCCTCGCTCCAGCGGCTCGGCACCGATCACATCGACCTGCTGTACCAGCACCGTCCCGATCCCGCCGTGCCGATCGAAGAGGTTGCCGGCGCCGTTGCCGACTTGATCGGGGCCGGCAAAGTGCGCTGGTTCGGCATGTCGGAAGCGCAAGTCGACGATATTCGCCGCGCCCATGCGGTCCAGCCGGTGGCCGCGCTGCAAAGCGAATACTCGCTGTGGACGCGCGACATCGAGGCCGAGGTGCTGCCGACGCTTCGCGAACTCGGCATTGGGCTGGTGCCGTTCAGTCCCCTGGGGCGTGGCTTCCTGACCGGCACGGTGCAGCCCGGCACTTTGCCGGCCAACGATTTTCGCGCGACGATGCCGCGCTTCCAGGCGGAAGCGGGCGGAGCCAACTTGCGGATGGTGGAGGCGCTGATGGCGATTGCCGAGCGCAAGGGCTGCACGCCGGCGCAACTCGCGCTTGCCTGGGTGCTGCATCAGGGCGAGGACCTTGTGCCGATCCCGGGCACGCGCCGCATCGAGCGGCTCGACGAAAACCTCGATGCCGCAGATGTCGTGCTTAGCGCCGACGACCTGGCCGAGATCGAGCGCGCCTTGCCGGCGGCGGAAGTGGTCGGCGCGCGCTACTGATCCAGGCTTCGGGGGCCGCGCGTCAGCCGGCGCGGCGTTCCCGGCTGGGCCATGTCACGCTATGCTGCAAGGTGAGATCGCAGGCAGGCTGCGCGCGTCCGAACAGGTATCCCTGTCCTTGCGCGCAGCCCTCGTCGCGCAAGTAATTCGCGACGAATTCGTGCTCTATCCCCTCGGCCGTGATCGTCACTCCCAAACTATGGCCTAGACCTATGACGGCCCGAATTACCGCGCGGGAGTTGCTGGCCTGCTCGAGGTTGAGGATGAACGACTTGTCGATCTTGATCTTGGTGAAGGGGTAATTGAGCAAATAGCTGAGTGACGAATAACCGGTGCCGAAATCATCGAGCGAGATGCCGATGCCGAAGCTGCGCAAGTTGCGGATGATCGAGGCTGGGCGTGGGCCTTTCTCCATCAGCACGGCTTCGGTGATTTCCAGTTCGAGCCGATTCGGGGCAAGATCGGCGCGGCTGAGCGCATTGATGACGGTGCTTACCAGATTTCCGTTGCGGAACTGCAGGGGCGAGACGTTGACGGACAGCTTAATGTGGTCCGGCCAGTCCTTGGCGTCGTAGCACGCGGTCCGCAGCACGAACTGACCCACCGCTTCGATCAACCCGATCTCTTCGGCCAAGGGAATGAAGACATCGGGAGGCACATGGCCCCGCAGCGGATGGCACCAGCGCAGCAGCGCCTCGTAGCATTCCACCGCGCCGGTCGTCAGGTTGACCAGCGGTTGATAATGCACTTGCAACTGCCCGGTGCGAAGCGCCTCGCGAAAGTCGATCTCCAGCCGCGTCTTGGCCTGGACCGCCGCATCCATGTCGCGTTCGAAGCTGCGGCAGGTCCCGCGCTTTTCGCTCTTCGCTGCGTAGAGCGCCAGGTCGGCATAGCGCATCAGCGTTTCGGGATCGGTGCTGTCACCGGGCGCCGCCGCGAAGCCGATCGTCGCGCCGATATGCAGCACGTTGCCGTCGATTTCGAAGGGCTCGGAAAGCGCCGTGATGATGGATCGCGCGACCATCTCGGCTCGCGTGCTGCTGTAATCTCGCAGGATGACCGCAAACTCGTCGCCGCCGACGCGCGACAGCAGGGCGCCGTCGGGTACCAGCGCCTGCATCCGATCGGCGGCCTGGGTCAGCAGTGCGTCCCCGACATGGTGGCCGTATGTGTCGTTGACCGTCTTGAAGTGATCGAGATCCACGAGCGCAAGCGTCGCGCCATGCAGTGCGTCGGCGCTCTGCACCGCTTCGCGCAGTTGCTCGCGGCATTGTGATCGATTGGCGAGGCCGGTCAGTTCGTCATGCCGGGCCATGTGCGTCATGCGCTGCTCGATCTCGAACCTTGCGGTCATGTCGAACACGGAGACGATTGTGGCCGCGTAACCTTCAAGCTGAGACAACCTGGTGGCGAGGACGGCCTCGCTGAACGTGCCGTCGCCCCGCTTGACCTGCCAGACCCGGTCCCACTCGTTGAAGTCGGCGCGCAGCAGGGTGGCCGCGTCCTCGCGTTCCGCATCGGCGAACAATTCGCTCGCCGGGAGACCTTCCAGCGCCTCCACGGTGTAGCCGAAGTAGTCCGCGGCGCGGGAATTGGCCGAACGGATCAGCCCGCTGTCGATATCATAGACGAGCATGGCGACCGGGTTGCGCTCGAACAGCAACCGGAACGCTTCCTCGCTCTGGCGCAAGTCGGTGATGTCGATCCGCAGACCGATGGTGCCTCCATCAGCGGTCTTGCGCTCTTCGATCAGGATGTGGCGCCCATTGGCAAGCCTTTGTTCGTGCCGGGCCGAGGGTTCGCGCATGCGCGCGAGCCGCGCCTCGATCCATTCCTCTTCGCGCCCGATCGCGTCGGGGTAATCGCCGCGAGCGACACCGACACGCAACGAGTCGGCGAAGTACCCGCCGCGCGTCAGAAGGTCGGCCGAAACCGCATAGATCTGCGCATATTGCTGATTCCACAGGATGTAGCGACCTTCCGCATCCAGGAAGACCACGCCTTCGGGCAGCAAGTCGATCGCCTCGCGTAAGCGTTCTTCCGCACGACGCGCGGCGGTCATCGCCTCTTCAAGCGACTGCATGGCCTGCATGTCGGCCGCCTCAGCACTAAAAGCATCGTACAGGTCGATTTTCATCGTCGCCCCACTGTTCACGGAGAAGGTGGGGCAAAAAGGTTAAAATCTTCGGAGGCTAGCTGTAGGATGAACCACACATTGGCCAGGGCGGGGGTCAGGGCCGGGGGGTCAAGGTATAGGGGCAGGGTCTGGCAGCCGCGTGGCGCGCGCTCCGATCGTCAGCAGCGCCGGGAACAGGCGCGCCGCCATCATCCCGACCTGCAATGCCATCGGGTGCTCGGCCAGCCGCTGCAACAGCATGGCGCGGCGGACTTGGCCGGCGGTTTGCCGTGCCAGCGCCTCTTGGAACGCAACGGGCCCCGCGCCCGCTTCGATGCAATCGGCCGCCAGGTGCGCGCTGCGCAAGGCACCGGCCATGCCGTCACCCGTGAGCGACGCGGTCATCGCGGCCTGATCGCCCAGGCGCCAGATACGATCCGGCGCGTCGCGCTGCGGCTGGTAGCGGTAGCCATAGGGCAAGTTGGCGATGGCGAGCGGCTTGGCCATCAGCGGCTCGGCTCCGTCCAGGCGGCGGCGGAGCATATCATTGCGCAGCAGGTCGCCGAGCAGCGCCTCCCACGAGCCGCCCAGGCTGGTGAAATGCCGTCGGTTCACGACCAGGCACAAGTTGGCGCCGTCGACGCCGACCCGCTGAAGACCGGCATAGCCCTGGCCGAACAGGAACAGCTCGATCGCCGAGCCCAAGTCTCGCAAAGCGTCCGGCGGCAGGCGCCAGTGCATCTTGAACCCCACGTAGCCATCACGCGTCGCCGGCGCGGCTCGCGGCAAGCCGCGCAGGTCATGCTTGCCGGTTGCCAGCAGGATGTGCTCGGCATCGCGGGTACGGTCGTTCGCCAGCACGGTGTCGCCCTCGATGCCGGTGACCCGCACGCCGCGCAAGACCTCGGCGCCCGATGCCTGGGCGGCCTGCAGCAGCGCCTCGTCGAGACTCGCGCGGCCAAGCGATTGCGCCACGAAGGGGAGGGGCGCTTCCACCGTATGCCCGCGATGGTGGACGCGCACCCGGTCGATCGCCACTCCGCCCAGGCTGGCGGGCGGTAGGCCCAGTCGCTCCAGATCGCGGCAGGCCTCGACCGACAGGAACTCGCCGCAAACCTTCTCGTGCGGACCGGTCTCGCGTTCGAGCACGGTGACGGCATGGCCGCTGCGCGCCAGGCGCGTCGCCACCGCGCCGCCGGCGAGGCCGCCGCCGATCACGATGATGGGCCTCACCACCGCTTCCGCTCGACGCAGTAGCGGAACG
>Ga0182194_1000041_pt1 | contig 16931 bp, 13 predicted proteins | sample G5R1MG_34_FD_128377 | JGI IMG/M metagenome (GOLD analysis project Ga0182194, IMG submission 128377) | Switchgrass phyllosphere microbial communities from Michigan, USA - G5R1_MAIN_12SEP2016_LD1 MG | ecosystem: Host-associated > Plants > Phyllosphere > Phylloplane/Leaf | place: USA: Michigan...
GCGTTCTACAAGGACGTAAAGGACACGTTGTTCGACACCACCCGCACGTTCGGCTCGACCTCGCTGAACCTCAACGGCATCGACCGCTCGCAGTACACCTTCAGCGGCATTGCCAATGGCGGCGACGGCTACATCTGGGGCTTTGAAGCCGCGCTGCAGCAGCAGCTCGAAGGCTACCAGGCGGACCTCGGCCTGCCGGACTGGATGGGCGGCTTTGGCGTGCTGCTCAACGGCACCTACAACAAGAGCCAGGCCAAGACGCCAGACGGCCGCAAGATCATGTTTCCCGGCACCTCGAAGTGGGTGATGAATGCCAGCCTGTTCTACGAAAAGTATGGCTTCTCGGCGCGGGTCTCGTACCAAAACCGCACCAAGTGGATCGACTCCATCGACGAGTACGACACCGTTAACGGCGTGTTCCAGGGCCTGAACGGCGGCGATCAGTACTGGGCGCGTGACGATGAGCTCGACGCGTCGCTGCGCTATGCGATTACGCCGAACCTGGAAGTCTACGCCGACTTCTCCAACCTGCTGAACGGTCCGGGCCGCCGCTTCGCCGGCGTCAGCGCTCGCACGCTTGAGCGTGAAACCTTCGGCCGGCGCTACACCGGCGGCGTGAGGTTCAACTTCTGATGCGCGTTGTCATTACATCCGCACTGGCGCTGCTCGCGGGGTGTGCCGCTTCGCCAGTCTCGACGCCGGTGAGCGACACTCCAACGGTATCGGTCACCGCGCGAGGAGAGACGGCGCCGGTGGGCACGGGCGAGGACGCCGCCGACGATCCGGCTATCTGGCGCAACCCGCGCCGACCTGCAGACAGCCTGATCGTCGCCACCGACAAGCGGGCTGGGCTGCACTTATACAACCTGAGCGGCCGGCATCTCGACTTCGCGCCGTCGCCGCGCCTTAACAACGTCGACTTGCGGGGCGATGTCGTACTCGGGAACGAACGCGGCATCCTCGTGGCGGCAAGTGATCGCGCCAACGTAGCGCAGGCGCGCATCGCCCTGTTCCGTCTCGATCCCGTCGCGCGCACGCTCGTGTCGCTGGGAAACCCCGCCGCCGGCGCGGGCGAGGCCTACGGCATGTGCCTGTGGCATCGTGCGGCGGACAAGGCGCTGTTCGCCTTCGTTGTCATGAAGGACGGGCGCATCGACCAGTTCCGCATCGGCAACGAGGCGCAGCCTACCGTGCAGATGGTGCGACAGCTGCAACTCGGCAGTCAATCCGAAGGCTGCGTCGCGGATGATCGGACCGGTCAGCTCTACGTCGCCGAGGAGGATGTCGGGATCTGGCGCTTCGCCGCGGACCCGTCCGCATCGGCGACGCCGATCCCCGGACCCAAGGTGGACGGCCGCTTCCTCGTCGCTGACGTGGAGGGTCTCGCAATCGCTCCCAAGGGGCGCAACGGCGGGTGGCTGATCGGCTCGAGCCAGGGCGACAATGCTTACGCAGTCTGGAGCCTGCCCGACCTCAAACCCGTGGGCCGGTTTCGTATAACCGAGGGCCAGGTGGGCGCGACGTCTGAGACTGACGGCATCGAGATCGCGCTGGGCAACTTCGGGCCCGCTTTTCCAAAAGGTCTGATGATGGCGCAGGACGGCGACAACGCGCCCGCCATGCAGAACTTCAAGCTCGTGGCTTGGGGCGACATTGTCAGGGCGCTCTCCCTCAAGTGATTGGCAATACAATGATAGTCTCAAAGATAGCTCTTGAAGCGCACGATCACAGCACTGCTCGGGTGGGCCGCTGCCGGGGGTACTTCGGCCACCGCCAAGCCGGTGCCGCAGCAAGCGCGCAACGTCTCATGTTCTTGGGCGATGCGGGCGGGCTACCGACGCTGAACGCCGCCGGTATCCTGCCGCCCGACAAGCCGTAGTCGCTGTAGATCCAGTCCATGCCGCACATCGGCTTGTCGGACACCTCGTCAACAGACCGCTGGGTGACCGATACCACTGCCGGTATGACCGCGATCATGACCGGGCTCAAGACCGGCAACGGCGTGATTTTGATGGCGCCGGGCGCCGGTGGCACGCCTAACAAGACGCTACTGGAACATGCCGAAGAGCGCGGGCCGACGACCTGCGTGGTAACTAAGATGAAGATCTGAAATGCGACGCCAGCCGCCTGCTGCGCCCAGGTCCCGTCGGGCAAGGGAAAGGACGACATCTTCGCCCAGATGATGCCATCGCGCTTCGCGCAACGGTGTCAATATCCTGCTCGGCAAGGGTAAAGCCGACGCTCTCGCCTGCTACGCGAACTGCGGCACGCCCCCGGGAAGACCTTTGCTCCAGCCGGCTATCGCTTCGAAGACGATTCCGCGCGGATCGCCGCCCCGCGCGGTCGTGCTGCGCGACGCGGACTATCCGCCGGTCCCAGCCGTGAAGCCACGGTGCGGCAGCTCGCGCGCGATCCCAAGCGCTCTTTCCTGATGGTAGAGTGGGACATGCACTATGACGATCCGCAAGCTGGCTTGCGCCATGTGATGGAGATGAACGACATGTTTCGGCAGGTTAGCGCGATCGCCGGCAAGGACACGCTAATCGTGTTTACGGCCGATCACAGCTTCCAACCGAGCATCGGCACCCATCATCGGGCGGCCACGATATGCAAAGGCTTACCGGCGGATAGCGCTAACGCGAAGCCGAACTAGCTGGCGAAGGATTGCGGGCTGCCCGCAGAGCATTGACGCGTCAAACGGATCGACATTGAAGCGGGTTCTGCCTGCGTTTGGCTTGACGATTTTTTGGACTTGCGCTCCTGCTCATGTTCAGGCGGGTGGTGACACGATGCCTACAGAAAAGAGCGCCACATTGTTACAGAATCATAAAAGCCCTGCTAAGTCTTCAACCTAGCAGGGCTTTCAATGGTGCCCCGCGCCGGACAAATATAACGAATATATATCGCCGTTTACACTACCTTAGAAGCGCGAAGAACCACCGATGGTCCGCTGGAGATGTCGTGCGCTGCGGCAGATGCTACGCGAATGGTGAGAAGTCGGGATGGTTTGCCTCTAGCAAAACAGCACTTCGATCAACGGTGTTCAAACCGATCGCCTGCCAGCAGGATCGCTCCAGGCTCTTCAGCTCCGCCAGCGCGGCGCTATCGTCGCGCAGGGTTGCCCTCCAAAACCAGGTCGTCGCCCGGACAACCGCGCAAGGCGGCGATGGGAATGGAGGGCAAATGGTGAATGGGAAATTGGCGTAGGGTTGCTGTCGCCGCTGTCCTATATTCTGGTTCTAGCTGCATTGCAGACCGGCGCCCCTCTTAGCTTCGTGGCTCCGATGCGCGAGATGTCAATGATGGTCGGTGCCCTGTTGGAGTTGGCAATCCTTCGGGAAGCCGTGGCCTTCTGGCGGTTGGCCGGATGTGGTGTTCTGATCGTGAGTGTGATTGCGCTGGCCGGTGCTTAGCGACCTTACCCATCCTCTCAATTAGATGCGCGATGGGCCCGCAGCTTCTGTGTCGTTCAATCGCGGATTTCGGTTAGCCTTTATGCCCCTCCCGCTAGGCTTCGCGCACGTTCCAAATCCTTAGGGCGGCCGAAGGCAATGAGTATTTCCTGTAACTCAGTTCTTTCGGGGACATAGACGATTGCGCCTCCGACCTCGATACGCTGTCGCGTCGCGGGTAGAACCGGGATCCATGCCTCGTTCGATCGGCGATGGAAGTCTGCCATGAACTCAACCGGCAATGCTGCCGCGGTCCAGGTCCCGAAAATGCTCGACCGAAACGCCGCGCTTTTCGCTCCTTTCCGAGGTTCGATGCCAATCACCGGCAGGATATGCCGTGCATCGGCCTTGCTCAACAGCACATCCACATCAGCGATATGGCCGGCATCCGCTCCGTGAAGGGCCACGGCGGCGCTCGTAATGATCCACCAAGGATCCCGCGCCTCGCCCATGACGCTGCTGATCGCATGCAATGACTCAATTAGGTCCGGGCTGAATACCATCGGTTGCCTATAGCGCTGCCCCCCTTCCCCGACAACGAGCCCCCCGAAGCTCGAGCGCCGTCTTACAGGGGCCCGAGCTTCGCGCGCTATCTAGTCGCTTGAGAGAGGTGATCGAAGAGTGCCTTGGCGGGCGGTGTAAGGTCGCTTTCATCACGCACACACAGGGATAGGCGGCGGGTGGCCCATTCGTCCCGTAGCTGTACGATCGCGATTTGCGTCGATCGCTGGCATCGTCTTGCAGCAGATTCGGGAATGATGCCGACACCCGCACCAGCTCCCGCCATGCGGCAAATGCCCTGGAAGCTGCGAAGACGAACACGCACTTTCATTTTTGTACCCAGGCGAGATGCCTGCCCTTCGATATGATCTTGCAATGCGCCGTCCGCCATCCCGATGAACGTTCGCCAAGAAGGTTCGCAAACCTTACCTCCCTGTTCCCTATCAGCGGATGCTCCCTGGACGACACGACAACGAGGCGGTCGATCGCGAACGGCCGCAGGATCAGATTGCCTGTCTCGACCGCACTCGACAGTATGCCAATTTCGGTAAGACCAGCTCCGACACTTCTGGCGATCTCGATGCTCTCGCGCTCCTTCATATCGACGTCGATCTGAGGATGTGCAGCCATCCAGGGAACAAGCCGCTCGGGTAGAAACTCTGTAATGGCGGCGGTGTTCGCGAAGATACGCACCGAGGCGCGCAATCCCTTGGCATATTGCCCGATGTCGCCTCGCATCTGCGCCATCTGTTGCAGGATCGTGCGGGCATGATGCGCCAGCGTTTCTCCGGCTTCGGTTGGTGATATGCCGCGACGCCCCCAATTTAGAAGCGTGACTTCTCCAGTGGCCTCCATATTGCGGAGGCGTTCGCTGGCCGCCGGAAGTGATAAGCCGACGTCGGCCGCGCCGTGGGTGATGCTACCGGCTTCGACTACCGCCAGGAACAGCCGAGATCTGTAAGGTCGAAGCGCACCAAGACGATGTAATACATCCCCTGCCTTCGGTACAGCCGAAGCCAGCGATCGGGCTTCCCGCATTGTGGGCGCGGTTCTGACCGCTAGACCTGTGGCATGTTCAATTATTCCCTTCCCCTCATTGCCGCCATCGTCGCCACCTTCTTTGCCGCGGGTATCGTGAAAGGCGTGACGGGCATGGGTTTGCCCACGGTGGCTATGGGCGTGTTGGGATCGCTTCTCTCGCCACTCGCTGCCGCTGCGCTGCTGTTGGTGCCCTCGTTCGTGACCAACGTCTGGCAGCTTGTGGCAGGCCCTCAGCTCGGAAGGTTGATCCGGCGCCTCTGGCCGATGATGCTGACGATCATCCTTGGCACCGTTTTCGGCTCGTTGCTGCTGACGGGCGGGCGCGCCGAACTTACGACCGCGGCCCTCGGCATCGCCCTGATTATCTACGCGGCCTACACGCTTCTCGCCAAACCGCTGCATGTCTCGCCACGATGGGAGCCTTGGCTGTCGCCAGTGATCGGGCTCGTCACCGGCTTGGTGACGGGTGCGACGGGTGTGTTCGTCATTCCGGCCGTGCCATACATCCAGTCGCTCGACCTGAAGCGGGACGATCTGGGGCAGGCGCTCGGCCTGTCCTTCACGGTATCGACAGTAGCCCTCGCAACCGGGTTGTTCTGGCATGGCGCAGCCCCGGCTGGAAGTCTGTTGACCTCCACACTTGCGGTCATTCCCGCGCTGCTCGGCATGGCCGCCGGGCAGGTGATCCGCACTCGGATCAGTTCCCAAACATTCCGGCGGCTTTTCCTGCTTTTCCTGCTGCTGCTCGGTCTGGAAATGGCTGGGCGCGGGCTGCTTTGAACAAGCGCTTGGTCATTGCCGGTTCAGTTAGGCCACGTACGTGGCTTGTCGAGAGAGGAGGACATGGTGCGAGGAATCCTTGTTATATCGCTTTCGGTGAGTGCTTCCGTCGTGGCAGCTACCGCGCGTGCCCAAGACCTGAACACACTCGATCGACACCTTGAGCAGCAGCAATGGCAGCGCCTTCAAGATCACCAAAACCAGTCACGCACGATGCCTGCTCGCAAAGGCAGGCCTTCTGCCCGACGGCAAGTCCTTCAAGCTTGCAATGAAGATCATGTCCCCAGGCCGGCATATCGACGCATGAAGGCAGAATATCAACGCAAGCTGCAGGCGGAGGGAAAGCATCAGGCGGATCAATGGTCTCGGGCGCAAGCCGCCACCTGGTCTGAGCGCCTGAAGCGGCAAAAGGTGTGCCGCTAGAGTAGGCAAGCAAATGCACTCGATGGCTGCCGAGTATAGTCAAAGCGCGAGTATGTCATCCATGGCTAGAATACGCTTGAACACTGCAGATGGCGGTTTATCAGCCGTATCACCGCTCGCCCGCGTCGCTGGTTTTGCTACGGCATCCGCGATGCTGCTTGCTGGCTGCGGTGGCGCAAGAACGCTGCCCCAATCAACCCAAATAAGTGAGTCGGCGCAGATTGGGCAAGCGGCGGCAATCAACATCGACACGCTTCAAGGACGGTGGAGGATCACTACCTTTGATGGCGTGACCCCCGAAAACACCGGCGACAAGCCTCGTGGACCTTCCATCAGTTTTATAGGCGCCACTTATAGCGCGGACAGCGGATGCAATGCGCTCAGCGGCCTCGCGGCGCTGAACGGGACGCGGCTCTACACAATGCCCGGTCTGCAGACAGAGATCGGCTGCCAGGGCCCGCTTCTGAAGCAGGAAGCGACGTTGGTCGCGCTGCTGCACGCCGCCCCACAGATTGCCATTGATCAGCAGGGCGAGATCACGATGACCGGCGGAGGCCACGAAGTCAGATTGCAACGTGATGCTGGTGCGGCATCTCGGGTCGCTAAACCTGCGACCGCACCCATCGAGCCGGATACCCAATTCCAGATTGACGCGGTCGACGGCGCTTCGGTGCGATCATCAGACAAAAGCGAGAGCCTGTCTTTGGCATTTGGCCGAGCGAATTGGCTAGTTCAAACTGCTTGTGCGACGTTGACCGGCAAATGGAGCCAGCAGGGGACGACGCTGGAGACAAGTCAGATCGTCCTCGAAAGACGCCGTTGCAAAATTGACGATGAGCACATCAGACAAGCCGTTAACTCAGTCTTCGCATCCTCGCCAACGGTCGCGAGCGGGCCGAATGGGGAGATCATTTTAGCGGGTGGCGGCCACTGGGTTAGCGGCTTCCGCGCCGACAAGAACTGAAAGCAACCTGTGAGGAGCAGACTGATCGGATCAGGCAGGATAGCTGCTTCACCAAATGTATTAGATGGCCTTGGCTTTCATACGGACGGGGACAAACAGAATGAGGCCCCCCGTATAAATAGAAGTGATTCAATGTCTGGCTGAGACGCGCCAGATCGATATTTACTGAGCGGTTTGCGCTGAGAAAGGAGATAGAGATGCGTCCATATCTTGCCGCCATGATGCTCGCCATTGGCGTCGCCCCTGCCTCGGCTCAAGACTGGGTCAATATCGACATCTGGGGCAACGGCATCTTGGGTCAGACAGCACTTCGTCATGCGGAAGAGGCAACGCGGCAAAGCGGTCAGGGCCGCCGCGGCGAAGCCGGGACATCTGGCTCCAGGAGACAAAAAGTCGCTAGCGACCTTGCTTACGTGCGTTCCGGTGATCTGAGTAGCCAAATAGAACAAGCTGTCGCGGGCCGTCTTCCGCAGTTGGTGTCGCTGCGCTTCCGGATGGATGACCCTTCCCGTTTCGTCAGAACGGCAGGAACGAGGGCAATCTACCGACGAGAGTTACAAAGTCGCGGGTTGCCGGAAAATTCCGTCAGCGGTGCCACGGCACTGTTCCTCTCGGTTGGCTGGGAACTTGCAAACGGCCGTCGGCTCACGCCCGCACAGAACGCAGCTATTTATCGCCAGGCGAACAACGGTCTGAAATCGTCTCCGCTCATCCGCCAAAGCAATGCGCAACGACAACAGGAAGCGGAAATGCGCCTGATAGTAGCTGGGTTGTGGCTTGAAGAGGCACGGATCCGAGCATCGTCACCGAAAATGAATGCCGAGATGGCGGATGCGGTATGGAAAGATATGAGGGCGATCACCCGCAATGACATGAGAGCGTATAATGTTACCGTCGCTGGATTTACGGATCGTTGATTGGGTTGTTTCGATGGCCGCACAGGAGAATATGCAAATCAAAGGCAACAACAAAATGGATAGTGGCCACCCCATTTATCTCTCAGAACTGTCATCCGCTCTCACGTTCGCCCGCGATCAGGTGCGGGCTGTCGCCCAGCGGGTGGAAGTGGTCAGCCGGAAAGAGGTTCGTATCCGTGGACTGCGGAGCGAACTGCTCCGAACGCTAACCGCCGCCTCTGGCGTAGAGGCGGCGGTGCTAGGCGTTCGTGCCTTTGAACCGAAATGGCGCGCCCGTAACGATTCGAACGTCCGACACTCAAATTCGTAGTCTGATGCTCTATCCAGCTGAGCTACTGGCGCATCGGAGGGCTGCCGATGGAAGCTGGCAAGAGGAGATCGACGGCCTTTGAATTTTTTTCAAAAGCGTTGGCGCTGCCTGAAGTCGGTAGGCCTGTAGCTGGCTTGGCAGCGTTATCTTGCGGTGCAGCACTCATTCCCCATGTGGCACGCCCACATTTCGGGAGCACTTTGGTTATCGGTTTGCTGCAAAGCGTCAGAGCCTAGGCGCCCAGTACCCGCTATCAAGTTGCTGAATCCAATAAGCCTTTTCGTCATGGTTTAAGTCGCGTTAATCGCCGAGTTTAGGATCTTATTAAAAAGTGACGGGGCAGCATGTTTTCCAAGGGGGGCAGAGAGGAAACATCGATGTCCAGGTCTTTCATGGGAACGGCAAGTAAAGTCGCAATGACAACTTGCCTGGTTGCACTCGGGTCCACGGCGTTCACGACACAGGCGCAAGCACAGAACATCTGTTCATCGCTGCTTGGTGGGTCGGTTTGCGATGTCACCACTGATACGCTCGCCTCGCCACTTGCGCCGGTAACTGGCACCCTCGACGTTGCCGTGTCCGGAACTACAGACCTGCTTGGCTCTGTCGCGGCGGACGCGAGTGGCATCGTCACATTGGCCGCGAACACGAACATCCTCTCTGCGGGCGACAACGCACCGGCGCTGTCCATCGTCAGCGACGATGCGATCAACGCAACGGTTCAGAACCTCACCACTTCAGGCGCCAACGCCACGGGAACCTTGCTGCGCGCTGGCGCCGATGCGGTGCTCGTGGCGGGCGGGCCTATCGCGACCAGCGGCAGCGGGTCTGACGGGATAAACGTGATCTCGGGCTCGCTTGACTTGACCGCCGACGCGGTGAACACGTTGGGGGCCGACGCCGACGGACTCGAGTTGGTCACGCTCGATGGTCCGATCACGTTGAACGCCGACCTGATCGACACCTCCGGCGACGGCGCCGACGGTGCCATCCTGAACGCGATCGGCAATGTCGACCTCAACGTCGGTGTCCTTCGCACCTCGGGCGGACAAGCCCTCGGCCTCGACCTTTCCACCGACCCGACCGCCTGCGCGGCATTGGGTGCCGGCAGCTGCGACATCAACGGCGTGGTCGGCACTCTTACCACGCAAGGTCCCGGCAGCATCGGCGCGCTGGTCAACGCCGCCGCCGCGACCACGCTGTCCGTCGACGTGCTCCAGACCAACGGCAACGACGCCGCCGGCATCGACCTCGCCACTGCTCCCGCCGCGTGCCTCGTCATCGGCGCCGGCAATTGCGGCACCGACTTTACGGTGGGCAACCTGCTGACTCTGGGCGACCGCTCACCCGGCATCCTTGCCACCATCGTCGGGCCGACGACGGCGAACGTCGACCTGTTGGAGACTCAAGGCGCGGATTCGCCTGGCCTGTCGATCGTCGGTGATCCATCCGCTTGCGCGCTGCTCGGCTCGGGCGCTTGTGACACCGGGGTGAGCGTGGGCAACCTGTTGACCACCGGCGATCGTTCAGGTGGCCTTGCAGTAGACGTACCGGCGCTGATCACCGCCGATCTGGGCTCGGTCATCACGCAGGGCGATGATGCCCCCGGCGTGATCCTCAATGCCGATCCGCAAGCTTGCGCGACGCTGGGCGTGGGTGCCTGCGGGGTCGACCTCAACGCCACGCAAGTAATCACCGGAGGCGCCAACTCGCCGGGTATCGGCATTGCCGCCGTGGGCCCGATCTCGCTCAACCTCGGCAGCGTGACCACCGACGGGATCAACTCCCCCGCCGTGTCGATCGTGACCGACCCGACCGCCTGCGCGGTGCTCGGCGCGGGCGAGTGCACCACCGACGTCAGCGCCGGATCGATCACCACCGGCGGTAATGGCTCCACGGGCCTGGGCGTGCTCGCCAGCGGGCCGATCACGGTGAGCACCGGGCCAATCTCGACCCTCGGCACCGACGCGGACGGCATCACGCTGGTGACCGATCCGACCGCCTGCCTGATCGCTGGCGTCGCCGCTTGCTCGACCACCGCGGTCACCGGTCCGGTCAGCACCGGCGGCGACGGCTCGACCGGCATCGGCCTAGTCGGCGCAGGGCCGATCCGGCTCGATACCGGCAATGTCTCGACGCTCGGCGTGGATGCGCCGGGCATCGTCGTGGAAACCGCGCCGGAGGTCTGCGCGGTCATCGGCACCGGTCAATGCAGCACGATCATCAACACCGGATCGGTCACAACCGGCGGTAATGGCTCTACCGGCCTGGGTGTGCTTGCCAGCGGCCCGATCAACGTGACGACTGGCCCGATCTCGACCTTGGGGACCAACGCGGACGGCATCTCGCTCGTCACCGATCCGACCGCCTGCGTGATCGCGGGAGCCGCATCGTGCGGCACGACCGGCTTGCTTGGTCCAGTAACCACGGGTGGTGACGGTTCGACCGGCATCGGCGTGGCGGCGGCCGGACCGGTGCGGCTCGACACCGGCAACATCACGACCCTGGGCAACAATGCGCCTGGCCTGGTGGTCGCGACAGATCCGCAAGCCTGCGCCATCATCGGCACCGGCGCCTGCTCCACTACGGTCAACACCGGTTCGGTGGCGACCAGCGGCGACGGCTCGCCGGGGATCGGCATTCTGGCCGGCGGTCCGACCACGGTCAGCACCGGTCCGATCACCACCATCGGCGGCCAGTCGCCCGGCTTGACCGTGACCACCGATCCCGCCGCCTGCCTCGCCGTGGGCGCGGCGCTGTGCACCGCCAACATCGTCACCGGCCCGATCGACACCGGCGGCGTGGATTCGCCAGGCGTGACCGTGGGCGTGACGGGTCCGACGACCATCACCACCGGCCCGATTACCACCGGCGGTTCCAACTCCGATGGCGTAACCGTGATTATCGACCCGACGCTGTGCCTTGCGCTCGGGCGGACCGACTGCGTGACGCAAGTCACGACCGGACCGATCGACGCCGGCGGTCCTGGTTCCGGCGGTGTCGTCATCACCGATCCGGGTGGCCCTGGCGGCACCGGCGGTCCTGGCACACCCGGCGGTCCTGGCGCACCCGGGGGCGGCGGCAGTGGCGGTGGCGACACCGTGACCGTCATCACCGGTCCGATCACCTCGGACGGCGACGGTATCGACGTCGGCACCGGTTGCACGCAGGTCAACGTCACCGCGACGGGCCCGATCAACTCGCGCAACGGCACCGGCATCCAGGTCGCCAGCGCTTGCGGTGTCACCGTGACCACGCTCGACGGGGCGCCCGTCCAGGGTGCGACCGGCGGCATCGACGTGACCTCCGGCACCGGCTCGGTCATCACCATCGGCGACCTCGTGGCAGGCGGCAACGGCCTCGCCCTGAACGTCGACGGTGCGGCGACGACGGTGACCAACCAGGCCAGCGGCGAAGTCGTCGGCCGGGTCGATCTGACCGATGCCAACGACGTGTTCAACAATGCGGGCAGCTTCCGCCCGGTCGGCAACAGCAGCTTCGGCGGCGGCACCGACGTGTTGAACAACTCCGGGTCGATCACGATCAATCCGGGTGCACCGGCCACTACGGCGGCAGTGACCTTCACCGGGCTAGAAACGCTTAACAACTCCGGCCTCATCGAAATGCGCAACGGCCGGGTGGGCGACAGCCTGACGGTTCCGGGCAACTTCGTTGGCTCGGGCGGCAGCACGCTAGGCGTCGATGTCGGCGCGACCACGGCCGATCGGCTGGTCGTCGGCGGCGCGGCGACCGGCTCGACGGCGGTCGCCGTCACCGGCCTCAACGGCGGCTTCGTCAACAACGCTGTCGTCGTCGATGCGGGTGCCGGCACCAGTGCGGGCGCCTTCACCTTGGCCAATGGCGGTTCGGTGGGGATCGTCGACTACTCGCTGGTCTACGATCCGGCGTCGAACAACTTCGCGGTCTACGGCTTGCCCGGTCAGGCCGCGCTGTCGCCGGCGCTGGCGATCGATGGTGCACGTCAGATCACCTATCGTTCTAGCGACGCGGTTTCGGCGCATCTTGACGGGTCTCGCCCTGGTCGCGCGTTCTGGATGGACGCCTACGGCCTCACCGACCAGCGCAAGGGCAGCTTCACCAGCACCGCCTTTGGCCAGGCGGTCGGCTACTCCCTGAACAGCCGGCAGGACTTCTTCGGAGTACAGGGCGGCGTCGACCTCGTCGGGACAGAGACGGGTACCGTCGCCGGCGTGACCGGCGGCTATGCCAGCAGCAAGTTGAAAGCCGATGCCGGAGCGGCGCGCTTCCGTTATGACAGCTTCAACGTCGGTGTCTATGGACGCCTGGCTGCCGGCCCACTGCGGCTGGAAGGCCTGGCGAAGTACGAGCACGTGAAGGTGCGCTACGGCGACGCTCTGGTCGGGCTCGGCGGACGCGATAGCGCCGATGGCTTTGGCGGTTACGTGAAGGCGTCGGCCGCGTTCGGGGCGGATCGGGTGACCTTCTCGCCGTTCGCTTCGCTCGACTACTCCAACCTCGACCTCGACGGCTTCGATCTTGGCACTGCTACGGCCGACTTCGACGCGGCGAAAGGTCTGCGCGGTAAGGGCGGTGGTCGGATCGACGCGGTCGTCGCCGATGGTCCCAGCCGGGTGCGGGTCTATGCCTCGGGCGCTTACGTCCATGAGTTCAAGGGGCGCGACCGGGTCACTCTGAACGGTGGCGGCTTCAGCTTCGCCTACCGCCTGCCCAACACGCCGGATTATGGCCAAGCCAAGATCGGCGTGGCGATTGACCAAGGCGAACGCGTGAGTGGCTTCATCGAGGCCCAGGGCGACTTCAGCAAGTCGTACAAGGGCGGCGGCGCCCGCGCTGGCCTCTCGCTCCGGTTCTGACGGAGGGAAGGGGGAGGACGGCGCCGGCCGCCCTCCCCTTTTCTTAGCATGCGGGACACGCCTCAGTCGGCATCGCGGACTGGGGATCAATCGAAGGCCAGGCTCGTTCAAGCGTGATGCCAATCGCATTGCAGGCAGGCCTCTGGGGTCTCGTCGGAGGATCCGCCCTTCTCCTTGGCGCCGCTGTGGCGTTCCTCGTCAAGCTGCCGCAGCGCCTGATCGCGGCCATCATGGCGATCGGCTCGGGCGTCTTGATCTCGGCAGTCGCCTTCGACCTTATGGACGAAGCCTACAAACGCGGTGGCTTCGACTCCACGGCAATGGGCTTCCTCGGCGGCGCGCTCGTCTATACGCTGGCCAACGTCGTTGTATCCCGAGCGGGCGGGAAACACCGCAAGCGGTCGGGCTCAAACCCTGCCCAGAGCCAGCAATCCCAGGAAGGAGGCTCCGGAATGGCGATCGCCATCGGCGCGCTGCTCGACGGCATCCCGGAATCGGTCGTGATCGGCGTCAGCCTGTTGCAAGGCACTGGCGTCAGCCTCGTCACGGTGGCCGCCGTGTTCCTGTCGAACGTGCCGGAAGGCCTGTCCAGCGCCGCAGGCATGAAGCAGGCTGGGCGCGGCCCCGGCTACATTTTCGGCGTGTGGGGCGGCATCGCCGTTCTCTCAGGCCTCGCCGCGCTGCTCGGCAACTTGCTGCTCGCCCATGCCGATCCCGACATCATCGCCGCCACGACAGCGGTGGCGGCGGGCGCGATCCTGGCGATGCTCGTCGATACGATGATCCCGGAAGCGACCGAAGAGACCCACGAGTTCTCCGGCCTCATTACCGTGGGCGGTTTCCTGCTGGCCTTCGTGCTGTCCAAGCTCGGGGGTTGAAACGGGCTACGCGTGGTTTCAGTCTTGTGCGCCGGTGTACTAACCTTGCGGAGCCTTCAAACGGGACGAACGATGCCGGATCTTCGCAGCACGATCACCGCCGCCTTGAAGGGGCACTTGCCGGGCCGCCCCGCCGTGCCCGACGTGGCCGTGTCCGAGGAGTGGTTCGCTCAGCCGCGATGCCGCAACTGCGGCGCGGCGATGCTGACCACGCACTGTGGCGAGTGCGGGCAAAAGGCGGCCCAGCGCATCGTCTGGCGCGACATGCGCAAGGAGACCTGGGATCGGCTTCGGCTCTACGAACTGGAGTCGGTTCGCACGCTCGGAACCCTGATCGTCGCGCCCGGCACCGTTGCCCGCGACTACGTGCTGGGCCGGCGCGCCGCCTACATGCACCCGCTCAAGCTGCTGATCGCGACGGTCGCCATCCTTGTCCTGCTGCTCGCCGGAAGCCAATATTTCAGCCTCTACGCGCAAGGCAACGGCGATGCCATGGTCAAGCGCATGGCCGGGCAAGTGCTGGCCTATTCCAACTGGAGCTTCTCGCTCGGCATCCTGGCGATCGTCGTCGCGGCGAGGATCACGTTCCGAAGGCGGCTGGGCTACAACATCATCGAGGTGACAGTCCTGGCGATCTATTGCCAGTCGATCATCCTGGCCTTCATCAGCATCAACTTGCTGCCGACGCTGATCTGGCATGATCCGGCGTTCATCCTAACCCACAAGGCCGCATCGCAGATCTACATCCCGGTCCTGAAAGCGCTCGTGGTCGCCGTCGGTTACAAGCAGTTCTATCTCCTTTCATGGCGTTCCGACTGGCCAAGGCTGCTTTTGGCCTGCATGATGTTCGCCGCGATCAACTGGACGCTACTGCGGATCTACGCATGGGCGATCCTGTGGCTGGTAAGCCGCTGACGAGGAGAAGGCGATATGCGGAACCTGCATCGGGCATCGATGGCGGCGGCTGTAACTTTCCTCATGAGCGGATGCGGCCAGGCCGACGATAGCAGCAAGGCGACCTCCAGCGTGGCGAGGGTCGAAGCGATCGCCTCTACCCTCCAAGCCTGCTCCTACGACGGCAAGCCGGTCCAGGCCGCCGCCTCTGAGTTGACCGGCGGTGCCCCGCAGGATTGCGCTTCGGCGGTCACGCGGATCATGGGCTACACCGGCTTGCCGGCCAATTTCGTCGTCGTGTCGGGCCCAGTACCGAATGCGGCCGCGGTGATCCTACTGGACGACAAGCGGGTGCCGCGCCGCGTGATCGCCTTCAACCCCGAGTTCATGAGGGCCGCCGAAGCGCAAGCGGGCGGTAGCGTGTGGGGCCCGATCAGCATCATGGCGCACGAGATCGCGCACCACTTGTCGGGACACACGATCGTCCCCGGCGGAAGCCGGCCTGAGATCGAGCTGGAGGCCGACAAGTTCAGCGGCTACATCCTGCAGAAGATGGGCGCGCCGCTGGCGGATGCCCAGCGGATGATCATGGCGATGGGCAGCACCCATGCCTCGGCCACCCACCCGGCCAAGGACCAGCGCGCCGAGTCCATCCGCCAGGGTTGGACGGAGTCTTGCACGCAAGCTGGTGGGCTGGATTGTCGCAATGGCAAGGCCCCGCCATTGGCGGCTGGTACATCGCCCGCTTCGAGCGATGGCGCCCTACCCGGCGGTCGATCGACTTTGCCTTCTCCAAGCTCCAGGCCATCGCTGGTCAACGCATCGGTGCCCGCACGCGCCTTGCCGACTCCGGGATCGATACCGTTCAAGTATGGCCGCTTCATCGTTGATGAGACCGGTCGGCTCGATCCCGCACGCGTCAAGACCATGGAGCAGCGACTCTATGGCCTCGCCAAGAACAGCGGGGTCGAGATGAGCATCCTGGTGGTCAACAATCTCAAGGGCTTGTCCGCAAACGAATATGCCTGGGCGATGATGCGGCAATTACGGATCGGCAAGCTCGATGTCGGCAACGGAGCGGTCGCAGTCGTCGCGCCCCGGCAGCATCAGGCCGCCGTCGCGTTCGGACCGGGCTTGGCCAAGGAGGCCGAGTTCTCCGACCCGAACAAGCAGCTGCTGCAGTGGATCGACGCGGCATGGCCGAACTGCGAGGATGCCGATGGCTGTGCCGGCTGGACCGATGCACTGTTTGGCCCTTTCGATGGCACGCTGTTCTGGGCCGAGCGCACCAAGTGGACGATCGACTATCAAAGCCTCGGCGAGTTGCTGGACCACTACAAGGCGATCGATGCCGAGCGGCAACGGACCAAGCGCGCGTTCAACCCCGCGACCGACCAGCCGAACGGCAACCTCGTCCGGGTCTCGGGCCGGATCACCAGCCTCAAGTCGTCGACCGGCTTCGGGCAGGCGAATGCGCGGCTGCTCGGCGGCAAGCTGGGCTACACCGCCGTCAACATGATGACCGACGATGGGCATGACCTCGTCATGTACGTCGCCCCGCGCCTGTCCCCGCTCATGCCATCGGGCGCGCTGAAGAACGGCGCCCGCTACACCGCGGTCGGCCGACTGCAAAGCACCGGCGACAAGGCCAGCAAGCAAGCCTCGTCGATGTGGCTGTTCAGCTACGACGAGATCTGAGGCTTAATGTCGTGCGGCGGTAAATCAGTCTTCTAGCTGCCTTTCCTCATGCAGCGCCGGATGAGCTGGCCTCTGCACAATCGCCGCAGCGGCCAGTTCACGCACCGGCACACGCGCCTTCAGCCGTGCCGCGAGCAGCGCCGTACCGCTGACCTTGCGCTGCACGAACAAGGTCTCGGTGGGCGGCATATGCCAGGCGGCACGATCGGCAAGCAGC
>Ga0182194_1000043_pt1 | contig 16393 bp, 9 predicted proteins | sample G5R1MG_34_FD_128377 | JGI IMG/M metagenome (GOLD analysis project Ga0182194, IMG submission 128377) | Switchgrass phyllosphere microbial communities from Michigan, USA - G5R1_MAIN_12SEP2016_LD1 MG | ecosystem: Host-associated > Plants > Phyllosphere > Phylloplane/Leaf | place: USA: Michigan...
AATCTTTTTATTCTAAATTGTGTTAAACCTACAACTGTACCTATAATTAATGAAAATAATGAACTTATTATTAAACCAAAAGTTCAATTTACATCTGAAAAGTTATTACTTGTATAATAAACTAATTCTAATAAAAATATAAATATAGATATTTTAGCTACTAAAGCTACAAATGTTGTAACTATAGTAGGTATAGCGTCATAAACATCAGGAGATCAAAAATGGAAAGGAGCTGCACTTATTTTAAATAAGAACCCGATACTAAAAACTAATAAAGAAAAGTTTATATAATATGGTTGATATCAGTAAGTCATATCACTAAAATCACTTATACTATTAATAACGTATAAACTGTCTAAATTAGTAGTACCTGAATTTGCGTATAATAAAGCTGTACCTAATAAGATAAAACATGAACTTAATCCACCTAATAGGAAATAAATTAAACCTGCAGTAGTAGATAATTCAGAATTTCTATAGATTGTACTTAATATATATAAACCATAACTTTGTAATTCTATTGAAAGGAATATAGACACTAAATCATTAGTTGATATTAAGAAAACAGCACCTAGAATAATAAATAATAAAATTAAAGGATATTCTATTATTTTTAAATGTTCTCCCATTTTATTAATAATTTTGCTTCTATAATAAATAAATTTATTAAACAATAATTGATTTAAAGAAGAATATTCTGGAACTCATACTTTTCTAGGGTGAAAACTTGTTAATTGTATAATTAATATACTTATAAAATATATAAAAATATGAAAAATTTGGGTAATATTAGTTGTATGAAGTAAACCTCCATGTAACCCAATTCCATTACTTACTAAAGATAAGCTCATTGTATCTTGTAAAATACAATAAACTAAAGCTAAAATAGCTACTCTATTAAAAAGTATTGAAATATCTCGTCTTATTGTGACGGCGCTCGAAAGTAATATAAATAGTATTGAAATTATTATCATATTAAATTTTTATAACCAGGAGGGAAAATCGAATTCCCATTTTTAATGCATGAAATTAAAGTTTTAACCAATTAAACTATCCGGGTTGGGTGAATACCCTGGTTCGAACAGGGAACATACTGTGCCACAAACAGTCGATCTACCAATTGAACTATATCCACCTTATGTTGGAGTGATTCGAACACTCAATTGTAAATACCAAAAATTTATGACTTACCTATTAGTCTACAACATAATTTTATAAGGTGAACCCGACTTGAACGGATACGATAAATAAATATCAAACAGACCTAAACTGCTAATGTCTACCAATTCCATCATCACCTTTTTTTAATGTTCGAGATGTTTACTTATTTATCATCACCTTTTTTTAATGTTCGAGATGTTTACTTATTTATCATCACCTTTTTTAATGCTCGAGATAAGACTTGAACTTATAACCAAAATAGCTTCAATATTCTGCTCTACCAATTGAGCTTCACGAGCTTCACTAAAAAAGAGTGGAGACATCAGGAATCGAACCTGAAATGTTGATATGCAAAATCAAAGTCTTACCAATTAAACTATATCCCCTTTATTCATCATTATTATCCGAAAAACGACTTGAACGTTTACGAAATTTCATCAGTATTGTTTAAGAATACCCTGTCTACCTATTCCAGCACTCGGATTTATAGCTTGGCTAGCCCTGCTGCTATGCAGGGATTGAAGCCATATTCCACAATGAATAAGGCTAAAGTGAGTTGAACACTTATGATTACTGTCATGAGCAGTATACTTTACCAATTAAGCTATAGCCTCTATTATACGGATAAAGGATTCGCACCTTTTTATTTTGATCATGAGTCAAATATGTTACTATTACATCAATCCGCTTAGACTAGGCGGGGTTTGAACCCGCGTATGTAGCATTGAAAGAGCTATGTCTTTACCACTTGACTACTAATCCTTATGGTAAGCCCAGTGCAAGTATCGCGCTTGCGTCTATTGATTACAAAACAATTGCATTACTTTTATGCTAACCAGGCTTTCATTTGTGTAAATTTAGTGTTAGTTGCCCCGAGCTTGCGCCTGAACAATACGAAGCTAGACGGGCTTCACGACGAAGCTCGCCAGTAACTAACAAAATGAATAAAATGTAAGATATATTAATAAATAGTTACTTTAAAATTAGTACTTTGTATCTAAAGATCTCTAGATCATTACAAACAAAGCCTATTGCAATAATAATAATATTATGCCGTAATAGTATATTACGTGAATTAGAAATATCTTAAGGTAAGCTTCGTGCCTATATGCTTTCAGCACTTATCTTTAACTAACTTAGCTTTCCTGCCGTGCCTATAATATATATTTACTTAAGTGAAAGTAACATCCCTTATAAAAATACAAATTTTTATAATAAATTAATATTGGGCTTATAAACAACAGGTAAACCAGAGGTTAACAATTAATATAACCTAACCTTTTGAGTTAAGTTTTTCCTGTTCCTTTCGTACAAAGGTTAATCCTTATTTTATTCAAATTCCCTCTAGAAGATAGAAACCATACTGTCTCACGACGTATTTAACCCAGCTCATGTAACTTTTTAATCGACGAACAGTCGTACCCTACATAGTTTCTGCATCCATGAGGATAAGTTAAGCCGACATCGAGGTGCCAAACCGCGCACTCATTTTGTACACTCTTGCGCAAATTAGCCTGTTCTACATGTTATCATAATAAATTTTATTTCCATTTTTCACAAAATGGTTCAGACTATGTCTTCATTTTTATTTTTACCATAACTTATTTAGTATTATGAGTCTTAGTTAGACTACTAAATATAATTATTTACCACTTACTCAACCTTTTACAGCGAAAGATCCTACACGACGTTTGGATGTAGATAATGAATAAATTACATTAGGTTTAAAATAACCTCTGTAAGTTACTGTAGATAATTTTTGATAAGAAGAATCTATATTCTTTAATCCTCCTTTTCATTTAAATTTAAATATAGATCTATCCGCTCTATTACGTCTTGTTAATCTTCCTTTAACTTCTAATCTTATACCTCCTAAATTTTTATATTTAATAGAATTAAATATTTTATTTGAAATATTGCTACCTTGCAATTTCGAATTTTGTTCTTCTAGATTCTCTAATAATGAATTTAAAGAACAAGATTTATCTATATTTTGGTGCGAAGCCGAAGCCGAGTTTGCGCCTAGTATAGAAACTAAACTTAAATTAGGATAACTATTTTCTAATAAAGTTGAATCTTTAGACTTCGTAATACTAGTTTTTTCTTGAATTCTATTTATTTCAGGTAATCTAGCTAGTTTTAATAAACTCTTTATTACTCTTATAACCTTAGATTTAGGTTTTCTTAATTTTAAAGATAAAACTTGAGTAAAAATCTCAGGATTAAAAACCAAAGATTTTAAATTTATTATATTAAATTCAATAGTTTTATTAAATATTCTAGATAACATATTACTTAATTTATATAAATAAATATTTCTTTCAAATTTATATTTATTTAAATAATAATTTAATTGGTATTTTCTTAATAAATCTAATTTATCCAAAGAAGATTTTTTAATTTGTCTACTTAAGTATAATTTTAAATATAAATTAAAACATTGTAAAGACTCAGTTAAAAATTTATATTTAGAAAAAAGAATTTGTTTTTGATCTTTGTTTTTAACTAAAGCAATATTATTTGTAGTAGTTAATAAGCCGCCCGAATAAGAGCTTGCCTTCACACTTTGTATTTTTTGCTTAAATCCATCTTTAAATGAATTTAAAACTTTATCTTCTCAAGATTGAGATAATTTTTTATATTCTTTATAGAGAAGATTTTTCCCAATATTGATAGTGTATAAAGTTATTATAGCTTTAGAATTTGTATGTTTTGTTTCCATTTTACTTACATAGATTTTTTTTAATAATAACTTTCTTTTTCTAGCAGATATGTATTTTGATCCTATGAATTTATGATTAGCAAAATGTAAATTAAAGTAACTTTGTATTACTTTATTTGCATTTATATTATCTATAGGCATATTTTGCATATTTTTTTTATAATATGAATAAATAGTGCTTTTTCATTCTTTAGAAACAGGAGGTAAATATTTAACTCTACCTGTATCATTAAATCTAGAATTAAATGGTGTTAATTTAAACTTATTGTTTAAATTAGTACGAAAAATTTTAGCGTTTGTATTTAGAGCTTTTGCTTTCATAAAAATAAATTTGATTCTCTTTTTATCTTTTTTTTTTATAAGTGTATGGTAATAAAAATGTTGGGTGTTAAAAAGGATTATTGTTAGCATAACTCACCTTATAGTCGTTGAACGATTTTATCTTAAATAATTATGCTAAGATAAATTTCGCTTCAAATCTACTTAAATAAGTAATTCTTGAAATTAACCCAATATATTATCAATAATTTCTGGCTGCTTCGCTGCTCTCTTGCCCTAAAAATATTGAAGGACAAACATCCCTAGCGTAGCTTTTCCAATAATCCAAGATCTTTCCTTTTTGCATCTTGTGATCCTATGCCCTGCTTACGCAACTGTAAGATTTGTTGTTAATCAAACAGTAAGGCACGAATAAGCCGTTGAGCTTTTCAGGTATTTATCATTATTATTAAAAGAAGCGACTTCAGACGAAGCCGCGCCGCCTCTTAATAACTCCAAAATAGTAGCAAAATTTCATACTATTTTTTTTATACCGCTACTCCCACTATAGTGAAAATCGTACCTAATATCCATCCCTATCTGGCTAGATAAAGAGAATTTTATAAGATTAAATATAGTAAAACTACATAAAATCACAAACAACGTTATAATAGCTCGCGCCTTATAACCAATAATTTTTAGACACTCCCTTTTACTCTTTAAGGGGCCTGTGCCCCACATAAACTGTCTCCTAGCAATATATTCCTTACCTAAGGCCACTTTTAAGTCAGATTAGGTTAAATCTTTTTTTCCTCTAGTTTGGGCAGCACGGCATACGCCACGTTGCTTACACAGGGAGGAGCCAAAAAATTCATTCTGAAGTATGATGTAAAAATAAAGGATTTTCATTTTTATTGAATCAATGTACCTTATAGTCTGAAAATTAATCCATCATACCCTATAATTAGTAACAGTAAAGCTGCATAGGGTCTTCTCGTCTAACTAGAGGTAAACTGTATCTGCACAGTTATTCCAATTTCACTGAGTCAATCATAGAGACAGCTGTTGTATCGTTACATCATTCATGCAAGACCGCATTTAACGGCCAAGGCATTTCGCTACCTTAGGACCCTCACGTTAAGGCCGCCATTAACCGGGGGTTCCTTCAACACCAAATTTTTTGAGAATTTAGTTAAATTCGTTAACCAGCCGGCATCGGGCAGACATCACACTCAATACTTCGATTTTTAATCTTTTAGCAAAGTGCTGTGTTTTAATTAAACAGTCGTACAACACTATTTTATGCTTCTTCCTTTTTACCCGATATTAATCAAGACTAATGAGCTCTCCTTATCCCGAAGTTACGGTAGTTAGTTTGCCGAGTTCCTTTATGATTGTTAGCTCATTTACGCCTTCGTATTCTCTACTAGCTTACTTGTTTTAGTTTCTAGGTACGGTTATTTTTTCATCTTAAGAGCGGGAGCTTACGCCCCTCGCCCCGCGCGCGACTTCGTAACCGAAGCGCAATAAGATATATTACTATTTTTTCCAGCACACTTATCACTTGTAAATGTTGTCATTTAGTAAAAAAGATTTTCTCATCGTTTAAACCTTTAGATTTATAACTTAGAGGCCGTTACTTTAAGGGGATTTTCCATCCATAAGCTTTAGGCGGAGGATTTGAAAAGATCGGTAACAAGTTTTTACCTTATTTCCTTTCTCTTCGTGTCCTTCTTATTCGTTACTCATGTCACCATTCTCACTTGAATTGTTTGTTATATATTTCTTCACAGAAGAAATATCTTAATTTCATTCAACGTTCTGCTACCCCACAAAATTACAATAATATATAGTGTAAAATATGGACAAGGTGTCGGTATATTGTTTAGATCCGTTAAATTTTCGATGCTTTTAAAACTTAACAAGCGCTCTGTTACGAGGTCTTCAAAAATTGGCTGCTTCTAAGCCTATCTCCTTGTCGACTTTAATAAAAACTTTCTTAATTTCACTTAACTAATAATTTTGGAACCTTAACTCTTGTTCTGGGCTGTTTCCCTTTTGACATACAACCTTATCATTCTATGTCTGATAATTCAAGATCCATCTTTGCCATTCCGAGTCTACATACTCACCGATAGAATCTCCACGATCCCCCGATATATACAAATCAACATGTTGTTTTAGTTTAAACTAAAATGAAAACATCTTGTCTGAGATTAAATTCTGTACCTGCTAAGATGTACTCAAATTGCCTACTGTTATAGGTTTCGCAGAAAACCAGCTATCCTAGTCAGTGTTGTCTTTCACTACCTACCACAATTCTTCGGATATCTTTACAACGATAACCCGTTCGGACTTTTATAATCCTGATTGTGGTAAAATCACCAGGCTTCGGGTCTAACTTTAGACACTCTTCGTTATTTTAACGATTGGTTTATCTACGCTTTCACTCGCATCTAATGTTAACTTGGTGACCCATTATGCAAAAGGTACGTTCTCACTTATTTATTTTGCTCGAACTGCTTATAAAACTACTAATTCTAATCGTTCTCTCATGATACTATTCACTATCGCTTATGTATTATATTTAGCCTTTGAGGAAGGTTCCCCGAGACCGACCCAAGGTCGGCTATAAATTCAAACAGTTTCTAAACCATTTTACTTATTAATATATAGGCTTCTCTACTTTCACTCACGCTAATCGTAGAATCTCTTTTGATTTCTTTTCCTGAAGTTACTAAGATATTTCAATTCACTTCGTTTATTATAAAACTTCTCTTAGGGTTTATATTTAAAATAAGTTTTTGGCGCCTAAAAAGAATTTTTACTAGAGCTAGGAGCCTTAATAGAAATTCTTTTTTACACTAAATTCTTAATTTGACTAAATAAATCATACCCTTTAATACATAGCTAGATTTCCATAATAGTTTCTTTGTATACTTATATATTTTCATATAAATATATGTTCTATATCAATTACATTTCTATTCTTTCCATATCAGATTATTGCGGTTCGAACGCAACTATTCTCCTTCCCAAAAGGAGCGCCTAACCAACCCGGCCCTAATCTGTACAAGGTAAATTTGTGTCGGCAATGGTTACATTATAGCAACCTGTATTTATGATACTAGGTTATTTGACGGCTGCCTACGAAGACTTCGTAGCCCCGACTTCGTAGCCGTGATCACAAAACAGAGAATATGGGATTCGAACCCATGATGGGAGAGTCCCATACCAGAACTCAAGGCCGGCACTTTAAACCACTCAGTCAATTCTCTTTTTTACGTTCTAAATAGCTTTGCTAGAACTAACTTGTTTACCTTTTAATTCTTCCAAGAATTGAACTTGAATTTCATTCTTATCAAAAATGCACTTTACCGTTAAGTTAAAGAATTTTGTGGGCAAACTCGGTACTATCTAGAATTGGTGCTTGCCCTCAGAAGGCTTTGAAGGTCCACCCGGTACCGATGTAGCCCATTCAGACTAGAACTAGAATTTCTAATTTGATCATAATAATAATAAGTAATCCTTCTAACTTTTATTTTACTAGTACTAGATTTATCGCGTTTTTTTACTAGTACTAGATTTATCACGTTTTTTTTACTATATTATTATCATGACAAGAGTACTCAGATTCGAACTAAGAATTCGAAGGTTGAAGCTTCTTGTTTTACCATTAAACTATACTCTTTTTAAGGAATAAGTGATTCGAACACTCAGCCTGCCGTGTGTAAAACGGTTGCTCTACCATTGAGCTAATCCCTTTATTTTTTTGTTTTATTGTAATTACAATTGCTCCTATCATAGCTAATAATAAAATAAAACTTGCTAATATTAGTCACATACTATGACTTGTATATACTATATTCCCTATACTAGATATATGACTTGTTTCGATGAAATTACCATCTCAACTACTGCTTGTAGCAAAAAATAGATCAGAACTTCCCTCTTTAGCTAAATTTGATATTTGAGAGTTTGTTGTGACCGAACCAAAACTATTTAATATTTTATTATAGTCAGAAGTACCATTTAATGAAGTATGATATAATACATTATTTAAGGCGGAGCTGTTATTTGAATTATTTAAAATGGCTAAATCATATGGTAAAAATTGGAAAATTAAATAATTAAATAAAATTGTTATAAATAAAGCTAAAGGTATACTATTCTTAGTATTACTTTGTAACTCACTAACTCTAATATTAATTAACATTAAAATAAACAGAAATAATATAGAAACAGCACCGATATAGACAATTAAATAAGATAAACCTATAAAATTTAAACCTAATAATATTAAGTAAGAAGATACACTTCCAAATAATCCTATTAAAAATAAAACAGAAACTATAGGGTTTTTACTGACAATTGTCAGAATGGCGCATAATATGGCCAATATGGAAACAATATCCAAAGCACTAGTTTTAAATCCACTAGTATATATTTCATCTATGATAAATAAATTAGTCATATTGTACAGAATTATTTTACCCTTTAGTAGGGAAGGAGTTATAACAAGAATAAATCTTGAAAACTAAGTAGTTCTGTAACGGAAAGAAGACGACTCGAACGCCCAAATGTTTTCACATAATATTTAGCAAATATCTTGCCCTACCTATGGCGACCTTTCCTTATCCCAACCAAGTCGGGACAGAAGCACAAATTTAATAAATAGCATACTTTAATAGTAATCGAACTAAGTCGGCATCGAACCGACATCCCTTTTCGTGACAGGAAAAGTCTTTACCAATTAAGCTATTAGTTCAAATATTTACGGTTAGTTGGAATCGAACCAACACGATCTGTTTGGAAGACAGTTATCCTACCATTAAATGATAACCGCTTTAGTACTTCGTAGCAAGCTTCCGGCTTCATTACGAAGCCGCTTAAATTAGCTTATTAGTAATTTATTTTTTATTCTAATAAATGTTTACATATTAGTAAACAAGTAGGATCTATTGGATTCGAACCAATATCATAATGATTAAAAGTCATATGTATTCACCATTATACTAAAATCCCAAACGCTACGTTGCACAGCGCACTCCACCAATACTAATAATCTATTTCTTACAAAGTAACCCTAGTTCGAGGCTATGGCTTTTTATAATTTAGTATGAACCTCACTACTATATCTATAAATAGTAAAACTTCATAGGTGGCTACTCACAAAGTAGCCTGCAAAAAAAAAATGTAAATAAAATTAGAATTTAGATGATTTATTTCTTTGGCTTAATACGTCTTGATACTTCATCTGATTGCGCAGAAAGATTTCTTTTATGCATAGTAAAATTAGAAAGCTGGTTAGTAATCGAGTCTACCTCTTTTTCAGAAGGTATTAGGTCAGGATATCTTTCGACTAGCTCGGCAATCTTGTTTTTCATGCAATATTGCTGAATCTTCGTGTCTTTCCTCTTATTTTTTAATTTAGTAGTAGTTTCATTTGAATCCATTTCAGTATTATTTTTAATTTCTTCGATATCCTTAAGTTCTAAAGCTATACGGCGAGCAATTTTTTCGATACTCTCTAGACTTTGTTGGGATCTCCTATCCAGTTCTTTAGATCTTAATATTTTCTTCCCTAAATAAAGGATTCAATACGAACTTCTTTATAAAGTTGTTTTTTCGTATAGGAAAAGTACCATCTGCTGTGTTAGTAATATCTGAACTACCTCCAGTTGTACTAATAGTACCTGAAGACGCACCTCCAGCTGAGCTGATAGTACCGTCAGCCCCACCCATAGTCATAAGATTTGAAGAACCACCCATAGTCATAAGATTTGAAGAACCACCCCTAGTCATAAGATTTGAACAACCACTTTCTTCTACTATACCTTTAATCCCTAATCTCGTAACTAAACCTATAATCCCTGTAATAAAATATTCAGCGCACTCAGTATTATCGAATTCAATAAAATGAAGTAAAAAAAGAACAATACCGGAGTATTTTATTAAACCCACGAAAATAAGGACAAATAAACCTACAATTATATTTACGCAAGTAAAATGTTTAAAAATTCAAGTTCAAATTGTTTTATTCATAGTTTTTTTATTCATAGTTTTTTTCATTTTAGTTATTTTTAACAGAAGTTATCCTCTCAATCTATCCTAGTTTTTTCCTTACGATCCTCAATAATAAATTGATACATAAAGAAAAAGTCATACAACATCGACAAAATGTCAATATAAAATTCCACCTTCAAATCCTAAGTGATGATTATCTGTTAAATGGTAAGCATATATTCTTCATAGCCCTACTCCTATGAATATTGTACCAATTATAACGTGAAATCCGTGAAATCCTGTACCAAAATAGAAACATGAACCAAATGCACCATCACTAATTGTGAAAGATGACACTGAATATTCTACACCTTGGAAAGCAGTAAACACTATAGCTAATACTACTGTAGCGATTGCACCGTATATAGCTCCAGCTCTGTCTCCTTGAATTAAAGCGTGATGACTGTAAGTCACAGTAGCTCCACTAGATAATAATATAATTGTATTAAGTAATGGTAATTCAAAAGGATTTATAGGATCTATACCCATAGGTGGTCATTGTGCACCTAATTCAACTGTAGGTGTTAAAGCGCTATGGAAAAATGCTCAGAATATAGCAACAAAGAACATTAATTCAGATACTATAAAAAGTATTACACCTAAATTAAGTCCTTTTTGTACAGCTAAAGTATGATTACCCAAGAATGTACCTTCTGCTATTATATCTCTAAATCATAAAGTCATAGAACTTACAACTAAAAATAAACCTATATAAGTAAATACATAAGCGTTAGCAAAATTATGCATTGCTAGTGCTGAATTTAAAGTTAAAGATAATAAACTCAGACTAGTATAAAGTGGTCAAGGAGATGGAGAAACTAAATGAAAAGGATGATCTTGAAAATTACTTCTTGTTAAATTTAACATATTTATTTTTTGAACTACTGAACAGCTAGGCATATAGAATTACCATACGATGATTTGCATCATCGAGCCCTTAAGAGGAATCGAACCTCTATCATAATATTAACAGTATTATGCTCTACCGTTGAGCTATAAAGGCGAACTTAGGAGACAAGAGATTCGAACTCTTAAAGCAGAAAATTGCTATTGAGTTTACAGCTCAACCCTTCTTGCCAATAAAGGAACTCTCCTTATAACAATATATTGCCAAGGTAATACTTTGAATAAACCTAAAGATATTGCCTCTTTTAGATCTAACTTATTAGAAATGACATTCTATTGCTGTTTTTTTTGAAGTGTATAAACCCCGTGCAACTTCCACTACACGAACCATATTTCGACTTAACACTAATCAGAGTAACGCATACGAAGAATCCCATTATAATATAATAATCCAATTTATAAAAGAGATTATAACAGAAGAGCAAACTTATTGCATAAACTCCTTTCAGCATGCGACGAGTGGTTAGTACCAATCCGAGATAAAATTCACCGTGACATGGTGATTCACGATTACTAGTAATTACTTATTCATATAGTCGAGTTTCAGACTACAATCCTTGTATAATTTATATCCTTTTTTTTGAGATTAGCTAAAATTCGCATTTTCGCATCTCTTTGTTAAGGACTACGTGGCACGTCTATAGCCCATAACATAAGGGCCATGATGACTTGTCTTATTCCTTCTTATCTTTTCCGATATAAAGAAAGATTGCTTTATAAAACATTCTATAAATAAAGCAAAGGATTCCGTTAATTTCATGGTAAAACCACAGTTTCACAACATTAACTGTAAACAGCCGTGCAACTCCTGTATCTAGTTACTAGATATTCAAGTTATGGTAAGGTTTTTCGTGGATCATCGAATTAAATAACATACTTCACTACTGGTGTCAGAAACGGTCTAGTGATTTCAGTTCCTGCGTTGCCACATTACTCTTGAGGTGAAATGCTTTCATTTTCATTTATAGACTAAATTTAGGATTTAAGACATTTTCATATATAAACTATATTCAATGTCTAGTTACTAGCCTTACATTTTTCGTCTAAATTTTATTTATACTCTTTAGCTCCCTTTCGCACCTAAAGATAAAATTCTATTTAGCTTACTTTCGCATTAAAGGCGAAATTTTACGTACTCTTTAGCTTCTTCTAAAGACTAAATTGCTACATCTACTCCTTAGCTTCTTCTAAATTTTTATAGCTACTCTTTAGCTTCTTCTAAAGACTAAAGAAGGTTTATCTTTACTCCTTAGCTTCTTCTAAATCCGAAATTTGTGTGCCGGGGACACTCATTTACACGTAGCCGTAAAATTCTATACCTAGCCCATGGCATTCATCATTGTCTGCAAAGACTACTAGGGTGTCAAATCCTGTTTGTTCTCTATGCCTTCGTCCTCCAACGTCAGTTATTACATAAAAGACAGCCTTCGCCCTTACCAGTCCTTTTGGTATCACAGAATATCATCTCTCCACCTCAAGTACGGTCTTCTCACATATAACTCTAGTCTAGTACTCCTTTGTATTAAGGTATTTTGACCGTCTGGGTACCCTTTAAACCTATTTAATATGAATAATGCTCGTCTCTTACGTATTACCGCGACTGCTGGCACGTAATTAGTCAAGACTAGTATACATATTATCATTATTAATACGTACTTAAAACTTTATTTTCGTCGGAACAATTCTATTTCGTTTACCCAAATTGCCAGTTCAGCCGTTAGGCCATTGACCAAAATTCCCCACTGCTGTACCTATTTTGCATTGGGCTTTTTTCAGACCCAATGTGACCGATCAACCTTTCAGTTACGGTTACGAGATTTTAAGGCTAGTGAAGACATTACCTTTACTACTACCTCTCTCGGCGATATTAATCTTCATCCTAAAGCGGCTTTATAAGCCTTTATTATTATGTGGGATTTTATCCCTCACTTTAAGGTAGTGAAAATATCATATACTCACCTGTACACCACTTATTGATGAAATTATTCATTAAATCAATCGTTCGATTAGCATGTGTCAAGCATTTGGACAGCATTCATTCAGAGCCATCACCAAACTCATCTATATAATTATTTTGATGTTAAAGATATCATCTTACATGATATCAAATACATCACTAATCCATCTAAACTTCTTAGGATAAGACTACGCTCCTTTTATCATAGATGTAAAGTACAAATTACTTTGTTTAAATATAGAATTAACAATATATTTAGTACTTACCATTCCCGACCTAAAGGTAATAAGTTTGAAATATTACACTTATATAAGGACTGTTTGGCTATGCACTTAAGGTTTTTGTGTTGAACAAATAAACCTATATCATATTAAATATGATGTCAAGTACATAGACATCTAATATCATTACAAAAAATTTATACAAATCGGCTTAATCGTTCGTTTAAACTAAGATCATAAAGATCACTTTTTCTTAAAATTAACTTATTGGTGCTATAATTTTAATTCATTTATTTTTTTATACATTCCACCAATTTGAATTTATTGTTTAATGAATTAAAACTACTTGTTTACCTCTATTTTTAATAGAATTAGTAACAAGAAAACTAGATAGAAGGTTAAATTTTACATATTTTCTCCACAAATGACCATTATTTTTTATATTGATAATTAATAATTATCTATTTTCTATAGAATAACAAGGAGAACTTTGATTTTTTATCACTAAATATATCCATAATACTAAGATTTTTATTCTAGATTAAGCAATAGAAGGGTATATAGGACTTGAACCTATAGCTTAGCGGCCGTAATGCTCTTCTTTACCATTAAGATAATACCCTATATCAATAGAGGGGCAGAAGAAATAATATAAATTATATGAGTGTTTTGTTTAATATAAGTTAGTTGTAAACTACTAACTTTGGCGAATTTGTCCCTTAATGTAAGTCTAATCCATCTTTTATATAACCGCTAGTTAAAACTACAAACACTTGAGCTTGTATAAATGCAATACCTAATTCTAAACCAGAAAAAGCAATTATAAATGCTAAAGGTACTAATCCTAAGAAGAAGAATATAAAACCAGAAGTCATAATATTGTAAGTAAATCCTGCCAATATATGTAATAACATATGACCTGATAATATATTAGCTGCTAATCTAAGACCTAAAGAAATATTTCTAGCTAAGTATGAAATAAATTCGATTAATACTAATAAAGGTAATAAAGCTAAAGGACAACCAGCTGGTACTAATAAAGAAAAGAATTTTAAACCATGTTTTTGGAATCCTAATATAGTTGCACCTAAAACAATAGTGAAACTAAGAGCGAATGTTAAAACGAAATGGCTAGTTGATGCAAAACTGTAAGGTACCATTCCTATTAAATTATTTATTAATATAAATATAAATAAAGTGTAAATAAAAGGGAAGTAAACTTGACCACTTCTTGCGTTTATCTGATTTACTACTATACCGTGTATAGTTGCATATAATGATTCTTGACTTATTGATCAGTTATTACTAACTAATTTGTTATTGTTTACACTTAATATACTTAAAATTAATGTGAAAATTAACCCAATTGTTAAGTATAATCCAATATTAGTTATAGATATATGTAAATCGCTTAAAATGGGTAAATCTATACTTAATAAATCTCTTATTTCAAATTGAGTTAAAGGACTCGATATTTCTTGATAGAATGTAGTTAAACTTAAAGTATTCATAATATACTCTAAGCTTTTTGGATAGACCTAAAATAATCTTAATATCAAGATAAAATTACAAGCCAACTTTATCCAAAAGTGTCGAGATATAAATACGAGATACAAATAAACTAACTATTCTAGGTAATACATATTTTGAAAATACGTAAGTAAGTATTACAATTATAGCAAAAGCAAAAGTTACTTCGTTAATAAAATAAAAAGGTACTAATTGAGGCATTTTTGTTGAATGATTATTATTTAAATACTTTTAAGTTAGGTGGAGGAATTTAACCTCCAGCCCGTGGTATTGAGGTCTAATATCAAACAAGATACAAGGTCGACGACTTCGTAATGTTCGTATTAAAAAAAGTGAATCTATAGAGCGACTTCGCCTGAAGTCGCGAAGCCGCGAAGCCGATTTTTATTATTTCAATACTTACGATGGAATTTGGTTCGCCGTAGAAATTACGTTTAATATCAAACGAAAAACATATAACAGCCTATATAGTAGTTAGTAGCCTTATGTAGTTAAGTAGCATGACGAAACATCATGAAAAAGAAACACTATGCATAACTTATTATTAATAAGTTATATACAAAAAAAGTTAACAAAATAGATTGTGAAAAACTTCAGTAATATTGTCTAGAATTCCTCCGCCTAGTAATAATAAACCAAATAATACATCAATTATTTTACTAGAACTTGTTGAAGATGATTCAGGACTAGGGCCATTAGACTCAGGACCATTAGACTCAGGACCATTACCTGAAGAATTTGGACCTGGACCACCTGGCCCTCTACCGTTGTTATCATTATTAGAATCTCATAGACGTTGACGTTTAGCCTCAGGTGAGTCTGAGTTTGAATCATTTTCTTCGCTATGTGCTCTTTTACCTAATACTTGTTCTGCTCGTCTAACCATTTCATCTAACTCCTGCGCTTCTTTTTCTTCTTCTTCTTCAACTCTACCGTAATCATATTCTTCTTCTAAATAATTCTCTATTTGACGTAATGCTTCTTCATCTGTATTATTATCAAAAAAGGCAGCATACTCAGACTTAATATTATCTAAAGAATCCTGATCACCATTTTTGGCTTTAACTACCTCATCTCAGCTATCCATGATATCTTCGGCACGATGGGGATTATCTCTTAGAGAAACTTTTCTATTTTCAGGATCTTTATTGATAGGATCCACTGATTCCTCTCGATTCGCATCCGACCCATAAGCAGAATTTCCGCTCTTAGAATCATTCGATCAGTTATCATCATCATCATGATCACCATCATCATCTTGTCCATTAATTAACAATAAAGATGGAAACAATAAATTAATAGACAAGATATTACGAATAGCCATGAAAATTATATCTAAATAAATAGTTATAAACTGAGAAAAGGAATAACTATATAGGCTAAATTTTCTTAAAACAAGAACTAATAATTTGAATAAATTTCTATAGAAATTTATAAAACCTGAGTAAAATATTATTTTAATAGAATAAATACAAGGTTTATTAGCTAATTGGTTTTTTTTAGTAGTAATTAAATAATATAATGAAAAAAAAGTATACAACATAATCAAATTATGTTATATTTTGATAGACC
>Ga0182194_1000045_pt1 | contig 15850 bp, 12 predicted proteins | sample G5R1MG_34_FD_128377 | JGI IMG/M metagenome (GOLD analysis project Ga0182194, IMG submission 128377) | Switchgrass phyllosphere microbial communities from Michigan, USA - G5R1_MAIN_12SEP2016_LD1 MG | ecosystem: Host-associated > Plants > Phyllosphere > Phylloplane/Leaf | place: USA: Michigan...
CCAGAAGATCACGACCACGCCGGTGACCACGCCGGTCATGCCGCAGACGCCTCCGAAGAACGGCCTGAGGCTGTCCGTGAAGGGCGGGGCGTCCCGGCGCCTGATCGACGAGGCGAAGCCCCTGTCGGTCACGGAGGCCGCGGCGTGCATCGGCGTCCGTCGCGAGACGATGTACGACTGGAAGTCCAAGGGCTGCCCGGGGATCGACAAGACGGTCAACCTCGGCAAGGTCCTCGCCTGGCGCGAGGAACAGGCCAAGATGGACGGCGCGCAGATGCAGAAGATGGAGTCGCTCGTCACGGGCACTCTGACGCGCGACCAGATCCTGACCGAGATCGACTACCACAAGCTCCTGGCGGAGACGGAGAACACCAGCCGCCGGCGCGGCGAATGGGTGCCCGTGAAGTCCGTGCTGATGAACCAGTCCGTCATGCTCGGGCGGATGATGACGATCCTGCGCATGCTGCCCGACACGGTCGACGAGGAGCTCGAGCTGGCGATGTCGTGCGACTGCGGCGGGTGCGAGCTGAAGCGCGCCGAGCGCAAGCGGATCATCCGGGACGCCGTCGACGAAGTGTCGGAGGTGCTGCAGGCCGAGCGCGTCGTCAACGGGTTCGACGACGAGCTGCCGGAGGATCTGGAGGCGATGGCGGCCGAGCTCGAGCCGGACGAGGAGCCCGAGGGCGACGACCTCGGCGACTTCCTGGCGGCCGACGCATGAGCGCCGTCACTTCCCAGGCGACGATCCAGCGGCTAGAGGACGAGCGGCGGACGCGCATCCGCGGGCGGCTGCAGGAACGCATGAAGGCGCTGCCGCGGCGCGCCAGGTGGCCGTCGCTCCGGCAGCAGCTCGAGCCGATCGCGGTCGAGCAGACGGCGCGGCTGTACAAGCACCTGTACGAGGCCGGGAAGAAGGCTCTGCTGGAGCCGACCTTCGACGGCTGGCAGCGCAACATCCGCGAGGTCGTGAAGGCGACGCCGCGCATGCGGATCCCGGAGTTCGTCGAGCACAGGACGATGGGCCGGCGCCTGCCGATGACGAACGGCCTGACGCCGGGCCGCGTCAGGATCTCCAAGCAGGAGATCGCGCGCGCGATCCTCCTGGCGGTGCACGAGCCGGGCGTGCGGACGATCAGCGTCTGCATGTCGCCGCAGATGTGCAAGACGTTCATCCTCGAGTGCATCTACGCGTACTTCTGCGCGGTCGACCCGACGACGGTCATGATCGTGATGCCGGACGACACCTCCCTGAAGGAGTTCGTCTACGAGAAGCTGAACAAGATGATCGAGCTGACGCCCTCGATCGCCAACCGCCTCACCCGGAACGACCTCGGCATCAAGATGGGCCCGGGATTCACGGGCATCCAGACGATCGCCGGCTCCGATCGCCGTCTCGCCGGCAAGACCATCCGCATCACGCTGATGGACGAGATCGACAAGATGGGGATCACCAAGTCCGGTGACCCCGTCGACCTCGGCGAGAAGCGCGGCGTCACGTTCAAGGACATGGCGCTCGGCTACCGCTCGTGCACCCCGACGACGTCCAAGGCCAGGATCTGGACGTACCTCAACGCCGGCGACTTCCGCCGCTTCTTCGTGGAGTGCCCGCACTGCCAGGAGGAGGTAGTGCTGAAGTGGTCGGACAATCCGCGCCCCGACGAGCCGGAGGACGAGCGGTCCGTACGCTGGGCGACCGATGGGACGGGGAAGGCTATCCCCGGAACCGTCCGCGTCCACTGCCCGGCTTGCGACCATCCGTTGACCGAGCCGGAACGCCGTCGTGCCCTGCGCGCCGGGTTCTCGCGGCAGACGAAGTCGTTCGACTGCTGCGGCAAGCACCAGGATCCCATGAAGAACCGCAACTGGGATCACGACCACTACGACGGCGTCGGCTACGCGATGTGCTCGAATCACCGCCTTCCGGACGGCGAGCTCAATCCGGACTGCCGCAGCGTCCAGGAGCCGGCGATCCCGGATCTCCCCGGGTCGGCGGTGTCGAACCGCGACGCCAGCTTCCACGGCTGGCACGGACAGTCGCAGCTGCTCGAGATCGACGACATCGCCACGGACCACCAGAACGCCCTGGTGACGCCGAACGGCTGGCAGTCGTTCATGAACAACAATCTGGCGCTGCCGTACGATGGCGCGACCGCGATCGATGTCGACACGTCTGGCCTCTGGGATCGCCGCGGCGACTGGACGGCGTCGGCTCTGGACGACCGCGGCATCTTCCTGACCGCCGGGATCGATCGTCAGAAGAACTATCTGGCCGTCCAGGTCATCCTCTGGTTCCGCGGCCGCGAGTGGGCGCGCGTCGCCTACGAGCAGTTCGACGGCAACACCCTGATGGACGCCGTATGGCTGCGCCTCGACGCCTACCTGAAGCGCACCTGGTTCACGAAGAGCGGACGGCCGCTGCGCATCGAGGCAGCCTGCGTCGACACCGGCGGCGGATTCGGCGTCAGCGGAACCGGCTTCGCCGGGGCGGAGAAGGCCAAGCAGTTCTGCTACAATCGCGCCGGGCGGCTCATCTTCCCGATCGCCGGTGCCCGTAACGACGGTGACGTGACGGCGCTGAAGGACATCTGGGATCCGCGCGCGGCGCTCGGCAAGGCGATCTACTACGTCGGCACCGTGGCGGGCAAGATGATGCTGATGGACAGCCTCGTCGTGCAGGAGGCGGGGCCGCTGTTCGCCCACTTCCCCGCCGACGTCGACCAGAAGTACCTGAAGGAGCTGACTGCCGAGGAGAAGGTCGTCGACCGCGAGAACGGCAAGATCAGCTGGCAGGTGAAGAAGGGGCATCGCCGGAACGAGGCCATGGACACCTGGGTCTACGCCCTGGCGGCGTCCTACGCCTTCGAGACGTACCACCAGACGACGATCGACCGCCAGGCGGACCTCAAGCGCATCCCGTATCTGCCGAGCGAAGAGGACAAGCGGCGCAGCCGGATGTCGGACGAGACGCTGAAGGCGTCCCGCGAGCGCGCCGGCATGGGCGAGCGATCCGAAAAACTCGACAGGCCCGCAAGGCCTGTGGTAAATGTGCCACAGAGGCAGGCTCCGGCCATGCCGAAGTTCATTCCGAAGCCGCGCCGTCCAGGCCGCGCGGTTCCGCGCTTCTAGGGGACGCCAGTGGCCGACGAACCGATCCGGACGACGCAGGTGGAGCAGATCACCACCGATGGCGACGTGATCCGCCTGAAGACAGTCAGCGTGGCCGACCAGATCGCCGCAGACGTCCACGCCAGCTTGAAGGGTGCCCGCGTATTCAGCATCCCTCGTCGTCTCCGGAGGAAGATCTGATGGGCATCTGGCAGAAGCTCTCCGACCAGCTGCGCGGCCAGGCCGTCGAGGCGCAGCTGGTCGATCAGCAGCTCCCCTCCCTCCTGCCTGCCGACCGCCAGAAAGCGATCGACACGCAGAAGACGATCATGACGTGGAAGCACGCCGCCGCGATCGCGAAGGCGCGCATGTACTCCAGCGACGCCGACTACGACGGCACGCTGGGGCGGGGCCGCATCCACGCTCTCGGCAACGTGGGCCCGGCCGAACGCATGCGCGCCATCAACATGCGCCGTGCGGAAGGGCGCATGCTCTACCAGCGCAACGCGATGGCGATGGCCGCGGTCGAGCTGTGGCCGCTGTTCGTCGTCGCCAACGGCTACAACTACCGCTTCCGTCCGCAGAAGCGGAACGCGGCTCGCTTCCACAAGGCGTGGAACCGGTGGGCGTTCTCGACCGAGGCGCATATCCAGCGCCACCACACGCTGGCCGAGCTCGACGCGCAGCGGATCCGCACCGCGAAGGGCGAGGGCGAGGTGCTGATGCGCTGGCACCGGCCGCTGGACGGCCGCGCCGTGCCGCTGGCGCTGCAGGTCATGCAGACGGACCACATCGCGTCCAACATGTACTTCCAGTCCCGCGAGAAGACGGGCCAGGTCGTCGACGGCATCGATCGCAACCGCTGGGGTGCGCCGATCGGCATGTGGATCCACCCGATCCACCCCAACGACGGCTGGTCGGAACCCGAGTACGTGCCCTGGTACGATCCGAAGATCGGCCAGCAGCTCGAGCTGTACTTCATGCCCGAGGCCGCCGGCCTGTCGCGCGGCGTCAACAATCCCGGCGCGATCGCGCTCGACCTGGCGCTCGACGCGGCCGACTTCCGCGGCCTGCGCCTCGACCGCGCGCGCGAGGAGGCATCGGAGAGCAAGGTCATCACCACCGGCCAGATGCCGGTGAGCCCGATCAGCTTCCAGACGGACGGATTCCGCCCCGTCGAGGGCGGATCGGACCTCGTCCCCGGCGAGGACTATGACCCCGAGACGCAGCAGCCCCTGCTGCCGTCCATCGGCGCTCCCGGCTACTCGCCGGAAGGCTGGATGCAGATGTTCGACGTCATCAACAGCATGTTCGGGACGCCTGGCGCGACCCCCGTGCTGCTGCCAGGCATGGATATCAAGACGCGCAGCATGGCGCCGGCCAGCGACTTCGAGCCGTTCTGGCGCTGCATCCAGGCCGGCATCGCGCAGGCCTACGGCGTGCCGGGCCCGTGGCTGTCGCAGGACGCCGGCGATGCGAACCGGTCCGCGATGGACAACGTCGTCCAGCCGTTCCGGAACGCCGTCGAGCAGGTGCAGGAGTCGGACATCAACCGTGTCTGCAACGTCACCGCCCGGAACTTCATCCAGGCGGCGCAGAGCATCGGCATCTGCCGCGAGGGGCCGGAGTCCATGGACTTCGCCGTCAACGGCAACCGCATGGGCACCACCCAGTCCGACAAGGACATCCGCGTCCTCGTCACGCGCCTGGCGAACGGCCTCGTCGACTTCGACAAGGCTCTGCAGCTGCTCGGCGAGGATCCCGTCGAGATGCGCGAGAAGCTGAAGGAGAACCGGGAGTTCTACGAGAGCCTGGGGTGGTTCGATCGGCCGATGCCGTTCTCCATCTCGCCGCAGTTCATGACGCCCTCGGACGGCACCGGCGACCAGCCGAACAGCGCGTCGGCTGGCGGCGGCCGCGGCAACCAGGTCGACGACTGACACGGTGTTGCGACACTGGCACGCCCCTTGCATGTAGGGACTTGCAGGATGGATCGGGACTGTGTTAGAAATACAACATGCAGAGGGTTGAGGCATGATCGAGCTACTGCTCTACGGTTACATCGGCGACAGCGAATCCCGCTGTGATGCTGCGTCCGTGCAGCAGTGGCTGACGGACAATCCGACCGGCGACATGCTGGTGCGGATCAACTCGCCTGGCGGCAACGTCTCCGACGGCATCGCGACCTACAACATGCTGGCCCGCCAGCGTGCCGAAGGCCGCGTCGTCAACGTCCGTATCGACAGCATGGCGGCTTCCATGGCCTCGTGCATCGCGATGGTCGGCGAGCGGATCGAGATCGCGGACAACGCGCTCATGATGATCCACAACCCCTCCAACATCTGCCTCGGCGACTCCCGCGACATGCGGGCGAACGCCGATCTCCTCGACATGATCAAGCGGCAGGCTGTCGCGATCTACGCCAAGCGCTCCGGCCAGACCGTCGAGAAGGTCGCGGAGATGATGGACGCCGAGACGTGGATGGAGCCCGTCCAGGCCGTCGAGTTCGGCTTCGCGACGGAATCCGTCGACCAGCTCACCGCCGGCATGGCGGTCCGTCCCTTCGATCTGACCGAGGCCGGCTTCCGCCACGTGCCCGTCGATCGCCCGGACATGATTCTTCTCGACGTGCCGAAGATGATGGCACGTCGCGCTGCAACCCCTCCCACGGCAGCTGCCGCAACTCAGGAGCCTACGATGACCGAAGCCGAGAAGGCCGCTGCAGCTGCTGCGGCTGCCGCTGCTGCTGCCGCAGCGAACCCGAACCCGACGACCCCTGCAGCGATGACCGCCGAGCAGATCGCCGAGCTCGCCACCGCCACCGCCCGTCGCAACGCCGGCATCCGCATGCTCGGCAGCCGCTTCGAGCGTCCGCAGGCCGAGATCGACGCCGCCGTCGACAATCCCGCCACCACGATCGAGACGTTCATGGCCGCGTGCCACGAGGCCGAGATGAAGGCGGCGAAGGAGATCGAGGAGGCCGGCGACGTGCAGCCGCAGATGAACGGTCGCATCACCGTCACCCGTGACGGCACCATGGACGCCGCGAGCCGCCGCATGGCCGACCGCGTCGCTACCATGTCGGCCGTCGCCCGCATCGCGGGCCGCGAGAAGGGTGTCGAGATGACCGACGTCCAGCGCGAGATGGCGAGCGAGAACATCGTCGACATCGCGATGGAATGCCTCATCAACGGCGGCGCCCGCCGGTCGGACTTCCTCGGCCACAATGGCCGTCTGCGCATGTCCGCTCAGGACATCGTCGACAAGGCCGTCCGCATGCGCGGCATGCACACCACCGCCGACTTCCCGGCGTTCCTCGCGCAGGGCTTCCAGCGCGTCCTGGGCGACGGCTATGCGTCGAACGTGCAGCAGACCAACTTCCAGTTCTGGACCTCGGAGATCAAGGTCCGCGACTGGCGCGAGGTCGGCGTCGTCGCCGCAGGCCTGCTGTCGGGCCTCCGCGAGATCCCCGAGGGCGGCACCTTCGAGCAGATGACGCAGGAAGAGTACACCTCGCTCGTGCGTCTGAAGAAGCAGGGTGGCGACATCACCTTCTCGCTCGAGGCGATCGAGAACGACGATCTCGGCTTCTTCACGGACAAGCCGTACGCGATGGGTCAGCGCGCCCGTCTCGACGACCAGAAGATCGCCGAGCTGGCGCTGCTGAAGGGGCTCCGCAAGGACGGCGCCACCGGTGCGTCCTCGACGGTGTTCAACGTCGAGGATCTGACGCAGATGCCGGAGGATCACGACCTCAACGTCGAGGCGCTCGACATCATGACCGACCTGCTGTCCTCGCAGCAGGAGCCGAAGGCCGCAGCCCTGCGCGCCGCCGGCAACGGCGATGACCGCGACTATCTGAACTATGGCCTCCAGCAGCTGCTGGTCGGCCGTGGCCTCCAGAACGTCGGCAAGCGCCTGTCGAACCCCGGCGGCTTCACGCCGACCGAGTTCGGCAAGGACAACATCTACGGCGGCACGTTCGACGTCTACAAGCTCAACTACATCGATCCGCTCGACTACTACGGCCAGGATCTGCCGAACGTGTCGAACGTCGTGAAGATGGTGTCGATGCGCGGCAAGGAGGAGGCGGAGGTCTACCCGATCCTCTCCACCGACAAGCTGTCGATGAGCTGGGGCGTCCTCAAGCGCCGCGCGGCCGCCATCGTCAACGAGCGCGGCATCGTTCGCGGTCACCAGGAGCGCCCGGTCGGCGCGGCGGCGTAACAGCCGACGGGGAGGCTCTGGCCTCCCCCGAAGCCAACAGGACGGAAAGGAACCACTACGATGCGTGCAACGACCAACTGGGGCGACCTGACCCTTCCGGCTCCCGCCGGCGGCGTCAAGTCGGGCATCCCCGTCTTCATGAGCCGTTATCTGGCTCTCGTGCCCCAGGCCAATGCGGCCGAGGGCGAACTGTTCGCCGGCCTCGCCACCGGCATCGAAGTCGTCGTCAACGTCACGGGGATTGCAGCCGATGCCGCCGCCTATCAGCAGGTCTGCGTCAAGAACGACGGAACCGTGGTTCTCGGCAACCCCTCCGCCACCCAGGCGAAGCTGGGCGTCACGAAGGTGGCGATCGACGCGACCGCCGGCAACGACGCCGCGGATGCTCCGGTTGTCGCCACCCAGCCCGTGAAGATCATCGTCCAGGGCATCTAACTGCCCCGGAGCACAAGGCCCATCGGGCCGGGAGAGGCCGCCAGGAGAGATCCCGGCGGCCTTTCTTTCAGGAGACGACCATGATCGATTCCCCGCTGATCGCCGGTGCCGCCAGGATGGCAATCGAGGCCATCGGGCGCACGTACGAGCTGTCCTACGGCCCGCCGGGGAACGAGGAGGTGCACTACGTCGACGGCATCTTCCAGAAGACGAAGGCCGTCGACGAGCGCATGGAGGATAATGGCCCGAGGCGGTCCGGCTATCAGCGCTTCATGCTGAAGACGGATCCGGAGAGCCCCGATCAGCCTGTGGTGGGCGATCGCTTCGATGCTCTTGGAGACAAGTGGCAGATCACAACCGAGCCGGCACGCAAGGGGCTGTTCCTGGTCTGGCCATGCATGAATATCTCGTGAGCTTGGCACGCACCTTGCATATTGCAGGATGGGTCGGGACTGTGTTAGAAATACAACATGGCTGATGTGTGGTCGATCATGACGTCTGGGCTCGAACAGGCCGCCGCTGGAATCCCCGGCGCGGGCGAGGTCATGGTCGAGCGTGCCGTCGACATCGCCGAGAAGCAGTCTGCAGGATTCATCCTGATCGAGCTCGTCGACGTCTTCCCGGAGGAGGTCCGCAACGGCCGCAACCCGGCCGGCAACACGCTCCGCATCACCACTACCTTCAGTCTCCTGGCATCGGCCGTCGCGGTCACCGCCGCCGACGCGATCGCGTTCAAGTCCAGCATCTACGTCGGACTCGCCAACAGGATTGCGACCAGCAAGCTGCTGCGCTCCGTCTCGCATGATTTCGGACTGCGTCGCACCACCTTCTTCCGCATGATCGACAACGATGGCCGCCCGGTCATTCGCGCCGCCTGCGAAGTCACCATCGTTCATCGTGCCAAGGCCAGTGACTGGGCCGTGGCGATCCAGCCTGAGTAGGAGGACCATCATGGCAAGTAATGAGTTCGCAGATCTGCCCGAAGCCGAAATCATCGCGCGTGGCGCTACCACGTTCGGTCCGGATGCACGGTTCAATCTGGCCGAGCAGGACATCGGCGAGGCGGACGTGTCGCGTAACACCGCGAACACCTTCACGGACATCAAGAGCCGCAAGCACCTCGTCCGTATCACGCTGAAGCGCAAGCTGGACGACAGCACGTCGACCATCACGATCACCTGCTACCAGCGTCGCAAGATCGTCGAGGCCATGAAGAACATGGCGGCGCCGAAGGCCTACGTGCAGGAGGCCGCTACCGCCGTTCCGCTTCCCGCCGGCGTCGCCGGAATCAAGAGTGCGATTCGCGGTCAGATCATCGATACGGGCAAGGTCGGTATCGGTAACGTCGCGCTGAAGAAGGGAGCCGCTGCGCAGGCGGCGGCTCTGGTCGAGGGTGTCGACATCCACGTCATCAGCACTTCCGGCAAGATCGAGTTCCTGCAGGACGTCACCTTCGACGCGACCGGCCTGTCGGGTACCTTCGACTGCATGCCCTACACCGGCACCGAGTTCGCCATCAACTCCTACACCGAAATCACGGGCTATCTGACCGTGCAGACGGTCGCACAGGAGGATCAGGAAGCCGAGGAGAAGCGCTGGTATGTCGGCCTGGCCGTCAACGGCGATCTCACCGAGGTCACCGGCGACGACGGCGAGACGGGCTGGGCATTCGAGGCGCGCGTCCTGGCGGACGTCGGCAACCCCGGCTTCTCGAGCGGCCGCAGCCGTTCGCTGCCGAGCCTGGCGGCCGTCGCCGCGGCGTTCGACGAGGACGTCGAGGACGACGAGGAGCCCGTCACCCCGTAACCGCCTGCAGGGGCCGGTCATCCCGGCCGGCCCCTCTACCCCTGACTGGAGACACCCATGACCGAAGAGACGATCGCCAAGCCGCGCACGAGCGTGCTGGCGGAACTCCGCAAGCGCGTCGCAGTCGACGCCAAGTACGAGATCCTGGTCGGCGGCGAGCCGCTGCAGGTCCGCCTTCCCGGTGCGCTGCAGTGGGCCGCGCTGGCCGCCACGCACAACGTCATCGATCAGATGCTGAACGGCGCCAAGCCGCTCGCCGGCGGTGACGAGCGCGGCATGTACGCCGACGTCGTCGGTCTGGCGATCTCGATGCAGGACGCGCGCGACGACGGCCGCGAGATGCCCACGTCCGACGAGGTCGAGGAGGCGATCGCGATCTGCGGATCGATCGTCCCCACCGAGCTGGAGGAAGGCTTCCTCTACATCTTCCTCGAGTCGCACCCGCGCTACAAGAAGTCTTTCGAGCAAGCGGTAGCCGAGGCCGCGAGGATCGAGACGGAAAAGCTCGGCGACGCGGAAAGCGTGGAGACGACCGGGACGACGGAGACGAAGGAGACGACGACGGCCTGAAGGACGAATGGGTCGAGCACACGTACCAGTTCTATATCGACTGCGCCGAGGAGCTCCGCATGTACGGCGGCTACCCCAAGGCGCTGTTCATGACCCCGGCGGAGATCATGGACAAGTGGTGGCGCTACCTGCGGGTGCGTGACGAGCGGGCGATGGCGGAAGCGGTGGCGATGCGGACGGCGTTCGGGGCGGAGCTGAAGGACTGGAAACGGTTCGCACTGCAGCGCCGCCCCATGACGCAGGAGATCGATCCGCCCGAGAAGCCGGCGGCACCGAAGCAGAAGGTCGTCAGGCGCAAGGGCCGGAAGCTGACGATGGAGGAAGTGGCGGCACAGGAGGACTAGGCAGTGGCCGATAGCAGGATGCGGATCCTCTTCAACAGCGTCGGCGCGGCCAACGCTGCGGGAGATTTCGAGAAGGTCACCAAGGCCGCGCGCGGCTACAAGACGCAGCTGGACCAGCTGTCGCGCGTGCGCCTCGACAACCTCGGCAGCCTCAACAAGGTCGGCCAGGCGAAGACTCAGCTCGACGCCGTCAGCGGCGCGGCGAAGACGGCCCGCACCTCCCTGTCGCAGCTCGCCAGCGTCAACCTGTCGAACCTCCGCAGCCTCAACAAGATCGGCCAGGGCGCAAGCACCGCCGCCCGCGGCTTCGAACGTCTCGGCGCGGTCAGCGCCGGCGTCGCCGACACGGCCAAGGGGCTCAAGCAGATGGGCGCCGCCGGTGCCGCCGCCGCACCTGGCATCCAGGCGGCAGGCCGCGCCGCCCGGACCTCTGCAGCATCCTTCCGCACCCTCGCCAGCGCTGCGCCCCAGATCGCGCAGGCCGGCGCCGCGCTCAAGGGCCTCTCCGCCGAGCTCACCGCCGGCGGTCTGTCGGCAGGTACCACGAACCTCTCGTCGCTCTCCAAGGCGTCCCGCGAGGCCGCGACCTCGCTCAACCGTCTGGCCGGCGCCAGCAAGGGGCTGGTGACGCTCGGCAACGCTCTGCGCAGCGTCGCTGGCGTTCTCAACAATCCGGTCATCCAGGCGGCCTTCAACTCGTTCGCCGCGGCGGTCCCCGTGATCACCGCGATCAGCGGGGCGCTGCGCGGTCTCGGCCGTGCCGGCGACTCGCTGAAGACGGTCCCGCCGAACCTGCAGGCGCTCGCCTCCGCTCTGCACAACCCCTTCTTCCAGTCCGCCTTCACCTCGTTCGCTCTCGCCGTCCCTGCCGTCAATTCGATCGCGCAGGCCCTCTCGGCGATGTCGCGTTCCGGCACGCGGCTCGACCAGTTCGCGACCGGCCTCGACAAGGTCCGGGAATCGCTCGAGCGGTTCGGCCCCGTCGCCAGCAACTCCCAGATCCAGGATCTCCTGAAGAACCTCGCGGCGATCCGTGCCGGCGGCGCAGGCGGTGGCGGCGGTGGCGCGGGCGGCGGCCTCGGCCGCGGCATCATCCCCGTCTCGCGTATCGCGGGCCTGGCCAACATCGTCACGAAGCCGATCGAACTGGCGTTCGCAGGACTGCGCAAGGGCGCAAGCCTGGCCGTGTCCGCCGTCGGTTTCGTCGCCACCGCTGCGCGCACCACCGCGTCGGCATTCATCTCGTTCGGCCGCTTCGGCATCAACGCAGTCGAGGGCGTCGCCGGACGCGTGCGCGGGCTGATCTCGACGCTGGCCCGCCTGGCGACCGCCAGCGCGCTCGGCACCGGCGGCGTCGGTCTGATCCTGAAGAAGAGCTTCGACGCCGACAATACCTTCACGGCGATCGAGAACACGCTGAAGATCGCCACCGGGTCCGCCGACGCGGCGCGGGAGAAGATCGGCACGCTGGCGGCGACGGTCGACCGCCTCGGCCTGTCGTTCACCGCCCTGGCCCCCGGCCTGGCGCAGTTCGTCATCGCCGCCAAGGGCACCGCGCTCGAGGGCGCGGAGGCGGAGCGCATCTTCTACTCGCTGGCGCGCGCGTCGCAGGCTCTCGGCCTGTCCAGCGCCGACCAGGCGGGTGTCGCTAGAGCCCTCAACCAGATCCTGTCGAAGGGCACGGTCCAGGCCGAAGAGCTTCGCGGCCAGATCGGCGACCGCATGCCCGGCGCCTTCAACCTGGCGGCCCGCGCAATCGGCGTCACGACGGCCGAGCTCGGCAAGCTGCTCAAGCAGGGCAAGGTCACGGCTGAGGACTTCCTGCCGAAGTTCGCCAACCAGCTGGACAAGGAATTCGGCAGCGCGGCCAGCTCCGTCGAGCGTCCTGCGGCTGCGCTCGAGCGCCTGAAGAACCAGTTCTTCACGACGTTCGTCACCATCGGCCGCAGCGGCGGCACGAAGCTGGTCGTCGACGCGCTCAACTCCGTCACGAAGGCGCTTCGCGTCCTCAACGACGACGGGTCGATCGCGCGCTTCACGGAGGCCGTGACGTCCCGCCTGCGCGGAGCCGGCGAGAAGATCATCGGCTTCTCGCGCAACGTCTACGCCGCTCTGCAGCTGGTGCGGAATGGCAACGGCGCGGTCGTGTCGGACAACCTCCCCTTCGGCGACACGGCCTTCGTCGCGCTGTTCGGGCGCAACACCCGCCAGATCGTCCGGGGCTATGCGGACGTGATCAACATCGTTCGGCGGTTCGGCCGGGACGTGCGGTCGCAGCTGTCGACGGCGTTCTCCGGGCGCGGCTTCGGTCAGGGCACCGGCGCCATCCAGACCTTCTCGCGCGCGATGGTGTTCCTGTCGGACCGCGTCGTCCCCGTGGCGATCTCCGGGGTCAAGTTCCTCGGTCGGACCTTCGCTGGCACGGTGCGCTACGTCCGCGAGTTCATCGGGGCGTTCGACGGGCTGCAGTTCGGGCTCGGCTTCCAGCTCAACCAGATCATCACGCGCCTGACCGGCGTGCAGGAGGGCGTGCGCGGTGCGTTCGGCGTCGCTCCCGAGCGTCTGGCGTTCGGCATCAGCTACGCGGCCTATCTGGTCAACGTGGCGCTGGAGAAGATCCAGCGCGTCGCGAAGAACACCAGCCTGTTCCTGAAGCGGCTCGGCGAGAACGGCGGCAGCACCCGCCTGGCCAAGGACTTCCGGGACTTCATCGGACTGTTCTCCGGTGCGGAGGTGAAGGCCGGTCCGGAGGCTCTCGCCGACTCCTTCACGGCCGCATACACGCGCATCAGCGACGGCATCCGGAAGACCTATGCGACGGTGTCGAACTTCGCCAAGGGCTTCGCCGGCGGCTTCAAGTATCAGCAGCTCGTGCGCCAGCGGACGCCGAAGGGGCAGGTCACGCCCGACATCGTCACGGCCGATCCGGACAAGCAGTCCGGTGCCGACGCCGGCCAGGCCGTGGCGCGCTTCGGCGAGCAGATCACGGGGTTCCTGCCGGAGGCCATACGCCTGGCCGGCGGCTTCGCCGACGCGCTGAAGGGCGCGGCCGAATGGGTGATCTCCATTCTCGACGGGTTCCGCAACCTCGTCGGGGACGAGGCCTTCGGCAAGATCGCGTCGCTGGTCATCGGCCTGAAGCTGCTTAACGGCGTCACCGGCGGCGCTAGCGGTCGACTGCTCGGCGGTGCCGTCAGCGGCATCCTCGGCGCTCGCGTGGCCGGTGCCGGCGGCGGCGCGCCTCCCGTCCCCGGCGGCCCCGTTCCCCTGTCTACGGCGGCGTTCCGCGTCCTGGGTGCGGCGACGATCGCGGCCGGCACGATCTACGGGATCGACAAGATCCTCGGCCAGAACAAGACGACGGACGACCTCAACGCTCAGGCAGCCAAGGAGTACGCCGCAGGACGGCCTCGCGACGCCGGCGTCAGCCTGTTCAAGGGATTCGTACTGGCGGCAGGGCAGCTCGTCGATAACCTGGGGCGCAAGCCTGCCGAGTTCATCGCGAACAGGCGGATCCAGCCGATCACGGATCTGCTGGCCGAGCGCGGCGGCCTGAAGCAGCAGATCTACAGGGCCGCCAATCCCGAGATCGCCAGCCTGTACAAGCCGATCCAGGATCAGGCCAAGGCCATGCAGGACTTCAAGGACACCCGCGCCGAAGAGGCGCAGGCGGCCGGCTATGTCTCGCAGTTCGCGGGCGGTGGGAAGTACAATATCACGATCGGGTCGAAGACGTCCCCGGACCTCTCCGCGCGCGATCGCGACGGCATGGTGTCGTGGATCAACGATGTGGAGCGCGAGCAGGCCGGCGCGAACGGGAATCTTTCCGCGGCGTTCGGGCGGTGATAGGATAGGGGCATGGCGAACTTCTCCGACCCCTATCAGCTCCTCAAGATCAACGGCCGGCCCATCGGGATCGGCGCCGATCGCAGCATCTCCATCGAACGCAGCCCCGTCGAGGGCGGCAGCGGCCTCGACATCGACTGGAACGGCAATGCGGAGGGCAACGCGTCGGCGTTCTGGCGCAAGTGGACGTTCCGCCTCTCCATCAACGGCGCGATCATCCCGCCGGCTCTGGAGAAGGCGATGTGGACCGGTCAGCAGTGCACGCTCGAGACGGCATTCGAGGAGCGTCTGGACGGCTTCGTCGACGTCTCCGTCACGCCGCGCCGCGGGCCTCCCGACGTGCGCCTGTCGCAGAAGCTGGACTGGAATCCTGTCCCTGGCAGCTTCTCCTACGTCCTGCTCGACGGGTCCGACGAGGTGTCGGCGCCCGACGGCGGCAACACCCTCCCGGACGGCATAACCGCCGACATGGTCGAGACGACCGTCTTCCGGAACGTCTTCGACGTGATCGTCCAGGACAGCTTCTCCGGCACCATCGATCAGGACGGATGGGCCTACAGCGGCCAGATCCTGTATCGGGAGCGCCGCTGATATGGATCTCACCGACCTGTCGAAGATCCCGACGATCGTCGAGTGGCACTTCGCGTGGACCGAGGCGGGCACCGACCCGTTCGATCCCGATACGATGGCCGTCAACGACGAGTTCGTGAAGAGCTGCGACATCGATCAGGAACAGGGCGGCCACGCCGTCGCCAGCGTCGTGATCCGCAACCGCGGCCGCGTCTACTCGACCCGCAAGTGGGCGTGGATCTCGTGCACGACCGTCCTCGACGGCGTCTTCGATACGCGCCCGTGGTTCCTCGGCTACCTCGAGGGCTGGCCGGTCAGCGGCGACGGCCGCGAGATCACGCTGCGGCTGATCGCCAAGCCGGAGGACTGGGCCGAGCGCCAGGAGGACGTCCTGGCGGCCAGCCGCGTCGCGCCCTTCTACGACGAGGCGTTCATCGGCTCCCGCGATCCCGTCGCGCAGCCCGAGGTCACGCTGGAAGCACGTCCCGCACTGGTGCATTGCGACCCTAGGACGCACGAGGCGGCACTGGTGTCTCTGATCGATGCTCCCGACCTCGTCGATATCGCCTACCTCTGGCAGTCGCAGCCCGAGTTCTCCCGTGGCGAGCAGCCGCTGGACGAGGTGCGCGGCATCGTCACCTGCCGCTACCGGCAGCCCGTCACCGTGCCGTTCGTGATCCCGTACTCCGGCTACACCCTGACGCCCTCCAGCGTATGGCAGGGCATCCCCCGGGTCGGCACGCAGCTCGAGACGGGCTACACGGTGCGCGAGGTCAACGTCGACATCAACATCCACGCGGACGGCTCCGATGCGGTGCGGTTCGTCAGCGGCGACGTGCGCTACGGCGCGGCCGGCCACATCGGCTCCGTCGGGCTCGAGGATGGCGATGACGAGGCCGGAACCTCGTCCATCTCGCGCTGGTCGTTCGGCGGCAGCATCACGACGC
>Ga0182194_1000046_pt1 | contig 15767 bp, 15 predicted proteins | sample G5R1MG_34_FD_128377 | JGI IMG/M metagenome (GOLD analysis project Ga0182194, IMG submission 128377) | Switchgrass phyllosphere microbial communities from Michigan, USA - G5R1_MAIN_12SEP2016_LD1 MG | ecosystem: Host-associated > Plants > Phyllosphere > Phylloplane/Leaf | place: USA: Michigan...
CGTCTCGGTCGAGTACCGCCATGGTCCGGAGGCCAAGTTCCCCGCACAGCATGAAGATGCCGCAGCGGCCTATCGTTGGGTCCTGGCCAATGCCGCCAGCTGGGGCGGCAACCCGGCCAAGATCGCGCTCGCCGGTGAAAGCGCCGGTGGGAACCTCGCCGTCGCGACCGCCATCTACGCGCGCGACAACCGCTTGACGGCGCCGGTGCATGTGCTCTCGGTCTATCCGATCGCCAACAGCTCAATGCAGCTACCGTCGCGCACCGACTCCGGCAACGCCAAGCCGCTCAACACGCCGATGCTGAACTGGTTCGGTTACTACTATTCCAAGTCCGAGGCAGACAAGATGGATCCGCGTATCAACCTGGTCGGAGCCGACCTGCGCAATCTGCCACCGACGACCATCGTCAACGCGCAGATCGATCCGCTCCGCTCGGATGGCGAAACCCTGGCGGTGGCGATGAAGAAGGCCGGTGACAGCGTCGACCAGAAGACCTTCCCCGGCGTGACGCATGAATTCTTCGGCATGGGTAAGGTCGTGCGCGGTGCCTACGACGCCGAGCTTTACGCCATTGCCAAGCTCAAGAAGGCGCTCCTCAACTAAGAGCGAGCGACACCAGGAGAAAACCCATGAAGATATTGGCTTATGCGCTGCCGCTGGCAGTCGTGATATCCGCGCCGGCCTTTGCCCAGGCGATGACCTCGGCCGAGTACGTCGCGGCCGCCGGTGCGGGCGACATGTACGAGATCCAGTCCAGCCAGGCGGTGCTGCAGACGACCCAGGATCCCAAGATCAAGTCGTTCGCGCAGATGATGATCCAGGATCACACCAAGAGCACGGCTAAGCTCAAGGCTGCGGCCGCGGTGTCCAAGGTCAAGCCGAGCCCGATGCTGACCCCAGCGCAAACCGAGATGCTGGCGCAGCTCAAGGCCGAGAACGGCCCGGCCCGCGACCAGGCCTATATCGCGCAGCAAAAGCAGGCGCACCAGCAGGCGCTGACGATCCATCAGAGCTATGCCGAAGGTGGCAAGGCCGTGCCGCTGAAGATGGTGGCGACCAATGTCGTGCCGGTCGTCAAGCATCACATCGAGATGCTCAAGACCATGTAAATCTGTCGCCGTCCCGGAAACTTCAGTTTGTCCGGGGCGGCGTCAGTTCCCCAGCGACACCACGCCGCCCGTCGACCCGAAGCCGCCCTCACCCCGCGCGGTATGGTCGAGCTCGTCGACTTTCAGCCACGATGCGCGCGTGACCGGCGCGAGCACCAGTTGCGCCACGCGATCGCCACGCCGGATCTCGAACGTCGCGGCGCCGTGGTTGATCAGGATGACCTTCAGCTCGCCCCGATAGTCGGAGTCGATGGTGCCCGGCGTGTTCGGCACGGTGATGCCGTGCTTCAGCGCCAGCCCCGAACGCGGACGCACCTGGATCTCGTAGCCATGCGGGATCGCGAAGGCGAGGCCGGTCGCCACCGCATGACGCGCGCCAGGTTCCAACGACACGTCCTCAGCCGCGAGCACGTCCATCCCGGCCGCGCCTGCCGTCGCATAGTCCGGCAATTGCAGCCCTTCGAAGTGCTGCAGACGCTTCACGGCTACTGGCACGCTCTCAGGCGAGTGCATCGGCAATCCTTTCGACCAGCAGGCGCGCGACATCCGCCTTGGGCATCTCGCTCAGGCTGACGACGCCGTCCTCACGCACGATGTGGACAGTGTTGGCGTCGCCCCCCATGACATCGCCCGATACGTCGTTGGCGACGATCCAGTCGACCTGCTTGCGGGACCGTTTTTCCTGGGCATGGCGGATCACGTCCTGGGTCTCCGCCGCAAATCCGATCAGCAGACCCGGCCGCTGCGGGCTGCGCGCCAGGGTCGCCAGGATGTCGGGATTTTCGGTGAGTTCCAGCGGAGCCGGCGCGGCACCTTGCTTCTTGATCTTGTTCGTCGCCAGCGACGTGGCGCGCCAGTCGGCGACTGCCGCCACCATCACCGCGACATCGGCGGGGAGCGCCTGTTCCACCGCTTGCGCCATCTCGCGGGCGGTCTCGACATCGACGCGCTCCACCCCCGGCGGCGTCGGCAAGTGGACCGGCCCTGCGACCAGCGTCACCCGCGCCCCGGCCCGAGCCGCCGCCTCAGCGATCGCGAAGCCCTGTTTCCCCGACGATCGATTGGCGATGTAGCGCACCGGATCGATCGGCTCATGCGTCGGCCCAGCCGTGACGAGGACGTGGCGGCCATGCAGCGGGCGATGCGCGACGGTCTCGAAATCCGGCTGTCCGGCGAGGGGATCGTTGCCCTGCGCACCCTGCGCCAGGCACTGCTGCATGCGGTGCAGGATCGCTGGTGGTTCGGGCAGACGGCCCGGCCCGAACTCGCCGCAAGCCATCGCGCCTTCGTCCGGCTCCATCAGGTCGACGCCCGAGGCTCGCAGCGTAGCGACGTTGCGACGGGTCGCCGCATGCTGCCACATCCGCACGTTCATCGCCGGCACCGCCAGCACCGGCTTGTCGGTTGCGAGCAGCAGCGTGGTCGCGAGGTCGTCCGCCATGCCCGCCGCCATCTTCGCCATGAGATCGGCGCTGGCGGGGCACACCACCACCAGGTCGGCCTGGCGCGAGAGCTGGATGTGGCCCATCTCGGTCTCGTTCTTGAGATCCCACAGCGTCGTGTAGACCTCGTTCTCGGACAGCGCGGCCAGCGTCATCGGGGTGACGAAGTGGCTCCCGCCCTCGGTCAGGACGCACGCCACCGTGCCGCCTTCCTTGCGGATCAGACGGACCAGTTCACAGGCTTTGTAAGCGGCGATCCCGCCACCCACCACGAGCAGAATGCGCCAAGGCAATTTCGGGTCGGACATCGCTGAGGCTTGTGCAACAGCGCCGCTCAGCGCGCAATGCTCCTGAGGCGCGCCGCCGCGAACAGCGAGCCCAGCGCGCGAGGGGCAAAGGCCAGTCCGGCGGTCAGCATCGGCGCCACCATCGCCCCCCAGTAGAAGTTGTCCCACCGGCCCACGATCATGAACAGCAGGCCATAGCCGACCGAGATTAGGAACCCGAACGTGCCCGCCGCCGTGCGCCAGCCGGCCCAGCCGAGCGTCGTCAGGATCACTATCGGTCCGGCGATCCAATGCGGCAGCAGGCGCAAGTTGCTCGATTGCACGACGTTGCCCAGCCAACCAGAGAGTCCCCGAAACGCCCACCAGCTGGCTCCACTCGGATCGCTGGGCAAGACATGAGGCGCGACCAGGTTGAGGTGCAGCACCAGCGCGCTCAGGAACGTCACGACGAGCACACCCCACGCTGCGACCTGGCGCCAGTCGCGCCGCCAGGCCGCCATGGCGCCCATCAGCAGCACGAACGGCAGCGCCTGCTCGCGAATGAACAGCGCCAAACCGGCGCACATCAGCGCGCCGACCCAGCGCCCGGGCCGCTGAGACGCGGGCACTCGATGCAGCCCGAAGGAGAGCATCAGCAGCATGCCGGCCCACAGCTCATGCAGCGCATAGTAGTGCCGGTTGAGCGCCAGCGAGGCACCGACGAAGACCATCGCCGTCGCCACCTTGCGTAGGCGTCCGACGCCAGGTTCGTCGCCGAGGCGGTGCCACCAGGCGGCCACGGTCGCCAGCATGATCGCGATCGACATCGCAATGCCCAGGTGCAGCGTGTTCAGCTCGGCTTCGATATAGGCCAGCGTCGGCAGACGCACCGACAGGCCGGGCCGCACGGGATAATCGCGCAGCCGGTGCTCGGTAACGATGAAGTCGTAGTAGTTCTCGCCAGCCTGGACCTTGCGGATCACGGCTTCGTACAGGGCAATATCCTGATCGTACTCCTCAGCACCCAGGATCGGCTGGCCATCGCTTCGGGTGGTGACAGTCGGCACGTCGCCAGCTGGAGCCTGCAGCGGTACGATCGCGGAGAGAATCAGCAGCAACAGGAATGCCAGCAGGCCCAGGCGTGCGGGGCCCGGACTCCACCGGGCGAAACGATCACGGGCGACAGGCCCCGCCGGATCGAGCGCCGGCAAGGCCTCTCCCGCTAGTGCAGCAGTCCCGACAGTGACAGCACCCATCCGGCCAAACCCCCGCCCACAGCAGCGGCAGCATATCCCAGCCATTGGTTAGCATGGCGTTTACGAGACCAGATCAGCTCGATTGGCGGCAAGGGCGCCTGCTCGGGCGCACCGCCCTTGGGCGGGTACTTGTCCTCGATCCGGCGGACCAGCGCCGGCAAGCGCAGCAGCGTCTCAACATCGGTGCGGATGCGATCGGCCAGGAACGCCTCAGGGCCCAGCTCGTCGCGGATCCAGCCCCGCACGAACGGCGCGGCGACGTCCCACATGTTGATCGCAGGGTCCAGCGAGGTCGCCAGCCCCTCGACCATGACCATTGTCTTCTGCAGCAGCAGCAAGTGCGGCTGCGTCTGCATGTCGAAATCACGCGTGATCGCGAACAGGCCGTCGAGCATCTGCCCGACCGAAAGCTCGCTCACCGGCTTGCCGCGCATCGGCTCGCCCACCGCGCGCAGCGCCGTCGCGAACTCGTCCACCGAGTGGTACGACGGCACGTACTGCGCCTCGAAGTGGATCTCGGCCACGCGGCGGTAATTGCCGGTCGTCAGGCCATAGAGGATCTCGGCCAGCCACTGCCGCGCCTGCCGATCGATCCGCCCCATGATGCCGAAGTCGATGGCAACGATCGTGCCGGCAGGGTCAGTCGCGCTCGCCTGCACGAACAGGTTACCCTGGTGCATGTCGGCGTGGAAGTAGCCGGCATTGATCGCCTGGGTCAGGAACGCCAGCACCAGCCGCTTGGCCAGCAGCCGCATGTCGATCCCAGCGGCACGCAAGGCGTCGTGATTGCTGATCTTGATGCCGTCGATCCACTCGACCGTCATCACCTTGCCGTTGGTGCGATCCCAGTCGATATGCGGGACACGGTAGCCCTCGTAGCCCTTCATCGCCTCCGATAGTTCGGAAGCGGAGGCGGCCTCTCGGCGCAGATCGAGTTCGCGCAAGGTCCAGCGCTTGAGGTTGGCGATTACCGCCCGGGGGCGAAGGCGCGCCGCTTCGCCGCCCAGCCCTTCGAGATGCGCGGCGGCCCATTCATACGTCTCCATGTCGCGAGCGAAGCGCTCGCGCACGCCGGGGCGTAGGACCTTGACAGCCACGGTCGCGCCATCGGCCGTCGTCGCGCGATAGACTTGCGCGATCGAGGCGGACCCGATCGGAGTCTCGTCGAAACTGGCGAAAAGCGTTTCCAGGGGCGCGCCGAAGCTGTCCTCGATCTCGTGCCGGACAACGTCAAAGCCGACCGGCGGCAACTGGTCCTGCAAGGTTTTCAGATTGCCCACGGCATTTTCGCCGACGATGTCTGGCCGGGTCGCCAGCGTCTGACCCAGCTTGATCGCGGCCGGGCCGATCTCCTGGAAGGCTCGGGCATAGTCGGGCTCGCGCGGCTGGACGGTGCCGAAACGCGCGACCTTGCAGAGCCGTCGTACCGGAGCGGGCGTGTTGCGCCCCTCTTCGATGATGCGCAGTGCCCCGTGGCGCGCGAGCACGCGGCCCCACTTGAGCAGGCGCAGGATATGCGTCGCCGGGCGCGTCATCCGCCGACCACCACGTGCCGTGCGATCACGCCTTCCAGCCGCTGTGGATCGCGACCAGGCCGCCCATGATCGGCTCGACCTTGGTCTGCACGAAACCGGCTTCGCGGATCATCTGCTGAAACTGCGGCATCGGCGGAAACTTGCGGATGGATTCGACCAAGTAGCGATATGAGTCCGCGTCGCCGGCGATCACTTGGCCCAGGCGCGGCACCAGATGGTGCGAATAGGCATCGTAGACTTCCTTGAAGCCCGGCCACTCGACCGTCGAGAACTCGAGGCAGTAAAAGCGCCCGCCATAGCGCAGCACCCGGAACGCTTCGGATAGGGCCTGATCGATCCGGGTCACGTTGCGGATGCCGAATGCGATCGTGTAGGCATCGAAGAACTTGTCGCCGAACGACAGCACTTCCGCATTCTGGCGCGACCACACCAGGCCGTCGATCCCACGCTCCATCGCCCGCTCGACGCCGACATCGAGCATGTCCTGATTGATGTCGCTGACGGTCACCCGCGCGCCTTTGGCGGCCATGCGGAAGGCGATGTCGCCAGTGCCGCCCGCCATGTCGAGAATCGCCTCGCCTTCGCGCGGCTTCACCCGGCGCACGAAGCGGTCCTTCCACAAGCGGTGCATGCCGCCCGACATGGCATCGTTCATCACGTCGTACTTGCGCGCGACATTCGAGAAGACGGCACCCACGCGGGTCGTCTTCTCCTCAGGGGTGACGTCTTCATAGCCGAAGGAAACGGTTTCACTCATGAGGCCCGCCTTAGGAGGGATTCGGCAGCGGCGCAAAGGGTGCTGGAGGGGCAGCCCTCACTTCTTATATGGAGCGCCTGATGCCCGAACTTCCCGAAGTCGAAACCACCGTGCGCGGGCTCGCCCGCTTCCTCGAAGGCGAGCGCATCGCCCGGCTAACGCTGAACCGTGCGGACTTGCGCCGTCCCTTTCCAGAAGGCCTGGTCCAAGCGCTGACCGGAGCGACGGTCACCACGCTGGGCCGGCGCGCCAAATACGGGCTGATCCATACCGATCGTGGCACCACCATGGTGTTCCACCTGGGCATGTCGGGCCGCTGGCGGATCGAGCCCGAGGCGATCGAGAAGCACGACCATCTCGTGCTCGAGACCGGATCGGGGCACGTGCTCGCCCTGAACGACGCGCGGCGCTTCGGCTCGGTCGATCTGGTGGACACCGACGTGCTCGACGCCTGGCCCCCGTTCGCCGCAATGGGCCCGGAGCCGTTGGGAGACGATCTGACGCCGGCGCACTTGCGGCGTGCCTTTGCAGGCCGGATCGCCCCGGTGAAACAGCTACTGCTCGACCAGGGCATAGTCGCCGGGCTTGGCAACATCTACGTCTGCGAGGCGCTCCATCGCGCGGGCATCCGCCCCGACAAGGAAGCGGGCAAGGTCTCTCTCCCCGCGCTCAAGCGGCTGGTGCCCGCGGTGCGCGAGGTGCTGACCGAATCCATCGCCGCGGGCGGCTCGACCATCCGCGACTATGCGCAGCCCTCCGGGGAACTGGGCTATTTTGCGAGCTCCTGGCAGGTCTACGGGCGCGAGGGCCAGCCCTGCGCCTGCGGCACGTCCGTCGCCCGGTTCGTCCAGGGTGGGCGCAGTACCTTCTGGTGCGAGAAATGCCAGAAATAGGCAGCTTGCCAGCCGCCAGCCGTGCTTGACGATTCGCAGAGGCACCTGTAAGGCGCGCCCTTCCCGGCGAGTCCGCTCGCCAGACAGTTTCAACCTGACAAGCGAAGGCCGCGACCGGCCAGTACGAGGACAGACATGGCCAATACGCCGCAAGCCCGCAAGCGCATCCGTCGCAATGAGCGTCGCGCCGAAGTGAACACCAATCGCGTCAGCCGCATCCGCACCTTCATCAAGAAGGTCGAAGCCGCGATCGCCGGTGGCGACAAGTCCGCTGCTGCCGAAGCGCTCAAGGCCGCACAGCCCGAGCTGGCACGCGGCGTGTCGCGCGGCGTGCTCCACAAGAACACCGCGTCGCGTAAGATGTCGCGCCTGTCGAAGCGCGTCTCGTCGCTCTGATGTGATTCGGGTGCCCCACGGCACCCGATCAGTACGGAACAGGAACAGGGGTCGGAGGGAAACTTCCGGCCCCTTTCGCTTGCCTAGACGTGCTGCAACGCCGCATTTCGGAAAGTCCCGGAATTGCTGCGATTCGGATCAGGTGCTTTTGCAAGCTCCTGTTTTTATGCCTTAATCTCCACTATTAAGGTTTTGCGTCAGTCACGCGTGAGTCAACGGCTAATAGTTTTTTTATTTGGGGAGCCGCTCTTGCCTTGGCGCTCGATGCCTTCCTAGAACGGGCCATGGCCGATGCGATGAGCAGGCCGGGGTACATCGAAAGTGCGAACTGCTGGGCGGCAAACCTCGTTTGCTGCTAATGGCGAAGTCGTGCCTAAGTGCCCCGGCGGATCATGATCGGTGGGGGCAGCTTCGCAACGAGGAGACGGTCACATGACGGGAACTCAAGCGGGACAGTCGGCGAGCAGCGCCGACAGGAAAGTGAAATCAGTGCGAGTGGAAATGAACGAGGATCAGGAAGCGTTGAACCTGGCGGCCGATTGGGCCGACATCAGCCAGGGCTTGCGCAAGGATCTGGGCCAGCAGGTCCACAGCCAGTGGATCAAGCCGATTCAGCCGGGCAACTACTGTGCCGAGACCGGCACGCTCGATCTCTATCTACCGACCGAGTTTTCGGCCAACTGGGTGGCCGATCGCTTTGCCGATCGCCTGTCGCTCGCCTGGAAGATCGCACGCCCCGACGTGCGCCACGTGCGTATCCTGGTTCATCCCGGCCGGCGCCAGCTGCCCGAACTGCGCCTCGGCAACGGCGGCAACCCGCGCAAGGCCGCCAATGATTCGGCGCAGAACGTCGCCGACCCGCTCGGCGCCGTGCTCGAAGGCGATGCATTCGCCTCGCTCGGCCAGGGCGCACCCGGCATCGACGCCTCGCAGACCTTCACCAGCTTCGTGACGGGCACCAGCAACGTGCTGGCCGCCAACGCCGCGCAGCGCATGGCCGCGCCCGAGACGCCGCAATTCTCACCGCTCTACCTCAAGGGCGCGACCGGCCAGGGCAAGACCCACCTGCTGCACGCGATCGGCCACGCCTATCTCGCCAGCCACCCCAAGGCGCGCATCTTCTATTGCTCGGCCGAGCGGTTCATGGTCGAGTTCGTGCAGGCGCTACGCCAGCACCAGATGATGGAGTTCAAGTCGCGCCTGCGCGGGTTCGACCTGCTGCTGGTCGACGACATCCAGTTCATCATCGGCAAGGCCAGCGCTCAGGAAGAGCTGCTCTACACGATCGATGCGCTGCTGCAGGAAGGCAAGCGCCTGGTCTTCGCCGCCGACCGCGCGCCGCAAGCGCTCGATGGGGTCGAGCCGCGCCTGCTCAGCCGCCTGTCGATGGGCCTCGTCGCCGATATCCAGAGCGCCGATATCGAACTGCGCCGCTCGATCCTGGAAAGCCGCCTCACTCGTTTCGCTTCGGTGACGGTACCGGCGGACGTGATCGAGTTCCTGGCCCGCACCATCAACCGCAACGTGCGCGAGCTGGTCGGCGGCCTCAACAAGCTGATCGCCTATGCCCAGCTGACCGGCCAAGCCGTCTCGCTGCAGCTGGCCGAAGAGCAGCTGACCGACATCCTCTCCGCCAATCGCCGCCGGATCACCATCGACGAGATCCAGCGCATGGTCTGCCAGTTCTACCGCATCGACAAGACCGAGATGAGCTCCAAGCGTCGCGCCCGGGCAGTCGTGCGCCCACGCCAGGTGGCGATGTACCTGGCCAAGGTGCTCACGCCGCGCTCCTACCCGGAGATCGGCCGCAAGTTCGGCGGTCGCGATCACTCCACCGTGATCCACGCGGTGCGCCTGATCGAAGAATTGCGCACCCGCGATGCCGACATGGACGGCGACGTGCGCAGCCTGCTGCGTCAGCTGGAGAGCTGAGGCAGCGCGGGCGGGTTCGACCAGCACCCGCCATCTGTCATTTTCATTAGGTAGCTCAACGTCTAAGCGCGGTCTCCAGATTGGCTCACCTGAGCCATGGCCCGGAGTTCCGTTTTCCATGCGCTTCTACCAGGCGACCCGATTTCTGTTTCCCCGCAGCTTTGAACTGCGGCTGCTGACCATCTGTTTCCTGGCGGTGCACGTGCCGCTGATCGCCTGCCTGGTGTTCAGCGCGGTGACCGGGCGATGGTCGCTGGAGACGCTGCTGGTCGTGCTGCTGGCGACCCTGGCCGGAACGGCCGCCGGCGTGACCGCGATCCATGCGCTGCTCTCTCCCCTCAAGCGGGCGACGGCGATGCTGGGCGCGATCCAGGATGGCGAGCGCGTCGCGTCGGTTCCCACTGGCGGTGACGATCTGGTCGGTCGCCTGCTGCGCGGCGTGGCCTTGGCTGCGAACGAAGCGGCGGATCGCTCCGAACGCCTCATCGACGCGGCCGAGCGCGATCCTTTGACCGAAGTCCTGAACCGCCGAGGCTTCACCACGGCCGCGCCGGGGTTGCTGAACAGCGGCCGCGGTGGCGTGCTGGCGCTGATCGATCTCGACCACTTCAAGACGATCAACGACCGCTTCGGCCACTCGGCGGGCGACGCGCTGCTGCATGCCTTTGCTCAGCGGCTCTGCGACGGCGTGCGCCGCTCGGACATCTGCGCGCGCTGGGGCGGCGAGGAGTTCGCGGTCCTGCTGCCCAGCGCGACGCTCGACCAGGCGTGCGACGTCATGGAACGCCTGCGTGAATCTCTCGCCCAGGACCCCCTGCCCGGCGAAGCCACTCTCACCTTCTCGTGCGGGTTGGCCGCTCTCAGTGACGCCGCCCACTTGGAGGACGCGGTCACGCGCGCCGACAAAGCACTCTACGCCGCCAAGAGCGAAGGCCGCGACCGCATCGAGACTGCCGAGTAGCCGCACGGCTGCCATTGCGGCTGACGAAGCCGGCGATGATCTGCTAGGAGGCAAAACGTGCACGCGCCTGTGACCCCGCCGATGATCGAGCCCGAATTGCTCATGCTCGCCTATCGCGGCGGCGTGTTCCCCATGGCCGATCGGCGCGACGACCCGGAGGTCTTCTGGGTCGAGCCGCGCCTGCGGGCGATCCTGCCGCTCGACGGCTTCCACATGTCGCACTCGCTGGCGCGGACCTTGCGGCGGGGGCGTTTCACGGTGACCTGCAACGCTGCCTTCTCGCGCGTGCTGGATGCCTGCGCCGCCCCGCGCGAGGGGGAGAGCGGCAGCTGGATCAGCCACCGCATCCAAGCGAGCTACGAGCAGCTGCATGCGCTCGGCCAGGCCCATTCGATTGAGTGCTGGCACACCGACGACGACGGCGAGCCACAGCTGGCCGGCGGTCTCTACGGCGTGGGATTCGACCGGGTATTCTGCGGCGAGAGCATGTTCTCGGTCCTCCCCGATGCCTCTAAGGTCGCGCTCGCCTGGCTGGTGGCAGCGCTGCGGCTAGGCGGCGCGCGGCTGCTCGATTGCCAATTCATCACGCCGCACCTCGCCTCGCTGGGCGCGGTCGAGATCAGCCAGGCGCGTTACCTCGACTTGTTGCAGCACGCTCAGTCAGGCGCGTTCGCCGGCTCTTCTTCGACATCGGGCGACGGTGACGGCGATGCCGCTGGGCTCGGGGAAGCCGATGCGGCGGGACGCGACGTCGTGCGGGCGCTGCCCGATGCCTTTGCCGCGCTGCTGGTGGACGCGGCATCTTCCGGACTGTCCTCCTCGCCTGGGAAGCGCATCGCGCAGCTCTTGAGCCACACGTCATAGACCGGGTGCTGCACCACGTTGAGCGCGGGCGAGTTCTTGAACAGCCAGCCGGAGAAGATCTTGTGCCAGCCCAGCTTTTCCTGGGCGGTGGCGCGATCCTGGACAAAGACCTGCACAAACGCGCCCTCGTCTGCCGGCTTTTCCCACGGTAGCGTGCGCTCGCACGAGGCGAGCTTGAGGACGACGTTGCCCACCCGGCGCGTCTCGCCCGGCTTCATCACCAAGTCCTGGCTCAAGTTGTTGCGCTTGTTCAGCAGGCCGACGGTTGCCACGCGATCTTTCAGCGGGGTGCCGTAATCGTCCTTTTTCGCAATCGGCGCGGCGGGTTTGCCGCCGGTCTGCGCGATCGCGTCGGGGATGCCGGTGTCCTGGACCTCGGGTGCGGGCTCACCCTTGCAGGCGGCGAGCAACAGCGGCACTGCCGCGGCGACAAGCCAGCCAACTCTGGTCCCCGACTTCACCGCCCGCCCCCTCAGGCGTCCGGCGTCCAGGCTTCGTAGTCACCAGTGGCGCGAGCCCGCTTGCCGCCGCGCTCCAGCGCACCTTGCGGGCGGTAGGCATCGGTGGTGCCGGTGGCGTTGGGGGTGTAGTCCACTTCCCAGATCCGCGCCGGTGCCAAATGGCTTTCTGGCACGTCGTCGTAGCTGTGATGAAGCCAGCCGTGCCACTCGGGCGGCACGTTGCTGGCATCGTTGGCGCCGGCATACATCACCCAGCGCCGCTCATACCCTTGCGTGGTCTTGAGCTTGGGCGAGCGGAAGTAGCTGTTGCCTTGCGCATCGGTGCCAACCTTGTCGCCGAAACGCGAGCTCCACAGCATCGTGCCGATGGTGGCGCCGTCCCACCAGGTGAAGATTTTCGAGAGGATGCTCATGACATGATCGCGTTAGCGTCCTTAGCTGTTCGTGCCAAGCGTGTTGCCGCAAGCGGCCCGGCAGTTCAGGTTGCCACGGCTCACGTGGCCGCTGGCAACTTCCAGCTGACCTTGTCGCCCGGCTTGATGCCCAGCTGGGCGGCGCGACCGCCGTTCAGCTCCAGCACGCCGATCGCCAGCCCCTCGGCCGGGAGTGGCGTGAGATCGTAGGGCAGTGCGTTGACGATGTTGAGCACCCGGCTGTCGGTGCCGATGTAGATGATGTCGAGCGGGATGACGGTGTTCTTCATCCAGAACGACGGGCGTCTCGGCGTCGCTTCGGGAAACAGCATGCCCTCGTCCGCGCCCATCGCGGTGCGGAACATCAGGCCCTTCGCCTGCTGCTCGTCGGTCCGGGCGACTTCGACGCGGAAGGCATGCTTCTTGCCCTTGCTCGTGACGGTAAGGTCGATGACCGGCAGGCCGGAGACCGCATGCACCGCCGGCTGCGTGGTCTTGGCAGACGCCGCGCCGGAGCTGCCGTCGAGCATGCCGGGAGAACAGGCGCCCAGAGCCAGGGCCGCCACCATCACCATCGATATCACGCGCAAGTGTCGTCTCCGCCAAACGCCGACTCGACCCATTCTTCCAGAGCGGCAACGTCGCTCGCTTCCACGATTTGGCGGGCATTGTCGAGCGTGTGGCCGGCCCGCAGCATCGCGGCGACCTGCTTGTCACGCAAAGGGCGATCGGGCGGTACTTGGCCCCAAGGCCCGAACCGTCGCCGTCGGGCCAGCGCGAAGGCCGCCTGCCGCGCTTCGCTCAGTGCCGGCGCGACATCCTCGCGCACCGTCTCCTCGACCCCGGCGGCGCGCAGGGCCTCGCCGACCCGCCGCGCGCCGTAGCCGCGCCTCAGCAGGCTTTCGGACTTCATTCGCGCATAGACCGCATCGTCGACATAGCCCGCTTCGGCGAACCGGTTCGCCAGGGCGGCGGCGTCGGGGGGATCGTCGCCCTCCCAGCCCCGCTCGCGCAGCTTGCGCACCAGGTAGGCCTCCAGCTTGGCCCGTGTCGTGGCGAAACGCGCGACATAGCTCAGCGCCAGGTCTTGAAGCCTGGTGGCGGTAAGCGGTGACGGTTTGCGATCAGGGCGCGGCATACTGCCCTATTCGTGCCACAGTCCCCGACGAATGAGGAGAGCTGCCGCAAGGCGTGGTTTCGCAAAAGACAATTCCCGAATAAGGGCCCGGCGGAAGCATGATGAAAAGTACAACAGCACAAGGTCTTGTGAGATGAACGACACCATCAAACTGGTGCCGGAAGCCGGACAGCCCCGGCTGGTCCCCACGCCCAACGAGGACAGCCTGCCCCGGCGCTTCGCGGATTTCGGCACTTTCGGCGAAGCGCTGGACTATGCCGCCCAAGGTGTGCGCGGCCTCAATTTCCATGACCCACGCGGCACGCTGACGCGTCCTTTCCGCTTCTCCGAGCTGCGTGAGGATGCGCTGACGGTCGCCTACACGCTGATCGCGCGCGGGTTCGTGCCGGGCGATCGCCTCGCTCTGATCGCCGAGACCGGTCCCGAGTTCGCCGCCTTGTTCTGCGGCGCCGTCTATGCCGGCGTCTGGCCGGTGCCGCTGCCACTGCCGACCAGCTTCGGCGGACGGGAGAACTACATCGAGCAGCTGGCCGTCCAGCTGGCGAGTTCGGACCCCAAGATGCTCGTCGGCCCCGGTGAGATCGCCGAGATGACCGCCGCCGCCGCGACCCGCCAGGGTTGCGCACATGCGACCTGGGCGGACTTCGTCGGCCAGGACACGCCGCCGGTGGCGCTGCCGCCCATCGACACCGACGATATCTGCTATCTGCAGTATTCCTCCGGCTCCACTCGTTTTCCTCATGGCGTGGCGGTGACGCACCGTTCGCTGCTGTCGAACCTCGCCAGCCACAGCCACGCGATGAAGGTGCAGCAGAGCGACCGCTGCGTCTCGTGGCTGCCCTGGTATCACGACATGGGCCTGGTCGGCTGCTTTCTGTCGCTCATCGCCAACCAGATCTCGGCCGACTACCTCAAGACCGAAGATTTCGCCCGCCGTCCGCTCGCCTGGCTCGACCTCATCACGCGCAATGCCGGCACATCGGTCTCCTACTCGCCGACATTCGGCTATGACATCTGCGCGCGCCGCATCTCCAGCCAGAGCTCCGTGGCCGATCGCTTCGACTTGTCGCGCTGGCGGCTGGCGGGCAATGGCGCCGACATGATCCGGCCCGACGTGATGCAAAGCTTCGTCAACGCCTTTGCCGATGCCGGGTTCACGGCCAGCGCCTTCCTGCCGAGCTACGGCCTGGCCGAAGCGACCCTGGCCGTCACCGTGATGCCGCCGGGCGAAGGGATCCGCGTCGAACTGGTCGAAGAGGAGCGCCTGTCCGGGGCCCCGCGCGACCTTTCGCGCCCGGCCCGCTACCGCGCGATCGTCAACTGCGGCAAGCCGGTGAAAGACATGGAAGTCGTGATCCGTGGCGAAGATGGCCAGACCGTGGGCGATCATCAGATCGGCAAGGTCTGGTGCCGGGGCGTCAGCGTCATGCACTCCTACTTCCGCGATCCGGAGGCGACCGCCGCCTGCCTGGTCGATGGCTGGCTGGACACCGGCGACATGGGCTACATGGCCAAGGGCTACCTGTTCATCGTCGGCCGGGCGAAGGACATGATCATCATCAACGGCAAGAACCACTGGCCCCAGGATATCGAGTGGGCGGTGGAGCAGTTGCCAGGCTTCAACCATGGCGACATCGCCGCGTTCTCGATCGAGATGGAGAACGGCGAGGAGACCCCCGCCGTGCTCGTCCACTGCCGCGTCTCCGACCCGGTCAAGCGCCTGGAGCTGCGCGAGCAGATCCGTGACAAGGTGCGCGCGATCACCGGCATGAACTGCGTGATCGAACTGATCCCGCCCAAGAGCCTGCCGCGCACCAGCTCGGGCAAGCTCAGCCGCGCCAAGGCGAAGAAGCTTTACTTGTCGGGCGAGATCGCACCGCTGGAGATGGCGGCCTGATCCTGGGCCGTCACCGGTCCTTCGCGGCCGGGGCGAACCAGCGCTGCTGCCAGCCGTAAACGCTGGCAACAGGTCGGCCAGCCGCATCGCGGGCGGGCCGGAAACGGAACCGCTGCGTAGCCAGGATGCAGGTGATCCGATCGGCTTCGGGATCGCGGCTGGCGCGCACGATGCGGCAGTCGCTGACCCGCCCCTCCGCATTGACGGTCAAGGCCACGGTCACCGCGCTGCCGAGCCGTAGGTCGCGCGTCGTACGCGGGTAGTCGCGCGCAGAGACGATATCGCCGGCGATCTTGACCGGACGCGAAGTTCCTCCACCCCCGGTTCCGCTGCCTGCGCCACCGGCGCCCAGGCCCTGACCGCTTCCGCCGGCGCCGCTGCCCTGCCCGGCAGTGCTGGCACCCGCGCTATTGTCGCTTCCTGTCGCCGCCACGCTCGGCGCGACC
>Ga0182194_1000047_pt1 | contig 15616 bp, 11 predicted proteins | sample G5R1MG_34_FD_128377 | JGI IMG/M metagenome (GOLD analysis project Ga0182194, IMG submission 128377) | Switchgrass phyllosphere microbial communities from Michigan, USA - G5R1_MAIN_12SEP2016_LD1 MG | ecosystem: Host-associated > Plants > Phyllosphere > Phylloplane/Leaf | place: USA: Michigan...
GTATGGTGCTTCTACGGAACGAGCGCAATCTGCTGCCGCTCGGCGGCGCCGCCAAGCGTATCGCTGTTATCGGCGGACATGCCGACATTGGCGTCCTGTCCGGCGGTGGCTCCTCGCAGGTCGTGCCTGTTGGCGGCCTGGCGTTGGAGATTCGCCACAAAGGTCCGATCAAGCGCAGCTATGGTGGAAGCGCGCCGCTCGCTGCGATACGCAGCGCCTTCCCGAACGCCCAAGTCGACTACGCCGATGGGCAGGATGTCGCCGCCGCTGCCGAGTTGGCACGAAAAGCCGATGTCGCGATCGTGTTTGGCGAAAAGTGGTCAAATGAATCCGACGACAGCGCCGATATGTCGCTGGGCGCCGGGCAGGACGCTTTGATCGACGCAGTGGCGACCGCCAACCCCCGCAGCGTGGTCGTTCTAGAAACAGGCAACCCCGTCCTTATGCCGTGGGCGTCGAAAGTGCCCGCCGTTCTGGTCGCCTGGTATCCCGGCCAACGAGGCGGCGCGGCTATTGCCGGGATCTTGTCCGGACGGGTCAGCCCCTCGGGCCATCTGCCCGTCACATGGCCCGCCGGCTTGGAGCAGCTGCCGCTGCCAAAATTGCCCGGTTCTGATGTACCGAAAGCCAATGCCGAGGTTCGGAAGGCATTCGGCTTTCAGGCAGACCGCATGCCATTCAGCCTGAAATATCCGGAAGGCTCCGACATAGGCTATCGCTGGTTCGAGAAAACGGCAGCAAAACCGCTCTATCCGTTCGGATACGGCCTGAGCTACACCTCGTTCCGATACGACAGGTTGAAGGCCACGGGTGGGCGACAGCTCAAGGTCACGTTTCGTGTTACCAACAGCGGTAGCCGCGACGGCGCCGACGTGCCGCAAGTCTATGTTGCGCCCCCAGGCCTCACCAAGCGCCTGATCGGTTGGAGCAAAACGAAGTTGAAGGCCGGTGAATCGCAGTCGGTGACGGTCATTGCTGATCCCCGTGTGATCGGCGTGTTCGACGCCAAATTGCAGAAGTGGGTTATACAGCTGGGGGCGTATGGCATTGAAGTTGCCCATGACGCTGGCGAGGCGGCCCAGACAGCACAAGTTACCATGATGCGGCGAGAAGTTCGTCCCTGATTGAGATGGGTACCCCTCACGTAGGGGGCGCGCGGAGCAACCGCGCGCCTAACGTCGGCTGCGGCAAAATGACAGGCGTTCCCGTAGCCTCGCGTGCGTAGTGGCTCGCTTGACCCTGCTCGTTGGCGCTTCCTATCAGCTTATACGAACGACCTTGAGCGGCCGTCACTTTTTTGATGTGCAAGCCTGAACTCGACAACAGGAAGAACCTCTAATAGAACGGTGCCGTTCGATACGTCATAATGGGCGGCATCAGCCGCCTGGATCGAAAAGGAGACGGATGTGCTTGGACGGCGTGACCTCATCAAAGCTGGGATGGCTACAGCCACGGTGGCAATGCTCGATAGCCCGGTCTTCGCAGCCACGCCAGTCGAGACGGTGCGTATTGACGTGCGCAATGAAGTGGGCCCGCTGGATCATATCTGGTCGCGATGCGCCGGTTCCGACCGCGCGGAAATCTCGCTTCGTGAAGATTGGCGGCGTGATCTCGACCGCTTTCACAACGAGGCTGGGCTTGAACGCGTGCGGTTCCACAGCATACTATCCGACGAGCTGGGCGTGTTCCCGTTCGGTGCCAAGGAGCCGAATTTCCAAAATATTGACTCGGTTTACGACGGCTTACTCGATCGAGGCGTCCAGCCTTTCGTCGAATTAAGCTTCATGCCGAGGCGATTGGCCAGCGCCGATCGCAAGTTCGGCTTTTACGCCGCCAACACGTCACCCCCGCGGGATTTGGCGAAGTGGCAGGAACTCATCGGTTTGTTCGTCCAGCACCTCGTCAAACGGTATGGCGCGTCGCAGATACGCCAATGGTATTTTGAGGTCTGGAACGAACCAAATCTCAGCTTCTTCTGGTCTGGCGACCAAGCGCAGTATTTCGAACTCTACAGGGCAACAGCGGCTGCCGTTAAGGGCGTTGATCCCGCGTTTCGCGTCGGCGGACCGTCTACCGCTGCCGTGGCCTGGATCGATGCGTTCCTGAGTTACTGCGCCACGAACAACGCGCCAGTGGATTTCGTTTCGACCCACCTCTACGCTGGCGACGATCAGAAGCAAATCTTCGGAGAGGCCGGCCGGTATAAACAGACTGACGTCATCCCCGCAGCTTTGGCGATGGTTCGCAAGCAGATCGATGCCACTCGGTTCAAGGGTGCCGAGCTTTGGGTGTCGGAGTGGTCGTCAGACAGCCCCGCCATGATCGCTCATGTATTGACGGGATGTTTGCCGTACTGCCACGCGATGTCGCAGTGGACGCTAAGCAACGTCTATGAGGAGATCGGCGTGGCCAACTTCATCCTCAAGGAAGGCGATAATGGCTGGGGCATGATCGCGCAACGCGGCATACCCAAGCCGACTTTCAACACGTACAAGCTGCTGCATCGCTTGGGCAAGCGCCGTCTTCAGGCAACCGGTCCGGCGCTGGCGTCGCGGACTGACAAGGGCGTGGCCGCTCTGGTGTGGAACCTGGCGGAGGTTCAGCAGCCCGCGGGATTACCCGGCGCCAACAATGTTCGTACGGTTAGCGGCTCGGCCAAGCGCATGGACATCACTTTCGATGGCGCTCGCGCCGGACAATCCGTGGCGATCAGCTATGTCGACATGGCACGCGGCTCACCGTTTCCCAAATGGCGGGCACTTGGTTCGCCTAAATACCCCAGCAAGGAAGAGATTGCGGCCATACGCACGGCGGCGGAGCTTGCGCCACCCGAACGCCGCCGATTGAGTGCGGACCGTGTGCTGACGATCGATTTACCCCCTGAAGGCATCGCGCTGATCGAGATATAGGGGGGATCGCGCTCGTTCGTCGCAAGGTAGGGGGCTCTCTGCTTGCGCGGCGTAAGGGGCACACGCGCGAGATAACGGTGCATCACTCGTCGATACGTTCGCTCGATCCTTTGTGCGCCAGCGCGACTTCTGGCAGGCATGCAGAGCTTGAGACGCGGGCTAACGCCTAACGAGACGCTCGGCCAAAACGCCGATCACCGAGCGTTCTCGATGGCGAGGGCTGTGACACCTTATCGCCGGGCATGCGCTGCCCGGATCGGCAAGTAAATGCTGCGGTTGAATACCGTTCATTCGGAATGATCTGGCGGGTACACGCGGAGGATAGATGTCTGAATTAACGCGGAGGGAAGCACTGTCAGGGTTCTCCCATGGCGCGATAGTGGCGGCACTGGCGCCGATCTCTGTGTCGGCGCAATCTTTCCAACCATCAACTCTAGCAGCTGACCAGTCGTTGCTTGACAAGGCCGAGCGGCTCAAACCGACCCTGCACGAGTTTGTTCAACCGCCAATCGGCTTGGTCACCCCCATCAAAGATGCAGCGCAAGCACTAGGCTGGCGGCTTGAGAAGAGCGGCGATGCAGACGCAATCGCATCCCATATGCTGCGGAAGAAGGGTGACGCGATCATCGTCGATTTCGGCGGTCATCGTACCGGATACCTTTCGTTTGACATCGAAAACGTTGGCGATCCGATAGGTGCGCCCGTGCGGCTTCGCTTTACCCTTGGTGAAGTTATCCCCGACATCGCGGAGCCGTTCTATCCTTACAAAGGCTGGCTGGCGGAAAGCTGGCTTCCTGAGGAGGTCGTGACGATAGATGTCGTCCCATCGTCCGTTCGTCTCCCTAGGCGTTACGCGTTTCGTTTCGTGAAGATTGAGCTTCTCGGGTTGCCTGTTGGGCGAAAGATCGCGTTCCGCAATGTCCGGGCACATGCTTTGACATCGGCCATCGGAGCCGTTGCCGCTCTGCCCCAGCGATTGGCCTCGGACCTCCACCACATGGACGCTGTGGCGGCAGCGACACTACGCGACTGCATGCAGACCGTCTTTGAAGATGGGCCTCGACGCGATCAACGGCTGTGGACGGGCGATCTCAGATTGCAAGCGCTGACCAGCTACGTGACATTTCCCAATCATGACCTCGTGAAACGATCCCTGTATCTGCTTGCAGCCTTTCCACGCGAGGATGGCCTGCTGCCCGCCAATGTCTTCGAACAGCCGCGCCCCATGCCAGCGCCCGAATTCATGATGGATTACAGCGCCCTCTTCTCGGTCACTTTAGCAGATTATGTGGCTGCTACGAACGATGTCCCATTCGGTCGTGAACTCTGGGACGCCGCGCTCAAGCAAGTCCGTCTAGTTGGTCAGATGACTGGCGAAGATGGCGGAATTAGGCTCGCAAAAGGCGTTCTGACCTTCGTCGATTGGAATCCGAGGCTTGACCGCGATGCGGCGCTCCATGGTATCTATATCTATGCGTTGAAACACGTGATGGCATTAGGAGAAAAACTGGGCCGCACGGCCGATGTCATCGACTTGCCTGGTAAGATCGCCCGAGCAGAAGCCATCGCGATGAAGGCTTTCTGGTCTCCTGAACTGCAGCTTTTTACAAGTGGCAGCAAGCGGCAGATATCGATGGCCTCTCAAGCATGGATGACCTTGGCGGGCGTTGGCACACGTAAAATGCATTCGGCCGCACTTTTGAATGCGCTACGCCACCCGGACGTCGTCCAGTCGCGCACCCCATACCTGACACATTATGTCACCGAAGCACTGTTCGTCGCTGGCCAAAGCGCGGAAGCGCTGAAGATGATGCGGGCTTATTGGGGCGGCATGCTCAAAGCGGGAGCCGACACATTCTGGGAAGCTTACGCACCTGAAAACCCACGCGTCGCACCGTATAACGACTTCCATGTTAACAGCTTCTGCCATGCATGGAGTTGCACGCCCTCCTATCTCTTGCGCAAATACTTGCGTCAGATCAGGTAGTCCGCCGCAGTTGCTTGCGCCGCGGGAGGCGGCTGACAGGCAAACGGCATGACTTGCGCCGTTGCCATGCGATACATGGCTGCTGGCTCCTCTCTTGCGATGTAGCCAACAGCCACTATGCCGCCGCTCAGCGCCTTGAACTGGAGAGATGACGTATGATCTTTGGCAACGACATGCGTCTATCTCGCCGCACGATCTTGCAGGTGTCCGCGGCGGTTGGCGCTCTGGGGTCTGCCGTTCCGTTTTCCTCTAACGCCGCCTCTTTGCCATTTCGGCCCGAAAGCTTGATCAGCGATCTTCGCGGGCAGACTTTCGACGCGGGTTGGCATTTTCATAGAGGAGATGGAGCAGCCTTCGCAGCGCCTACGTTTGATCATGGCGACTGGCGGCGGCTCGATCTGCCTCACGACTGGAGCATTGAGGATCTGCCAGACAGTGATCCGGCGTTGAACGGCATCATCGGTGACGCGGACACGGCACCCTTGTGGCAGAAGGTCAACAAGGCGCCGCGGCTGGTCGGCCCATTCGACGCGCGGGTCAATGACAATCAAGCCTTCGCTCACAGCGCCAGCGGTGGGCCGACTGCCTACACAGTTGGCGGAGTAGGCTGGTATCGCAAACACTTCACCCTGCCGCCGCTCTCGCCAGACGCGCATGTCGAGCTGGAGTTCGATGGCGTGTACATGAACGCGCAGGTCTGGCTCAATGGAAATCTCCTGGCAGAGCACCCTTATGGCTACTCGCCCTTCAACGTTGATCTTACACCACACCTGGACGCATCTGGAAGCAACGTGCTTGCAGTCCGGGTGGCCAACATCGGCCGCAACAGTCGCTGGTACTCGGGCTCGGGCATCTACCGTCATGTTTGGTTGCACATCGTTCGCGCAGCCCGGTTCGAGCAATGGGGGCTGACTGTCACGACACCGGTCATCTCGACAGAGGTGGCGACGATCGACGTTGCCGCCCGAGCCGTCAACACTTCACCAGGAAGCATGTTCGCTGCACGCATCCGAGACGATGCCGGCAGGGTCGTGGCCGAGGGCCGCGGCTCGGTGGATGCACCACTGCAGCTTCAGATCACCCGTCCCCGGCTGTGGTCGCCCGAGAATCCCGCCCTGTACGAAGTCGAGTGCCTGCTGGTGTCAGGAGGCGAGGCCCTCGACCGGATGAGCACGCCGCTCGGCATCCGCAAGATCGAGATCGATGCCGTCAAGGGGCTGCGGATCAACGGCAAGCCTTACAAGCTGCGTGGCGGGTGCATCCATCACGACAACGGCTTGCTTGGTGCGGTCGCCATCGATCGCGCGGAAGAGCGCAAAGTCGAGTTGCTCAAGGCAAGAGGGTTCAACGCCTTGCGCGCCTCGCACAATCCCTCCTCGCCCGCATTCCTCGCAGCCTGCGACAGGTTGGGCATGCTCGTCATGGAGGAGAGCTTCGACATGTGGCGGGTAGCCAAGAACCCGGACGATTACAGCCTCTACTTCGATGGCTGGTGGAAGCGGGACCTCACCGCCATGGTCCGGCGCAGCGCCAACCATCCCAGCATCTTCATGTGGAGCATCGGGAACGAGATCCCTGAACGTGGAGCGCCTGATGGGGTTGAAACGGCCAAGTTGCTGGCAGAGGAACTGCGGCGCCTCGATCCGACCAGACCCGTTACGCAGGCGGTTCCCGCAAGCGCGGGGCCAGATGTCACACGTGCCGACGGCAAACCGGATCAGGCGGCCTTGCAGTTCCTCGACGTGGCAGGTTACAACTACAAGCTTTCCTCCTACGAACGCGATCATGCCAAGTTTCCCGAGCGCGTCATGGTCGGGACCGAGAGCTTTCCGAAGGACGTCGACAAGGTCTGGGAGCTGACGGAGCGATCGCCCTATCTGATCGGTGATTTCGTGTGGACTGCCATGGACTACCTCGGCGAAGCGGGGATCGGGCGCACAACGCTAAGCGGAGACAAGCCGGGCGAGGCCGAGTACCCCTGGTTCGGCGCCGGGTGTGGGGATATCGACCTGATCGGTCAGCAGCGGCCGCAGTCCCTCGCCCGCGATGTCATTTGGGGCCTGAGCCCCCTGGAAATTGCGGTCCAGCGACCGCTGTCCGAGGGAAAGCGAGAGAGGCCATTCCTCTGGGGATGGCGTGACGAGCTGCAAAGCTGGACCTGGCCAGGGGCCGAGGGCGAGCGCCTATCACTGTCGGTGTTCTCGCGTGCCGAAAGGATCAAGGTCGAACTGAATGGCCGAGTGATCGCCGATCAGACGGTAGAGCTGGGCAAAGGCGCGATAACGCAGATCGACGTACCCTATGCGCCAGGCACTTTGGTCGTTACCAGCTATGTCGGCGGCAAGCAGACCGGCCGCCGCAAGCTAGAGACCGTCGGCAAAGCGGCGGGGCTCCGCCTAATCACTGACCGCAAGCGGATCACGTCCAGTCGGGATGAGCTAGCTTACGTAACTGTCGAGATCTTGGACAAGTCGGGAAGGCTGGTGCCGGATGCCGTTCATGTCCTTCAAGCAGCGGTATCTGGGCCAGTGGAACTCGTGGCGTTTGGCAATGCAAACCCGCGCGGTGTAGCAAGTTTCAGCCAGCCAAGGGCAAAGACATGGCATGGCCGTGCCTTGGCCGTATTGCGCCCGACCGGTGCTTCGGGTATTGCCACGATCAATCTCGAAGCCTTAGATTTGTCGTCGGCAAGCGCGGCCTTGATCGTCGGTGCAACCACTCGGCGCCTCTTGGGGAAATAGGCGTCAACGGTGCGATCCTCACCGGTAGAAGGCAAAAGCCGCCTTCCATCACGACCCATGGCAGACCACCACTTCGTCAAAAGCTGTGGTCCGCAAGGATCGATGCGGGCTTAGGATCGACGCGTTATCAAAGGCTTCCTGCCTCTTTTACGGCAGATGCATTTGCTTTGACAGAGGCCTTGGCTAGCTTAAGCTTGTGAGGTATTGGCCACGCTCAATTTAATTTGACTTATCAGTTGGTGCACTCGGTTCGACAGTGCCTCAGCCACCGTTGGCAAAATCGTCAAACGCTCGATCCGTGACAGGGATGATGTTGCGTGCGATGAACGGCGCGCCCTCGCGCAGCACCTTGTTGAGGATGCTTCAAGGCGCATTCTCATTCCAGGACTGCCCAGCCGGGGAGGTTGTACTGCGCCATTTCAGAAAATATCTGGCCAAAATCCACTTGGCCGTCGCCTAGCGAGCGTGTCCGGAACGGCGGCTTCTGCATGCAAAAGGCAAGAAGCCGCGTAACCGTCCGATTGTTGCGCTTGTTGAACAATGTTCGCATCGGTCGCCGTTTCCGCGGCAAACGCCCTTGTTGTCTCCATCTCGGCTCGGGCCGATCTTGTAGCCTTGTTGATGTGCTTTGAGGTCTATGGGCGCTCGCTAGAATAGAGCAAGCGCTCGTTCGGCCTCCCAAAACGCGTCTGTTGATCACATAACCCGTGCTCTGGTGCCGTGTTGGGCAGCCTGAGGCGCGCTTTCGAAAAGGCCACCTGCGGGAAAGCTCGCTAGATCAACCTGGATGCTTCCATCTCCCTTCTAGAACCTGCCGTCGAAGCTGAGGCCGAACGTTCTGGGTTCGGTCAGCACACCTCGGGTCCGGCGGTCGAAGTCCAGGAAAGAGACTGCGGGCTTCTGCACGTCGAATAGGTTCGACACCAGCAGGTAGGCGCCGAAGTTCGCGCTTTGCCAGCCCAGCTTGGCATTGACCAAGGTGCGGCCCGGAAGGTCGCGGAACGCCTGGGATACGTTGTCCTGATAGACGGCGCTGCGATAGTTGGCGTTGACGTTTGCCGTGATTCCGGCCGGATGCTGCCAAGTCGCGCCGCCCGAGAGCGTCCAGCGTGGCGCGTTGGCGAACTCATTACCTTCGGCACTCGCCGACAGTTCGCCTATCGCGACATCGAAGTCGGTGAACTTCGTGTTGCTGTAACCCACCCCGGCATAGACGTTCAGCGTCCTCGTGGGGCGCCCGCTCACTTCCAGTTCGAAGCCGTAGAGCCGCGATTTGCCGGCATTGACGGTCTGGGTATCGAACACCGCGCCAGGACTCAGGCGCACGGCCACTTGCTGGTCGGTCCAGTCGATCCAGTAGGCATTGGCGTTCACCGTCAGGCGCTTGTCCAGCCATTGCGACCGCAGCGCGGCCTCGTAGTTCCAGGTATATTCCGGACCGAAGCTGTAGGCCTCGCCGCGTTGCTGGTTGAGGCCCGCGCCGCCCGACCGGTAGCCGCGCTGCGCCGTAAGGCTGAGCGCCAGGTCGTCTGTGAAGTCGTACGTCAGCCCCACCTTGGGCAGCCAGGCATCATAGCTGATCCGGCGCGTCGGATCGATGACGGTGGCGTTGGCGGCCGTCTGATGCAGAATGGCATTGAGCTGCGTGACGATCGGCGCCAGGGCCGGGATCGTCAGGTTGGCTGGGTCGGGCAGTGGGCGGGCGATCACCACCGTCTGCGTCGAACCGCGCTTCTGCGTCTCGTGGTCGTAGCGCAGGCCGACCCTCAGCTTGAGCCGGTCGAGTATGGGAAATGTCAGGTCGGTGAACCCGGCGTAGTTCTTGGTCAGGCGAGGCTGGAGCAGGCTGTTCCGGACTGGCGCCTCGTTGTTGTAGAGGCCGATCACCGTGTTCACGGTCGATTGCGGCAGCCCCATCGCCAGCAGCTGGCGATCGACGCCGAGCCGCGTCAGCTGCAGCACCTGCGTCGCCTCGAAGGAGTAATCGGTGTTGTCCTCGCGCAGGTAGTAGGCGCCGACAAGGCCCTGTACCCAGCCCAGGTCGAGGTTGAGCCGCAGCTCCTGCTGAAACGTCTTGCTGGGATCGCGCACGCGGCTTGTCTGCCCCGGATCGGCATTGCGCCCCGGATCGCTCAGAGAACGGTAGAGGATCTTGCTGTAGTTCGTCACCGCGTTGAGCCTGAACCCGCCGCCCAGGTCATAGCCGATGTCGAGCGTGGCGATATCGCTTCGGGTCGACTGCCTCGACATCATGTCCTCAGTCGCGAGGCGATCACGGATGTCGTAGGGCGCCTCGAATTCGCTGTATATCGTGCCGCGCTGGTGGCGGTCGTGCATGTACGTGGCGACCACGCGCAGGCCCGGTATGGCCGTGGGGGTGAGCAGCAGTTTGCCCCGCAGTGTCTCAGATTTGCGGCGGTCGGCATCCTTGTTGGTCGTCGTGTTGAAGATCAGTCCGTCTGAGCGGACCAGTTCGCCCGCCAGGCGAAACGCGAGCTGGTCGGCGATGATCGGACCGCCGATCGCAGCGCCAAGACGACGCTCGCCCGCCTTGTCGGTCATTTGCGCGCGGGCCTTGCCGGTCCATTGATAGGTCGGGTCGGCGGTACGAATGATGACCGCGCCCGCCAGCGCATTGCGGCCCTGCACCGTGGATTGCGGCCCCCGGAACACCTCGACCTGAGCGATGTCGTAAAGGTCGATCGGGCCCACCGTTAGCGCCGCCCGTGGCAGCACCGCTCCATCGAAATAGACGCTCGCCAGCGCCCCGTCGCCGCCGCCCGAGACGTTGAAGGCATCGATACCGCGGATCGAGAAGGTGTCGCGCCGTCCGTTGACTGCAAGGTTCGGCGTACGCTCCAACACGTCGTAGACGCTGTTGAGGTTCTGCGCGGCGGTGGTTTCGGCGGTGACGACCTGCACGCTCGCGGGTGTGTCTTGCACCGTGCGGTTGGTCTTTTCGCCGGTGACGACGATCTCGTTGTCGTCCCTTGGCGCGGCACCCGCGACTTCGGTGGATTGGGCGTAAGCGGCCGTCGAGCCGGCAAGCATCAGCGCCGTCAGAAGCGATCGCACACAGTTCATGTCGTTCCCCCTTGCACCGAAACGCCCGCTACAAAGATCGTGTATTGCGAGTCAATAGCAATAACGGTATCGACGAAAGGCAAGGAACGGGGAACATGTTGGACATCATCATCATCAGCAGCGCGTTGCTGGCATCGCTGGTTGGCCTGTTCGCGTTGTGGACAGCCTGGAAGCATGGCACCGCGATGAGGTCGCGTCTGGCTTGCGCGGTGCTGCTGTGGAGCCTTTCAACCGCGGTGTGGATCTGGCGCTTCGGCGCCGAAATCGGGATTCCGCTGGCACTCGAGACGACGGCCCTGGTCGCCTTCGGGTTCATCCTCAGCCGCATGGAGCGCCGCGCTGACCGCCCCTTGCGCACACGCGAAGTGAGGCAGGTTGCGCCCGTCGTGCACTCTCGGCCCTATGGCCTTGGCGCCCTGCGCGTTCTGGTAGCGGGTCCGCTGGGCCTCGCCGCAGCGATGGGCATCGCTGTCGCCATGGCGACGCGCCTGCCCTCTGCCGAGCAAACGCGGCTGATCCTGGCGGGGCTGATCGTGCCCACGCTCTGGGCGATCGGCGTTGGATGGGTGGTCTGCCAGCGGCGACTGGCCGTGCAGGCCGCATCCTTCATTACCATCGGGATGGCCGGGATCAGCCTCGCCGTCTCGGTAGGAGCCTGAGCCAATGGCAGGTCTCCGGATTCCCAATGCCTTTACCAGAGCCATGCTCAATGGGCACGGGCTGCTCGGCGTGATCTTCGGCGCGGTGATCTACATGCTGTGCCTGTCTGGCTCGCTGATCGTGCTGGTCGATCAGCTGACCATCTGGGAACGGCCAGAGGCCCCGGCGGTGAGCGATGTCACGCCAGACCTGCTCCAGCGCGTGAGCGCCGAGGCCTATCGCCGGGCGCGATCGGCGGGCGTTGCCCACGACATCGTCATCAACGCGCCGTCGCCTGAACTGCCGAGGCTGGACGTCCTCGCCTATGGAGACGGCGGCGAGCCGGGTGGGCACCGTGACTGGACCGCCGATGCGACGGGCAGACTCCGCGACGGGGTGGACGTTCCCTGGGTCGAACTCGTCCAGCAACTCCACTTCAACCTCACCGTGCCCGGCGCGCTGGGGCGCTACCTGGTCGGCATCTTTGGGACGCTGCTGCTGGCGAGCCTCTTGACCGGCATCCTCGCGCACCGACGCATCCTTAAGGACGCCTTCCGACTGCGATGGGGCGGCAGCAAGCGACTCACCAATGCGGACCTGCACAACCGCATTGGAGTCTGGGCGCTGCCCTTTCACCTGATCGTGTCCTTGACGGGATCGCTGCTGGGCCTCTCCGGCCTCATCATCTTCGGGCTGGCGATGATCGCCTTCAAGGGGGACCAGACCCGCGCCATCGCCTCGCTGCTCGGTCCGCAGGCGAGCGAAGACGGCCGTCCCGCTCCGGTTCCGGATGTCACGCCAATGCTGGCGGTGATCGAGGCCGAGACGCCTGGCGCCCGCGTCACTCAGTTACGGCTCGAGCACGTGGGCACTGCCGGCCAGCAGGTGACCATATCGGTTGCCGCACCTGGCCACCTGACGCGGGCCGAAAGTTACGTGTTCAGTTCGGATGCCAAGCTGAAGCACAAGGCCGGCTTCACCAACGGCAACGCCGGCATGCGCATCTACGGCATGCTGACGCCGCTGCACTACGGCACTTACGGCGGGCTGCCGCTCAAGATCATCTACGCCGTGCTGGGGGCAGGCTTGACGCTGATCGTTGCGACAGGCGGTAACATCTGGTTGGCGCGACGCCGCGATCAGGGCCGACCGGCGCCGCTCTTGGAACGGCTATGGACCGGGCTGCTCTGGGGACAGCCGCTTGCCCTGACGTTCGCCGCCATCGGGGAAGTCGCGGGTCTAGCACGGCCCCTCCCCGTATACTGGACCACGACCCTCCTGGTTTGGGTAGCGATGCTGGCAGCAACGAGCGAATACGTCACCCGGCTGCTACGCAGCACGGCGGGAGCGGCGCTGCTGATGCTTGCTGGCGCGCACGTTCTGATCAACGGGCTCGAGAACCGCGGATCGATCGGTATCGACCTGCTCTGGTTCACTTTGGCGCTGGCGATGCTCCTCCCTCTTTGGCGCAGCCCATCACACCGACTAAACGCAACGGTGGCCAGTACGCAGTCCCTGGAAGCACCGGTCGGTTCTGCCAAAGAACAGCCGAGTGTGTCCTGATGTTCGCCAGGTGAGCAGCCTCGCTGCGGTTTGTCGCGAGGCCGGCACAATGGTGTCGTTAGCTGGGCGGCTTGGCGCGACCAACCCCCGCATTGACCGCTTCTTCCTCGCCGAGGACAAGGAGATTCGGAGGCGTGGCATCGCCGAGGCATTGGGAGAAGCCAAGCTTCAGGCAGAAGCCATCGCCCGTACTTCTGGGGTCAGGCTCGGCGGCATCCTTAGCGTGTCCAACCTCAGCTTCAACGGCCCAGGCCCCTATGACGACATCGTCGTCACCGCGCAGCAGGCCCGCGTGCCACCCCCGCCTCCACCGCCGCCGCCCATCGCGGTCGGGCTGAAGCCCCGGGCGATAGAAACGCTGGTGCGCGTACAGGTGGTCTACGCGATCCAACCATGATCGTCAGACCTTGTCGGGGCGCACTGACTGACGCAGGACCCCGTTTGTCCGCCCGGCGTCTTTCTGCCGCGACAAGCCGGCCGGCTGACTTGCCGCTGTCACGATCCTGCGCTACTAGTTGCGAATAGATCGCAATAATGATGGGGCTAGCGCAGAAGGATCGAGCATGAGTCGTCATTTTACACCGCTCACGCCCGAGGCAACTGGCGTTCCGGCGATCTTGATCGACGCCGCGCGGTGCTGGCGAGAAGCACGCGATCGTGGGCGATCGGTCCAGCCCTGCCTTTTCCAGACGCTCGATCAGTATGATTGCACCATGCTCGCGCCGGTGCTCGACAGTCTCTGCCTGTTCTATGAAGCAGCGCTCGAGCGGCCCATGATGGTTGGTGATGCCTTCACCTTGTCTGACGATGAGCATCTGTTGCTCGGCTTGGTGGACGGGTCCGAGCCGCGCCAATGTCTCACCTGCGCGCACGACGTGGGCAACACGCTCGCCTCCGCAGTGTGTTCGACCCGCGTCATGCTGGCGCTCACTCTCGGCAAGCCAATCGCACGGACGCCGCAATAAGCAATCTCGGAATCGCAAGGGGACCTTGATCGATGCTTCCACCACTTCGGGCCTCCGTCTCATGCCGAAGACCCATCGGGTCATCAAAAATCTGATATGCCGGCCCCAGCGCCAACCTCAGTGATTCACCGGTCGCCAGCGTTTCGTCGGTGCGTTGGGCGTAGGGGGACCTGCATCCGACTGAGCTTCGAGACGCTGCCTCATGCAGTGCTCGACGATCGAGGTTCTTGAACGCGGCTTCGCTTGCCTCCCGGCGTCAGCCTGCGCCGACAAAAGCGACATTCGACAGCCTAAAAGGATTCCTTGAAACCTGCCCTTCATTCACCGCGGCGCGGCGTGGGAGCGATTGCGGAATTCGGCAACGAATAACTGCAGCGCGCGCGGTGTGATCTGACCTGCTGGCCGACACCCACCTGCAACACGGTGGCGGGTAGCCACCCCTGGCGATATCTGGCACCGCTGCGCCACGCGGCAACATAGCGGCCCGAGGGCCAGTGTAAGGAACGCTATCGGTATGGGGTTGCGGGGAGAGGCGCAAAAGAGGCTTGGTGGCTTTTTGCTAAGTGACGTGTCGACGGAACCCGGCCGGACGTTCAGTAGGACGAAACATCGCTGAAGAAGGCGCTCGAACACACGCCGTTTCTAAGGGAGGAGGAGGACCAGCCCATGAGCTTCTGCGACACGATCTGGCAGGACGTTGCCCAAATTCGCCGCGCGATCCTCACTCAGCCCTTCCTTGCGGAGCTTGCCGATGGCTCGCTGCCGCCCCAGAGCTTCAGGCACTACATGCTGCAGGACAGCCTCTACCTTGCCGAATATGCCCGCGTGCTGGCGATCGCGGCTGCGCGCGCGCCCACGGCTGCGGGGCGCCTCGAATTCTCGGACGGTGCCAAGGTCGCGGTGCAGGTGGAAGAGGCGCTGCACCAGGCCTTCTTCGTACAATTCGGAGTCACCCCCGAAATGGTTCGGGAGGCCGAGGCGACGCCCGCGTGCCTTGGCTACACCAGCTATCTCGCCAGCCTTGCCGCAACGCGCAGCTACGAGGAATTGATCGCGGGTATCCTCCCCTGTTTCTGGGTCTATTGGGAAGTAGGCTGCGACATCAAGCCGCGCGCTGTCTCGCCCAATCCGTACGCAGCGTGGATCGACACCTACGCCGCACCCTCCTTCGGCGAGGCAACCGCTCGTGTTCGCGCATTGGCGGACGAGGCCGCCGACAACGCCACGCCGGCAACCCGCGCCGCCATGGCGACCGCCTTTCGCAACGCCACGCGCTACGAATGGATGTTCTGGGAATCTGCCTACCGGCGTGAGACCTGGCCGATCTGAGCGGTTCCTTCGACTTCCGTTCAGTCGGGATGTGTGGCCCAAGCAACCGGGCCAGTCGCCATTAACCTGACTTCCCCAAGCGGAATCATCCCCGATGGCCTTGTCACGACGACGAACGACAACGACTGCTTGTTTTATCAAGCGGCCATGGTGGGCCGGTGTAAGAACGGCCGAGATTTGGTCGGCAGCGGCTGCTTCTCTGGCGTATCCAGCTTGCGGCAGGAGCCGCCGACTAAGCCGTCGTTCACGGGCATAAAATTATCCGCCGAAAGCCGCCGTACATTCATGGTCTACGAGTTGTGCGAGAGACCATTTTGGGTTCCGAGCGAAGTTGCGATTGAGCTTCGCGATCCCCACCTTCGCTTTCCAACAGCTGCGGCAACATGCAATCACGCCGCA
>Ga0182194_1000055_pt1 | contig 14251 bp, 12 predicted proteins | sample G5R1MG_34_FD_128377 | JGI IMG/M metagenome (GOLD analysis project Ga0182194, IMG submission 128377) | Switchgrass phyllosphere microbial communities from Michigan, USA - G5R1_MAIN_12SEP2016_LD1 MG | ecosystem: Host-associated > Plants > Phyllosphere > Phylloplane/Leaf | place: USA: Michigan...
AGTTAAGGATCGTAGATAACGTACCCTAGATGCTAAGTCAAAGGCTGCACGCTCCATCGAAGTATGCCCCGCTTACCACGCGACCAATAGGAAGGCTTTCCCTTTCAACGCTCTTATTCTAGTGACCGATCATTGCAACCCTATGTGAGAAACAATGTCAGACAAACTCCTAGCCGGATAGCGTCTAAAGCTTTAATTTCCCGTGGCACGATTGGTTACGGCTGAATGGGTTGGCGTGCTTACGTATCGCCTATGATCCATCTGTATTTACTAAGCTAGTTCGCTTGCCTAGAAGTGTCAACCCCCTTGGGGGACAAAACTTAGAGGAATTGAACCTCTAGTTCCTGGCGTTTGCTTGCTGCCTTTCGATGATTGGAATATGGGGCATTCCAAAACGAATGTCTAATCACGAAATGTTACAACGAAGAAATATTGTGTTACAGAAAGTCCCTTCGTGGGGAGAAAGAACACGCGCTCGCGTAGCACAATCCCCCACGGGGCGTCAACAGGCATTCGCCCTTAAGATCATACAAAAGAAAGAGTTTCCTTTTTAGGCGCCCTTAAAGTAGTGATTTTCTGTGTTTCCAGTTTAAAACAGCGGTTTACAGGGTCAAAACTGAAGAAAATTGCACTATTTTGCTCAAAACTGAAGAAAAAGCTTGACAACAGTTTTCAATTATGGTATAATGATGTATAAGATAAAGAGAACTTAAAGTATTATACAACAGATAGCCTACTACGCTACTAGCTACTGGTTAACGTTATCTAGCTTAGTTGGGTATTCACTGTTGATTCACTGCTAAATAATCTAGAAAAGTTCAGTAACACAGTCTAAAAGATCAATACTACTAGTATATACTACCTGGAATAACTATCGTTACATCAAGTCTTTAATGAATAGTTGTGTCTATTCTTATGGTATAATACAAAGACAGTAATACTATACTTGGTTGCGCTCTTAGGATTGATTTCTTAGGGGCGCTTTAAAGTATCTCCCTCATGAATACTTACCCGAGGGGGCGAGAGCCGAAGGCGATACTGACCGGAGCTTGCGGAGGGAGGGCAAGTGACCAGGGGGTGGGGTGGGGATAGCTATGCTTGTACAAAATATATTTTAGGAAAATCAAAACTGTAACCGCTTGTCCTAGTAGTGTACCCAAAGAGAATTGGTACTACTTGTAATAATCGAATGGAGTGCGCCTTTATGGCTGAACAAAAGAAGACTTTAACTGAGTGTGAAGAGAAGTTTCTGGAGGCTCTTGCAGGAGAAGCCAAGGGTGATTTCCACAAGGCTAAATCTCTAGCTGGTTATTCTCCTAACACTTCTCTGAAGAAGATTGTGAACAGTCTAGAGTCCGAGATCATGGAAGTTACTAAGAATCTTCTTGTATCGTACGGAGTAAAGGCTGCTCACACGTACAACGATGTTCTAGAGGATAAGGCTGGAATGAACGCCCGTGAGAAGATCAACACTGCTAGTCAGATTCTAGATCGTATTGGTCTGGTCAAGAAGGAAGCAGTAGAGGTTGAGGTCAAGGGAGCTACTGTTGTTCTTCTACCTCCTAAGGAAACCGTAGACATGGACAACCTACTATAACAAAATAACCTTAAGCAACCGCTCGAAAGGAGCCCACTTGCTATGAAAATTGCTATTGCTGAAAATCTGGTTAAAGCTGCTGAGGGATTCTTTGATAAGAACGATCCTGATCTACAGCACAGCTTTGCAGATATGAAAGAACACGCAGAACGTAAGGATCCAGAGTACGTACCTAATTCAAATCGTCCTGAGTTACTGGATAATACACCTATTTCTGTTCAAGAGCTAAACGAACAGACTCGTCCCGATGGACACCCCTATAGCTACATGGGCTTTGTAGAGGTTCCGGACGATGAAGCTTAAATTTAAGTGGGAAATCCACAAGAAAACCGAAAAGACTGTACGAATTCCCTACGGTTGGAAGAAAGATCCATACGATAACACACAGTTTGTTGTAGACTACGAGTTAGTCCCGTACATTGAACAAGCCCTACAGTCAGTAGAGAACGGAAAGTCCCTTCGAGATGCCTCCGCTTGGTTAACTCTAACTTCTGGTAAGCCTATTTCACATGCTGGTCTAGGTGTTGTTTGGGACAAAGTTGTTCTAGATAACGAAAATACAGATCGACAGCTACGTTTAGATACGTGGAAGAAGCCAAAGACTCGTGAAGAGAAACGCCTACGTAAACTAGTGGAACGAAAAGCTCACGCTAGACGGCAAATCACGAGAAATCAGAAGACACTAGATAAAATCAACGGGAAAGCAACGGAAAATGACACTACTAATGACAGCGGGCTCGGTGTTTATGTTCCTCAAGACCTGGAACCTGAAGCGAACATTGTCTTCAAGCCCAACCCCGGACCACAAACCCAGTTCCTAAACGCATCTGATCAGGAAGTTCTCTACGGAGGGGCTGCTGGTGGTGGAAAATCCTACGCAATTCTTGCAGATCCTATGCGATACTTCGATCATCCTAAGTTTAACGGCCTAATCATTCGTAGAACTAACGATGCTCTCCGTGATCTAATTCGTGAATCTCAATTTTTGTATAAAAAGGCCTTTCCCAAGGCTACTTTCCACTCACAACGGTCGGAATGGCGGTTTCCAAGTGGCGCAACCCTCTGGATGGCCTATCTAGATCGAGACGATGACGTTATGCGCTACACTGGTCAGGCTTTCTCTTGGATTGCCATGGACGAGTTGACTCAGTACCCTACTCCTTATGCTTGGAACTTCCTTCGTTCGCGTCTACGTACAACTGCTAAGGATCTTCCCCTTCAAATGAGGGCTACAACAAACCCTGGTGGTCCCGGACATGCTTGGGTTAAGCGTATGTTTATTGATCCGGCCCCTCCCAACACTAGCTTTGCTGCACGAGACGTAGATACAGGAGAGAAATTAGTTTATCCTAGTGGACACCCGAAAGCAGGACAACCTTTGTTCTCTCGTAAGTTCATTCCAGCTAAGCTAAGTGACAATCCTTACCTAGCAGAGGACGGCCAATATGAGGCTTCACTTCTATCGCTTCCCGAACAGCAAAGACGACAGCTTCTTGAAGGCGATTGGTCTATTGCACAGGGCGCTGCTTTTCCAGAATTTAGGATTGGTACTCACGTATGCGAGCCTTTTTTCATTCCTCACGAGTGGCGTCGGTTTAGATCGTGTGACTTTGGTTATTCCAGCCATTCTGCTGTGCTTTGGTTTGCCGTTGACCCTGTATGGGATCGTCTTGTGGTTTATCGCGAACTATACGTATCAAAATACACTGGCAAAGAACTTGGCGCTAGAATTGTACAAATAGAGGAAGAGAACAACGAAAGAGTTTCCTACGGTATCATGGACTCTTCTGTGTTTCATACCCGAGGTAACTCAGGGCCTGTGATTGCTGAAGAAATTGCTGCTGAAGGGGCTCGCTTCCGCCCTAGTGATCGTGGTGCAGGAAGCCGTGTAGCAGGACGAAACAGACTGCACGAACTTCTAAGGGTAGACGATGTTTCAGGTATGGCTGGTATTGTTATTTTTGATAATTGTCGTCAGCTTATCTCTGATCTTCAGGTTATTCCTACTGATCCTCATGGTGGGGATGACATTGACGATCGGTTTGTTTCTGATCACACGTACGACGCACTGAGGTACGGTATCATGTCGAGGCCACGTCCTCATAGTTTGGTAAATGAATGGGGCGCACAAAGGGCTACACAAATGTCCAGACGTCCAGTAGATCCCATCTTTGGATATTAAACAAAGTAACAACAATTTGTTTGGAGAAATGAATGGCTATTCCCGGTGGAAGTCCTCTAGGTGAACTGATTGAGAAGATCGCCCCAGGGGCTAGTGAAGAACTTGTGGCTGCTGTATTCAGGGCTGGTTCGAAGATTGTTGTATTAACTCAGGCTCAGTACGATGCTCTTACAACCAAAGATCCTAATACACTATATCTGGTCACTGCCTAATGCCTATCTATCTCGGTACATCCCCAATCACTAAGGTGTATCTAGGAGGGGCTATTGCAACAATGTTTAGTGGTGCCCTTCCTCTTTTGGGCGCTTTTGTTACTAAACTAATCACAACTGCATTTAGTACAACTTCTAGGACGCTCCCTTCTAGTCCACTCATTGGTACAGTAATTTCCGATAGTTCTGTTACGATGACTCCCGTAGGGTATTCTTCTTCATATACACCTATTCCGCTACCATCTTCGCCCTTGATTGGGACTCCTATAGCTACCTTTAGAGAGGGCTAAATATGGCCAGTACACGTACAATTCTAAATAGTTCCTCGCCTATTCTGGTAATGAGTGATGGAAGTATTGAAGTTATTGGACCTTTAACCACAACTGCCGTTACTAACAACAAGATCACAGGAAACGTTCGAGTAGTTGATACTAACGATCTACCTTTCGAAATCTCACTTGCCGGTATCACTAATCCAGTAGCTGTAGCTGATCCCACTCTGAAGGGAATGGTGGCCAATGCAACTGGTGGCGCTACAAGTGTCGGTCTTGCAATTGGTGACGACTTCTTTCAGCTACAGCCGGGAGTACCAAACCCACAGTACAGTGTAGCCGAGACCCGTGCTAATCTAGACTCCATTTCGTTTGCTAACCAAGACAAGCTGTCTACTGTTGCTACCCTGACAAGTGGTCTTATGACTTCAACTGGATTTAACTTCAGTGGTGGCAATAACTTCCGTACACAGCTAGCTATTCCACAGAAGCAGCTACATGGTTGTATGTACTGGCATAACGGCAACCCCTCTGGTTGGGCTCCTACAGCTTCTACAGTAAAGGGTCAGCTAGACATTATCAATAACGCATACAAGAAGAACTGGGACGATAACGGATATACTGCTGCTCTACAGACTCTTGATGCTGTTAACGAGATTGTTGACAATGCTGTATCGGATTACGTTAAGGTATCTCCCCTAACGACTGCTTTCCGGAACTCAACGGACTGGGCTAACGAGATTGCTCCATTCGGTATCACTACTGATCCCGGTGCTTTCGGTTGGCTTTACATGTTTAACAAGGCTCTCTCAACTTGGGGAACTGGCGTTAAGTATGCTATCGGTGATTTCGGTATTGCTGAGAATACTGGTATCTATGGTTTCGGTACTAACGCAGATAGTTGGTTTGCCGGTACTGCCCATCAGATTCAACGACAGGAGCGTTTCTACTTTAACGTTCGTACAGGCATGAGGGCACAAGCTGCTGGTTATCCTGGCCGTATTGATGGTGTAAACTTCCAGTCTCACATGTCCCCTGGTCGAATGATTGTTCCTAATGATCTTCGATGGAGAAACTATGAAGCCAATGCACTCGGACTAGGTATTACTCTAGGTGAAGTGAACCTACTACTCGATAACTCAGAAGATGATGCCATTCTTACTGGTCTTGGTATTACCCGAGGTTCTCCAGAAGAATACGTTTACCATACAAACTATATGGCATATTACCTTGCTCTTTGTATGCAGAGTACAGCTAACCTAGTTCAGATTCAATCTTGGACAGACAAGACAGACTTTGCTAACGGAGCTAAGAACATCTACCGAGCTTCTGATGGTGCCCCTGATATTCTGTATCGAGCTATTCAGAAGGCAATGCAGATCAATCCTACAAAGAATGCCATTCGTGCTTCTCGTATTTTATTTGCCAAGCCTACAGGATTCCGCCCATACGAACTAGAGGGTACATCTTTAGTAAATAACTCTTCTGGTCTACGTGGTACTAACGTTAAGATGCCTTGGAACAGATTCCTTCGTAAGGATACTGCAGATGGTGTAGTGAAGCCGTACAACTCTGCCAAGAATGAACAGACTCTTATGTTTGTCCGTTCAGGGGCCAACGCTGCAGTGGCAAATGGTCGTCTAGCTTACTTTGAAGACTCAGGTGGTGCAGTTGTACTAACGGTTGGTTTCAATTCCAATGCGGACGTTGTAATCATTACTTCTGCTGGCACTATGACCCTAACTCCAAGTAGCTCGAACGGCGATTATTTCCGAGTTGGTCTTCAGTATCAAAATGGTATTCTAAAGGCTTGTCTAGCTCGACGTAACTCTTCTGGTGTATTTACTCCAGCAGGACCAGTTCAGTCACAGACCGTTAGTTTGCCCGCTTTTAACAAGGTTGGCTATGTGGACGGTACTTCAGTATCAACTGTTGTAGAACATCGAGTCTATGATGAAACACATATCTCGGCAACTGATACAGACTTCCAAAATCGAGTGACTATTCCTACAGATTACGGCTCTCCTACTCGTTCTCTGGCTATCTACAACGGAACTGCACTTACTTCTCTATAAGGATGCTTAAATGGCACTAGTACCCCGTACTGAAACAAAAACAACTAGTCTGCTTCCCGATCAAGTGAAAGATCAGACTGGGGAGTTTGACAGTACAGACGCTATTGTTCTAGAAGAGTCTGGTAACGTAGAACAAGAAACGTACAAGATGGCTGGTGTCATTGAATACGTAGAACATCGGTTTCAGAAAGCAAAGGATCGACGCAGATCAGATGAAGACCGGTGGGAAACAGCCTATCGAAACTTCCGAGGACAGTACGGACCAGATAATCAATTTACTGATACTGAGCAAAGCAGAGTGTTCCTTAAGATCACTAAGACTAAGGTTCTGGCTGCTTATGCTCAGATCACTGACGTATTGTTTGCTGCTAACAAGTTCCCTATTGGTGTGGAGCCAACTCCTGTACCTGAAGGCGTAGAAGAACTAGTAAGTATTGATCTGGATCCGAATGCTAAGGTAGCCAAGGGTCCGGAACTCTCTGCTACAGTATCTCGTCCTGCAATTATGGCTTCCATGAAGGCTATTCAAGATAAGATTGACGAAGCTGGTTTAGAAGCCAAGAGTGGTGCCACAGGTCTTCCTACAGAGGCTGTGTTTAGTCCTGCTGAAGAAGCTGCCCGTATGATGGAAAAGCAAATCCATGACCAGCTAGCTGAGAGTAACGCTGATAAGCACCTTCGTTCTGCTGCTCTAGAGTGTGCAATGCTTGGCACTGGAATCATCAAGGGTCCATTTACAGAACTTAAGGAATATCCTAAGTGGACAAAAGAAGGCAAATACGAACCAGTCCGTAAGATTGTTCCTCGTATTAACTATACGTCTCTTTGGAACTCTTATCCAGATCCAGATGCTCGTAGTGTTCCTGAGTGTGAATACTTTATCGAGCGCCACCGAATGAGTCGTACCGAACTTCGTGCCCTGAAGAAGAATGCCTCGTATCGTGCAGATAGTATTGAAGAAGCCATTGATCGTGGACCTAACTACGAACCGCAAGACTGGGAACGAGTCCTAGACGATAATCGAGATACTTCAAACATTGACCGTTATGAGGTCTTAGAGTTCTGGGGTACAATTGATCGAAAGACTGCTGAAGAATTTGGCGACTTCGAGATTCCCACAGATGTACGCAACGACGACGAATTCCATGTAAACATCTGGACTTGCAACGGTTATATTCTTCGTATGATTGTCAATCCGTTCAAACCTCATCGCATTCCATATCACCTAGTTCCCTACGAAATCAACCCATATTCAATCTTTGGTGTTGGCGTTGCAGAGAACATGGAAGATACTCAGTTGCTCATGAACGGCTTTATGCGTATGGCTGTTGATAACGCTGCTAAGGCTGGCAACCTCATGATCGAAGTCAACGAGGATATGCTAGTGCCCGGACAGGATATGGACATCTACCCCGGTAAGATTTGGCGCCGTAGTGGTGGTGCCCCTGGACAGGCAATCTTTGGTACGAGTTTCCCAAGTACTAGTAACGAAACAATGCTTATGTTCGATAAGGCTCGACAGCTAGCAGATGAATCTACTGGTATGCCCTCATATGCACACGGTGGTACAGGAGTTACTGGTGTAGGTCGTACAGCTTCTGGTATGTCAATGCTAATGGGTGCTGCTGCTCAGAACATCAAGTCTGTTGTACGAAACTTCGATGATTATTTGCTGACTCCGTTGGGCAAGGACTTCTTTGCGTTCAATATGCAGTTCAACTTCAAGGAGAAGTACACAGAAGGTGATCTAGACGTATACGCTCGTGGTACAGAAAGTCTGATGCGTAATGAAGTTCGTAGTCAGAAGCTTATGCAGCTAATGCAAGTCGGCTCGAACCCAATGATGGCTCCTATGATCAAGTGGGACACAGTACTCCGCGAGATTGCTGCTACTCTGGAACTAGATCAAGATAAGTTTATCAATGATCCTCGTGCAGCTATGATTCAAGCACAGATCATGCAGAAGTATCAGCAAGCATTAGGACAACCTCCACAGGGAGCCACACAGCCTCAAGGAGGGCCTCCACCAGTAAGTGACCCCACAGGTACCGGCAATGGTAACGTTGCTCCTGGTGCGGCTCCTGAGCCCGGTGCTGCTGGATTCACTGGAGCAGGTGGTGCATCTGGTGGTGGGGCACAAGCAAACGCTCAAGCAGCGCAACAAGGACAGGTTTGATGGAAAAAGAAACAGCAAGAAGTTTGATTCCACTGATTAATTCAGACTTCTACGATGACCTTCAGATTTATGCTAAGCATCGAATTGAACATCTTCGTACAAAACTAGAAGTTGCTTCTCTTACTGATGTTGACAAGCTACAGGGTCAGATTGCAGAAGCCAAGCGTTTGTTCACCCTTCGTGAAGAAGTACTAAAGAAAGCTGAATAATGAACAAGCAAGCGTATAGCCGATTAGAACGTGATGGTAGTGGTATTATCCGTGTTGTATTCTACGATGCAGAGACAAGCCTTCCAGTTGATGATCTAACTGGCTATACCATTGTAGCCCTTGATGAGCAGGGTCAGGCAGTACCAGTTAATTCTTCTGTCCCCTCAGGAGGTACTACTGTCCCTGTCTCATCTGCAAATATTCCTCCCATTTCCGAACCATCTGTTGTTGAACAAATCAGCCTTAGAGACGGTCAGGTAGCTCAGCCTAGAGAGAATGGTGGTTCTGTTTCTGAAATGGATCTTGAGCCTGTGAATGGTTTCCTTGGTCCTCAGGGCATGATCAACGAAGCTTTGGGTAACAAAAATGCGGATGGAAACACTGGTTGGCGTAATGGTCTACTTACTAGCGGTGTTGGTCTTCCTGCCAGTGCTGCTCTTGGTGGTCCTGCTGGTTTGGCCGCAGGTGTTGTAGCCAAAGGTGTCGTTAACAGCGATAAGTTCAAGAACAAGTTTAACGACAGAGGTCAGCTAAGTAAGTTTGGTGTTGGTATCGGTGAACCGAAAGCTCCTACTGGTACAGCCCCTGAACAACCCATGGACGGCTTCGTTCCTAAGGACTACACGCCTTCAACTGGTCCTACTCCTGTAGATAGTTACCTGGATCCCCAAGCACAGTCAACTCAAACTATTGGTTCACAACGTACAAATATCCCTAGCAGTAGTGCCCCTCCTATTGATGGTGGATACAAGGGTACGGATATGCGACAAGCTCCTTCTATGTCTGCGTTTAATCGTAGAGAGCCGGCAGTTGGTTCAAAGGGAACTGTCGAAAGCTTTGATCGTACGGGTCTAACAAGCGATATTCAGAACGTAGCAGATCGAGTTGGTGAAGCAGTTCCCGGAGCAGGGATTAACTCAGGTTATCGTAGTCCATCGAGTAACGCTAGAGCCGGTGGTGCTAACAGATCACAGCACATGAGCGGTAACGCTATCGACATCAATACTGCTGGTTGGTCTAATGAACAAAAACGGGATGCTCTAGAAGCTGCTGTACAAGCTGGTGCCCGTGGTATTGGTATCTATGGTTCTGGTACATCTCTTCACGTAGATTCCCGTAGAACTTCTCCTGCTCAGTGGGGTGTTGGAGGCAGTTATGCTGGTGCTAGTATTGATCAGATGCCTGAATGGTCTAGAGATACTCTAAGAGCTATGCACGGCGCTGGTGTGAACGGTAACGTTGGTCCTCGTATTGGTCCTACACCTACTGCACGTAGTTCTGTTGTATCAGATACTTCTAAAGTAAGCTCTGCACCTAGTCTTGACGCAATTGAACAGGATCCAGCCTTTCAGAGTCGTCCTAATTTCGGATCTATGAGTATCGGCCAAGTTGCAACTTCTGGCTATGGGAAGCGTCCCAGTGAAGCACAGATTGATGCTATGGCCTATACGCTAGCTGGCGAGTTAGACCCTAGTGCAATGAATAACCCTAAAGCTGTGGCTAATCTTGCATCTACTATCAATAATCGTATTGAGTCTGTTGGGCCTAAAGCAACGTTCACAGGAACTCAGTATAATTCACTTTCTCCTGAAAATCGAGCCGTAACTAACAAGAACTATCAAGAGTTTGGGCAGAACCTAAAGCAGTCCATTCGAGATTTCTATGATGGTAAGAACGTTCCTGATGTGCCCGATGCCACTCACTACTATAATCCAGATATTGCTAATCCCGCTTGGGCTGGTAATCTAACGGATACGATTACTGAAGCTGGCCATCGAATTGGAAAGATTACAGGAGAATACACCTCTACAGAAGCCAAAACGAAGGAAGCTAGAAAACAAGCTGATGACACTTTCACTTCTCGTTCTCTTTCTTCTCAGGCTGGTCGTAACGTAGAAAACAAAGATAAACAAATTTCAGGAGACAGGCGTACAAGTGTGGGCCTAGGGAGCAGAACCAAGAGTTCCCCCACCTCCTCAACCGATAGCAAGTCTGGTGGTAAAGGATTTGCTAATTCCAAGTCAATGTCGACTCGCACTAAAGATGACAACGTTTCATCCAAGTCTTCGAGTGGCAAGGGTCTTGGTTCTAAATCTAGTGGACTCAATACTTCAAATTCTAAATCTATGTCTACTAGGTCAAAGGATGACAACACTAAATCATCCTCTAAGTCGTCTTCCTCTGTTGATAAGTCTGTTGCTAGCGAAAAGAGCAAGGACAAGGGAGAGAAGAAATCTGGTGTTTAACCATCGGCCTCCCACAAGACGTGGCCCCGAACAAGGAAATATTTATGAGTCGATATCGTAATTCCCGTGACCCTAATGAAGGTCTAGATGAACTTCTAAAAGAACGTAATCCGGAAGGTGGTGATCCAGGGCGGCAGCCCGATGCGGGTGCAAATCCCGAAGAAGAACTTAATTCAGAAGAAAAGAGTTGGAAGAAGCGTCACGGTGATCTTAGGCGACATAGCTCTAAGAAGGAAGACGAACTAAAGAACAAGATCAAGGAACTAGAATCTCAGGTTGAGCAGTCGAACAAGGCGAACATGAAGTTCCCGGCTGATGAACGTGAGTTTAATGAATGGATTACAAAGTATCCCGTTGTAAGTAAGATGGTAGATACTCTAGTCCAGAAGCGTATCATTGAAGGTAATGGTATGCTAGAGGGCCGTTTCGATCGTGTTAAGCAGCTAGAAGAGGAGATTGCAAACTCCAAGCTGGAACGCGAAAAGGAAAAGGCCTATCGAGAAATCAAGAAGGTACATCCTGACTTTGATAAGCTTGTAGAAGATGATGATTTCCAGAAGTGGATTGAATCACAGGCTAATTGGGTACAGGATGCCCTCTGGGAAAACGAGACCGATGCACAGTCTGCTATTGATGCTGTAGACCTGTATAAGGCTCGTAACAATAAGGGGAAGCGCGAAAAGGAACGTGAAATTGAGAATGCCTCTGGCTCTCGCCGTTCCACAAGTGAAGCCCCAACTGGTGGATCCGATGCGATCTACACCGAGTCTCAAGTAAACAAGATGTCACAGAACGAGTACGAACGACACGAGGAAAAGATTCGTGAGGCCATTCGCGATGGTCGCTTCAAGTACGATCTATCTGTATCATCCTAAGTAGCCGCTACCAAGGCCTCCCTACTTCAACTTGAGTAAAACAAATTAAAACTGTTAAAGACAACCTGTGAACAGTGAACCCCAAGGGAAGTGACCGGCCAGTTGCTTCCTTAGGCTCCTTCACTTAGTACTAGCCTCTTTATAGATTATTTGTTCCTAACCAACCCAACAACAAAAACAAATTTTCTATTCAAAGGAACTAAACAAATGGCATTTCAACGCGCAGCCGGTTATAACAACCTTCCAAATGGCGTCTTCTCTCCTACTATCTTCTCTAAGAAGGTTCAGAAGGCTTTTCGTAAGTCCTCTGTAATTGAAGACATCACCAACAACGACTACTTTGGTGAGATTGCTAACTACGGTGACTCTGTTAAGATCATCAAGGAGCCTGAAATCTCTGTCCGTAAGTATGCTCGTGGTACACAGACTACCTCTCAGGAGCTACTCGACTCTGACTTCACACTTATCGTTGACCGGGCTAACTACTTCCAGTTCCGAGTTGATGATATCGAAGTTTCTCAGTCACACGTTAACTGGGAAGACATGGCCTCTGATCGTGCAGCCTACCGACTAAAGGATGCTCACGAAACTGACGTACTCGGTTATCTAGCTGGTTACGAAGCTGTAGAAGCAAACGGAATTACGACTTGGGTTCCTCGTACTGCTCCCGTTGGTACTAAGGCCGATGTGAATGCTGGTGCCGATGAACTTCTCACTACACAGAAGCTAGGTCGTAACGCTTTCGTAGGATCTGAAACCAATAACTCTAAGTCCATTGTGACTGGTGTCTCTGGTACCTACGACGCTACTCCTCTCCAGATCATGAACCGTATGGCTCGTATCCTCGATCAGCAGAACGTTGATAAGGAAGGCCGTTGGTTCGTTGCTGATCCTGTCTTCTGGGAAATGATGCAAGATGAGAACTCCAAGCTAGTTGACAACGACTATGCTGGTGGACAGGACGCTGGTGACGTTCTACGTAAGAACAACGGTATGAAGGGTATGATTCGTGGTTTCCGCGTTTACGTATCTAACAACCTCCCCTACGTAGGTAACGGTGCTGACGTAACGACTGCTGGTGGTTCTGCTACCAACTTCGGTCTGCTTCTAGCTGGTCATGATTCTGCTGTTGCTACGGCTTCACAGATCAACAAGACCGAGAGCTTCCGTGATCCTGACTCCTTCGGTGATATCGTTCGCGGTATGCAGATGTACGGTCGTAAGATCCTTCGTCCTGAGTCACTCATTCAGGCCAAGTACTCCAAGAACTAAGACAGCCATACAGGGGGTAGCCTAATAAGCGCCCCCTTAGGTTTGACCCATTAAACAAAGGAAAATACAAATATGGCTACTATTAACATGGTACTTGGTACTATTGCCAATACACATCCTTCAAAGCACGCTAATGTGCATACTCGTGGGTTTACTCCCATTGTAATCAATTTTGCCGAAGTTGCTGCTGCTAAGGGCTCTGCTCTAGTTGCTGGTGACGTTATTCGTACTGAGTATGTACCTATGCGTTCGGCAGTCACTCTTGGTACTCTTGGTGTTCGACAGGCTCCTAACGCTGAGGCTACTGCTGTAACCTTAAGTGTAGGTACTGAAGCAACGACCCCAACCCGCTACGTTAATGCGTACAACTATCGGACCGCCCCAGTAGGTGCTGTGGTTGGTTCTGCTGGTGGTGATGCACTTATCGTAGGTGATACGACTGATTACATTACTCTCACTATCACTGCTCTTACCGGTACTCTTACCTCCGGTATTGTTATTGTAGGTGCAGAGCTTCTGGATCTGTCTGGTCGTACTTCGAATGCTGGTCTTGCCACCCGTACCTAAGCAGCTCAATCCTGAGGGGGCTCCTAGTGGGCTCCCTTTCCTTTATTGATTTAAGCGGAGTAACCAATGCCTTCAACTTTCATTGACCTTACAAATGAGTTGCTTCGTAAATTTAATGAAGTAGAGCTTACTGAAGGTACTTTCGTAGGGGCTCGTGGTATTCAAGGTCGTGCTAAAGACGCTATTCAGAATACAGTAAACAAAATTAATCAGATTGCTTGGAATTGGCCTTTCAACGCTACTGCACGAGAAGAGCCACTGGTTGTCGGACAAGAAGAGTACCTTTGGCCTAGCAACATGGCCCGACCTGATTGGGATTCGTTTCAGATTCAACGCAACACAGAACAGAACATTAACTCTAAGACTCTGGCCTTTCAGGATCGAGATAAATACTACGCATACTACAGAGATCTAGATGATGACCGTCAGCCGTTAGGACGAGGACTTCCTGATTTTGTTTACCCTTCACACGGTAACGGTTATGGAGTGACCCCCTCACCAGACAGGCCGTACACTATTCGTTATAGATTCTGGCAGACTCCTCCTAAGCTTGTACAGCCTCTGGATC
>Ga0182194_1000056_pt1 | contig 14106 bp, 16 predicted proteins | sample G5R1MG_34_FD_128377 | JGI IMG/M metagenome (GOLD analysis project Ga0182194, IMG submission 128377) | Switchgrass phyllosphere microbial communities from Michigan, USA - G5R1_MAIN_12SEP2016_LD1 MG | ecosystem: Host-associated > Plants > Phyllosphere > Phylloplane/Leaf | place: USA: Michigan...
ACGCCGCGCTGACCCAGCGCCGGACCGATCGGCGGCGAGGGGTTGGCGGCACCGGCTGCGACCTGCAGCTTGATGTAACCACTGATCTTCTTGGCCACGAGGGGCCTCCTTTCACACTATCGCCGCCCAGGAACGGGCGGCTCATGTTAAGCGGTGATGACGGAGAGGCTGCCCTCCCCTCCCGCGCGAATCCACCGGGCCGAGGCTCGGAGGAGCGGTGCGCGTAGTTTAATGCGTGAGAAAAGGCAATGTGTTTGGAGCGGTGCTGTGCCGCATTCCCCCTCCACCACTCGCTTCGCGAGCACCCCCTCCCCATCGCTACGCGACTGGGAAGAACGGGAGAGGTCGGGCTAGTTTCTCCCTGTTGTACCCGCAGGGTACAATGGGGGGAGACCGTCCGCGAAGCGGATGGTGGGAGGGGGCAGCACCCTCTCCACCAGAGATGAAACTTACTTAGACAATTCGACCTGCTCGAAGTCCAGTTCCACCGGGGTCGCGCGACCGAAGATGGACACCGAGACCTTGACCCGGTTCTTGTCGAAGTCGAGTTCCTCGACCACGCCGTTGAAGGTGGCGAACGGACCGTCGAGCACCTTTACCGAGTCGCCGATCTCGTAATCGATGTTGATGGTCTTGCGCGGCGCGGCAGCGGCAGCTTCGGCGGCGCCGAAGTAGCGCGAGGCCTCGGTCTCGCTGATCGGCTGCGGCTTGCCGTTGGTGCCGAGGAAGCCGGTGACCTTGGGCGTGTTCTTGACGAGGTGATACACGTCATCGCTGAGCGAGAGCTTGGCCAGCACGTAGCCCGGCATCGTCTTGCGCTCGGTCTGCACCTTCTTGCCGCGCTTGACCTCGGTGATCATCTCGGACGGGACCTGCACGTCCTCGACATAGTGCGACAGACCCAGGCGCTCGGCCTCGGTCATGATCGCTTCCTTCACCTTGCTCTCGAAGCCGGAATAGGCGTGAATGATGTACCAGCGGGCTGCCATAGGTATCTCGGGGTTCTCTCTTGAAACTGTGATCAGATCAGCGACAGCAGCCAGCGCACGAACGTGCCGAAGGCGGTGTCGATGCCCAGGAAGAAGACGGCGAGAAACACGGTCATCAAGCCCACGAAGATCCCGGTCGTGACCGTTTCCTGACGCGACGGCCAGTAGATCTTCGACGCTTCGGAGCGCACCTGCTTGATGAACTCGTTGGGGCTGGTCTTGGCCATGCTCGTGTCGTCTCTTGCCTGTCCGCTGGATAGCGGTGTTTACCTGTCTTCCACCTAGGGCTCATCGCCGCCCCGGCAAGAGCCGGGAGGGGCGTTGAACTTTCTTCTGTGGGAAGAGCCAGGCGGTCTAGCTAGACTCGGGCCGGTTTGCAAGCCGCGCGAGGAACGAGTTGGGCGTGCTGAACAGGATGCGCGCGCCATCGGGCAAGGCGACGGGGTGCGCGGTGCCGATGTACCACAGGTAATCGGCCTGCTTGGCGGGCTTGAACCGGCGCAAGTCGATCTTCTGCCAGGGCGCGTAGAGGATGCGCTGGCTGGGGTCGGCGAAGCGCCGATAGTCGTGCTCGGCCATGCTCAAGAGGTGCACTTCAGGCAGCGCGAAGTTCGAGTTCTCCTTGGCGCTGCGGCGTACGACCGCATAGCTGCCAAGATGCTCGAAGCTGCCGAATTCCCACTGGCGGCGCGGGATGGCGACGGCGGTGGCAACGGTCGCGCCCTGCGGCACCTGGTCGAGCGCCTGGAGCATGCGCTCCGACGTGCGGCCGTCTTCGTACCAGCTTTGCGTGGTGATGGCGATGCGCACGGCGAACAGCGCGGCCACCAGGACGAGGCCCCAGCGCGGCGCCGGCCAGTTTATGGCCAGGCACGCAACCAGCAGCGCCGCGGTACTCAGGCGATAGTCGGCATAGTCGCCGCCGAAGATGTGACGCGGCACGACGAGCGTCAGGATGAACAGGATCAGCGCCGCCCAGCCCAGGCGGCCGTCCAGCCGCCGCGTGATCGCCGCCACCGCCAGCAGCGCGACGACCACAGAGACGGTGGCGATGTCGAACCACTCGACGTTGCTGCGCAGCGCTCGGTACAGGATCGACCACTTGTACTCGAGCACCTGGCGGCCATAGCCGACCTTGGAGTTGCTGCCCGCGCCCAGCAGCATCGGGAACAGCGGGAAGATCAGCGGCCAGGGTGCGATGCAGGCCCGCCAGGCGTTGCGCCAGTCACGCCGGCCAAATTCATAGCCGAACACCAGCACGCCCAATACGCCCCAGCCCGAGACGTGGCACAGCCACACGACGAAGCCGATCGGCACCATCGCCGCCGCCCGCCAGCGCCAGCCCTCCCAGCGCACCCAGGCGGCAAAGGCGAACAGTGCCAGCGCCAGGCTGAGCGAATAGTTGAGGAAGCCCATCAGCAGCGCCGGCGACCAGATGCAGGTGAACGCCAGGATCGCGCCGACGCCGATGCGGCCGCGCAAGGTCCAAGCCACTGCCAGGAACGACAGGCCGGTGAGCAACGGGATGATCCAGGCGATGAACTTGCCCGCCGCTTCCAGCCCGATCAGCGGGGTCAGCGGCACCATCAGCAGCTCGGAGCCTAGGTTGCCGGTCCATTCCCAATGGAAGCTGTAGTAGCGCGTCAGGAAGGGATCGCGCCCATGGTCGAGCATGATCTTGTAGCCGGCGAGGTGCGACGGATAGTCCGTCATCTGCGGCGCCCAGGCCACCAGAATCGGCAGCGTGGCGGCAAACGCCAGCAAGATGCCGAGCCACAGCCCCACATCGCGCTTGCCTGCCCGGTCTTCAGTCATCGTGCCGACTTCGGGACCGGTCAAACCGTGCATGGGCGCCTGGGCTGTTTTCGAAGATGCTTGGCAGGAGTGGAGGGACTCGAACCCACGGCCCTCGGTTTTGGAGACCGATGCTCTACCAACTGAGCTACACTCCTGCGGGCGGGGTGGCCTGTAGAACGTGGGATCGCCCTTGGCAAGCGGCACGCCGATGCCACGCTGTTTAAAAGCCGATCGACGAGCGCCGGCGCCGCCTTACCGCAGCTTTCAATCGAGCCCTTGCGACCCTATGTGAGCGGCATGACAACACTCCCTGCCGACGCTCCCGGCGCGCCCGCCCTGCCCGCCACGTTCTGGGAGGCCGCCAAGCGCGGCGTCTTGTGCAAGTGTCCGCGTTGCGGCCAGGCACCGCTGTTCCGCAAGTGGCTGAAGTCGGTCGACCGCTGCGCCTCGTGCGGGCAGGACTGGTCGCACCATCGCGCCGACGACTTTCCCGCGTACATCGCCATCCTGGTGGTCGGCCACTTGCTGGCGCCGGTGATGATCGCGATGTCGCTGGATACCGAGCTGTCGCCGCTGGCGATCGTGGCGATCCTGATCCCCGCCTCGGTGGCGATGATGCTGGGCATGCTCCAGCCGACGAAGGGCGCGGTGATCGCGCTGCAATGGTGGAACGGCATGCACGGCTTCATCAAGGAGCGCCTGGCGCAAGCCGCCGTCGGACCAGACACCGCTCGCCCCGAATGAGCCTGGCGCCCGATCGTCTCGACCGATTTGCCCGGCACATCGTGCTGCCGGAAATCGGCGGTGTGGGACAAGTGGCGCTGGCGGACGCGAACCTGGTGCTGGTGGGCTGCGGCGGCATCGGCAGCCCGGCCCTGCAATACCTCGCCGCGTCCGGGATCGGCCGGCTGACGCTGATCGATTCGGATACGGTCGAGGTCAGCAATCTGCAGCGCCAGACGATCTTCACGCCAGGCGACGTCGGTCGCGCCAAGGCCGAAGTCGCCGCCGAATGGGTGCGCCTGTTCGATCCCGCGCTTGATGTGCGCGCGGTCGTGGAGCGCCTCGATGCCGGCAACGTCGCGGCGCATCTCGCCGGCACCCATGTGGTGCTTGACGGGTGCGACAACTTCGCCACCCGGCTTGCCGTCTCGGACGCCTGCGTCGCCGCCGGCATCCCGTTGACCAGCGCGGCGATCGGGCGCTTCCAGGGCCAAGTCGGCAACTTCGCCGGTCATCGGCCCGACCAGCCCTGCTACCGCTGCTTCGTGGGCGATGCCTTCGATGCGGAGGACTGCGACACCTGCGCCGACGATGGCGTGCTGGGCGCGATGGCGGGCATGGTCGCGACGTTTGCCGCGATCCAGGCGATCCGGGTCCTGCTGGACGGCCACGCCGCGCTGGGCGATCCGCAGTTCGGCAAGCTGCACCTGCTCGACGGACTCGCGCCCTCACTTCGGACTATGGCCTTGCCCAAGGACCCGCAATGCAAAGCTTGCAGCACGTGAGCGATCCATTCGATCTCGCGCGCTTCGTCGCGGCGCAGGACGGCAGCTACGACACCGCGCTCGCCGAGATCAGGCGGGGTGACAAGCGTAGCCACTGGATGTGGTACGTGTTCCCGCAAGTCGCCGGCCTGGGACACAGCCCGATGGCGCAACGCTACGCCATCCGCTCGCTGGACGAAGCGCGGGCCTACCTCGATCATCCGTTGCTGGGGGCCCGGCTGCGTAAATGCGTGGCGGCGCTGGACCAGCTCTCCGGCACCACCGCCGAGCGGGTGTTCGGCGGCATTGACGCGGTGAAGCTGCGGTCTTCGCTGACGCTGTTCGAGGCCGCCGGTGCGCCTTTCGGCCCGACGATCGCGCGGTGGTTTGGCGAGCGCGATGCGCGGACGCTGGAGATCCTGGCGTAAACCGGCCCTCGTCAACCCGCTAGCATCTCCGCCACCCAGGCCGGCACCACTTGCGTTGCCGGGCCATGGCGCGCCTCCTCGAACCAGCGCGAGCCCTGGCTCGGCTCCAGGTTCAGCTCCAGCGTGGCGATGCCAAGCTCGCGCGCGTTGCGCACCAGCCCCGCCGCCGGATAGACCGCGCCGGAGGTCCCGATCGACACGAACAGGTCCGCCTCGCGCAGCGCATCGTAGATCTCGTCCATGCGATACGGCATTTCGCCGAACCAGACGATATCGGGCCGCAATGCGCGCTCGGCACAGGCCGGACATGGCGGTCGCTCGATGAGCGGCTCTGTCCAGGGCGAGCGCGTATCGCAAGCCGTGCACCAGGCGTTGAGATGCTCGCCATGCATGTGCAGAACCCGCTTCGCCCCAGCGCGTTCGTGCAAATCGTCGACGTTCTGGGTGACGATCAGCAGTTCGCCCGGCCATTCCGCATCAAGCCGGGCCAGCGCTTCGTGCGCGGCGTTGGGCTGCTTGGTCTGGATCGCCGCGCGGCGCATGTCGTAGAAGCGCAGCACCAAGTCGGGATCGCACGCGAAGGCCTCGGGCGTAGCGACGTCCTCGACCCGGTGTTGCTCCCATAGTCCGCCTTCGGAGCGGAAGGTGTCGATGCCGCTCTCGGCCGAGATGCCCGCGCCGGTGAGGATCATGATGTTGCGGATGTTTGTCATCGCCGCCATGAGACACGGCCAAAGGGGATCGTGCAATGGGTACTTCGGGAACGCGAATCGGCATCATCGGCAGCGCCGGCCGCATGGGCCAGGCAATCGCCGCCGCCATCGCCGATGCCGGCGCCACGCTGAGCGGCGGCGTGGACAAGGACGGCGATGTCGCGGACCTCGCGGCACAAAGCGACGTGCTGGTCGACTTCTCCTCACCCGCCGCGCTGGAGGGTAACCTCGAGGCGGCGATGGCGGCGCGCGTGCCCGTGGTGATCGGCACCACCGGCCTGGAAGAGCGTCACCACTTCCTGATCGACCATGCCGCCGACACGATCCCCGTGCTGCAGACCGGCAACACCTCGCTCGGCATCACCTTGCTCGCGCATCTGGTGCAGGAAGCCGCCAGCCGCCTCGGCGAGGATTGGGACATCGAGATTGTCGAGACGCACCACCGCATGAAAGTCGACGCGCCTTCGGGCACCGCGCTGCTGCTGGGCGAAGCGGCGGCGCGGGCGCGGGGCGTGGACCTCGCGCAGGACTCCGAGCGCGGGCGCGACGGGATCACCGGCCAGCGCGGTATCGGCAACATCGGCTTCGCCTCGCTGCGGGGCGGGTCGGTGGCGGGGGACCACTCGGTGCTGTTCCTGGCCGACGGTGAGCGGGTGACCCTGTCGCACCTGGCCGAGAACCGCTCGATCTTCGCCAAGGGCGCGGTGCGTGCGTGCCAGTGGCTGATCGGCCAGGCGGCGGGACGCTACACGATGCCCGAGGTGCTGGGGTTGTGACCTACAGAGCTTCGTCATTCCCGCGAAGACGGGAATCCATCTCCAGGTGGTTCCTTTTACGCAACATCAGGAGATGGATCCCCGCCTCCGCGGGGATGACGAGCGTAAGGGGCGGTTGGATCGATCGGTCATGAACAAGGCCAACACCTTCGAGTTCTTCCGCCGCCTGGCCGAGCTCAACCCCGATCCGCAGACCGAGCTCGAATACGGCCGCGACAACGTCTACCAGCTGCTGGTGGCGGTGGTGCTCTCGGCGCAGTCGACGGACGCAGGCGTGAACAAGGCCACCCGCGCGCTGTTCCGCGACGTCACCACGCCCGCGCAGATGCTGGAACTCGGGGAAGGCGGCCTGAAGGAACACATCAAGACGATCGGCCTGTTCAACTCCAAGGCCAAGCACGTCATCGGCCTGTCCGAGATCCTGGTGCGCGACCATGGCGGCGAAGTCCCGGCCGATCGCGACGCCCTTACCGCCCTGCCCGGCGTCGGTCGCAAGACGGCCAACGTGGTGCTCAACTCGGCGCACGGGGCCGAGACCTTCGCGGTCGACACCCACATCTTCCGCGTCTGCAACCGCACCGGCCTCGCCAAGGGCAAGACGCCGCTGGCGGTCGAGAAAGGGCTGGAGAAGAACGTCCCCGGCCCGTTCCGCGTCGGCGCGCACCACTGGCTGATCCTGCACGGCCGCTACACCTGCAAGGCGCGCACGCCCGAGTGCTGGCGCTGTCCGGTGGTGGACTTGTGCGCGTTCAAGGCGAAGGTGTTGGCGAAGCCTGGCCGGAAGTAAGGGTTCACGCGGAGACGCGGAGGAAGGAAGAAGAAGGGATTTGCGCGCGCAGAGGCGCAGAGCCGCAGAGAGAAAAAAGGGAGAAGATCAATCCGGGCCGTCAGGCCCCTTATCACTCGTGAGCGTTTGATCGCTGGCTACGAATGACAAGGCGGCTTCGCCGCAAGAGCAACTCCTCTCTTCTTCTCTCCGCGCCTCTGCGCCTCTGCGCGCGTCAAACCTTCTTTTCTTCTTCCTCCGGGCCTTCGCGTCTCCGCGTGAACCCTAATCCTCCCCGCTCACCGCTGAGATCACCGTAGCCGCCACCAGATCCCCCACCACGTTCAACGTCGTGCGGCACATGTCGAGGAAGCGATCGACGCCCAGGATCAGCCCGATCCCTTCCGGCGGCACGCCCACCCCATTGAGGATCAGCGCGATCACCGGCAGCGAGCCCGCCGGCACGCCTGCGGTGCCAACGCCGGCCAGAATGCACACCAGCATCACGAAGAATTGCTGCCCCAGGTCGAGGTGAACCCCGAAGAACTGCGCCAGGAACAGCACAGTCACGCCTTCGAACATGGCGGTGCCGTTCTGGTTGGCAGTGGCGCCGATCGTCAGCACGAAGCGCGCGACCTTGGCGGGCAGCTTCAGCTCGTCCTCGGCAATGCGCAGCGAGGTCGGAAGCGTCGCATTCGAGCTGGCGGTGGAGAACGCCATGACGCTCGCCTCGCGAGTCTCGCGAAAGAACGCGATCGGGCTCTTCTTCGCCACGAACTTGAGGAGCAGCGAAAACACGCCGAACATCTGCAGGCCCAGCGCCAGCAGCACCACGCCCACGTAAGCGGCGAGCTTGAACAGCAGATCCCAGCCGAACTGCGCGGCAAGGTTGAACATGAAGCAGAAGATCGCGAACGGCGCCAACTGAATGACGATGCCGATCAGCTTCATAGCGACTTCGAAGATGCCCTCAATCGCATCCTTGAGGACATCCGTCTTGCGCGACTGCACCAGCAGGATGCCGATGCCGAAGAACAGCGCGAAGAACATGACCGCCAGGATGTCGTTCTCGCTCATCGCGGTGATGACGTTGGTCGGCACCAGGCTCAACACCGCTTCGACACCGCCCTTCGCGTCCTTGGACGCGGCGACGATGCCGGACGCCGCTTGCCCGCCTTGCGCCAGCAGCGCCTGCGCCGCCGCCCGATCCACCCCTGCGCCGGGCTGCAATACGTTGACCAGGAACAGCGACAATACGACGGCGACGCCCGACACGATCACGGTGTAAAGCAGCGTCGCCAGGCCGACCCGCTTGAGCGCCCTGATCTCGCCCATCTCGGCGATGCCGATCACCAGCGCCGAGAACAGCAGCGGCAGCACCAGCATGAACAGCAGCCGCAGGAACACTTGCCCGATCGGCCCGGTGACATAGGTCACCACCATATCGACCCATGGCGCATCGGCGGCGAAGGTATACACCAGCAGCCCGGACACCAGACCGGCGATGAACCCGATCAGGATCCGCCACTGCAAGCCATTGGCGTGCGTTTCTACGCGGGGATCGGGGTGGGCATCGGGAGCCGGAACGGCGGCGTCAGTCATGCGATCAAGCTCTCCGGGTCGGCCAAATGCCAGGTATGCCGGCAAAGCAAGCCGGCGGCTACAACGCAAGGCCGCAGTTGGGGGACGCGGATGGCGAAGCCTTGCGTCGACCCGGGCTTGACGATCGGTCCAAGGGTGATTGAACTACTGAAGTGAATAACCTAATCGGTTCGTGATGTCAACCCTGTAGCGCCGCCACCGCGATCCGCCGGTACACCCGCGCCAACACGTCCAGGTCGGCGACCGCTACCGCTTCGTCGCGCTTGTGCATGGTCGCGTTGCACAGGCCGAACTCGATCACCGGCGCCACCGCCTTGAGAAACCGTGCGTCCGACGTCCCGCCGCTGGTGGACAGCTCCGGCGTGATCCCGGTCTCGGCCGCCACCGCCGCGCTGACGAGGTCGGAGAACGCGCCCGGCGGTGTCAGGAATGCCTCGCCTGAGATCAGCGCACGCGCGCTGCCGCCATTCCGCTCGGCCACGTCACCGACCCGCCGCGCCAGGCTTTCACCCGTATGCAAGTCGTTGAAGCGGATCGAGATACGGGCGCTGGCCTTGGCGGGGATCAGGTTGTGCGCCGGATTGCCGACGGTGAGGTCGGTGACTTCCAGGTTCGAGGCCTGGAACCAGTCCGTGCCCTCGTCTAACGGCATCGCCTTCAGCTCGGCCAGCATCGCCACCAGCCGCGTGATCGGATTGTCGGCCAGATGCGGGTAGGCGACGTGGCCCTGCACGCCCTCGACATCGAGGAACATGTTGACCGAACCGCGCCGGCCGATCTTGGCCATGTCGCCCAGCCGGTTGACCGAGGTGGGCTCTCCGACGAGGCACAAGTCCGGCAGCGCGTCGAGCTCACGCATCCGCTCGATCAGGGCGACGGTGCCGTAGCGGGCGGGACCTTCCTCGTCGCCGGTGATGATGAAGCTCAGCGTGCCGGCGTCCACCGGGATGTCGCCGACGGCCGCCACCATCGCCGCGATCGCGCCCTTCATGTCGACCGCCCCACGCCCGTAAAGCAGGTCGCCCCGAATCTCGGGCGCGAACGGCGCGCTGGTCCAGGCCTCGCCCGGAGGCACCACGTCGAGGTGGCCGGCAAAGGCGAAATGGCGCGAGCCGGCGGGTCCACGGCGGATCGCTAGCAGGTTCTCCACCGGGCCATCCGGCGCCTCGCCCGCCACGAAGCGACTGACCTCGAACCCCAGTGGCGCGAGCTGACCTTCCAGACAGTCGAACACCGCGCCGGTCGCGGGGGTGACGCTGGGGCAGGCGATCAGAGCCGTCGCCAGATCGACGACGGAGGGTGCGGAAAGGGACGCGTTCATGGCCGCCCCTGTGGCATAGGCGCGGGGGCCGGCACAAGCCGCCCAGCCCCAAGATCAGCCGAGCGTGTCGTCCAGCATCGCGGCGAGGCGAAGTCCGGCCTGCTCGATCCGCTTTTGCACGATGGGCACGCTCGCCGCGATCTTCGCTTCGGGCCAGGTGGTGACCTTGGGCTCCGGCTCCTCGCAGGGGATCTTGCCGTCGAACGCCAGGGGGTAGAGGAAATCCTTGGCGATCTGCCAGCTTTCGCGCAGCCAATCCTCGGGCTTTCCGCCATCCAGCTGCGCCCGCTCGGCCGCGTCGTAGCGGCGGACCAGCGGCGGCTGGGCGGACGAGATCGCCCGCTCGGCCATCGCCGTGTCCCAGATCGAGTGCAGGTTCCAGCCGGGCGCGATGCCGTAGGGACTCTTCACCGCGTTGCCGCCCTGGTCGTGGTTATCCGCGCCATGCAGCGGCTGGTGGATGTCGCCGACAAAGTGCGTGACGAAGATGAGAGCTTCAAGCCGTTGCGCCGATGGCAAAGTGCGATCGGCGAGGATCCGGCGATTGCGCTCGATCTGAGCGGTGACGCAGTTGCCGTTGGCGCAATCGGCCTTGGGATCGAACGTGCCGCAGACCGGCTCGTCCTGATAGTGCCAGGGCGAGGCATAGCCCCAGCGCCAGCTTTCGCCCTTGATGCAATCGGGCCAGACCGCCGCGTCCTCCAAGTTGCGCACCCGGCACTTTGGCATGCCCAGCCCGCGCTCGGACTTGAGCAGCTGGTCGATGCGGGCGCGGGTGGTGGGCGCGATGTTGCGCAAGGCGATCGCGGCGACGGTGCGATGGCCATAGGCACCCCAGGCCAGCGCCGGCGAGCCCCAAGCCAAGGCCAGCACCGCCAGCACACCGAGCAGTTGCCGCATCATGGCGCGACCGGGACCTCGTACTGTTCGATCACCCATTGCTCGGACTCCGCCGCGCCAACCCACTGCCGCATCCATTCATGCTCCCACATCGCCTGCATGTAGGACGCCGCGAAGCCGGGCACGCCGATGCCGTAGGTACGGAACCGGCTGACCACCGGGGCATAGATCACGTCGGCGGCGCTGAAAGTGCCGAACAGGAACGGCCCGCCCCGCCCGAATCGTGCCCGCGCCTCGGCCCACAGCGTCAGGATCCGCACGATATCGGCGCGCACTTCGGCATCGACCGTGACGCCCTTGCCCGTCGCGCGCACGTTCATCGGCAGCGCGCGGCGCAGCGGCAGGTAGCTGGAGTGCATTTCCGCCACCATCGATCGCGCCATCGCCCGCGCGGCGTCCTCTTTGGGCCAGAAGCGATCGCGGCCCACTTTGTCGGCGAGGTATTCGATGATCGCCAGGCTGTCCCACACCACGGCGTCGCCGTCCCACAGGACCGGCACCTTGCCGGACGAGGGCGCGAGTTCCTCGGCGCTGCGCTTGCGCTGTTCCCAATCCTCGTCGAGGATCGGGACGGTCAGCTCCTCGAACGCGAGGCCCGATTGCTTGACCGCGAGCCAGGCGCGCAGGCTCCAGCTCGAATAGTTCTTGTTGCCGATGATCAGCTTCACGGGCGGCGTCCCCTCTGCTGTGCCTTTGGCGGAAGCGACGCGCGTAGAGGTTCAGCTAGCGCCTGTCGATGATGAACGAAAGGCTCGTGGGTGAGCTGGCCCGGAACCGCAGTCTGGCCATGCCAGTTCAAGACGCCTGAGGAGTTCACTATGATCAAGACCATCCTTTTCGCCGGCACCGGTGCATTAGCGCTGGCGGCGTGCAGCGGTTCCGCTCCCGACGCCCTGGCGACGCAAGATACTGCCGCCGCGAGCGAAGCCGCGCCCTCCCCCGCGACCGGCGAAGCGGCCGCGACGACGCCCACGGTCGCCGCAGCGGCGCCAGTGCCTGCCCCGCCCAGCATCGTGTCAAGACCGGCCACGTCTCCGCCGACTGAGGAGGAGAAGAGCGAGAAGGGCGCCCGCGCGGTGGTCCAGACTTGGGCTCGCGCGCTGGAGACTCGCCAGTTCGGCCTCGCATGGGAGCAGTTCGGCAATCCGCCCGCGAGCCGCGCTGCTTATGCGCGATGGTGGCAGCGCTATCGCACCATCCGCGTCAGCTTGGGCCCCGGCATCGGCGATGCCGGGATGGGCTCGCTTTACTACACCGTTCCGGCCACGCTCATCGGCACGACCACCGCCGGCAAGCCGTTCCGCCTGCAGGGCGACGTGATGCTGCGCCGAGTCAACGACGTCGATGGCGCCACGCCCGAGCAGTTGCGCTGGCACATCGGCTCGGCGGACCTGAAGGACGTGCCGACGCGATAAAGTCGACCTACAGTCCGGCGTCCGCGGCGATGATCTTGCCGATGCCGGACCAATCGATGTCGTCACCCTCGCGCGCGATGGTGGAGAGCAGATGATCGCGCACCACGCCGAGCAATGGCATCGGCACGCGCGAGGCTTCGGCCACGCCGTTGACCAGGCGCATGTCCTTGAGGCCAAGGGGTGCCGCGAAGCCGGCGGGGCGGAAGTTCTCCTCCACCAGCATCTTGCCGTAGTTGCGGTGGACCAGCCCGCCGAACAGCGTCTCGGTCAGGACCTCCAGCAGCGCGCCGCGGTCGACACCGTTCTTGGCCGCGAGCGTCAGCGACTCGCCCAGCGCCTCCACCGAGGCCATGATCATGAAGTTGCCGCACAGCTTGACCACGTTGGCCATGCGCGGCTCGTCACCCACCACGAACGTGCGCTGACCGATGGCATCGAACAATGGCTGGCAGGCTTTGATGTCCGCCGCCGCGCCGGCCGCCACCACGAACAGCTTGGCCGCCGCTGCCGCGTCGGGCCGTCCGAACACCGGCGCGGAGACGAAGCGACCGCCCCGCTCGCCATGCGCCTGCGCCAGACGCGTCGCCAGATCCGGACTGATCGTGCTGAGCGACACGTGCAGTACCGCGCCTTGCGCCGCGAGGATGCCCTGTTCGCCGAAGCTGACCGCTTCGAGCGCGGCATCGTCGGCCAGCATGGTGAAGACCACGCCCGCGCTCGCCGCCTCGGCCGGGCTGCCTGCCAAGCGAGCGCCCTTGGCGACGAGGTCATCCGCCTTGTCGGCGCTGCGGTTCCACACCGTGAGTTCATGGCCCGCCGCCAGCACGTTGGCGGCGATGGCGTGGCCCATCTGGCCCAGCCCGACAAATCCGACTTTCATCCTGAAACACCTTTCGATCGCACCGCCGCTGCAGCAACGGCACGCAGGTCAGGCGGTTCCGCTCCCTCGAAGCGTGTCGGCGGTCAGGTCGTGATGTCGGTCAGGATCGCGGTGCGCAGTTCGGCGATGCCCAGGCCCTTCTCGGACGAGGTGACGTGCACCATAGGATAGGCGGCGGGGTGCTTACGCGCCTCGGTCTCGGTCACCTTGACCACCGCGTCGAGTTCGCTGGCCTTGATCTTGTCCGCCTTGGTCAGGACGATGCGATAGCCGACGGCGGCCTGGTCGAGCATCGCCATCATCTCGCGGTCGACGTCCTTGGGGCCATGCCGCGCATCGACCAGCAGCAGGGTGCGCTTCAACACCACGCGCCCCCGCAGGTAGTCGCGCACCAGCCGGCGCCACTTCTCGACCACTGCCGGCGGCGCCTTGGCGAAGCCGTAGCCCGGCATGTCGACCAGGCGGAACACGTGCGGATCGCCGACGTCGAAGAAGTTCAGCTCCTGCGTGCGCCCTGGCGTCACCGAGGTGCGCGCGATCGCCTTGCGGTTGGTCAGCGCGTTGAGCAGCGAGGACTTGCCGACATTGGAACGGCCGCAGAATGCCACTTCCGCGAGCTCCGGCTCGGGCAGGAACTGCAGCTGCGGCGCGCTGAGCAGGAAGTTGACCGGACCGGCGAACAGCTTGCGGGCGAGTTCGGCGTCGTCGGGGAGTTCGGTGTCGGTGATTTCGTCGGTCATGGTTTTCCTTAGCGTACGATGGCCAAAGGTTGCACCAAAACCTTCGTCATCCCCGCCCAAGCGGGAATGACGAAAAAGCACCTCAGCTCTTTGCCGCCGCGATCCGCTTCTTGTCCGCCGCTTCCTTCTCCGCCTGCGCTTTCAGCGCCGGGTTCCGGCTGTAGAGGAACTTCTGCTGCGCGATGGTCAGCAGGTTGGACGTGCACCAGTAAATCAGCAGGCCGGCCGCGAACGGGGCCATGACGAACATCATGAACCACGGCATCAGCATCATCACCTGCTGCTGGGCGGG
>Ga0182194_1000060_pt1 | contig 13488 bp, 11 predicted proteins | sample G5R1MG_34_FD_128377 | JGI IMG/M metagenome (GOLD analysis project Ga0182194, IMG submission 128377) | Switchgrass phyllosphere microbial communities from Michigan, USA - G5R1_MAIN_12SEP2016_LD1 MG | ecosystem: Host-associated > Plants > Phyllosphere > Phylloplane/Leaf | place: USA: Michigan...
TCTTGGTACAGTTAACACTGGTGTAACCAACGTAGGAAACGCTGTAGTAGAAGGCAATAAAGCCAACACTGCAGGATTTGCTGGACTCAATACTGCTCTGGCAACACAAGGCACTAACGTAGATAAGATCGGTTCAAACCTTACGAATTACTTCACTCAGCTAAATGCTGGACAAGATGCTGCTAAGGCTCAACTAGGTACTCTCAGCACCGGATTCAACAACTTTGTAACAGACTACGATCAAGATACTACTCGTGCAGATCAATCCCGTACACAGATTCAGAACGGTATGCAAGGTGGTTTCCAACAAATTGGCGAACAGATTGGCAAAGCTTCTACAGCTACTCAACAGGGATTACAAGGATTAACACAACCTCAGAAGCAAGGTGCTCAATCACTTATGAGTAACGTTGCTGGTAACGGTTTCGCTTCTAGGCCTAGTCCCGGTACAACTACTCAAGGAGCCCAAGAAAGCCAGCCTAATCCACAGATCATTCAGGGTGTCAATACGATCAAATCTGTTCTAGCTAGTCAAGGTGGTAATCTAGATCCTTCTCTGGCCAGTTCTTTTACTCAGATTGCTACGGCATTCGATCAAAATGGACAGCTTATCCCAAGCTCACAGGGTATGGGTGGAATCACGGTGTCTCGGCAGATGGATCCTCAGGGTAATCTTGTTGCTGCTCAAACGGATGGTTCTGGTAACGTTCTTTCACAGACTACAGTAAATATGAACGCTTCTCTCATGGCTGCTAATAACCTTGGCCAAGCTACGAGGTCTCCGTTCTCTTATTCTTAATTCAAGCGGGATAGAAAATGGAAGATATCAGAGCTAGACTAAAAGACCTAGAAGTCAAGGTAAACCAAGTAGAGTCCAAGCAACTCTTAGCAGCTAACGATGCAGAACATAAAACCAAAGATTTTGAAGACTTACGTAAGAAAATTGATGGTATTCAATCAGGAATCAATAAATTACTTTGGGCCGGTGGCCTTCTCGTATTAACAGCTTTCGGCAACTTTATTCTGAACGGGGGTCTCCGTGGGATTTAAACAAAATCTATTCACAATTGCTGTTACTGTTGTAGTGACCTTGACTGCATTCCCTACTCTTATTGGATTGGCTAAATTAGCAGAAACCGGTTACTTTCCTGTACTACAACCTCTTACAGTGACTCGATCTGTACGTACTTCTGATGAGGGAGTTGTTATTTACGGCCGGGTCCAAAAGACTAGAGATTGCCAATTTGAAAACGTTTCCTTCTACAAGAAGACTAGATTTGGTGATGAACTAGTGTCTGCTGAACGGCTTAAGCCCCCTAAGGTGGAAAGTAATCCTGTAGGGGCTACCGTATTTGGGCCTTGGAAAGTCGACGTAACAAAAGAAGAGCTAGAAGCGATTACCACAATCAAAGCCTTACACAGGTGCCACCCTCTGTATTTAACTGAATCAATTATTTATAACGGAGGTAAAGGGCAGTGAATTATAAAGACTTCTTTGATGCTATTCGTACAACTATCCCTCTAACTACTGGTAACGTGGCAGGGTTTGAGCGAGTTATTGGATACGGAGAAGACAAGGGCTATCACATTAAGGATGTAGCATACGTTACCGCTACGGCTTATTGGGAAACAGCGCACACAATGCAACCAGTCAAAGAGGCTTATTGGCTTTCTGAAGATTGGCGCAAAAAGAACCTTCGTTATTATCCTTGGTACGGTCGTGGTGATGTACAGTTAACTTGGGAAGAGAACTATAAGAAAGCTGGTAAGGAACTAGGAGTTGATCTTACAACCGATCCTGAAAAAGCTCTAGATCCTAAAATCTCTGTACAAGTTCTGTATCACGGTATGGAAAAGGGATGGTTCACAGGAAAGAAGCTCTCGGACTACGTTACCAAGAATACTACTCAGACGTATGCGCTTACTCAGGCCGAGTACAAGAATGCCCGCCGAATTGTGAACGGGACTGACAAAGACGATGAAATTGCCTCTATTGCTATTAAGCTCTACAAGGCCCTTCAGAAGGCTTCTTATAGTCCCAAGGTAGAAGTTATCCCCGAGCCTCCTAAACCTCCTGTACAGCCTCCTGTGGCCCAACCAGAGGTATCTGGACTTGAGATTGTACTTCGTAAGGGCGAGCTAGATAAAATCACACTTCAAGATTTCTATCTTGCACTCAAGTCACTCTATGGAGATGCTTAAGATGAATAATTTTGGACAATATACGAAAGCTTTAGTGCCACTAGTTGTTCTGGGTTTTGGTATGCTTGGAGATAGACTAGGATTTGATTTTGGTATTGACGCTAACTCAGCTTCCGTACTTCTCACTCTAGTAACATCTTATCTTGTATTCTTACTACCAAACAAAGGTAAAGGAATTGAACCTAATACAGTAATTCCAGTTCCAGTAGTAGTTGAAGCTGTTCAGGAAGTAGACCAGAAGCCAAACATTCTACGCAAAACACATTAAGGAAATAATAGATGTCTTTTAACGCTGCTAGTTATTTGGCTGCAAATCCTGATGTAGCTCAACATTTTCAGAACACTCCTGCTGCTCAATCTCAGTACAAAACTGCTGAAGCTTGGGCACAGGCTCACTATAACACAGTAGGCCAGAAAGAGGGTCGTCCTGGAGGAACTGCTGCTACAGAAGCTACTGCTATAGGTCCCAACACAACTATTGTTGCAGGACAACCTACAGCTAACAATCAAATGAACGTAGCCAATGCAGCGGGACAACTGGCAGCTAATCCTCAGTCGTTTATTTCAGGACCACTGGCTCTTGGCACTCAGGTTCCTAAGCTGGACCCTTTCACTGCTGGTACAAACGTTAACGGTGCCGACCCGAAGTATGGTCAAGCAACTGGCCCCAATGGAACAGCAGCCCAAGGTACAGCAACTTCAGCAGCTAACGTTGCAGGTGGTAAAACTAATACGTATGAAGCGGCCCTGACTGAAGGTAAAGTCAAAGATGCTGCAATGGAAGCAGCTAAGGGGACCGTCAATGACAAAGCCCTTGTAGACGCAAACAAAGTCACTATTGATACGGAAGCTACTGCTGCTGGTAAAAACGGTCTAGGACAAGCTCTAGGACAATCTGCTCAACAGAACATCAGCAACATTATCGACACTAGCACTATCGCTGGTAAGCTTTTAGCTCAGACACTCGGTGAAGGCAACTATACAGACGCAAAGGCTACTCTAAAGGGCCAGCTTGATGTACTAGCTGCAGAATTCGTAGACGATCAGGGCAATCCTAAGATTCCTACTTGGGCGGCTGGCACTGCAAGAAACGTGTCCAAGATTGCTGCCTTTGGTGGTATGACTGGTTCGGCTGCTACAGCGGCTATGGCACAGGCTATTATGGAAGCTTCTATTCCAGTAGCTCAAGCTGATGCCTCGTTCTTTCAGACTCTTACTGTACAAAACCTAAGTAACAGACAACAGACCACTATCAATAAAGCAAACGTACTGGCTAATCTAGAACTGGCCAATATGGATGCTCGTATGACGGCTGCAGTGAATAACGCCAATGCCTTTATGCAAATGGATCTGGCCAACCTTAGTAACGAACAACAGTCACGAGTAATCAACACTCAGTCTCGTGTACAATCCATTCTGGAAGATGCCAAAAGCGTAAATGCTCAACGACTTTTTACTGCACAGTCTCAGAATGAAATGGACATGTTCTATGACAATCTGAATGCAAACATCAATCAGTTCAATGCTTCTCAAACCAATGCAATGACTCAGTTCAACGTTGGTGAAGCTAACTCGATGTCTAAGTTTAATTCAGAACTAGAAAATCAGCGTCAAGAATTCTATAAGAACATGCAGTACAACATTGATGTTTCTAACGCTAAGTGGCGTCAAAGTGTTACACTTACAGAAGCACAGATGAAGTTCGATGCTGCTGCTACAGACGTTAAAAACATGGTTGGCCTAAGTGTCGAACAACTAAATCAAATCTGGGATCGTTCAGACGCTCAGCTAGATTACATCTGGAAGTCTAGTGAAAGTGAAAAAGAGCGTCAGAATAACATTGCACTAGCTCAGCTAAACAACAACGCTGCACTACAACAGCAAGAATCTGCTAATAAGGCACAACAAAAGAGTGACCTAACTTCTGGTATCGGTAGTGTAGTAGGTACTGTTGCCGGTGCTGTAGTTGGTAACACGAACTTTGCTGACAAGGCTGCATCTGCTCTCTCTAGCTTCCTATTTGGGTGATAAAATGACATTAGAAGAAGCCATGAACAAAGCTATTATTGCGTATCTAGATGGGGAAGAGCCCGCTGAGTACAGTAAACAGGGAACTCCCCTTAAGTATACAAAAAAGTTCTTTGACGATGAAGATAAGAAACTAGATCTGGAAGTGGACGAAGATTAATGGCTAAGTTAGAACCAATGGATGGACCAATTCCAGGTGAGAACTTCACGAGTGACACAAAGAACTATCCTTGGCATCGTCCACCTGAACACACTGACCTGAATGAAGCTATCGAATATTCAATTAAACACATGACTAAGAGGCAAGCTGCATTTGGTTTGCTTACGGCACTAGAGGCTGGTGTAACTGTTGCGGAGGCTACTCGTGCTTTTGTCATTAGTGGAATTAGTTCTGGCAAGTGGACTCCTGATTTTGCTATTCTTATGGCTGGTCCTATTGCTCGTATTATTCAGACCATGGCCAAAGGATACGGAATCAAGGCAGAACTAGGATTAGATCCTGATGCTGGTGTACCCACAAAAGCTCACCTTAATTTCGATCCAAATGCACAAGCAGATCCTAAGAAAGTAGATAAGGCAATTGAAGCAGTAGATACAGATACTATTCAAGCTGAAGCTAAGAGTAAGCGTAAGGGTTTTGCTGCTAGACCAGTAACTAACGATTCTATTGATCCTGTACAAGCTGATGAAGGAATTATCTAATGGGTTTTGCTAAAGGTTTCGGAGAGGCATTTTCATCTAGTTATGATCGTGCTGCCGCTCGTAAGGCCCAAAAGGAAGAAAGTCTGTACGAAACACAGATGAAGCTTTTCTTCGGTAACAAGGCTAAACGAGAAGAATTAGAAACACGAGATCGTAAGGCACAGGCAGATGCTAAGCTAATCGCTGAAGGTACTGGCGCCCCTCTAGGAGAAGTCTATAATCGTCTACGTGATGGATCAGACTATGATTCTGTACAAAAATGGGCTGCTGGTGGTACTTTTACTCGTACTGGTGACGTCCCTGCTCCTCAATCTGTAGATGACGAAATGGCTGGTTCTGGTATGGCTGCTGCTGAAAGTCCAGTTGATTCGTACCTGTCCACAGTTGTTTCTCGTGGTGCAGAAGCTACTGGTACGTCCGAAGATGAATTCCGTAGAGGTTTAGAAGAGCCTACTACCAATAGTACAATTCAAGCTGATGGTACGTATTCCTATACTCCTAAGCCTAAGGCTCTGGATCCAGCAGAACAGATTGCAAGTCTACAGCGTGAGTATTCTCTAGCTTCTACTTCTCCAGAGCGCAAGGAACAGATCGCTACAGAACTTCGTGGTTTTGGTGCTGCAAAGGACCTTGTAGATCCTCCTGAAAGTGGTACTGGACGTACTAAGGCTGATCTTATCGCTGCTGTTGGAATGGCTCCTCTGGGCTCTCCAGAGCGTGAACAAGCTCAAGCTAATCTTGATATGTACACACAAACAGAAGCAGATCAGGGAATTCTTAGTGGTGGTGAGCAGCTAGGTACTGTAATCGACGAGAACGGTGATAGGATCGTCGCCCCTCTAACTCCTGTTCGTACAGCTAACGGTGTTGGTTTTGTTCCTCGTGGGGGCTCTGAGCCTGTACAGGGTGCTGCTGTAATGGGAGAGGATGAAAAGAAGGCCTACAATGAGTTTCAGCAAGCTGGTAGTAAGCCAGAAGTAGTGAAGCAGAACGAAAAAGTTGTGGCTCTTGCTTCGGGCCTACGTTCTTCCGCTCGTCTACAAGCAATGGTTGCCAAGAATGAAGATATTCTTCTGGGGGTGACTGGTAGTGCGGTTGACTTCGTGGATAGCGCCCGTAAGGAATTCCTTGCAGCTACTAATATCCTTGGTGTTGAACTAAATCGTAATTCACCAGATGCTACAGCTTCCTCGATGGCGGCTCTAGAAGATCGAGTGAAGGATATCGACGTAAGTACTATTACTGATATGGCTGAGCTTCGTGATCTGTTTAACGCAGAAATGGGTATTCTAGCTTATCGTATGGGTATTGCCGAAGGTCAGTCCGGTAACGCATTCTCTGAAAAGGACTACAACCGTATCGCTGCTGGTCTACGAGGTTCCACAAGTGCAGAAGCTTTCACTAAGAACATCAATGGCTACATGAGTGGTCAGTTACGTTCAGTTGAAGATGCTGGCGCTATTATGGGTGAATTCAATAACGCAGCTAAGACCTTTGAGGCTACGTACGGGTATCTGCCTACAAAAGCTCTACCTTCACCAAGTGACTTTATTGCTACTCGTGCTTTCGACAATAGTAGTAACGTACTTGATCCTGAGCTAGTTGCTGGCTATACTGCTGCCCGTAATGCAGAGCCCTTCAACGGAGTTTCTGCAGCACCTGAAGCAGAAGGTAGCGGAACACCAAACGATCCAGTTCGTAACAAGCCAAACGTAAGTCCTAATGCAAAGCATGTAGAAGCTCTACGTAACAATCCAGAAATGGCAGAACAATTTGACGCTAAGTTTGGTGCCGGTGCTTCTGCTCGTATCCTAGGGAAATAAATATGGAAAAGAACTTTTTCGACCAGTTTGATGAGACTGAAAATAAGGACCAGAATTTCTTTGATCAGTTTGATGAACAGGCAGAAAGTGCTTCTAATCCTGATCTGTCTGCAATGGATGCTTCGGGAGAAACTGTTACACTGGAAAAGCAAGTACCAGAGCCCTACAGTCCAGAACGGGTAGACACTGGTAACTCTGTGAACGATCAGCTAGTCAATGCTCCTAAAGCAGCTTACACAGATGACAAGGGAGTTTCGTACGATGAAGTTGGTCGTCCGCTAAATACCTTCCGTACTGAAGAGACTCAGCTTAAGCCCAGTGAAGCCCTAGGAGAGGTTCTAGACGAAGAGGGCAACGTAACTAGCCGAGCCTATGACGGAATGAGCTACGGAGACGCTGTGAAGGTTTATGAGGCACTTGCTAACCATCCCAAGGCAGAAGTTTCAGAATCCGCTCTTCCAGGTGGTCTACAGACTATCTTTCTAAATGGACGAAGGGTGCCAGTTCCAGAGCCAGAAATGTTTGGAGACGGAGCTAAGGTTTCTTCTGTACAGTTAGGTGGCGATCAAATTCTTCAGACTGCTTCTAATCTGTATGATCTACTTGCATCAGGTGCCAACAAGCTAGCTTCTTTAACTGGTGGTGAAGAGGATGTACCTCTGATTGAACGACAGGGTATCGAAAAGGAAGGCATCGTAGATAACGTTCTAGCAGAAGGTCCGGTTATTGCTGGTCTAGGAGCTACTGGTTATCGAGCTGGTAATCTTCTGGTTGGCGGTAATCCTACTCGGTTTGCTGGTGCTGCTGGTGAAATACAACTAGCCGATGGTATTCTTTCACGAGTGCTTGGTAATTCTTCACCTATTGTAGAGACTGGTGTAAAGACGGCTGTTCGTGGTACAGGTGTTAACGCTGCTACGATTGCTGGACAAAACAACGATGAAAGTGGTCTGTTCACTGGTGATGAAGCTGCTGTACAGGGTGCTCGGCAGTACGTTGAAGTTCTTAGCACAGAAGGACGTACCCGTAGTGGTGAGATTCTAGCTAATAAGGTCAATCTAATGGCTGATGCTGCTGTAACAGGTATCGTTGCCTCGGGTTTGGCTGGTTCTGCTACTGCTGCCAAGAAGCTGTTCTACGACGGTATCCTTGCTCCCATTGGTACCTTTGTGTTTGATAGTCCTCAACGCAAGCGAGTAGCAGAAGAATTCATCATGGCTACTGGTGATCTTCCACTCAACGCTACAAGGGATCAGCAAAAAGCTTATGCCGAGCGTATGCGAAACATTATTCAAACCAATCGTGACGTTCTGGCTCGTACTCCAGAAGGAGAAATCTCTGCAGATCTCGATCCTATGGCTGCTTTTGCTACAGCACTGGAAAGCTCACCAAACAAAGCTGAACAACTAGAAGGAATTCGTGCAAGAACTGTACGTAACGATATCTTTAGTTCCGGTCTACCAGAGCCAGAAGCCAAGCAGCTAACCTATGGTCAAGAAGTACGAGACTTCCAAGAGAATCTGTATGACTCAGGAGGGGCTGCTGAAGGCGTTGAAACTGCTCGTAGTGGAATCGTACAGTCTGGTCGTGATGAAGTAGCTACGACTCGTTCTGCTGCGGATAGTGCTGCTCTGGACGTTGACAAGAATCTTGCTCGTACAGAACAAATCTTTCGTATGGATGCCACAGTAGGTCAAAAGCTTGCTGCTCTAGAAAAAGATGGAGTAGACCTCAACATCTTCCGTCGTGGTAACGAGAGTGCAGAACAAGTAGTGAAGCGTATTGAAGCTGGTGAAACAACCCTTCGTGCAAATAGAGATCAGGCTTATCAGGATCTAGAAGAAGCTATTCCAGATGGAGTACCAATCAACGATCCAGCCTTTAATCAGAAGTTTGCTAGGGCTGAGAATTCACTAAGTGCTGAAACTGTGATGAAGTGGCAAGATGAACAAATCAATGATTACAAGCAACTTCGTCTACAAGTTCTCCCTGATGTAAATGCCGCTATTGCTTCTACAGAAAAAGGATCGGATCAATATCGTTTCCTTCTGGAGCTAAAAGACAGTATCGAAAAGGTTCAGTACAACAATCTAGATCCAGCTATCAAGCAATCCATTCAAGCACAAAAGGAAGCAGTAGATCAGGCTAACGAAGCGTACTACAATTGGTTCACGACTGGTACTCTAAAAGATGTTTCCAATAGTCAACGTAGGGTTCGTAACTTCACAGAGAGTGGAAATACAAATCGTTCTACGCAACTAAGTGCTGAAGAGCGTTCTACTAACGTAGTGGATAGTCTGTTTACCAACGATAGTCGTCAGAGTATGCAACTAGTAGGAGAATTTCTACAGACTCCTGAAGGTGGTCGCAGCGTTAAGCCTCTAGTCGATGTTGGTATTGCTAAGCTCGTACAGGCCTCCAGAAAGACTGCTCAAACAGATGGCATTGGGGCTATCAATTCTCAACAGCTTATTACTAGTTTGGGCAACTTTGCAGCAACTCTAGAGAAAATCTCTCCTAAGCAATACACTCGTCTGCAAGACATCATCGGTAACATTCGTAAGCATGAAAGCAATGGTGTTGAACTACAGCGCATTGCCGAGGAAGCAGAGGAACTAGCTAAGAACACAGAGAGTCAAGTCCTAGATCGAGAGTTAAAGGTCTTCTTCGAAGGTACTGGAAATTCTCGTGTTGAGCGTTCAGAAGGACAGGAGGTATTCAACTCAGTCTTTACGGACAAATTCAACTCTACAAATAAAGTGGCTGATGTTATTAGGCGGGCCCGTAGTGCTGGTCCAGAGGCTCTTCGTGGTCTTAAGGCTGCATTTGCTAACTCGTTCAAATTCACAGCACAGAGTACAGATAAAGAGGTCAAGGACTTCAATAGGGTTATGCAGAACGCACGACTCATTTACGAAGATCAGCCTCAGGTTGTAGAAGCTCTGGAGACTGGCTTTAAGCTTATCAAGGATACAAAGGTTGAGAATGAGAATCGTATTGGACTAAAGGGTATTGGTGCAGCTACTGAATCTGCTGGTATTCTTGGAGCTAATCGACTAATCACGATGATCTGGGGTGTTCTTAATCCTACAGCTACTAAGATTCGTACACTAACTAACATTGGTGCTCGTAACTTTAGTCCTCGTGACAAAATGGTTCAGCTAATGGGTCAAGCAGCTTCAGACAGTGATGAATTTATCTCTATCCTTGATGACTTCATTTCTAACGGTGCTGTTAATGACTCTCGTCGTTTGTTTGATTTCATGGTTAAAGCCGGTGTGTACTCTAACACTGATACAGACTATGACTCATTCAATGAAGCTCTAGAACAGGAGCAGATGAACCAAGAGAGCGAAAGTCCTGACGACACCAACGTAATGCTAGACACTATAGTCGTGGGTCCTGATGATCCAGTAGAGGAAGAAGATTTCCTTAGATAAACCTGAACAAAAGAAAAGCCCGCCTAGGGAGTAGCCAATGGTTTGAACCAAAGGTTATTCCTTAAGCGGGCTTTTTGCGTTTTAGTTTAAGCGTAAGTCTGATATAGCTTTACTAGGTCAATCTCATACTTGCTACACTCTTCAAACATCTTTCGTGTATCGTTCTTCTGCATGAACTCTTGTACGTAATCCTCTGGAGGAAAGGTACCAAAAAGCATATTCTGTTCAATACGCAGACTGATGTGATCACACTTCTTACACTGATCTTGATAATCTAGATATGAAGTTTCGTTAAACTGAAGTACTCTACTATTAGAATCTGGATCGGCCCCATATTCCATATGATTCCATAGCTTCGTGTATACAGTCTTGTCAATGTCCTTAATCTTTTCTCTATAAGCATCCCCTAGGAAACGCTTCAGAGGACTAGATAAATCACCGTAGTAAGCTTCAGGGAAGTCGTGAATGATACACATCAAATGCACACCACGATCAGTAGGATACAACTTATTTGCAATCATCTTACAAAGATAAGTGTGTTGGGCAACTGAAAGAGGAGGACTATAAGCATAGTGTCCACAGAACCTCTTCAGATTGTTTAGACTTCGGTTGATACTGAATAGGTCTACATCTTCTGGCTTGAAGTTTCCTAGATCTACTAGTTCGTTCTTGCTTACTCGAATCTTTGTATCAATACCAGCAATCGGCTTGTCAGTAGCGTACGACATTAGAAGTCAACCTTTGAACTTAGAGCCATTTCGAGTTGTTCCTTACTCATAGTACCAAGAATACCAGTCATAGGCCGTTCAACAAATTTAGATTCCTCTTCTAGCTTTAGTTGAAGGATGGCTAAAGCATTCCAAGCTAGATGAGCAAGATGCAGAAGCTCACTCTCTTCATCCCGTTCTTCATAGGAACTCTTGTAGGCATGTCGGTAAAGAGCATCTTCGTATCGTACAGAAGCGTTCTCTACAGTCTTCCAGGAGGATCGAGCATACTTCTTGGCACCGAATGTACCTACTTCACTTACAGCTTCCAATGCTCTGCCAAAGTCCTTAATGGGAATAGCTGCTAATGGCTTACCACCATCAAACTTCATATCAGTCATATTCTACAGTAACCTCCAAAAGAAAAGCGCCCCTAAAGTGGTTAAACTCTAGAAGCGCCTATATCATCAAAACAAAAGAAGAAACAAACCCCCTCAAGTAGTCAGCTTAAGGGTTAAAGAAAGAAGAAAACTTATAGTCTAACACCTAAAGGAATTGCCTAAAGGCAACGATGTAAGGGTGTATAGATTATACATCATTGTATCATAAATTAGACTAAAAGTCAAGAACTATTTACAGATCCACTACTTCACATCCATCAGCAGCACAAGCCATAGTCTGACTTCCTGCAGTATTGTCCTCTTGTTCGTACATAGATAGTTCAGTCCAGTCGATCTTCTCTGGCATCCGAGAAACCATATTGTTGTATTCTTCCTTTGTACATTCTTGGTAGGGCGCTTGACGATATGTGTGATCGCTGTGTGGAAGGAAGGAAACACCGGAGATAGCGTCGAAGTTTTGCCAGACCCAAGCGCCTACTTCTGGCCATTCTGGTTCTTTCACTGTTACGGTGATTGAGGGTTTGTGTTCGCACCAATGCTCCTGATAAATCTTCCAAATCTTTAGGTGTTCAACGGCTGTAAGACTGTCTCGTGTAAGTGCCCCTTCAGGAGCCTTGATCGGGAAGTAGAACACCGTAGTATTCTGAGGCTTCATTACATCAGGCTCATTAGGAATACCCTTATCCTTTAGAAATGCTGTAAGAGGATCTTTATTATCAGCACGAACAGAACGGATGTAGTGGCCTGAGTGACGAGTATGAATACCACTGGCACTATCCACGAGCTGTGATACTGTTCCGGATGGCTTAACACACGTAATAGCGGCACTAACAGGAATACCGAGACTATTAGCAAACTCACCATTAGTATCAATGGCAACACCACGTAGTTCCTCCAAAATACCAGCTAATGTTTCGTCTTCATTGCCACAGAAATCATAAGAAATCATTGCATCCTTGTCACCTAGGCCAGCCATGAAAGCGTTATCCATGATACCTGTAAGTGATACGCCAAGAAGCCGCTCTTCCTCTGTGTTCTTCTGCCAAATCTTACGTAGATATGGGAAGTGAGTTAGCGTAGATTGAAAGGTACCCAAGACGGTAGCAAGCCGCACCTTAGTACGAAGAGTCTCAAGCGTATCCTCTGCACGAATGACGACTTCGGAAAGGTTACAAAATTGGTATGGCCTAAGGATGATTTCACTGCAAGGGTTAGTTCCCCATTCGCGGCCCAGTTCGCGTCTACCACTCTTAGCAGCCTGCTTTTCAGAAGCTTGTCGATTAAAAATTCCACGTTCTCCGGACTTACTCTCGTACAAAGAGGTCCACTCGCGTAGATAGCTCCCAACATCTGGTTTCTCTGTGAAGCTAACTGAGTTGTTTGCAAGGGCTCGTTGTCCTTCATTTTCCCACCACGTACCACTCTTTGCATGACGCATCCTATCATCACTAAGATTAGACAAGGAAATCATTGCACTACGACGAACTCCTCCAACAACGACGATCTCTCCAATCTTACAGAACAAATCGTGGCATTCGAGTGAGTTAAGCTTCCGACCCGCAGCAGTTCTAAACTTACCGATAGTGAATTTGAAAAGGTCTTCAAGAGGGCCAGGTCCAGAGGCTCTCCCTCCAAAGGTCCTGAGGCGCGCACCTGCCGGACGTACACCTGAGGTATCCCACTTGGGGATTTCACCAGCATATAGAAGAGACACCAATTGCCGAAAGGACTTGGCCCATCCTTCTTTGGAATCCTTGACCACAATAACCGTGTCGCTGTCGTAAAGTCGTTCAGGGATCTCGGGAAGTTTCTGAATGTATTGCCGTTCGACACTGAAACCAACTCCTGTACCACACATCAGAATGAACATAGCTTCATCGAAAGCCTTAGGATCATCTGCTACTAGGTAGCTACAATTGTATCCTGCTGTGTTATCTCGCTGTAGAGCTTCACCAGCAGTCATTAGACTCCGCATGGAAGGAACTACCTGGAAGCTTGTGATCGCGTTGTATAGCTCTGTACGCAGATCCTGGGGCATATCGTAGTTGTGCTTGTCCTTCAGATGCCCGGTCATGAAGTCAAGATATCGGGTTACAGTCTCTTCTAGATATTCTCGTCGTTGTTCGTCTGGCTTGAATCGTGCATAGCGGCTAGTGTAGATGAAGTTTTCATAGTCACTCTTAAA
>Ga0182194_1000072_pt1 | contig 12463 bp, 10 predicted proteins | sample G5R1MG_34_FD_128377 | JGI IMG/M metagenome (GOLD analysis project Ga0182194, IMG submission 128377) | Switchgrass phyllosphere microbial communities from Michigan, USA - G5R1_MAIN_12SEP2016_LD1 MG | ecosystem: Host-associated > Plants > Phyllosphere > Phylloplane/Leaf | place: USA: Michigan...
GCGGCGCGGCCGCGCCTCCGTCTTCGGCCCCGCGCAACATGCGCGCACTTTGCCACCCCGGCATGGGCGGCTCAATCGGCTGGGCCGACCCGGACCTCAAACTTGCGGTTGCTATCTGCCACAATCGCATGTTCGATGCGCCCGACATCGCTCATGACAGCCGAACCATCATCGGCGATGTGATCCGCGGTGCATTATGAAGACCGATTACATCATTGTCGGCGCCGGTTCGGCCGGGTGTGTGCTTGCTGACCGGCTTTCCAAACATCCGAATCACTCGGTGCTCCTCGTCGAAGCCGGGCCGGATGATGCCAGTCCATACATCCACATGCCCCGTGGCGCCGGCAAGCTCTACACAGATCCCCGCCATGTCTGGCACTTCGAGACGGAGGCCGCCGGTGCTGCTCCTTCTGAAACCTGGATGCGCGGCAAGGCCGTGGGGGGATCGTCGTCGATCAACGGTATGATGTATTTCCGCGGCCAGCCGGAAGATTACGATGCGTGGGAAGCACTCGGTGCCAAAGGATGGGGCTGGGACAAGATGGGCCGGGCGTTCCGGGCGATGGAGCGGCACGAACTGGGCGAAAGCGATTGCCGCGGCGGTAACGGGCCGCTCGGCATTACCATCGAGCCGATCCACGATCCGCTCTCCGAGGCCTTCATCGCCGCAGGGGTGCAGATGGGCCTTCCCCGGGTCGACGATCTCAATGCATCCGGTCGCGATGGTGTCGGCTACGCGCCGCGCACCATTTGGAAGGGCCGGCGGCAGAGCGCAGCGCAAACCTTCCTGAAGCGAGCGCGGCGCCGGCCCAACTTGCGCGTTCTGACCGGAGCGATGGTCGATACCGTGCTGTTCGAAGGTCGCAGGGCGGTCGGGATCTACGCGATTATCGATGGCCGCAGGCAACGGTTCGATTCCGGCCGCGAGGTGATCATCTCGGCTGGCGCCATCATGTCACCGCAAATTCTGCAACGGTCCGGTATCGGGCCCGCCCGATTGCTTGGTGATTGCGGCATTGGCGTTATCGTGGATAGTCCGGGTGTCGGCCGGCACATGCTCGAGCACCGCCTTTTGCAGATGGTGTTCGACCTTGCCGGGCCGCACAGCCAGAATCGGCAACTGAACGGACTGCGCCTCCTCGGCAATGTCGTTCGCTACTACCTGACGGGACGCGGTCCGATGGCGGCCGGCTACGGAAGCGTCGGCGCATTTGGCACCGTACTGCCCGAATCCGCAACCCCCGACATCGAGATTCTGCTCTCGCCGATGGTGGCCGCCGCGGACGCCACAGGCCGCATGACGGTCGATCCGCGGCACAGCATCACGCTTTTTGGCTACCCGCTGCGCTCGCGCAGCGAAGGCTCTGTGGAAATCAGCGCCCGTGACCCGGCCGCCCCTGCTCGGATCCGCACAGGTTATCTTACCGACCCCTACGATTGCGCGGTTACCGTGGCCATGCAGCGCTACCTGCGAACGTGGATGACGCGACCGGCTATCGCGCCGATGATCTCGGGTGAGCGTGAACCTACCAGATCGCTTCAGACCGACAACGAGATCCTCGACGGCTTTCGTCGCATAGGTCAGGCTGGATGTCATGCCTGCGGGACGTGCAGGATGGGTGACTTCGCCGACGCCGTGCTCGACGCAACGCTCAAGGTTCGCGGCGTCGATCGTTTGCGGATCGTCGACGGATCGATCATGCCGACGATGGTATCTGCGAACACGAACGGCCCGATCATGGCGTCCGCGTGGAATGCCGCGGATATCATCATCGCGGCAGCGGCGGGCTGACGAACGCGTTCGCTCGGTGCGAACGCCGCGGCAAGCACGATGAACCCGGCGTTGCGGTGCCGCTGTGGAAGATGCAGGATGCAAAGAAACCCCGGCTCGAGCGACGCCGATCGGGTAATCAGAATTTGACGGTTGTGACGATTTAGTGCGAAGCAGGACCCGCTGACCATTGATGCGTCGGGGGCCGAGAGGTAAAGCCTACCTCCTGCAGGTCCGCGATCCTGCAGATTGGCTGCTCGTGATCGTTCTGAATTCTGGCAAGGGCTTCAATGACACAATCTGACCCACAGGCATCGCGGGGAACTTCACTCGCAGGGTTAAAGGTGCTGGACCTGTCCAGAGTGCTGGCAGCCCCGCTCGCTGCGCAGATCCTCGGCGATCTTGGCGCGGAAGTCGTCAAGATCGAGCGGCCAGGCACCGGTGACGATTCGCGCAATATCGGCGGCGTCGCACTTGACGGTCGTGATGGGCCCACATCGGAACGATCGTTTTTCCTGTCGTGTAACCGTAACAAGCAGTCGCTCACGCTCGATCTTGCCAATCCGGCGGCACAAGAGGTGGTGAAGCGGCTCGCGATGAGCGCGGACGTGCTGATCGAGAACTACAAGGTCGGCACGCTGGCCAAGTATGGGCTTGATTATGACAGCCTCGCTGCTTTGAATCCGAGGATGATCTATTGCTCGGTCACCGGTTACGGCCAAGACGGTCCTCGCGCGCCCGAGCCCGGCTATGATCCGGTTTTTCAGGCTGAAAGCGGGATCATGAGCATCACCGGGTTCCCCGATCGGGAACCGGTCAAGGCGGGGACCTATCTTGTCGACATCTTGGGCGGGCACAACGCCGCGATCGGCATTCTTGCCGCGCTGAACGACCGGGCCAACACCGGGTTGGGGCAACATGTCGATATTGCGCTGTTCGATTGCGCGCTGGCCTCGCTGGCTACGGTGGGCCAGACTTACCTTGTGTCAGGGCAGGTCCCTGGGCGGCAAGGGAATGGCCCGCTGAGCGGCGGGCCTTCGGATGTGTTCAATTGCGCTGACGGTTCTGTCTACATCATCGCTGGCCTCGACCGCCAGTTCCAGAAGCTGTGCGCGGTTCTGAAGCTGGAGCATTTGCCGAACGAGCCCAGGTTCGCGAAGACGACCTCACGGTATACCCATCGGGCGGAACTGCGGGAGATCTTGCAGCAGGCGATCCAAACCTGGCAGTGCGCGCCCCTGCTGGCTGAACTCTCGGCTGTCACGGTTCCGGCGGGGCGCGTGAATACTGTCGAGGAAGCATTGTCCGATGATCAGGCGGTCTTCCGCAACATGGTCCTGCCGATGGCGCACCCGTTGTCCGACAATCTCAAGGTGCTGGCGAGCCCGATCCGCTTGTCACGGACGCCGCCGGTGTACGACCAGCCGCCGCCATTGCTTGGGGAGCATAGTGACAGTGTTCTCAACCGCTGGCTCGGCATGTCGGCGAACGAAGTTGGCGAACTCCGTGCTAACGGCGCGCTCTGAACGTAAGATCATGAAGTATAATTGAAAATTCAACATCTAGGACCACGCCTGACTGGAGGTTCTCCAAAGTTGCAAGGCGCACGTGAGCCAAGTTGCCGAAGTTGGGCAGCGCTCGACATCGGGGCCTATGGGCTCTGACGAACTGATTTGAGAAGGGTAGAGGTCATGGCATCGAAACCAATTCCGCAACCGTCCGAGGCCTCGCTGCCTTATTGGGAGGCATGTCGCTCGCACGAACTGCGTATCCAGCGCTGCCTTCAATGCGGGTCACTAATACATTACCCAAAGCTGCGCTGCCCCACCGATGGAAGCGATCAGTTTGAATGGGCATTGATGAGCGGGCTTGGGGCCGTGCACAGTTTTGTGATCCCACGTCGCGCCTTTCACCCCGGGTTTAAGGACGAGGTACCGCATGTCATTGCGATCGTAGAGCTGGACGAGGGAGTCCGAGTGCTCACGAACATCGTGGGAGCGGACCCCGCTGACGTGCGAGCTGGAATGCGGGTGACGCTGGAGTGGGACGATAACGCGGGTGAATATCCTCTCGCCAAATTCAAGCCCATTGTGGGAGGACATGCATGACCCTTCATCGCAAGGCGGCTGTCACCGGGATCGGCGAGACGAAGTATTCCAAGGGCTCCGGCATGGCCGATCGGGAATTGCAGCTGCAGGCTGTGGAACGGGCCATCGCCGATGCCGGCATCAATCGGGACGAGATAGACGGAATTATCCCTTCACCGCACGGCAACGGTTTCACAAGCGAGGGTTTCAACGAGCATCTTGGCCTGAAGCGGTTGGCGTTCTCGGCCACCGTCCATTTTGGGGGTGCCAATGGTCTGACGGCGATGCACGCCGCCACAATGGCTGTGGCGAGCGGCTCCGCGCGGCATGTGTTGGTCGTAGCCGGACGCAACGGATATTCTGGCACGAAAATCTCGGCGCGGCCGCAACTCCTCCAGGCTAACTTCGAGGCGACGCGTGAGTTCGAAAGCCCGTTTGGGGCCACAGTGCCTATGCATTTTTATGCATTAATGGCTCAACGCATGATGCACCTTTACGGTACAACCAGCCGCCAACTAGGCATGGTCGCTGTGACGGAACGCGCTCATGCCTTGTTGAACGACAATGCGATCATGCAAGCGCCCCTGTCCATTGAAGAGCATCAGCAATCCCGGATGCTGGTTGATCCGCTTCACCTATTTGATTGCTGTATAGAATCTGATGGGGCCGCCGCGTACATTGTCAGTGCGGCTGATGCGGCTCGCGACTGTCGTAACACGCCCACGTGGGTGCTGGGCATCGCCGAAGGTCATCCGGATTCACCATCGTCGATCGTCACGCGGTCCGATACACTTCGATCGGGTATCGGTATCGCGGCGCCATATGCTCTGGAGATGGCTGGTATCACTCCCCACGACCTCCAGGCCGCTATGCTGTATGATCCGTTCTCCTTCTTAGTCATCTTGCAGCTCGAAGCACTTGGTTATTGCAAAACCGGTGAAGGCGGCCCGTTCGTAGAATCCGGTGGCATAGCGCTTGATGGCGCCTTGCCGACGAATACGCACGGCGGCTTGCTGTCTCAGGCGCATTCGGTTGCCGGGATCAATCATCTGTGCGAGGCGGTCAGGCAATTGCGGGGGACGGCTGGCAAGGCGCAAGTCGATCTGTCTGGTCCGGTAGTTGTAACCGGTAACGGCGACTTTGGGGACGGAGCCGTTGCGGTGTTGTCTAACAGTTAAAGCCGCTGCAGCTTGCGTGGATGCATCGATGTTGTGCAGGCAAGGGACGGATCGAGCGTCCCGCCTGTCGCGTAAGCTATTGAAGGTACTCCTTCAAGTCCGGCAAGAAATTATCAAAACGGTCGTGATGGACCCAGTGCCCGGCATCTGTGTAGCTGGTTATCCGCGCGTTTCTGAGGTTCGCAACACGTCGGTCCATGTCAGGATGCTCTGCCCAACTGTTTGCCCCGTGTATCAGCCACACGGGGCATTCGATCGCCGCCCAACTGTCCTGCAGCTGTTCGCCAGGCAAGCCCATTGGGATGAATGACCGCACGTAATTGTCGTACTTCCAACTCCAGGTGCCGTCCTCGTTGCGTACGGTCCCATGTTTCGTCAGATGAGTGGCTCGATCAATCGAGAGTTGGCTATTTTCTTGTCTCATTCGTGCAAACGCTTCGTCTAACGTGGCGTAGCGCCGAGGCGATCGTGCGCTTAAGGCGCGACGATCGGTGATCCAATCGCGCCAAATCTGGGTCGAAGTTTTTGCATCATCCCGATCAAAGTGGCTAACGCCCACCCCCTCAATCAGCGCAAGTCGGCGCACCCGTTCAGGATAGAGGCTAGCGAACCGCAACGAGATCGCCGCGCCGAGCGAGTGCGCGATGATGGAGACTGGTTGCTCACTGATCTGATGAATCAGTTGCGCAAGGTCCGATACATAGAAGGGCAGAGCGTAGCTTCCGTCAGGCGACCACGCGCTGTCGCCATGTCCCCTAAGATCCGGACAGATTATGTGCCAGTCGCGACAAAGTTTGCGGGCAATCCAATCCCAACTGCGAGCGTGGTCCATGCCGCCGTGGACCATCACCAACGGTGGCGCCGTCGGATTGCCCCAGTCGAAATAATTGAGGGCAAGCCGCTGTGAAAAAAAGCGGTGCGCAGTAGGTTCGACCTCGTTCATATACTTCCCTTGCGATCCGACGTTGAAGGCCCCGATAGCTATGGCGGGTGTGCTGCGTCGCATCAGCGTCGTTCTTGAAGAACGGCCATCCGGGAGAGGACTTGTTCTAAAGGTGTTGACTGCGCTGCTTCCGGCCACCGTGCCCGGATGCCTCACAGGGCCGAGCTTGGAATCCCGCACTCCCGCTCAGGACGTGTCAGGAGCGTGCGCAAGGTCTCGGCAAGACGAACGGGTTGATCCAGCATCACGTGGTGAGCGGCGTCAGGGATCATGGTGAAGGTGGTTCCTGCCGGCGCTTGCGCCTGTTGTGCCTCGCGTATGCGCTCAGGAGTCAATTCAGATTGTTCGCCATAGACGAACGCGAGTGGGCATCGGCTCTGATGCAAGGCTTCGAAGCTGTTGGAATAGCGAAGCTTGCTGACGTAATCGGGATCGAAACACCACCGCCAAAAGCCGTCTGCGTCCTTTAAAAGTCCATGCCGCCCAACTTCATCCACGAGCCAGGCATTTTCGCAGTTTTGCGGTGGAGATAAGCGGAACCGGCCCAACGCGTCCTTGAGCGTTTTGTAGCGCCTTAGCTTTGTAGACGACGATGGATGTTTGCCAGAGGCCATGCCGGTGTCGACCATGATCATGCACGACAATTTGTCTCCATGTCCGGCCGCAAGGATGCTAGCTGAGTTGGCACCAAAGCTATGGGCTATCAGCGCCGGCATTGCGTCCCCTGCGAGCAGCCCCGCATCGTCCATCACAGCGAGCATTTCTTCTGCGTGCATGTCAAAGCTGTACTCAGTCCGCCAACCGGAGCGGCCCATGCCCGAAAGAGAAAGTGAAGCGACGCGGAAATTGTGCGCGAGAAGGGGCGCAACTGGGCCCCACCAACGTGAATGCGCAAAGAGACCATGAACCAACAGGACCCCAGGCCGGTTCGCTTCACCCCATGTACAATATTCAACGTTGGCGCCTTTCACCATGACATTGTGGCTCTCTGGCTCGCTGAGTTCGAGACGTGAAAGCCACGGGGCCGTTAGCGGCGCCTCGCCACCAAAGCTTGCGAGCGGATATTTTACTATGTCATGTCTGTCCGGCTTGCTGCTCACGGGTCTTCCGCCGCCTTGATGTCGAAATATGACGATAGCGTCAGATCTAAGGCTGTCAATTAAGCAGGGGGTTGATCAATTGGTACGCCTCCGATGCTTGCGAATGGAGGTGTTTGCGCCAACTCATAGCCTGGCGTCAGACGGGGCAGTCCGGCGGCTGAACAGCTCATGTGGCAAGCTTACCCGATCATCCCTCTAATCGATCAAGTGTTCTTGGGATGCGGTGAGCTCAGTTGCACTCCCAAATCGCGAGCGCATCAAGCGCCTCGATTTCACTTCCATCAACCCGCAGTGGATTGATCTCGAGCGCCGCGAGCTTTGGCCCCAGGTCAATTGCTGCCACCGCTATCGACTCGATCACACTCGCGAGCCGATCGACATCAACCGGCTTGGAGCCACGATATCCGGCGAGAAGCTTGGCTGCACGAAGCGACCGCAGGGCACCTGCAATGTCTTTCGCCGAGGTGCCGGCGAGGCGGAGTTGGACGTCCTGCATCACTTCAACCCATATCCCACCGAGGCCGATCGCGAGCACCAGGCCCCATTGCGGGTCGCGCGCAACACCAACCACGAACTCAAGCGCCGACGCCCGCATCGGTGCAATAAGGGCGCCATCAACACGCGCCTGCGGATTGTAGCTACGGGCCCGCTCGATCACGATGCGTACGGCATCGTCGATTTCGTTGGCAGCGACATTGAGCAGCACGCCGCCGGCTTCGGTCTTGTGGAGGATGTCCGGCGACGCGATCTTGACGACGAGTTTATCGCCCAGTCGCCCCCCGATATCGGTCATGGCCTGACCGGCCTGAACGATCTCGAACGGGATCGTGGGCACACCCTTGCTCGCAAGGTACCGCAATGTCTCAGTCTCGGATCGGGGCCGAGCGTCCGTTGCGGCCCCGGCGCAGCGCAGCGGCGCCGGCTTGTCGTCAAGGTGCCGTGACCAGCGAAAGATCCGGGCAGCGGCATCAACGAAGGTGTTGAGACCGCCTGTAACGTGCGGGAGTTCCGCATCGACAATCGCCTGATCGCCTACTTCGGTCACGGGTGTGACAGCTTGGTTGACCATCGCTCCGGGAACCGGAATTCTCTTGAACCCACGGCCTAGCGCACGGAGGAGTTCGCCGCTGGCTCCTACTTCCACCTTGGCGGGCAGGGGCTGCACAACTCCGATCAAGGCTACGCCAGGATCCTCGCCAACGATGGCGAGTGCATCTTCAAACATTTGTGGCTTCGCCACAACCCCGCCGGTGACGTCGAGAGGGTTCGAGGCGGTGCAGAAATCGGGAAGTACACTGGACAATTTGTCGACCGTTTCCGGCGTAAATGGGACAAGCTCAACGCCGGCGCTTGCCGCCGCATCGGCGACAATCTCGCACGCTCCACCTGAAATCGAAAGCATACCCAGTCCACCCTTGCCGAGCCGTCCGGTATGGCCGGCCAACGCGGCGGTCAGCACCGCATCTTCCAGCGAATGGACACGAATGATGCCGTAATGTTGGCAAACGGCGTCAAACGCTGAATCGTCGCCAACTAGTGCGCCGGTGTGCGCGGCGGCAACCTGTGCACTGAGCGGGCTAGCGCCGACCTTGATCATCACGAGCGGCTTGGAATGATGCTGAGCCAACTCCGCCATCGCCACGAACCGCTCCGGATTGCGGACCGTTTCGATGAAAAAGCAGACTGCGCCTACTCTTTCGTCGACGATGATCTGCGGCGCAACTTCGGTGAAGTCGATATCGGCCTCGTTGCCAGTCGCGACGATGTGGCTGAGGCCGATTCCTTGCTGGTGGGCAAAGCGAGACATTCCACTGGCTATCGCGCCGCTTTGTGAAACGATCGCCAGATTGCCTATGCGGAGCGGCACCTGCGATTTCATCGTGCAGGCTGCAGTTCGGTCGAGGTAATTAATGAAGCCCAGGCAATTGGGCCCCATCATGCGCATGCCATTTTCGTGCATCTTCGCAAGAAGCGCGTCTTGCTTGGCCTTCCCCTCAGACCCGAGCTCTCCGAAGCCAGAGGCAAGCACGACGGCGTAGCGGATTCCCGCTTGAGCGGCCTCTTCCACTTTCTCCAGAATCCCGTCGCCTGGTATCATAAACACCGCGATGTCGACTTTACCCGCCAAGTCCCGCATGTCGGTAGATGTGGCTCGGTCGTGGGCTAGGCCGCCGCTGCGCGAAACGAGAAAGGTCTGTTCATCAAAACCAATCAGTTTGCTTGCCGCATGAGCAGTCCGGGAGAAGGCGGAACGATCGCTGGCTCCTACCAAGGCAACGCCCCGAGGCTTTAAGAAACCGTCCAGAGAAGGCAATTCTGTCATGAGGGTTGCTTCAGCGTTCATCAAGTTTTCGTCCTGAGATTGCTCGCCCGGCCCTATTAGGTTGGCCCTACGAGCGAGGCGTCTCCTCGGCGGGTACAGGCGGATTGTTTAATGCCACGCAGCAACCCGGGGGCCAATCTTGGCATGCAGCGCACGGCCCACCCCCCGGCTAACTTTGTTGCGGATGCCTTGCATGCATTGACAAGGTCGTCAAGTTCTCGTTTGCTTGCGGGGTGGTGCTTGAGCAAGAAAGCGAAGTCGGCCGAACGGGAGAGAACGCGCAATGTGCTGCATTCCGGAATGCCTGTCCTTCGGACGCCCACCCGACTGGAGCGACGATTTGAATCCAGAACGGTCAAGAGGATGGATGTCTTGGCATGGTCGGCGCATTCCTGAGAGGTGCTTGAATGAATTGCAAAGCGCGGATTTCTAGCCCCTTAAAGCTGACGCGCGGGCCAAGCCTGCGTAATCGCCTGGCGCTCGCTCCGCTGACGAATCTGCAAAGTGGGGACGACGGAACACTGACAGAAGACGAAATGGCGTTCCTGGTCACCCGCGCCAATGCCGGTTTCGGAATGGTCATGACCTGCGGGGCAACCGTACATCCATTAGGCAAGGGCTACCCGCGGCAGCTCGGCATCCATGCGGATCGACATCTGATTGGGTTGGAGCGGTTGGCAAAGGCTTTGCGCGTCGGGGGTGCCGTAAGTTCCGTGCAGATCATGCACTCCGGGTCCCGAGCGAAGGCGGACCTGATCGGAGCGCAGCCGGTTGGCGTGGCCGATGATGGCACCGGTGCGCGCGCCCTGTCGACCGGCGAAGTCGACCAAGTGGTGGAGGACTTCATCTTGGCCGGCTTGCGCGCCAAAAAGGCGGGATTCGATGGTGTAGAGGTGCATGCCGCCCACGGCTACCTGCTCTGCGAGTTTCTCGATCGGACCCGCAATCATCGCTCCGATCGCTACGGTGGTTCTTCGAAGGGGCGGTCGCGCGCGCTGATGGACATCCTGTCCGGCCTTCGTGATCGGTCGGGGCCCGACTTTCAGATCGGCGTGCGGCTCTCGCCCGAGCGCTACGGCTTAGACTTCGCGGAGATACGCAGTCTCGCGCAGGGCATCTTGGCGTCCGGGCTGTGCGACTACATTGATATTTCGTGCTGGGACACATTCAAGGAGCCCGAAGACCCAGTCTTCAAGGGACGTCCGATTATGGACTGGTTTACCGATCTGGACCGCGGGCAGACGCGCCTGGGAGTGGCGGGTAAGCTGATGACAGGGCGCAGCGTTTTAGAATGCTTGCGGCGCAACGCAGATTTCGTGTTCATAGGTCGTGGAGCAATCCTCCATCACGACTTTGTGCAACAGATCGCCGCGAATCCAGATTTTGTTAGCACCTCACTTCCCGTGAGTCGCTCCTATCTCGCCGACGAGGGGCTCGGGGCGCAGTTCATCGAATATATGGCCACTTGGCCGGGCTTCGTTTCTGACGAGTGTTAGGCGCTTATACCGCAGCGGTGACACTGCATCGTTCGGTGTCAGGGTGAGAAGCAGGACGGCATAAGCGAAGTGCTAGCGGTAGGCTTATAAGCCGGCTGCCGTACTCTTCGGCGCTGATTGCAGAAGGCGAGATAATTGACTGGGCTCTTTCGGCAATCGGCCCGCAGAGCTCGGACGTTGGCCAAAGAGGCCAGCCGTTCCAAATGCGTAAAGGGATCACCTGCAACCCCGATGGACGTTAATTGCCCTCGCAAGCCGAAGTCTGAGCCTCGTGCGAGATTCTCCCGTACATGGCTCTAGGCCAATCGAACCAACCCTCACGTTTGTTCACTTGACGGTGCTGTCAGGTTTGGGCAGGGTCTTGGTGCTGGTTTGGAGAGAGCGATGGTCACGGATTTAGCCGACAAGTTTCGTGGTGAGCTGCTGGACGCGGACGGACATGTTTACATGGAGCCGGGCGCCTTGGCGGAGTTCGCGCGAGAACTGGGTGGAGCGCTGGCGCAGGATTTCTACAAGCGGCAGGTTGAGTCCGAGGAGTTTGCAGCGAGCCGCGCGAACAACCGAGCCGAGCTGTGGTCGACGAAAGGCTTGAGCGCGCTCGGCGCGTATGATGCGCAGGAGCGGCGCGAGGCTCTGGACATGATGGGTGTCAAGGCTCAGCTGGCGTTTCCCAACACGGGTTCGGCGGAGTTGCGGATCGATTCGGATGCGGCGCGGCGGGCATGCCGGGTGTACAACGACTTCGCGATTGACTGGACGAAGGACGCGGGCCGTCGGGCGCGGGCAGTGGCGCAGATCAACATGTCGGATCCGGACTGGGCGGTGGCCGAGCTCGATCGCGTCCTCAAGGACGGCGCTCTGGCGGTGACGCTGCCGTGTCACCGGCCGCCAGCAGGGGTCTCGCCGTCGCATTCGATATGGGACCCGTTCTGGGCGCGTTTGGAAGAGGCCAATGTCCCGGCGACGCTGCATCTAGGCGCCTCGGGGCTGTTGTCGTGCCGCAATCCCGGTGACGAGATGTTCCCCGAGTTCGGCTGGGGTGAGTCCGAGACGCTGCGGCGCAAGCCCGCTGAGCGGGGTGGCGGCGAAGAGGCGATCAGCCCCTACTTCATGCTCGTGGCGCACGTCGGGCCGGAGACATTTCTCCAGACGATGGTGATGGGCAAGGTGTTCGAGCGCTTCCCGCGTCTGCGCTTCGGCGTGATTGAGCTAAGCGCCGAGTGGGTCGGGGCGGCCGCCGAGCGCATGGACAGCTGGGTCGACTTCATGGAAAAGGTCGGCGTCACCTACGAGATGAAGCCCAGCGAGTTCCTCAAGCGCAACGTACGCGTAACGCCGTTCTGGCACGAAGATCTGCCGCGGATCATCGACCGCTATGGCCTAGAGGATGTCTGGGTGTTCAGCACCGACTATCCACACCTCGAAGGCAGTCGCGACCCGATTGGCAAGTTCCGCAAACACCTCGACAAGCTTCCCGACGGATACGACCAGCGCTTCTTCGTCGACAACAACCGACTGCTCTTCGCAGATATGTGAGCAGTCATGAGCGCGTCGGTGGCGAGCAA
>Ga0182194_1000073_pt1 | contig 12134 bp, 11 predicted proteins | sample G5R1MG_34_FD_128377 | JGI IMG/M metagenome (GOLD analysis project Ga0182194, IMG submission 128377) | Switchgrass phyllosphere microbial communities from Michigan, USA - G5R1_MAIN_12SEP2016_LD1 MG | ecosystem: Host-associated > Plants > Phyllosphere > Phylloplane/Leaf | place: USA: Michigan...
CAGCTCGATTACGAGACGCTGCCGCAGATCGTGCTGATCGTCGACGAGCTGGCCGACCTGATGGTCACCGTTGGCAAGGAGATCGAGGTGCTGATCCAGCGCCTCAGCCAGAAAAGCCGCGCCGCCGGCATCCACCTGATCATGGCGACGCAGCGCCCCTCGGTCGACGTCATCACCGGCGTCATCAAGGCCAACCTGCCCACCCGCGTCAGCTTCGCCGTGACCAGCCGCATCGACAGCCGCACCATCCTGGGCGAGCAGGGCGCCGAGCAGCTGCTGGGCAAGGGCGACATGCTCTACAAGCCGAGCTCCGATCCAATCAAGCGCGTCCACGGCCCCTTTGTCAGCGACGAGGAAGTGGAAGGCGTGGCCGACTTCTGGCGCGGCCAGGGCAAGCCCGACTACATCGACGCCGTCACCGAAGAGCCGGAGGAAGGCAGCTTCGGCTTCGAGGACGTGGATTCCAGCTCCGACAATCCCGAAGACCGCAAGTACCGCCAGGTCTGCCATCTCGTGTTCGAAAGCCAGAAGGTCTCGATCTCCTGGCTGCAGCGGCAGATGGGCGTGGGCTACAACACCGCCGCCAAGTGGGTGGAGCGGATGGAGAACGACGGCTATGTCGGCCCCGCCAACCACGTCGGCCGCCGCGACATCTACCGCGACGAGAATGGTCAGCCGCTCTGAATGGCAAAGGTGAGAATGACTTCTCACGGTCAATTGCGGTCGTCCCGACCGTGGTGCAGCTTGCCTGCCAGACAGGAGAGGATGATGTATCGGGTCGGACTGGCGGGGGTTGCATTAGCCTTTACTGCGGGATTGGCGGTGGCTGGTTCGCCCTCCAAGCAATACGCTCAAGGTCAAGTTTGGGAATACCGCACTCGTCCAGAAGACAAAGGATCGCTGTTGAAAATTCAACAGATTGATGTCCTTCCAGAGTTCGCCAAGACCGGGCCGGTGTATCATGTAAGTATTATAGGTCTGCACTTCGATGGCTTGCCGCTCGACGGCACTCTGCGCCATGCGCCGTTTTCGAAGTCCGCTCTAGATGCGAGCGTCACTAAGCGGTCCTCTTCGAAGGCAGTGTTCCCACAGATCGGTGATGGTGTGGCCGAGTGGACGCAGGCACGCGGGGGTGTCTTCACCGTCTCAGTTGCGGAAGCGGTATCTTTTGCCGAACAGACGTTGCGGAAGCAGATGCCCACCCAACCGACCGGCAGATAACCACCAGACTCCGCCATTTACGAGTCCCTGGTGGCGGATCGCAGATGGCACGGTGTCAAAAAAGCGCGATAAAGTGGCGCGGCGGCGACCGAGGGTTCCGCTCGGGTGCTTTGATCGCTAGGGCAGTGCGGTGATCTCCCCCGCTTATCGAACGAGCCGCCGCTGATGGAAGAACACGCGCAAAACTTCCTGCTGCGTGACGGCTTCCTGCTGCTCGGCACCGCGCTCGCTTTCGTGCTGGTGTTCCGCCGGCTGGGGCTGGGTGCGACCTTGGGCTACCTGATGACCGGTGCGGTGCTGGGGCCTTATGCGCTGCACCTGGTTGGCGGCGCCGAGGACAAGCTGGGCATCGCCGAGCTGGGCATCACCCTGCTGCTGTTCATCGTCGGGCTGGAACTGGCGCCGGGTCGCTTGTGGCGGATGCGGCACGAGATCTTTGGGCTGGGCTTCCTGCAAGTCGCGCTGTGCGGTCTTGCGGTCACCGGCGTCATCTATGCCTTTACCGGGTTCAGTCTGGTCGCCTCGCTGGCGCTGGGCCTGCCGCTCGGCCTGTCGTCCACCGCGCAGGTCCTGCCGATGCTGCAAAGCGCGGGGCGGCTGCACACGCCGTTCGGCGAGCGCGCCTTTGCGATCCTGCTGTTCCAGGACCTCTCGATCATCCCGCTGATCACCATCATCGCCGCGATGAGCCGCAATCCCGCCGAGCAGGGCCCGCCCGGATGGCAGTTGGTGATCTACACGCTGCTGGCGGTCGCGGGCCTGATCGCGGCGGGACGCTTTGTCATCCAGCCGCTGTTCCGCCTGATCGGCAACCTGGGCGAGCGCGAGATGTTCGTGTTCGCCGGCCTGTTCACCGTCATCGCCTCGGCTGCCGCTATGGAGTTCCTGGGGCTCTCCACCGCGCTCGGTGCCTTCATCGCCGGGGTCATGCTGGCGGATTCGCCCTATCGCCACGAACTGGAGGCGGACGTCGAGCCGTTCCGCACCATTCTGCTGGGCCTGTTCTTCATGTCGGTTGGCATGATGGTGAACCTGGATGTGGTGGCGCAGGAACCGTTGTATGTGGTTTCGGTCGCCTTGGCGGTGATCGCCACCAAGGCGCTGGTCATCTTCCTGATCGGCAAGGCGTTCGGCATGGAGTGGCGCAGCGCCTTGGCGCTCGGCCTGCTGCTGAGCCAGGGGGGGGAGTTCGGCTTCGTCCTGTTCGCGCAAGCGCAGAACGCCTTGCTGATCCGCCCCGAAGCCGCCAGCATCTTTACGGCAGTCGTCACCCTCTCGATGGTCAGCACGCCGTTCCTGATGATGGCGACCCGTCGCATGCGCGAGGCGCCCGCCAGCACCGAAACGCGTGACGAGCCGCAGCCCGATGGGTCGAACGCGCTGATCGTCGGCTATGGCCGCTTCGGCCAGACGGTGGCGCAGATGCTGATCGCGGCGGACATCGAGGTGACGCTGATCGACACCGACGTCGAGATGATCGACATAGCGCAAGGATTTGGCGCCAAGGTCTATTTCGGCGACGGCACCCGGATCGACCTGCTACGCCAGGCCGGCGCGGCGGAGGCGGAACTGATCGCCTTCTGCATCGATGGCGATCAGGTTACCGAGGCATTCCTGCACGCCGTTCACGCCGCGTTTCCGCAGGCAGAAATCCTCGTGCGCGCATTCGATCGCCGCACGATGCTCAAGCTGAAGGACGCGCCGGTGCGCCGCGTCGTGCGCGAAGTGCTGGAATCGGCGGTGATGATGGGGCGCAACGCGCTCGAAGCACTGGAAGTCTCGCGCCCCGAGATCGAGCGGGCCGAAGCCGCTTACCGTGCTCGCGACAAGGAACGGCTGAAGGCGCAATATCAATCGGGCGACCTCGCCGCCGCGCGCGACCGCATCTTCACGCAACCAGTGCGCCCCGGCCGCTGACCCTGACACACGTGACTGGCGCTCCGGCGCCAGCTGGTGGAACAATGCGGGCAACTCGGGCGTCGCTCTGCCGTAAGGCCGACATGCGACGCCTTTAAAGCAGGAGAGAGCCCATGCGCGTCGGAACCGTCCGCGAGATCAAGAACCATGAATACCGTGTCGGCCTGACGCCCGAGAGCGCCTGCGAGCTGGTCGCGCACGGGCACGAGGTCTGGGTCGAAACCGGCGCTGGCCTTGGCATCGGCGCCTCGGACAAGGACTACGAAGCGCAAGGCGCGCAGATCAAGGCGACGGCCGACACCATCTTCGCCGGCTGCGAGATGATCGTGAAGGTAAAGGAGCCGCAGGCGATCGAGCGCGCCATGCTGCGCGAAGGGCAGATCCTCTACACCTACCTCCACCTCGCGCCCGATCCGGAGCAGACCGCCGACCTGGTGCGATCGGGCGTTACCGCGATCGCCTATGAGACCGTCACCGGCCCCGGCGGCGCGCTGCCTTTGCTCAAGCCGATGAGCCAGGTCGCGGGGCGCATGTCGATCCAGGCGGGCGCGACGGCGCTGGAAAAGGCGCATGGCGGGCGCGGCGTATTGCTGGGCGGCGTGCCGGGGGTGATGCCGGGCAAGGTCGTGGTGATCGGCGGCGGCGTCGTCGGCTTCAACGCGGCGCAGATGGCGGTGGGCCTGGGCGCCGACGTCACCATCCTCGACCGCAGCCCCGACGCGCTCGAGCGCCTGGGCATCCATTTCGAAAGCCGGGCCAAGACGCGCTTTTCCAGCAAGGCCAACCTGGCCGACAGCGTGGCGGATGCGGACCTGGTGATCGGCGCGGTGCTGATCCCCGGCGCGGCGGCGCCCAAGCTGGTCAGCCGGGCGATGCTGGGCACGATGAAGGCCGGCGCGGTGCTGGTCGACGTCGCCATCGACCAGGGCGGCTGTTTCGAGACGAGCCACGCGACCACGCACGACAATCCCACCTTCGTGGTCGACGGGGTGGTCCATTACTGCGTCGCCAACATGCCCGGCGCGGTCGCGCGCACCAGCACGTACGCGCTCAACAATGTGACCCTGCCGCACGCGCTGGCGATCGCCGACAAGGGCTGGCAGGTGGCGCTGCGCGACGATCCGCACCTGGCGAAAGGGCTGAACGTCCATGCCGGCAAGGTGACGTACGAGGCCGTCGCGGCGGACCTGGGCTACGACTACGTGCCGGTGAGCGACGTGCTGGGCTGAGACGTCGACCCGGAATCGAGCCCGCGTCGACGGGCCTTAAGCCTAGCCCAACGCCGCCGCGATCTGCTGTTCAGCTTCGGTCGCCTCCGTGGCCAGCAGTCGCAGTGCCTTGGCGGTGTCTTCCATCAGGCCGGTCCCGATCGGGCGCTCGCCGTTGATGAAGCGGCGGATCGCGCGTTCGTCGATGCCCAGGCGGCGGGCGGCGGCGGTGGTGCCGCCCAGCACCTGGACGCAGCGGGCGAAGTGTTCGGCGAAGTCCTGCGTGGCGGGTGATGCGGTCATCGTCTTCCTTTCGTCCTCAGGCGGTCGCAATTGGCCATGGCGGCGCTCTGCCTTATAGGGCTGCGCATGGCCACCACCGATGACGAAGACGCCGCGCTGACGCGGACGCAGCGGCGGCTGCTACGCCGTATCTACAACGGGCGCTCGGTTCCGATCGTGGTCGATGACCGGCCCTTCCTCACCTACAAGGAGGCAAGCCGTTACCTTGAGTCCCTCACGCCCGAAGCGCGTGAGGCGGCCTATGCACGGATGCGGGATCAGGCGAAGTAGCGGGCTCTACGCGAGGCCAAGGAACGGCGCGGCGATCTCTGCCGGCACCCGCATGATCCGCCCGCTGGCAAGGTCCAGCATCGCCCACTGCGTGCGAGCGGCGACCAGCAGCTTGCCGGCTAGGTTGCGGAACTCATAGCTGCGTTCGAAGCGGGCGCCTTCCGGCGGCGAGGAAACCCAGGTGCTGCCCGTCGCCTGCTCGCCCTCGCAGATATTGCCGCGATAGTCGATCTCGTGCCGCACCACGAGCCAGGCGTAGGCAGCCTGGTGCTCGGGACTGGCAACCGCCTCCCAGTGCGCGGTGGCGAGCGCCTCCATCCACTGCACCCAGACCGCGTTGTTGACGTGGCCCATGCGGTCAATGTGCGCGGGCTCGGCTGTGAAAGTGAGTGTGTGACGGGTCAGCCTTCCACTCCCAGTTGCCACAGGATGAAGGCGAACTCTTCCGCCGTCTCGTGCAGGCTTTCGAACCGGCCCGACTTGCCACCGTGCCCCGCGCCCATGTTGGTCTTGAGGATCAGCTCGTTGTCGTCGGTCTTGAGCTCGCGCAGCTTGGCGACCCACTTGGCGGGCTCCCAATAGGTCACGCGCGGATCGTTCAGCCCGGCGGTGACCATGATCGGGGGATAGGCCTGTGGCTTGACCTGATCGTAGGGACTGTAGCTGCGGATCAGCTCGAACGCGGCCTGGTCTTCGATCGGGTTTCCCCATTCCGGCCACTCGCCCGGCGTCAGCGGCAGCGAGGCGTCGAGCATCGTCGCCAGCACGTCCACGAACGGCACGTGCGCCACCACCGCGCCGAACAGGTCAGGGTCGGAGTTCACCACCGCGCCCATCAGCTCGCCGCCGGCCGAGCCGCCCGAGATGCTGATCTTGCCGGCTTGCGTGAAGCCGCGCTCCACCAGACCCTTGGCCACGTCGACAAAGTCGTTGAAGGTGTTGGTCCGCCGCTCCAGCTTGCCGGCCTTGTACCAGGCGCGCCCCAAGTCGTCGCCGCCGCGGATATGCGCGATGGCATAGGCGAACCCGCGATCGACCAGGCTGAGCCGTGCGGTCGAGAAACCGGGATCGATCGAGATGCCATAGGCGCCATAGCCGTAGAGATGCAGCGGGCCGCCATCAGGACGATCCTTGCGCATGACGACGCTGACCGGGATCGTGGTACCGTCACGTGCGGTGATCTCCAGCCGCTCGGTCTTGTACAGCGTCTCGTCGTAGCCCGACGGGATCTGCTGCACCTTCAGCGTTTCCAGCCGGCCATCGGCGACGTGATAGTCATAGACCGTCGCCGGACTGACCATCGATTCGTACGAGATGCGCAAGCGATCCATGTCCCATTCGGGATTGTCGCCCAGGCTGGCCGAGTAGCTGGCCTCCGGGAACACGATCGGCTGGAACTCGTCCTCTTCGTACCAGTGCAGCTCGATCTTATCGAGGCCGGCGAGCCGCCCCTCGATCACGAAGAAGTCCTGGAACAAGTCGAAACCGGTCAGGTAGAACTCGTCCGTCCCCTCGATCAGCGTGGTCCACTCGCCGGGGGTGGCGAGCGGCGCGCTGGCGAGGCGGAAGTTCTCGTGCGTGTCGTTGGCGTGGATGTAGAGCACGCCCTCTCGCTCATCGACGTCGTACTCGACGCCTTTCTGGCGCGGGCGCACCAGGATCTGCTCGCCCAGCGGATCGTCGGCGGGAACCAGGCGCACCTCGCTGGTCTCGTGATCGCTGGTGCCGATGATCAGCCACTTCTCGTTGGCGGACAGCGAGGAGCCGACGCGAAAACCCTCGTCATCCTCGTGGTACAGCTCGACATCCTCGCTGGTCGGCGTGCCCAGCTTGTGCAGGCGGGCGTTGTCGGTGCGCCACTGTTCGTTCGCCAGCGAGTAGACCAGCGCGGTGTCGTGTCCGACCCAGACCAGGCTGGAGAGCGTGCCGGGGATCTCGTCGGGCAGCAGCTCGCCGGTATCGAGGTCCTTGATCCGCGCGGTGAAGCGCTCCGAACCGTTGTCGTCAATCGAATAGGCCAGCATGCGGCCATTGCTGCTGACGGCGATCGCGCCCAGGCGGAAGTAATCCTTGCCCGCCGCCAGCTCGACTTCGTCGAGCAGCAGTTCGTCCTCGCTGCCGTCATCCAGCGCGTCGACGGGGCGGCGCCACCACTTCTTGTACTCGGCGCCCTCCTCGAACTCGATCCAGTAGAGCCAGTCGCCGTCCTTCTGCGGCACCGACTTGTCCGCTTCCTTGATGCGGCCGCGCATCTCCTTGAACAGGGTGTCGATGCGGTCCTTGTGCGGGGCCATGCGCGACTCGAACCAGGCGTTCTCGGCCTCGAGGTGCGCCAGCACATCCTTGTCGGTGACCTCGGGATAGCCCGGATCGCGCAGCCAGGCGTAGTCGTCCGCCACTTCGATGCCGTGGTGGGTGGAGGTATGCGGGCGCTTTGCCGCTTGCGGAGGACCGGCCGGGGTCTGCGAGGAAGTTGCCATGAACGCGCATCTAGGAGTTGCGGGCGGCTGGCGAAAGGCCCGGGTCGACGTAGCCCCGCATCCTCGCGACTTTCACGCTGGGCCCACAAGGCTTATGTTGCGTGTTCGACCCAAGGCATCCCGGATGAGACTCGCCATGCTGATGAACACCCACGAAGCCCGCCTCGATGCCTTGCGCAAGGAGCTTGCCCGGCAGGGTCTGGACGGCTTCGTCGTGCCGATCTCCGACGAGCACATGAGCGAATACGTCGGCGCCTACGCGCAGCGGCTGGCCTGGCTGACCGGGTTCCTGGGCTCGGCCGGCACCGCCGTCGTGCTCACCGACGCCACGCGCGAGCCGGCGGCGGCGATGTTCGTCGATGGCCGCTACACCCTGCAGGTGCGCGATCAGGTGGACGCGCGATTCTACGCCTACGAGGGCGTGCCGCAGACCAGCGTCGCCAAGTGGTTGGGCGAAAACGCACCCGAGGGCGCACGCATCGGCTACGACGCCTGGCTGCACGGCAAGGGCTGGGTCGCCGCCGTGCGCAAGGCTCTGGGGGCCAAGGGCGGTGAACTGGTGGCGGTCGAAACCAACCCGATCGACGCCGTCTGGCAGGATCGGCCCGAGCCCTCCGCCGCGCCGGCGCTGGTCCACGACGATACGTACGCCGGCCAATCGAGCCAGGCCAAGCGCGATGCGATTTCCGCCTGGTTGACCGAGCAGAAGCTGGACTCGGCCGTCATCACCGCGCTCGATTCGATCGCCTGGTTGCTCAATATCCGCGGGGCCGACGTCGATCGCACCCCGGTGGCGCTATCCTACGTGCTGGCCCATGCCGACGGCACCGCCGACTTGTTCATCGCCGAGGAGAAGGTCACGCCCGAACTCGCCCGCCATTTGGGCAACGCGGTGCGCATCCGTCCGCGCGGCGCGTTCGTGCCGGCGCTGAAGGGCCTGGCGGGCCAGCGCGTCGCCGTCGATCCCGAGCGCGCGGTCGAGGCGATCTTCGGCACGCTCGAAGCCGCCGGGGCCGAGATCGTCGAGGCGCGCGATCCCGCCGTGCTGCCCAAGGCGGTGAAGAACCCGGTCGAGCAGCAGGGCCACCGCGCCGCGCAGGCACGCGACGGCGCGGCGGTCTCGCGCTTTTTGCGCTGGCTGGAGAGCGAAGGGCCGACCGGCACCGTGACCGAGCTGACCGCCGCCGAGGCCTTGCACGACTTCCGCCGCCAGACCGGCGATCTGCGCGATCTGTCGTTCGACACCATCTCCGGTGCCGGCCCCAACGGCGCGATCATGCACTATCGCGTGAGCGAGGAAACCAACCGCACGCTGCAACCGGGTAGCGTCTATCTCGTCGATTCGGGCGGCCAGTACCTTGACGGCACGACCGACATCACGCGCACCGTCTGGGTCGGGCCCGGCGAAGCGCCGGCGGAAGTGAAAGACCGCTTCACCCGCGTGCTGAAGGGCCACATCGCCATCGCCCGCGCGGTGTTCCCGCGCGGCACCGCCGGCAGCCAGCTCGACGTCTTGGCGCGCCAATACTTGTGGCAGGTCGGCGTCGATTACGCGCACGGCACCGGCCACGGTGTGGGCAGCTTCCTTGCGGTCCACGAAGGCCCGCAGCGCATCGCCAAGTCGGCGGGCGGACAGGCCGGCACCGATCAGGAGCTGCTGCCCGGAATGTTCATCTCCAATGAGCCGGGCTATTACAAGGCCGGCGACTACGGCATACGCCTCGAAAACCTGGTGCTGGTAGAACCGCGCGAGATCGTCGGTGCGGAGGGCGACTACTTCGGTTTCGAGACGCTGACGCTGGTACCGTTCGACGCGACGATGGTCGATGTCTCGCTGCTCTCGCCTGAAGAGATCGCCTGGTGGAACGACTATCATGCGCGGGTGCTGCAAGTGATCGGCCCGCAGCTCGACGGCGCGGAGAAGGCCTGGCTGGAGGAGCGCTGCCGGCCCATCGCGTAACGCCACAGGCAAGCTCGGGAGCCACGCCATGACCACTGCGGACCACGACCTGCGAACCCACCCAATCCATCTCGGCCTGGGCGCGACCGTTGTACCGCAGCCCGCGTTCGCCGGCATGTCCTGGTACGAGGCCTACGCTGCGCGGACCGCCGATGATGGTTCCGAAGGGCGCCTGATGTCGCTGCACGAATTCGCGGAAAGCTGGGACAGTTGGGAGATGCACCCGGTGGGAGACGAGCTGGTGGTCTGCCTCGCCGGGGCGATCACCCTGCTGCAGGAATACTCCGATGGCCGGTTCCATTCGGTCGCTTTGCAGCCGTACGAATATGCCGTGAACCCGGCAGGCACATGGCACACCGCCGACCTTGCGGACCGGGCTACGGTGCTGTTCGTGACGGCGGGCGAGGGCACGCGGCACCGCCCGCGCTGAAACTTGCCGGAGGGTGAACTCGCTTGACCTGCCGTTACAATCGACGACACTTTCCAGGTCCATCGGCATAACTGCGCGACAAGCCGAGGGTAGAAGGGCGGCAACCAGATGCTCTTGGAGTTGAACATGAAAAAAGCAATGATCGTCGCGCTTTCGCTCGCCACCGTGGTGCTGGCGGGTAACGCTCAGGCCGCGCCCGGTGAGGCCCGCATGAAGCGGGACGCGGATGGCAACGGCGTCATCACCCGCGCCGAAGCACAATCGCGGGCAACCGCCATGTTTGCGTGGATGGACGCGAACAAGGACGGCAAGCTCGATGCCAGCGATCGCGCCCTGAACCGTGAAGCCATGAAGACGCGCAGGTTCGAGCAGCTCGATACCGATCGTAACGGACAGATATCCAAGGCCGAGTTCATGGCGGATCGTGGTCCGCGCGATGGCGAGCGTCGTGGTCATCGTGGCCGGGGCATGCGCGGTGGCCATGGTGGCGGCATGATGGGCATGGGCAAGCGGATGGGTGCCGACGGCACTGGCTCGGTGACCCAGGCCGACTTCGTCGCTGCGGCGCTGGCTCGCTTCGATGCGATGGATACCAACAAGGACGGGCAGGTCACCCAGGCCGAGCGCCAGGCCGCTCGGGCGCAGATGAAGGCCAAGTGGCAAGCCGAGCGCCAGCAGCGCCGCGCCAACGCCACGCCGGGCTGAGCGGGAGAACGCATGAACGATACCGCGCCGTCCAAAGTGCTTCTCGTCGATGACGAGGCCACCCTTCGCGAACCCCTGGCGGAGTATCTGACCCGCCAGGGGTTCCTGGTGACGGCGGCCGCCAGCGCCGCCGAAGCGCGCAGCCGTTTGCGGGAGGACAAGCCGCAGATCGTCCTGCTCGACATCATGATGCCGGGCGAGGACGGCCTGTCGCTGTGCCGGCATCTCGTGGAAAGCCGCGATATCCCGGTGATCCTGCTCACCGCGCGAGGCGAGGCGACCGACCGCATCGTCGGCCTCGAGATCGGGGCCGACGACTATGTGGTCAAGCCGTTCGAGCCGCGCGAATTGGTCGCGCGCATCCGCAGCGTCCTGCGCCGCACCAGCCGCGCCGCCTTGCCCGCAGCCGAGAACGAGATCCTGGAATTCGAAGGCTGGCGGCTAGACCCGTTGAAGCGCCGGCTGAGCGATGCCGAGGGTGCGGTGGTGGCGATCTCGTCGGTCGAGTTCAGGCTGTTGCTCGCCTTCCTCGAACATCCGCGCCAAGTGCTCGATCGTGACCGTCTGCTCGACATGGTGCAGGGCCGCGAGGCGCACTTGTTTGATCGCGCGGTCGACAACCAGGTCAGCCGTCTGCGCCGCAAGATCGAAGTCGACAGCCGCAGCCCGCAGATCATCCAGACCGTGTGGGGCGGCGGCTACATGCTGGCCGCCGACGTAAAGCGGATCGCGCAGCCCGACGAATGACCGCGCTACGCCCCAGCAGCCTGCTCGGACAGATGCTGCTCGCTGTCGCGGCGGCACTGCTGCTGGTCCAGGGACTTGGCGCGGCGCTGGTCTATCGTGCGCAGCGCGAGCGCTTCCAGGCCGACACGATGAATGCGGCCGCCTTCAGGCTGATCTCGGAAACGCGCGGGATCGAGCGGACCTCGCGCCGATTGCACACGGGTCCCCGCGGGTTGTTCGCGGATCGCCAGCATCGCTTTGCCGTGCAATCCAGTGGTTCCTCGCCTTTGCGACAAGGCGAACGGCGCGATGGTGCCGCAGAGGACAAGCTGCGAGACATCCTGGCCTCGCAGGATTTCGCCGCAGCCGAAGTGATCGTCCTGCGCCGCGCGGTCGCCGCCGACGCCTATGCGCAATCGATGCTTCATCGCCGGGCCGCTCGACAGGCGCTGCCACCCGAAGCGTTGAGCCGGATGATGAAGGCAGACCTCTATGTCGCCGGTGTCCGCCCGGCTTCAGGCGGGGGCTGGCTGGTCGCGCGGGTTCGGGCACCACCGGCGGCGGACGCTTTGCTGGTCCCGCTGCTGTTCCAGACCTTGGCACTTTATGCCGTGCTGGTCGGCGTCGTCGCGTTGATCCTGCGCCGCATTACCCGCCCGCTCGCCGCGCTGACTCGGCAAGTGGCGCAATTCGCCGCGACGCAGGACCCCGCCGGACAAGTCGCGCCGATGGGTCCGGGCGATATCCGCCGGCTGATCGTAGCGCTCAATGCGATGGAATGGCGCATCTCCTCGCTGCTGGACGAGAAGGACGTGATGCTGGGCGCCATCGGCCACGATCTCAAGACCCCGCTGGCCGCGCTGCGCGTCCGCATCGAATCGGTGGAAGACGATGTCGAGCGCGGCCGCATGGCC
>Ga0182194_1000078_pt1 | contig 11781 bp, 15 predicted proteins | sample G5R1MG_34_FD_128377 | JGI IMG/M metagenome (GOLD analysis project Ga0182194, IMG submission 128377) | Switchgrass phyllosphere microbial communities from Michigan, USA - G5R1_MAIN_12SEP2016_LD1 MG | ecosystem: Host-associated > Plants > Phyllosphere > Phylloplane/Leaf | place: USA: Michigan...
ACACGTTGGCGTCGTCGTACGGCAGCTTGGGATCGATCGGCATGGTGGCTCCTTCTCAGGACGAGCGTGAGGCCTTTTCGGCGATGCCGGACATGCCCTCGCGACGATCCAGCTCGGCCATGACCTCGGCGAGCGGCACGTCGCGCGCGGCGAGCAGCACGACGAGGTGGAACAGCAGGTCGGCGGCCTCGCCCACCAGCGCGCCGCGATCTTCGGTAAGCGCAGCGATGACCGTCTCGGTGGCCTCCTCGCCCAGCTTCTGCGCGATCTTGTTTAGGCCACGCGCGTTGAGCTTTGCGACGTAGCTGGTGTCCGGCGCGGCATCGCGGCGCGAGAGGATCGTCGCTTCGAGACGCGCGAGGGTGTTCAGGTCAGCCATTTGCGCCACTCCATGCGGCGCAAGGCCGGATGGGTCAAGCGCGGGCGAGACGCGGCGTCAGTCGCGCGGGCGCTTGGACGAAAAGCGGCGGCCGATGGCGACGCCGGCGACACCCAGAGAGAGGAGAAGCAAAGCGCTCGGTTCCGGCAGCGCAACGCTGCCCTCGGCGGCGAACGCGGGCGTGGCTAGGAGCGCGCTCAGACCAGCGGCGGAGAGGATCGTCGGCAAGGGGCGATGACGCGGCACGACAACAGGACCTTTAGATGCTTCGTGCCTTCGTAAACGCAACGGTCGTGCCACTTACGGCAAAGCACGCCGGACGGTCGTTTGCAGTGGTTAACGGACGCAGCTGACATTTGTCAGGTGTAAGCCAATCCGACAGTCATCCCCGCGACGGCAGGCCTGCGGCGCGCAAGGCGGCATGAGCCTCGGCGACCGAATGCTTGCCGAAGTGGAAGATCGACGCCGCCAGCACGGCGCTGGCATGACCCTCGACCACGCCGGCGACGAGGTGATCGAGCGTGCCGACGCCGCCGCTGGCGATCACCGGGATCGCCGCCGCATCGGCGATCGCGCGTGTTAGCGCCAGGTCGTAGCCCGCTTGTGTGCCGTCGCCGTCCATCGACGTGACCAGCAGTTCGCCGGCGCCGAGCGCCGCCAACCTGGCCGCATGTTCCAGCGCATCGATGCCGGTCGCGCGGCGGCCACCATGGGTGAAGATCTCCCATCGGCCGGGCTCGACCTGGCGCGCGTCGACCGAGGCGACCACGCACTGGCTGCCAAACCGGGCCGCGATGTCGGACACCACCTCGGGCCGCACTACCGCCGCCGAGTTCACCGCAACCTTGTCCGCGCCGGCCAGCAGCAAGGCCCGCGCATCGTCGGCCGTGCGCACGCCGCCGCCGACCGTCAGCGGCATGAAGCAGACTTCCGCCGTGCGCCGGACCATGTCGAGCAGCGTGCCTCGCCCTTCGTGACTGGCCGAGATGTCGAGGAAGCACAGCTCGTCCGCGCCCGCCGCGTCATAAGCCCGCGCCTGCTCGACCGGATCGCCGGCGTCCTTGAGGTCCACGAAGTTGACGCCCTTGACCACGCGGCCTTCCGCCACGTCGAGGCAAGGGATCACGCGGACGCGGACGGTCATGTCAGTCGCGCTCCGCCATCGCGATCGCGGCGGCGAGATCGAGCCGCCCGTCGTAGAGCGCGCGGCCGGTGATGACGCCTTCGATGCCGTCGGCGGCATGAACCGTCAGCATGCGGATATCGTCGAGCCCCTTAACGCCGCCGCTGGCGATCACCGGCAGGTCGGTGCGGCGCGCGAGATCGACCGTCGCCTCGATGTTGCAGCCCTTGAGCATGCCGTCGCGGCCGATGTCGGTGAACAGCAGGCTGGCGACGCCGGCATCCTCGAAGCGGCGGGCCATGTCGACGATCGACACGTCGGAGACTTCCGCCCAGCCCTCGGTCGCGACCATGCCGTCGCGCGCGTCCACCGCGACGACGATGCCGCCGGGGTACTCGCGCGCCATGTCCTTGACGAACTGCGGATCCTTGAGCGCGGCGGTCCCCATGACCACGCGGCTGACACCCAGGTCGAACCAGCCGGCGACCGCTTCGGGCGTACGGATGCCGCCGCCTAGCTGGACATGACCGGGGAACACCTCAAGGATGCCCTCGACCGCCTCGCGGTTCTGCGCCGACCCGGCGAACGAGCCGTCGAGATCGACGACATGGAGATATTGCGAGCCAGCTTGCGCGAACAGCATCGCCTGCGCGGCCGGGTCGTCACCATAGACGGTGGCGCGGGCCATGTCGCCTTCGGCCAGGCGAACGACCTGACCCTGCTTGAGGTCGATGGCGGGAAATACGATCAAGGCTTCCACTCCAGAAAGCGGGACAGCAGCGCCAGTCCGTAAGCCTGGCTCTTCTCGGGATGGAACTGCACGCCCACCACGTTATCGCGCGCCACGGCGGCGACGAGCCCGCCGCCATGGTCCGTCATCGCCGCGATGGTGCGGCCATCCTCGGGTGCGAAGTGGTAGGAGTGCAGGAAGTAGGCCTCACCCGGCGCAATCAGTCCGGTCGCGGGATCGTGCAGGCCGAGCGACACGTCGTTCCAGCCCATGTGCGGCACCTTTATCGCGGGATCGGTGCGCTCGATCAGCCTGACCTCGCCCTCGATCCAGCCGAGCCCGGGCGTCACGCCATGCTCGAGCCCACGCGTCGCGAGGAGTTGCATGCCGACGCATATGCCCAGGAACGGCGCAGCCCCGACATGCACGCGCTCGGTCATCGCCTCGACCAGATGCGGGATCGCGCGAAGCCCCTCGGCACACGCCTTGAACGAGCCGACGCCAGGCAGGACGATGCGATCGGCCGCGCGCACGACATCGGGGTTGGCCGTCACCTGCACGTCGCCGGCGCCAGCCGCCTTCAGCGCGTTGGCCACCGAGTGAAGATTGCCGGCGCCATAGTCGATGAGAGCCAGGACCTCAGACATGGCGCGGATCATCCACCGAGCTGGCCCTTCGTCGAAGGCACCGCGTCGCCCTTGCGCGGGTCCAGCTCGACAGCAGTGCGCATGGCACGCGCGAAGCCCTTGAAGATCGCTTCGCAGATGTGGTGGTTGTTGGTGCCGTAAAGCAGTTCGATGTGCAGGGTGATGCCCACCGCCTGGCCGATCGAGTGGAACCAGTGTTCGATCAGTTCGGTGTCGAGTTCGCCCAGCTTGGCCTGGGTGAACGCCGCCTTCCACACGAAGTAGGGCCGGCCCGAGATGTCCAGCGCCACACGCGCCAGGGTCTCGTCCATCGGCGAATAGGCCGAGCCGTAGCGGCCGATGCCGCGCTTGTCGCCGAGCGCCTGGGCGATCGCCTGGCCGATGGCGATGGCGCTGTCCTCGGCCGTGTGATGCTGGTCGACATGCAGATCACCAACCACCCGGCAGCTGATGTCGATCAGCGAGTGGCGCGAGAACTGCTCGATCATATGATCGAGAAAGCCGATCCCGGTCGAGACCTCATAAGCGCCGGTGCCATCGAGGTTCACCTCGACGGCGATGTCGGTTTCGTGGGTCTTGCGGGCGATCCGGGCGGTGCGCATGCGCGGCCTATACGCGCTGGCCGAGCAGAATCAATCGGCGACAGGCGGCGGGTTCATCCGCCCCAAATTCGTCAGGTCTGTTGAAAATGCGCGCGAAGGCGGCTTGACCGGCTTCGACTCGATGCGCAGTTAGGCCACATGACAGACACGCCGGCCGACAGCCTCATCCCCTATGACGAAATCGTGCAGGAGGCGCTGCGCGCGGTGGTCGGGCGCGTCCTGGGGCAAGTGATTGCCGGTGGTGGCAGCCTGCCTGGCAACCACCACTTCTACATCACGTTCAAGACCGCGGCGCCCGGAGTTTCCATTCCGCCGGAACTGAAGGCTCGCTTCCCGGACGAGATGACGATCGTCCTGCAGAACAAGTATTGGGACCTGGTCGTCAGTGAGGACGCGTTCAGCGTCGGTCTCAGCTTCAACCAGATCCCGGCCAAGCTGCACATCCCGTTCTCGGCGATCACCGCCTTCGTCGACCCCGCTGTCGACTTCGGGCTGCAGTTCCAGGCGATGGTCGCGGATGACGACGGCAACGATCACGATCCCGACAATGATGGTGCGGAACGGGAGGCCAGCCCGCGCATTACTCCGGTCGAAGACGGCTCCAACGTCGTCTCGGTGGATTTCGGCAAGAAGAAGTAGGCGGGCCCCGGCCCGGGATCGGACGAGCGATGGGCAGGATCAGATCGGGCAAGTCCACCAAGGCGGACAAGACCAATCCCGTAGCAGACAAGGCACGCGATCTGTTGCCTGGCGATCCCGGCGAGCTTCACGGCCCCAGCCCGAACCCGCACACCAATCTGCTGATCGCCGACCTGGCGCTGCGCGGCGGCACGCTACTGGCACGGCGTGCCGTAGAGCGTGGTCTGCTCGGGTCCAAATATGCCCCGCGCAAGGCCAAGGCGATCATGCGGGGCCGGACCTTCGGCGAGACGCTGGTGCACTCGGCCATCGCCCGTGTGGCGCTGCAATCGGTGCCCGGCGCGATCATCGTCGGCGGCGGCCTGATCGCCAAGACGCTCTACGATCGCGCGCGTCCGCACCAGGCCCGCGCCGAAGGCGAAGCGGCGCTCCACGAAAAGGCCAAGGACGGCGCCAAGTAAGCCTATACCGCCGCACCGTGAAAGAGGCGGGCATGCCCCGGCTTGATTTCGCCGCCGCCTCTCGCCATCAGCGCGCATGGCCAGCCACGAATCCAGCGCCCGCGTGATCCCGGACTCCGACGCCCTGCATCGGCGCGGGCTGATGTTCATCCTCTCCTCGCCCTCGGGCGCCGGCAAGACCACCGTCTCGCGCAAGCTGCTGGCTCAGGACGGGCGCTTGCGGATGTCGGTCTCGGTCACCACCCGCTCGCCACGGCCTGGCGAGATCGACGGTCGCGACTACCACTTCGTCGATCAGGCCACGTTCGATGCGATGGTCGAGCAGGGTGAGTTCCTAGAGTGGGCGCATGTCTTTGGCCACAGCTACGGCACGCCCAAGGCCGAAGTGAAAGCCGGGCTGAAGGACGGCAAGGACTACCTGTTCGACATCGACTGGCAGGGCACGCAGCAGCTTTACCAAAAGATGCAGAGCGACGTCGTGCGCGTGTTCCTGCTGCCGCCCAGCATCGACGAGCTGCGCCGCCGCCTCAACGCGCGCGGGACCGACAGCGCCGAAGTCATCGCCTCGCGCATGGATCGTGCCAAGGCGGAGATCAGCCACTGGGATGGCTACGACTACGTCATCGTCAACGACGATATCGAGGTATGCTTCGAGAAAGTGCAGCAACTCCTCGCCGCCGAGCGCATGCGCCGTGCTCGCCAGACCGGCCTGATCGGCTTCGTGCGCGAATTGACATCACCGGACGCCTGAAGGCCGACGCGGCAGCGTCACCCAGCGCTTGTCCTGCCGTGGCGTAACGGATAGGCGATCCCGCGCCATTCAGAACTGCCAGGAAAGAACGCCAGCCATGTCCCAACTCGAAGCCGCGATCGAAGCCGCCTGGGAAATCCGCGACACCATCACACCTGCTAGCACCGACATCGCCCGGCAGGTCGAGGAGGCATTGGCCTTGCTCGACGCCGGCACCGCACGGGTCGCCGAGCCGGACGGTGCGGGCGGCTGGAAGGTCAACCAGTGGCTGAAGAAGGCGGTGCTGCTCTCGTTCCGCCTGAACGACAACGCGCCGATGACTTACGCGGCCGGCGGCGCACCGGCATTCGACAAGGTGCCGCTCAAGTTCGCCGGCTGGGACGCAGCGCGCTTCAAGGATGCGGGTTTCCGCGTGGTTCCGGGCGCCGTGGCGCGTCGCGGTGCGTACATCGCGAAGGGCGTGGTGCTGATGCCCAGCTTCGTCAATATCGGCGCCTATGTCGGCGAAGGGACGATGGTCGATACCTGGGCTACCGTCGGATCGTGCGCGCAGATCGGACGCAATGTCCACATTTCGGGCGGCGTCGGCATCGGCGGCGTGCTGGAACCGCTGCAGGCCGGCCCTGTCGTGATCGAGGACAACTGCTTTATCGGCGCGCGTTCCGAAGTGGCCGAAGGCGTCATCGTCGGTGAAGGCGCGGTGCTGTCGATGGGCGTGTTCATCGGCGCCTCGACCAAGATCGTCGATCGCGCGACGGGCCAGATCCACATCGGCAAGGTGCCGCCCTACTCGGTAGTCGTGCCAGGCGCCCTGCCCGGCAAGCCGCTGCCGGACGGCACGGCTGGCCCCTCGCTCTATTGCGCCGTGATCGTCAAGACGGTGGACGCGCAGACCCGGTCCAAGACCGGGATCAACGAGCTGCTGCGAGATTGATCGGCCTTGCGGGGACGGTCGCTCCTCGGAACGGCCGTCCTGCTGGTGCGTTTCCCCGCTGAAGTTTCCGCCATCCGCGGCATCGCAACGAGGGAAAGACGCCATGGACACCAACAAGGACGAGATCCACCTGAGCCGTGACGAAGCCCGCGCGGGTAGCACGCCAGGCATCGCCCGCTACGTTCTGGCCATCAGTCTGGTGCTGGTCATCATTGCCTTTGCGGTCATCGTCATGACGGGTGCGCTGACGTCCAATCAAGGCAACAACGCGCAAGAGAACTCTCAACGCGCGGTCGCTGAGGAAAAGACCAAGCAATAATCGACTTTTTATGCGCGGTCAGTCGACACGACTGGCCGCGATCCGGCGTACCTCGGCGGCAAGCTGAATGGGATCGAACGGTTTGAGGATGACGCCGTCGGCACCGCTGGCTGTATATTCCTCCAACCCGGCGCGTGAGGCACGCGCGGTCATGAAGATGGTGGTGACATCCGGCACATCGTTGCGTTCGCGCAAAGCGCGCTGCAGGCCGAAGCCATCCATGTCCGGCATCATGACATCCAGCAGGATGATGTCGGGCCGCCAGTCTTGACTGTCGAGCAAGGCTAGCGCCTCTTGCCCGGACGAGACCGCACGCACTTCGAGCCCCGGATCAATCCGCAACGCCATGCTGGCGATCAGACGGATGTCCTCGTCGTCGTCCACATAAAGGACACGCAGGTCTGGGTTCATGTCCTTTTCCGTTCAGCAACCAGGCGATGGATCGTCTCGCGCAGCATTGGGATGGAGTTGCGCGACTTGATCAAAACCGCGTCGATCCGCGCATCGGCGTTCAGCGGATTGTCTTGCGCTGAAAAGACAACGGTGGGTAGCCGGTCGCCATCGCGACCCAGCAGAAGTGGCAGCACCTCAAGACCGGACCCGTCGGGCAGGCCGATATCCAGGACCACAACATCTGGCGATTCGAGTTCCAGGATGGCACGCGCGGAGGTAACGCCGTTGGCCCGGATCACCCGAGCCTCCCCCGCGAAGGCGGCTGCCACGACTTTGACGAGATCCACATCGTCGTCGATCTGCAGGATCGTCGGTCGATCATCGATCCTTACCGGTCCTGCCTGCTTGCTCGGCTCGGTGCGGCCCGGTTCATCATGCTTGCGTAGCGGCAGCGCGAACGCGAAGCTGGCCCCGCCATGCTCCGCCGCCTCGACCCAGATGGAGCCGTGGTGACGCTGCATGATCTCGCGCGCGATCGCGAGGCCAAGGCCGCTGCCGCCGACCGATCCCGGTACCGGCGCCTGCACGAAGCGGTCGAAGATGTGCTCGCGATATTGAACCGGAACCCCGGCACCTTCATCGACGATCCGCGCGACCGCCCGCCCCTGCTCCGCGCGGGCGATGATCGTCACGGACGAATTCGGCGGCGTGTGCCGCACCGCGTTCGACAGCAGATTGGTCGCCACTTGCAGCAGGCGCTGGCGGTCAGCGACGATCGGCAGGCGCTCGGCCATGTCGAAGCGGAAGGTCACTGCCTTGGCGCGTGCGGGCGCTTCGGTTTCCTCGACCGCTTGGCGCAGCATCTGTACGAGGTCCATGGCGCCGGGCTCCAGGATCATCTGGCCAGTGCCGAATTTTTCGAGATCGAGAATGTCGTTGGTCAGCCGGATCAGCCGGCGAGCGTTGTTCTCGGCGATCTCGACCAAGTGGCTCGCGCTCTCGGGCAGCTGCCCCGCCGTGCCCGCTCGCAGCAGCCCCAGCGAGCCCACAACCGAAGTCAACGGCGTGCGCAACTCGTGGCTGACCGTGGCGATGAAATCGTCCTTGATCCGCTCGATCTCTCGGCGGTGCGAGATGTCGCGGATGGAGGCGACGATGTGCAGGCCGTCAGGCACCGGCATCAAGCCCAGCGCGACATCGACCGGCACCACGCGCCCGTCCTTGGTCCGGGCTTGATGATCCAGGAACAAGGTACGCTGCAGGCGGCCATCGACGAGACCGATCCGCTCATGAAAGCTGCCCTCGCCATCTGCGATGTCCACCACGACCGACACGTCCCGCCGGCTGAGCTCGGACGGTTCATACCCCAGCACCGATCGCGCCGCAGCGTTCACGCTTTCTATCGTGACGCTGGGATTGAGGATGACGATCGCATCGCTCGTGCTGTCGAGCACGGCCTGGTTGCGCGCCGATGCATCCGCTTCCGCGATCGCGCCGCGCCAATGCTCGCGCTTGGACAACCACAGCGCCATCATGCCCAACATCAACAGTGTGCCGATACCGATGATGAGGATCCAGATCAAACGTCGGGAATGCAGCGTCCTCTCCCAATATGCCGCTCGCCCTTGCTCAAGGCGCGCCGCGTCGGCGGCGATGATCGCCTTTAGCTGCGCCTCGATCCGCTCCATGAGCATCTGACCGTGCCCCCTGGAGACTTGCGCGACTGCAGCGGCGGGCTGGCCGGCGCGCAGCTTGGCGAGCACCTCGTCCATCTCGCGGAACTTGGCATCGATCAGGCCGCGCAACACCTCGCCCCGATCACGCGGCAAACGGTTCGTGCCAAGACCCTTGTCGAGCATCGCGAGTTCGTGATCCACAGCCCGGCGGGACGGCTCGTAGCGGTCCAGGAAGGCCGGGATCCGAGTGATGACAAAGCCGCGCTGCGCCGTCTCCGCCTTTCGCAAGTTGCCGATCAAGTCGATTGCCCGCACGTGCCGGTCGCCGATCTCACCCACGAGGTCACCGGATACGCGCATGCGCGCGTACTCACCGTCCAGCCACAATCCGATCGCCACCAGCAAGGCCGGCAGCGCCAGCGCCAGTAGCAGATAGCCCGGAAACCAGGGCGCGCGGAGCACCGTCGATGTGCTCCTGCCACTCACAAGGCGGCCTTGCCGAACAGCGGCTGAAGCAAGAGCATGGCCTGCATCCGATTGGTGACGCCCAATCGGCGGAAGATCGTGGTGAGATGCGCCTTCACCGTGGCCTCGCTGATCGAAAGATCATAGGCGATCTGCTTGTTCGCGCGTCCGTCCACCAGTGCGAACAGAACGCGGCGCTGCGCCTCGGATAAGCGCCCGACCCGCTCGGGAAGCGCGGCGCGGCTCATGGTGGGGCCACGATCGGGAAACACCCTCTCTCCCGTAAAGATCGTGCGCAAGGCGTCGGCCAGACGATCAAGCGCCATCGATTTCGACAGAAAGGCCACGGCTTCGAGATCGTGCGCGATCGTGGCTAGTTCGGGTTCGTGACTGGCCGTGATGATCGCGATCGGAACGCCCGGCAAATTGGATTGCAGACGCAGCAGACCGGAGAAGCCGTGAGTGTCCGGCAGCATCAAATCGAGGATCGCCAGACGATAGTCCGTTCTTCGCATGGCCGCGTCCAGAGCTTCGGCAATGGTCCCGACGCATGTGACCTGCGCATCCGGAAGGGCATGACGTACAGCCAGGGCCAGTCCCTCTTGCGACAGAGGATGATCGTCCGCGACAAGAACTTGTGCAGCACTCACCATCCTCGCCCCTGCAAGATCGCATCTCCGTGCATCATTACCAAAATCATCGAAGGTTCAGGATTCTGGTTTGTGCCCGCTGTGTACAGCAGTATTCATTCCAGAGACGTGCAAGTTGCGGCACGCACTGACTGGGTCTCGCCAAAATGACAGAATATTGTGCTGTATCTAAGGGAATACCACTAGCTCTCCTGATCTGCGGCGACATCCCCACAAGCGCATCGCCGCACTCCTTTCCGCAACCTCATGGCTGGGAGTGGGCGACCATCCAGTGCGGCGAAATCGGCCAGAAATTGACGCGAATCGAGCCTTTTTCGCTTGTCTTGCTAGACCTCAACCAGGATCCGGACGTGGTTAGGACAACGCTGGCGATCCGCAGCATGCCGCGCGCCGAGGCAGCCGCGCCAATCCTTCGAGTCATCACCGATCTTTCACTCGATAACGGATCTAACTCACGAGGCGTGGATGCCTGTATTGCCAGAACACTCGACGGCGACTCGCTGGCGCAAGGGCTGGAACAATGGCGACCGTTCTCGCTCGCACCCACGCGCCGCATCGCCGCGATGTTCGGCAGTGGGCCCATCGCCGGCATGATCGAGCGACTGGCACGGCGATTGGAAGCGGCGATGATCCGCCTCGATCAGGGCTCTTTCGACAAGGCCGAAGCGCACCGCCTCGCCGGTCTTTGCGGCACGCTCGGCTTCGGGCAGGCGCACGCGGCTTGGCTCGATCTGTCGCTCGGCGAGGAGGCAGCGTGTGAAGAGGTCCGCAGGACCACGCGATTGACACTGGCGGCTATCGCCAGAGGTCTGTGATGTCGCGACGTTATCAGCGTTCCGACCGTGTTCGGGCCCGATGATGGTCCGAACACGGTCGAGATGTGAACGCGATCAAGCCGCCTGCTTGTGGCGCTCCACCGCTTCCAGGTTCAGCATGTCGGCCATCATGAACGCCAACTCGATCGACTGCGCACCGTTGAGGCGAGGGTCGCAGTGGGTGTGGTAGCGGTCGGCCAGCGTCTCGTCGGTGATGGCGATGGCGCCGCCCGTGCACTCGGTCACGTCCTGGCCGGTCATCTCGATATGGATGCCGCCGGCATGCGTACCCTCGGCGCGGTGGACGGCGAAGAAGCCGCGCACTTCGGCGAGGATGCGATCGAATGGACGCGTCTTGAAGCCACTGTCGGACTTGATGACGTTGCCGTGCATCGGATCGCACGACCACACCACGGGATGCCCCTCGGCCTTCACCGCGCGGACAAGCCTCGGCAGGCCGGCCTCGACCTTGTCGTGGCCGAACCGCGTGATCAGCGTCATGCGGCCTGCCTCACGACCAGGGTTCAGCGTGTCGAGCATCCGCAGCAGGGCGTCGGGTTCGAGGCTGGGGCCGCACTTCATGCCGATTGGATTGCCGACGCCGCGCAGGAACTCGACATGCGCCGAGCCTTCGAAACGGGTGCGGTCGCCGATCCACAGCATGTGCGCCGAGCAATCGTACCAGTCGCCGGTCAGCGAATCGCGCCGGGTCAGCGCCTGCTCGTACTGTAGCAGCAGCGCTTCGTGGCTGGTGTAGAAGCTGGTGCCCTGCAGCTGCGGCACGGTCTTGGGATCGACGCCGCACGCCGCCATGAAGTCGAGCGCCTCGCTGATGCGGTCGGCCATCTCGGAAAACCGCTGCCCCCAGGGACTGCGGCCGATGTGGTCCATCGTCCACTGGTGGACCTGGCGAAGGTTCGCATAACCGCCGCTCGCGAACGCGCGGATCAGGTTGAGCGTCGCCGCCGACTGGGTGAAGGCACGGATCATGCGCTCGGGATCGTTCTGGCGCGTGCCGGGCTCGAACTCGATACCGTTGATGATGTCGCCCAGGTAGCTCGGCAGCTCCTGGCCGCCGATCGTCTCGGTCGGGGCGGAGCGCGGCTTGGCGAACTGCCCGGCCATGCGCCCGACCTTCACCACCGGCTGCTTGCTGGCGAAGGTGAGCACCACTGCCATCTGCAGCAGCACGCGGAA
>Ga0182194_1000079_pt1 | contig 11522 bp, 8 predicted proteins | sample G5R1MG_34_FD_128377 | JGI IMG/M metagenome (GOLD analysis project Ga0182194, IMG submission 128377) | Switchgrass phyllosphere microbial communities from Michigan, USA - G5R1_MAIN_12SEP2016_LD1 MG | ecosystem: Host-associated > Plants > Phyllosphere > Phylloplane/Leaf | place: USA: Michigan...
CCGGTCACCAGCGGGCTGCCCTCGCTGGACACGCTGCTGGGCGGCGGCGTGGAGCAGGGCTCCAGCACGCTGGTCCTGGGGCCGGCCGGCACCGGCAAGACCATCTTCGGTTTGCAGTTCGTCGCCAGCGCCGTGGCGCGCGGCGAGCGCGCGGCGGTGTTCGTGTTCGACGAGGAACTGGGCCTGCTGATCCAGCGCGCCATGAACCTGGGCATCGACCTGCAGGCGATGATCGACGCGGGCTCGCTGGTTCTGGAGCAAGTCGACGCCGCCGAACTCACGCCCGGTGAGTTCGCCGAGCGGGTGCGGCACTGCGTCGAGGCCAAGGACGCGCGCACCGTCGTGATCGACAGCCTTAACGGCTACCAGGCTGCGATGCCCGGCGAGTTCGCGCTGGTGCTGCACATCCACGAACTGCTGCAGTACCTCAACCGGAAGGGCGCGACGACGTTCCTGACGGTCGCCCAGCATGGCCTGGTGGGCGACATGAAGACGCCGGTGGACGTCACCTACCTTGCCGACACGGTCGTTCTGCTGCGCTATTTCGAGGCGATGGGCCGCGTGCGCCGCGCCATCTCGGTGGTGAAGAAGCGCACCGGCGCGCACGAGGACACGATTCGCGAATATCAGATCGGCATGGGCGGCATTTCGCTCGGCCCGCCGCTCAGCAAGTTCCAGGGCGTGCTGCGCGGCGTGCCGGTGCTGGTAGGCTCCTCTGACTTGCTCGACAGCGAGGACGATTGAACCGCACCACTCTCTCGGAACGGGCGCTGGTGCTGGCGCCACGCGGACGCGACGCACAGCTGGCGACGGCGATGCTGCGCGAGGCGGACATCGAGGCCTTGTCCTGCGCCTCGGTGGCGGAACTGGTCCAGGAACTGAACGCGGGCGCCGCCTTCGTCGTCGTGACCGAAGAAGCGATCGCGACCGCCGACGTGCGCGCGCTGTCCGCCTGGCTTGCCCAGCAGCAGGAATGGTCCGACCTGCCCTTCGTGCTGCTCACCAACCGGGGCGGCGGGCTGGAGCGCAACCCGGCCGCCGCGCGGCATCTCGACCTGCTGGGCAACGTCACGTTCCTGGAGCGGCCGTTCCACCCCACCACCCTGCTCAGCCTGGCGCGGGCGGCGATCCGGGGTCGGCGCCGACAGTACGAAGCGCGCGCGAGGCTGGTCGCCCTGCGCGAGAGCGAGGAACGCTACCGCACCTTGTTCAACACCATGGACGAGGGCTTCTGCGTCATCGAATTCTTCGATGGACCGCAAGGGCCCTTGAGCGACTACACGATCATCCAGGCCAACCCGGCGGCGCAGCGCCACACGGGCATCGCCGTCGAGCCAGGCCGCACCGCGCGCGAGATCGTGCCCACCGAGGCCGACGAGTGGGTCGAACATTACCGACAGGTCCTTCTCACCGGCGAACAGTCCCGCTTCGAGCGCGAGCTTTCGACCACGGGACGCCACCTGGAAGTCGCGGCGTTCCGTGTCGAGCCGCTTCACCGCCAGGAAGTCGCGGTCCTGTTCAAGGACGTGACCGAGCGGCACAAGGCGGAACTCGCCCTGCGCGCCAGCGAGACCCGCTATCGCACCTTGTTCGAATCCATCGAGTCCGGCTTCTGCGTGATCGAAGTGCGATTGGGCGATGGAGAGACAGCGGCGGGCGACTTGCGCATCGTCGAGGCCAATCCCGCGTTCGAGCGTCATTCCGGGCTGTTCGGCGCGCACGATCAATGGCTGCGGACGCTCGCGCCCGCGATCGAGGAACACTGGTACGACATCTACGCCCGCGTGGCGCGCACCGGCGTCGCCGAGCGCTTCGAGCAAGGCTCGGCGGCGTTGGGTCGCTGGTTCGACGTCTATGCCTTTCGCATCGACTATCCTGAGAAGAACCACGTGGCGGTGCTGTTCCACGACGTGTCGGCCCAGCGCAACGCGCAGGAACGATTGCGGCTCTTGAACGAAACGCTGGAAGGCCAGGTCGCCGAACGTTCGGCCGAGCTCGACCGGACCTGGCGACTCAGTCAGGACTTGTTCGGTATCGCCGACAAGGACGGCTACTTCTTTCGCACCAATCCCGCCTGGCAGCGGGTGCTGGAATGGTCGCCGGCCGAGATCGCGTCCATTCCCTTCTTCGACCTGTGCCATCCCGACGACCGGGCCCGAACCAAGGCGGCGTCGGCGCGGCTCAAGGCCGGGGTTCCGGCGGCCCAGTTCGAGAACCGCTGCCGCTGCCGCGATGGCTCGTATCGCTGGCTGTCGTGGTCCGTCACCCCCGAAAACGGCGAGTACTATTGCATCGCTCGCGACGTGACGGCGGACAAGAACAAGACGCTTGAACTGCAGGCGGCGCAGGCGGCCTTGCGCCAGAGCCAGAAGATGGAGGCGATGGGCCAGCTGACCGGCGGCGTCGCCCACGATTTCAACAACCTGCTGGCACCCATCGTGGGCAGTCTCGACCTGCTCAAGCGCCGGGGCCTGGGTGGTGAGCGAGAGAAGCGCCTGATCGACGGTGCCGCGCAATCGGCGGAGCGTGCCCGGGTGCTGGTGCAGCGCCTGCTCGCCTTCGCCCGCCGCCAGCCGCTGCAGGCCGTGCCCGTCGACTTGTGCGCGCTGATCGACGGCATGGCGGACCTGATCGCCAGCACCACCGGCGCCAAGATCCACCTGGACCTCGACACCGCCACGCCGCTTCCGCCGGCGATGGTGGATCCCAACCAGATGGAGATGGCGCTGCTCAACCTGGCGGTGAACGCGCGTGACGCGATGCCCGAAGGCGGCAGGTTGCGCATCTGGAGCCGATCCGAGGAGGTCGCCATCGGGCACGGAGACTTGCAGCCAGGCTCCTACATCTGCGTCTCCGTGGCGGACGACGGCACGGGCATGGACAAGGCGACGTTGGCCCGCGCGGTCGAGCCGTTCTACTCCACCAAGGGCATCGGCAAGGGCACCGGGTTGGGCCTCTCGATGGTGCATGGGCTGGCGTCGCAGCTGGGCGGTGCCTTGAAAATCAGCAGCGAAGTGGGCGTGGGCACGACCGTGGAGCTGTGGCTGCCGCAAGCGTCGCACGACGCTGCGATCGCCCCCGAAACGCCGCGCAGCATGGCCGAGCCGGCAAGCCGCGGACGCGCCCTGCTGGTCGATGACGAACACCTGGTCCGCATGAGCACCGCCGACATGCTCACCGATCTGGGCTACGAGGTGACCGAGGTCGCATCCGCGGAAGAAGCGCTGCAGTGCATCGGACGCGATACGGCCTACGATCTGCTGGTCACCGATCACATGATGCCCGGCATGACCGGCGTCGAGCTTGCCCGCGCCGTGCGCACGGACCGTCCCGACATGCCGATCCTCATCGTCTCGGGCTATGCCGAAAGCGATGGGCTAGGGTCCGATCTGCCCCGGCTGACCAAACCCTTCCGCGCAGACGAACTGGCTGCCAGCCTCGACCAGCTCTGACGGTTGCTAGATGTTGCCCTGCTCGTCCTCTGGAACATCATCGTCCGGACCGAAGTAAAGCTTGGCGCACTCTTCGCGCAGGCAGCCGCCTTCGATCACGATGTCGTCGCGATAGGCGTCGCTGATGAAGCCCAGCGTGTCGACGTGCCTGGCCTCGAAGTACATCGCATGCACGTCGTCACGACCCGCGCCGTAGACGACCCGCCCGACCTTGGACCAGATCGAGGCCATCGTGCACATGCCGCAGGGTTGCAGCGTGGAATACAGCGTCGCGCCGCGCAGCTCCATGTCGCCGATGCTCTCGCACCCACGACGGATCGCCATCATCTCGGCATGAGCGGTGGCGTCGGGCAGCTCCTGCGTCTGGTTGCGCTCGCCCGCGATGACCTTGCCATCGCGCACGATGACGCAGCCCAGCGGTGAACTGGCAGGATCGGAGCCCTTCGAACGGGCGATATCGATGGCGGCGCGCATCCAGCGCTGGTCTTCGTCACTGAACATCAGGCAGCAAGCGCATAGCGGCGACAATGTTCCAGGTAGCCCGCTTCGTGACTGCCTGCGAGCGAGACCACACTCTCCCACAGCCAGGATGGCGCTTCGATCAGGCCCTTGCGATCGGCCTCCAGCACGGCCAGCCACTCGTCGCGAGCGGCAGCATCCATCTGCCGCGCGTGCGCCTTGCCCACCACGAAGGCGAGATAGCGCGCGGCCATCACCGCCTGCGCCTGGCTGAACTGGTCGACCTCCAGCTTGAGATCCTGGGGCGCGAGTTCGCGGATGAACAACGATCGGCCCAGCATCCGCGTCGGGATCATGCGCTGGCCAAGATGCGGCGAGAGCGCACGCGCCGCCGCCGCCACCCGCTCGGCGTTGTCGACCGGCATCTCGGCGCCCGCCGCCGCCGGCGCGATCGGCGCTACGGCCTCCTTGAGGTCGATCAGCGCATAGTCGGAGCGGCCTTTGGCGTTCTTGAGGCCGATGATGGCGGCGTATCGCAGCAGCCCCAGCGAACTGCAGCCCTTCATCCAGTAGGCTGCGTCGATCAGCCGCACCGACCGGTCCTTGTCCTTGTGGTCGAGCGACAGGATCATCGCGGCCACATCCGGGTCGGCGAACACCGTCTGCAGACCGTCGCGCTCCTTGCCATCGAGCGCCCAGAACTTCTTACCCAGCGGGATCGTCGGCTCGATCGCCTCCAGCCGCTCGCGGGCCAGGTGCTTCCACCGCCGGCCCAGCGCCTCGCGCCGCACGCTGCGCACGACATCGGGCTCCACGCCCGGGTGGCCGCTGGTGGGGTCCTGCATTGCCGCGGCGTAGCCTTGCACCATCTCCTCGATCATGTACGCGGTGGTGACGCCTGGAAGGTCCGACCCGCGCGCGGCGGTGGCGAGCGAAAGGCCCAGGCGGATGAGATCGTGCGCGGGATTGCCGATGACGGCCTGGTCGAGATCGCGGATCTGAACCTCGATCCGGTCCGCGCCATTGCTCAAGGGTCCCAGGTTGCCGAGATGACAGTCGCCGCAAATCCAGATCATCGGCCCTGTCGGCACGCGCTTGGCGGCGGGGGAGGCATCGAGCCACTCGTAGAACTTGGCGGTGTTGCCGCGTACATAGGCATGTGCCGAGCGCGCCATCTTGCGCATCCGGTTCGCCTCCAACACGGCCGGGCGTTCAGAAAAGCTTGGCGTTGGCATTGACGGCATCACCTGAGAAGATTGGTAGAAACCAACCAAACGCACCACATGCCGGATTGTAACGAAGCTTTGCTCGATCTGCCCTTTGAGGCCAGCGGAGTGACTTTACCCGGCGAGCGGTGAGCCGTCGTAGTGCGCCAGCAGCGCGGCGACATCGTCGTAGATCCGGGCCGCGCCGCCATCCCGCAAGGCCTGATCCGGGAACTTGCCGGAACGCACCGCCACTGCAACGATCCCGCACTTGGCCGCCGCTTCCATATCATAGGGCGTATCGCCCACCACGATCGTCTCGCCAGGGCCGATCGGCGCCAGCGTCTTCAGCGCGGTGGCGAAGATGTCGGGCGCGGGCTTGGTACGCTCGACATCGTCCGCGCTGGTCGTCGGGCCGACCAGATCCTCGGCCTTCAGCAGCCTGGTGTAATGCTCCAGTTCCTGCGTGGATGCGGATGAGGCCAGAACGACTTGCAGGCCCGCCGCATGCACGCGGGCGAGGAGATCATGCGCGCCGGCAAACGGCTTCACCTTCTCCAGATACCGGCGCTTGAAGATGTCGCCATGCGCCTTGCCCAACTTCTCCTGCAGCGCCTCGTCCGCGTCGGGCAGCAGCGCGGGCACGAACATGTCGGTGCCCTTGCCGATCTGGTGTTGGATCGCCTGCCGGTCCAGCGTGACGCCGATGCCGGCAAAGGCCTCTTCCCAGGCGAGCACGTGCAAGTCGTTGCTGTCGACCAGAGTGCCGTCGAGGTCGAACAGTATGGCGCAAATAGGCATGGATCGGCTGACCTCGGGAACGGTGTGGAACGTGGCATGAGTCCAGCGCCCTCCCGAGTCATAAGTTCCTGACGGAACTATCCCAACAGCCGCATCGTTGAGCGCTGCGATCGGCATGGAGCGCGGTGCTCTATTCGTCCGGCAGCTAAGTCGCACTCGCGCTTAACAAAGGATAATCGAATGGCTATCTTTAACAAGGACATGCTGGACCTCGCCACCAAGAACAAGAACTTCCAGAAGGAAGTCTATTACGACGAGAATTGCCAGGTCGTGCTGATGAGCATCGAGCCGGGCGACGATATCGGCGAGGAAACTCACGATGCCGATCAGACCACGTTCTTCGTTTCGGGCGAAGGGCAGGCGGTGGTCGACGGCAGCCGCACCAAGGTCGTCGCCAATCGGATGATCATCATCCCCAAGGGCGCCAAGCACAACATCATCAACAAGGGCGACGAGCCGCTCAAGCTGTTCACCGTCTACTCGCCGCCGGCCGAGGAACAGGGCGTGAGCCACAAGACCAAGGCCGAAGCTGAAGCCGCCGAAGAAGAGGATTGATCCTCGCTTGTTGCGCCCCGGCCCTCGTGGCAGGGGTGCGATCGTCATGCCGGGGCCGGGTCGCCGTCTTTTCCGCTCGACGATCCGCTCTCCGGCTCGTCAGGATCTCTCCCTTGCGACCGGTCTAGCATGCGCATGACCGGGGTCACGGTCAGCCCGTGCAACATGATCGACAGCAGCGCCACCAGCCCGACGATCGCCCATAGCCGCTCTGGCTGCGGAAACCCGGCATGGTTCAGGGCATAGGCGAGGTAATAGAACGACCCCACGCCGCGAATGCCGAAGAACGCCAGCGTCAGCTTCTCGGACAAGTCCGCCTTGTGGCCGATCATACCGATCAGCCCGGCGACCGGGCGCACGATCAGGATGATCGCGATCGCCGCCAGCCAGTCGCGCCAGCCCAGCGGCTCCAGCAAGCCGTTGATCAAGGCGCCGCCGAACAGGATCAGCAGCACCATCATCGCGATGCGCTCGACCTGTTCGGTCAGCGCGTGCATGTCATGGTTGAACTCGTGATCGCGGTGAGAGCGCCGCAGGGTCAACGCCGTGACGAACACCGACAGGAAGCCGTAAGCGCCGCAGATCTCGGTCAAGCCATAGGACAGGAACGTCGCGGCAATGGCGATGAGGCCGTCACCGGTCTGCGCCAGCTTGGTTTCGGCGGGTACGTGAAAGGTCAGCCAGCCGAACACCCGGCCGACCAGCCAACCCAGTCCCAGACCCGCCACGATCTCCCAGATCACGTTGTGGAGCACCCACTCCTTTGCCCAGGGCGTGTCGGTTCCGGCCACCAGGGCCAGAGCGATCGCCAGGTGGACGAAAGGAAAGGCGAAGCCATCGTTCAGCCCGGCTTCCGAAGTGAGGCCAAAGCGCACTTCGTCCTCCTCGCCCGACTTGGGCGGACCCACCTGCACATCGGCGGCGAGCACAGGGTCGGTGGGTGCGAGCGAGGCGCCCAGCAACAAGGCCGCGACCGCCGTCATGCCCAGACCCCAGTAGCCGATCAGCATGATCGCGCCGATGCTCAGCGGCATGGTGATCGCCAGCAGGCGCCAGGTCACGCCCCACTTTCGCCAACGGAACACGCGATCGAGCTTCAACCCGGCGCCCATCAGCGCGATGATGACGACGAACTCGGTGAAGCGCTCGGTCAGCCAGGGCAGCGCCAGTGGCATCGGCTTGAACGGGATGCCCGGCAGCGAGAACACCGCGACGCCGATGGCGATGCAGATGATCGGTAGCGACAGCGGCAGGCGCTTGAGGGCCAGTGGCAGCCACGCCACCAGGGCGATCAGCACGCCCCCGCCGGTCAGCCACAGGACGTACGATTCAGGCTGCGGCAGTTCGATCATGTTCGCTCCGATAGGCTCGACGGCTATCGTCGCGAGGGTCGGCCGGCCCCAGATCAGGGCCGGCCATGACTTGCCGTGACGGAGTGATCAGAGGGCCTTGGCCATGTTGAGGTGCGCGGTGACGGTCGGGATCAACCCGGTCGCAAACGTTTTCAGCGAGGCCTGGCCGCCATTGGCCGAATAGGCCTTCAGCTTGTCGAGCGTCATCTGGTGGCCGTCGACCTGCGCCTTGGCATAAGCGGTCTCGAACTCGTCGCCCGACTTGGTCGACAGTTCATCGAGGGTCTGCTGCTGCATCGGCGTCAGCGTCGGTTGCGGCGTGATCGCGGGCGAGGCGGCGGCCGCGGCGGTCTTCAGCTTGGCGGTGGAGTCGGTGTGCGCCTTGATCATCATCGCGGCGAAGCGCTTGACTTCCTGCGACTGCCCCTTGGTGGCGGCGAGCTGAGAGGACTGGATCTCGAACGCGTCGCTGGCAGCGGCGGCATCGACGAAGGCCTGGTCCGGGCTGGCGGTCGCGGCGAGAGCAGGGGCCATAGCATCATCGGACGGCGCCGTGGTCGCGACGACATCGCCGGCCGGAGCCTCGGACTTCTTGCAGCCGGACAGGGCAAGCGCGCCGATCGAGACGGCGAGGAGGATGGAATGCTTCATAGATTGCTCCTGGATCGCTGGAGACCAGCACCCCCATCAACGGCTCACAAAAGATCGCGTTCCCGGCTACCTTTCTTCTAATTGAAGCGTTTAGCCGCCATCGCGCAGGCTAGCCCTGCCAGCGCCAGCAACGGGAACCATGAAAAAATGAGCGTGTTCGGCAACATCTTCAAGAAGATCTTCCATCGCGATAGCGCCCAGGCTGCGCCAGCACCGGCCCCGACCGCCACTCCAACGCCGAGCCCGGCGCCTGCGCAGCCGACCCCCACGCCGGCGGCACAGCCCGCACCCGAGCAGCCGGTCAGCGTCGATGTCGGCGCGGTGCTGTCCGCCATGGCCGAGATGAAGCCCGATCACGGCGGCAACTACCAGAGCTCGATCGTCGACCTGCTCAAGCTGCTGGACCTCGATTCCAGCTTGTCGGCGCGTAAGGACCTCGCCGAAGAGCTCGGCGTCCATGCCGGCGACCATGGCTCGGCCGAGCAGAATATCGCCCTGCACCGCGCGGTGATGGACAAGCTGGCGGCAAACGGCGGCATCGTTCCCGACAGCCTGCGCAACTAAGAGGCCGCGCGCGCGGCGACCCGCTCGCCGCGCGCGCCATGCTTGGTTGGATTCACGCTGCAAAGAACCATCCGGTTGTATCGGGCTGGGCGCGTGTAGGAAATATCTTTCTATTGTGGCGTCCGTGCGCCCACGGCTCTCGCTTATTCCCGGCAGGCCTGTAGGGTACTGCGAGCGGGCATGATCCGCTGCGAGGGGAGCGGCGCCGAACTATGATCTTGTGGGGCGTGGTCGCCGGACTGCTGTTCGGCTGGGGCATGAGCGGCTTCGGCATCGAAGGGCTGCTACCCGGCTTGCTCGGCGGAGCCCTGCTGGGCGCCTGGCTGCGTTCGCTGGTGCGCAAGGAACTCGCGAAGCAAGTCGTCGCCCTGCGTGCCGAACTGGAAGGGGCGCAGCCGCGCACGGTCGTGGCGCCCGCTCCGGTCATAACGGCCCCCGCTCCTCTGACGGTCAACACTCCTCCCGTCGCCAGCGCCCCGCCACAGCCACCTAGTGCCCCGCCCGCGGCGCTGCCGCCGCGCAAGCCGAACCTCGTCGAGTGCCTCTTCGTAGCGGCACGCGACTGGCTGCTGGGCGGCAACACCATCGTCCGCGTCGGGCTGGTGATCCTGTTCGTTGGCCTCGCGTTCCTCGCCGCCTATGCCGCAGATGCCGGGCTGTTCCCGATCGAGCTGCGCCTCATCCTGGTCGCCGCCGTCGGCGTGGCCCTGCTCTACGTCGGCTTCGTCAAGGGCCATGAACGTCCCGACTTCGCCCTGCCGTTGCAAGGCGGCGGCGTTGCGGTTCTCTATCTGACCGTGTTCGCGGCATCGCGGCTGTTCGACGTGATCCCGGCGAGCGCCGCCTTCCCGATGATGATCGTGGTCTGCGCGCTGGGCTGCGCCCTCGCGCTGCTGCAAAACGCGCAAGTCCTGGCCGCGACCTCGTTCATCGGCGGCTTCGCGGTGCCGGTGCTGCTGGGCGGCGAAGGCAGCGCTCTGGGCCTGTTCGGCTACTATACCATCCTCAACCTGGCGGTGCTCGGCATCGCCTGGCGGAGGTCGTGGCGGATCATCAACCTGATCGGCTTCGTCGCCACCTTCGGCATCGCCACCGCCTGGGGGCTGCTGGTCTACGATCCGGCGCAGTACGCGGTCTCGCAGTTCTTCCTGATCCTGTTCGTGCTGATCTACGTCGGTGCCGGCATCCTCCACGCCCGCAACACGCCCACGCGGCTGGGCAACGCGGTCGACAGCAGCCTGCTGTTCGGCCCCGCCCTGGTCGGTTTCGGACTGCAAGTCGGCCTGGTGCGCGACATGCCTTTCGGCAGCGCCTTTTCCGCGCTGGGCTTCGGCGCGCTCTACCTGGCGCTGGCGGTGTTCGCGACGCGCAAGGGGCGCGACGACGATCGCGTGTTGCGCGATACGCTGGTGGCGGTGGCGGTCGGCTTCGTCACCCTGGCAGTGCCGCTGGCGCTCGGCGTGCGCTGGACGGCGACGGTCTGGGCGCTGGAAGGCGCGGGCGCATTCTGGGTCGGCGCGCGGCAGGCCCGCTGGATGCCCCGCGCGTTCGGCCTTGTCCTGCAAGTCGCCGGTGCGCTGGTGTTCCTGGGCGGCCTCCACGACCTCGTCTCGGCCATCCCGCTGCTGAGCGCGAGCACGCTGGGCGCGATCCTGATCGCCCTGCCCGCCTTTGCCACGGCCTGGTGGTTGCGCCGTCCACTGGAGCACAGCGGCTCGCGCTGGGCCCTGGCCTATGCCCCCGCCGAGCAGGCGCTGGCCAAGCCGGTGTTCCTATACGCCTTCGCATTCTGGTCGCTCGCCTGCCTGCTGGAATGCCATCGCCTGCTGCCGCCTCGATCCGCGACCGACATCCCCCTAGACGCGATACGCCAGGACATGGTCGACCTGCTGACCATGCTGGCGGTGATCGTCAGCGCTGCCTTGGCCGCGCTGGTCGGGCGGCGCACCGCCTGGCCGGTGGCGACCTGGCCGAGCCGGGTGACCCTGGCCCCGCTGGTGCTGACCCTGCCGGCACAATGGATCGGCGGCTGGTTCGTGCTGCAGACGCCGCACTGGCTAGTCTGGCTGGCCGCCCTGGCGCTGCACTACCGGCTGCTCTGGGCCAACGACCGCGACGGCACTCTCCGCGCCAGAACCCTCGACCGCGCCGTCCACGTCGGCAGCGTCTGGCTGCTCACCGCACTGCTGATCGATTGTCTATGGTTCGCCACCGATCGCGCCGACCTGGCGGGAACGTCCTGGGGCGGTATCGTCCTGCTGGTCGGCATGACGGCAGCGCTGCTGGTGCTGACCCTCTGGGCCGGCGATCCCCGGCGCCACACCCGCTGGCCCTTGCGCGACCAAGCCGCCGCCTACGCCTGCCACGCCGCCTTGCCGATCGCCGCGCTGACTTTCACGGGCGCGCTGATCGTCGCGCTGTTCGCCTCCGGCCGCACCGCACCGCTGCCCTATCTGCCGCTGCTCAACCCGGTCGACCTCGGC
>Ga0182194_1000084_pt1 | contig 11012 bp, 10 predicted proteins | sample G5R1MG_34_FD_128377 | JGI IMG/M metagenome (GOLD analysis project Ga0182194, IMG submission 128377) | Switchgrass phyllosphere microbial communities from Michigan, USA - G5R1_MAIN_12SEP2016_LD1 MG | ecosystem: Host-associated > Plants > Phyllosphere > Phylloplane/Leaf | place: USA: Michigan...
GGCGCCGGAACCAGCTAGAAGCCCAGCGCCAACGAGCTCGAGGCGATCAGCGACACGATCGAGACATCGGCGTTGACGTTGTAGGGGTGCTAGTCAGATTCCAACAGGCGATGCGCCAGCACGAGATTCTCGCCCAGCGTGCACATCATCGCGGTCAGCTCGATCAGCACCAGCGCAGAGGCGAACACGCCGAGCGCGGCGGGGCCGAAGCCGGGCGCGCGCCCTGCGATGAACAGGAACGGGATGCGCGCGGCCAGGCGCAGGAAGAAGCCGAACAAGTTGGTGCGGCCACCCTTGGCGATCGCCTGCAGGTCCGCCTGTGCCGCGTCGGCGGAAGGCATCGGATCGCTCAAGCGCCGAAGCCTTCCTGCTCGGCCTTGAGGGGTCGGGAGAGGATGGCGGAGACCACGTCGCTCGCCGGGCTCTCGCCCGAGAGCAGGCGGCACACGCCCTCGACGATGGGCATAGCGATACCGATGCGCGCGGCGAGATCGGCCAGCACCGGAGCGGTCGCCGCGCCTTCCGCGACGCTGGTCTTGCCCGACAGCGCATCGGCCGCGGTCAGGCCTTGGCCCAGCGCTAGGCCGAGCGAGAAGTTGCGGCTGGAGGTGGAGGAACAGGTCAGCACCAGATCGCCCAACCCACACAGGCCGGCCAGCGTCTCGGCCCGCGCGCCGCGCGCGAGGCCGAAGCGCAGCATCTCGGCATAGCCGCGCGCGATCACCGCCGCGCGGGCGTTCTGCCCCAGGTTCATGCCCTCGACCACGCCGCAGGCGATGGCGAGCACGTTCTTCACCGCGCCGCCGATCTCGGCCCCGACCACGTCGTCGGAGTAATAAGGCCGCAGCGCCGGTCGGGCGATCAGCGGCGCCAGGCGGTCCCACTGCTCGCGGCCATCCGCGCAGGCGAGCGTCACCGCCGTGGGGAGCCCCGCCGCCACTTCGTGCGCAAACGTCGGCCCGGACAGCACTGCCAGCCGCGCGGCAGGATCGGCGGCGGCGACGACTTCGGCCATCAACCGCCCGCTGCCGGCCTCGATCCCCTTGGCGCAGAGCACCAGGTCGCGCGCGCCGGCGGGCAGTTGCGTGACGACCGAGGCGAGGAACTGCGCCGGCACCACCACCACCAGCACTGGCAGCAAGGCCAGCTCGGCCAAGTCGTGCGTCGCGCGGATCGTCGGGGCGAGCGCGGCGCCAGGCAGGTACGTGCCGTTGCGCCGCTCGGTGTTGATCGCTTGCACCAGCTCGGGTTCGCGGGCCCAGAGCAGCACCTCGCTGCCGTCGCTGGCGAGTGCCTGCGCCAGAGCCGTGCCCCAGGCTCCCGCGCCGACGACGCCGACTTTCGCGCCGCTCATGCCTTCACCCCGGCGCCGCGCACGGTCTCGGCGCTGGGATCCAATGGCCAGCGCGGCCGCGCTGGCGTGTCGAGCGGGTCGTTCTGGCCGAGTCGCTCGACCCCGGCCCAGGCGATCATCGCCGCATTGTCGGTGCACAGCGAGAGCGGCGGCGCGACGAACGGCAGGCCATGCTCCGCCGCCAGCGCCTCCAGCGCAGCCCGGATCGCCTGGTTCGCGGCGACACCGCCCGCCACCACCAACGCGGTGACTGTGCCGCTGTTGGCGAGCGCGCGGCGCGTGCGATCGATCAGGCAGTCGATCGCCGCCTGCTGGAACGAGGCGGCGATGTCGGCATCGGTGTATGCGCCTTCGGCCTGCTTCGCGCGCATCACCGCGCTTTTCAGTCCGGCGAAGGAGAAGTGCGGTTCCGCGCTCCCCAGCAAGGGACGTGGCAGGGGTACCTTCTTCGCATCCCCCTCGCGCGCCAGCCGCTCGACCGCCGGACCGCCGGGATAGCCCAGACCGAGCAGCTTGGCGGTCTTGTCGAACGCCTCGCCCAGCGCGTCGTCGATGGTGGTGGCGAGGCGGCGGTACTGCCCCACGCCCTCGACCAGCAGCAGCTGGCAGTGCCCGCCCGACACCAGCAGCAGCAGGTAGGGAAACGCCAGCGACGGTTCCGCCAGGCGGGGCGAGAGCGCATGGCCCTCCAGGTGGTTCACCGCGATCAGCGGCTTGTCGCTCGCCATCGCCAGCGCCTTGGCCGTCACCAGCCCCACCATCACGCCGCCGATCAGGCCCGGCCCGGCCGTGGCGGCGATCGCGTCGACATCGGCCAGGGTCATGCCGGCATCGGCCAGCGTCGCTTCGATCAGCGGGGTCAGCCGCTCGACATGCGCGCGCGCCGCGATCTCGGGCACCACGCCGCCGAAGGGCCGGTGCGCGTCATCCTGCGAGGCGATGTGCTGCGCCAGGATCACGCGTCCCTCGGTGACGAGCGCGGCGGCGGTCTCGTCGCACGAGCTTTCGATGCCGAGTACCGTCCTTATCCGCGCGCCCACGTTCGCCCCACCTTTGCCGATCAAGTCCATCTTTTCCTCGAGCGCATTGCCGGGTAGCACAAATCGGGCATGAACCCACAAGACACTCCGCACTTTCGCCTCGGCACCCGCCGCTCCCCGCTCGCCATGGCGCAGGCGGAGGAAGCGCGGGCGCGGCTGGCGGCAGCGCACGGCATAACGGCCGCGCATATAGAGATCGTGCCGGTCACCGCCAGCGGCGATCGCATTCAGGACCGCGCGCTGGCCGAGATCGGCGGCAAGGCGCTGTGGACCAAGGAGCTCGATGCCTGGCTGCTCGCGGGCGAGATCGACTTCGCGGTCCACTCGGCCAAGGACGTCGAGACGATCCGGCCCGAGGCGATCGCCATCGGTGCGATCCTGCCGCGTGAGGACGTGCGCGACGTGCTGGTGGGCGCCGCTTCCGTCACCGCCCTACCCCAAGGCGCGGTCGTCGGCACCAGCGCCCCCCGACGCGCGGCTCAGCTGCTCCATGCCCGGCCCGACTGCAAGGTCATCACGTTTCGCGGCAATGTCGCCACGCGGCTGGCCAAACTGGCGGCGGGCGAGGCGGATGCAACGTTCCTGGCGCTCGCCGGGCTGAACCGCCTGGGCGAGACCGGCACCGGCCATCCGCTGGCGGCCGAGGACTGGCTTCCCGCCCCAGGCCAAGGCGCAATCCTGGTCGAGTGCCGCACCGACGACGCCCGCACGCAAGACTTTCTTGCCGCCATCGACCATACGCCCAGCCGCGCCGCCGTAGTGGCCGAGCGCGCGCTGCTGGCGGCGCTCGGCGGCAATTGCCACAGTCCGATCGCGGTACTGACCAGCGAGGACGGCGATGCCATCACCATGCGCGCCGCGCTCTACAGCCCCGATGGTGCCGAGCGGGTCGAGGGCGAAGCGCGATTTGCCGGCACCGACTGCGAAGGCCCGGCGCTGCTGGCGGCGGACCTGCTTGCGCGCGCTGTGCCCGCCATCGCCGTGCATTTCGCCGGCCCCGCGCCCGCGTGATCCCGCTCATCGTCGTGCGGCCCGAGCCCGGTGCCACCGCGACGCTGCAGGCGGCTCGCACGCTTGGGATGCAAGCCCAGGCGCATCCGATCTTCGTCGTGCGCCCGATCCCATGGACGCCGGTCGCGCGTGAGGAGATCGACGCGGTGATCCTGGGCAGCGCCAATGCCATCCGTCACGGCGGCCCGGCGCTGGAAGACTTGCGCGGCTTGCCCGCCTACTGCGTCGGCCAGACCACAGCGACCATCGCCCAAGCGGCAGGTTTCACGATCGCCGGCATCGGCACCGGCGGCTTGCAGAACGTCCTGAACGCGCTGGCGCCGGAACACCGCCGGCTGCTGCGGCTGGCGGGGGTCACCCACGTCCCGCTGGTGCTGCCGCCGGGCGCGACGATGACGACGCGCGAGGTCTACGCCAGCGTGCCGACGCCGCTGGCTACGCCGCTCGCGCAGGCGCTGCGAACGCCGGTGGTGGTCATGCTCCATTCCGGCGAGGCGGCGGACCACCTCGCCGCGCTCTGCGCCGAGCATGATATCGACCGCGCGCGGATCGCGCTGGCGGTAATCGGGCCTCGTGTCGCGCGCATGGCCGGGGCAGGCTGGGCGCGGATCGAAAACGCGGAAATACCCAGTGACACGGCCCTTCTGGCCTTGGCGCGCGAGATGTGCCAAGACTTGCCCGGGGTCGCCGAAAACCCCAAGTGAAAGGCCGATGCAGGACGATCCGACACCCATTCCGGCGAGCCCTGCGCCGCCGGTTTTCACGCCGACGACCCCGGCACCGCGCCGCAAATCCACCTTTGGATCGCTGCTGTTCGCGCTGATCGCGTTCCTGCTGGGCGCAAGCCTGGTCGGCTATTTCGCGTGGCATGGCGAACTCGCCCGGTATCTGCCGCCCCGCGATGGCGCCCGCCAGTCTTCCGCGACGGATGGTGGATCCGCCACGACCGGCGACGCTGCTGCTGCTGCCAATGCCGCCGCCGCCCCCCAAAGCGAGGCCGTGGTCTCGCTGGAGGCACGGCTGGCGATGCTGGAGAACCGATTTTCGCTGCTCGACTTCAAGGCGGATGCCGCATCGGGCAATGCCGCACGTGCCGAAGGGCTGTTGATCGCGTCGGCGGCGCGCCGCCTGGTCGAGCGCGGCCAGTCGCTGGGCTACGTCGCCGACCAGCTGCGCCTGCGCTTCGCCGACGCCCAGCCGCAGGCGGTGGAGACGATCACCACGTTCGCTCGCAATCCGGTCACCATCGACCAGCTGACCGCGCGATTGGAAGCGCTCGCGCCCGACCTCACCAACAGTTCGCCCAACACCAACTTCCTTGAGCGCGCGCGCCAGGAAGTGGCCAGCCTGCTGACGGTGCACAGCGATTCCCCGATGCTGCTGACGCCCGCTGCCCGGATCGATCGCGCCCGCCTGATGCTGACCGCCCGGCGTATCGGCAGCGCCATCGACGAAGTGGAGCGGCTTCCCGGCGCCGAAGCCGCCAACAAGTGGATCGCCGATGCTCGGCGCTTCGACGACACGCAGCAAGCGCTGGATCTGGTCGAAACCACGGCCATGCTGGAATCGCGCCGGCTGAAGGACGGCTCGGGCCAGAACGTCGAACAGCCCAGCCCCCTGTCCACACCCGAACCCACGCCTGAACCGTCAGCGTCGCAGACGGCCAGCGCGACACCGGCGGCGGCCGCTACGCCGCAGACCTGATTGAGCGGTCAGCCCTGCAGCAGTTCCGGCAGGCGCCCGGACACGCCGCGCGCCTCGTCCATGAAGAAGCGCTTCAACATCGGCAGGCGTTGCACCACGCCCATGCCGAGCCGGCGCGCGGCGGAGGGTAGCCGACCGGGAATGCCGAACAGGCGGTTGAGCCCGTCGGTCACCGACATCACCATGAACGTGTCCAATCCGCGCCAAGTCTCGTAGCGGGCGAGCAGTTGCGCATCGCCCGGCTCCAGCCCCAGCCGCATGCCTTCTGTCAGCACTTCGACCAGCGCGCCCACGTCGCGCAGGCCCAGGTTGAGGCCCTGCCCGGCAATCGGGTGCATGCCGTGGGCAGCGTCGCCGATCACCACCAGCCGCTCGGCCGTGACCTTGCCGGCGTGATGGAAGCGCAAGGGATAGGACATGCGCGGCGCGGCGAGCTGGATGGCGCCGAAGATACCGTGCATCCGCTCCGCCACCTCATGCGCGAACATCGCGTCGGAGAGCTTGGCGATGCCGGCGGCGTCCTTCTGCGCCACCGTCCACACCAATGCCGAGCGATGCAGCCCCTCGGCGGTATCGCGCAGCGGCAGCAGCGCGAACGGACCGTCCGGGTAGAAGATCTCCCAGGCGACGCCGTCGTGCGGCTTTTCGTGCGTCAGCCCGGTGACGAAGGCATTGTGGCCGTAATCCCACTTGGCATAGGTGAACCCGGCCTCGTCGCGGGTGGGCGACTGGCGCCCCTCGGCAGCGATGAGCAGGCTTCCCGACAGCGTTCGCCCGTCCGCCAGCGCGACACTGACGCCGTGGAGACCACGCGTACGGCGCACGACTTCGGCGCTGGTATGCCAGGCGATGGCTGGTTCGCCCCGCGCCGCTTCGAACAGCGCCAGCCGCAGATCGCGGTTGGCGAACATGCGGCCCAGCGTGCCCTCCTCGGGCGTGGGGCGAAAATCGATGCGGCCGGGCTTCATCCCGTCGGTCACCGCGATCGCCTCGATCGGACAACCCAGCGCCTCCAGCCGGCCGGCGATGCCGATGTTGGTGAACAGGTTCCAGCTAGCGGTCGAGATCGCCGAGGCGCGGCCGTCCGCGCCTTCGGCGGTCAGCTCGGCCGGATCGGCGCGGTCGACCACGTGGCTGGTCAGCCCCTGGCGCGCGGCGGCCAAGGCCAGCGTCATGCCGACGAGGCCGCCGCCGAGGATCAGGAGGTCGCGGCGTTCAGGGTCATGGCCTTCGGGGCCGCCGATATCGTTCGAGTCTGTCGCGTTCATCGCCGGCACGTATCGGCCTGCGAACCATCAATGTCGAGACAGCGCCCGTCCCATGTGCCCAGAGGTTCATTAAGGCCGATCATCGCCGCGAGCGTGGGCGCGATGTCCACCGTCTCGACCGGGTCGGGCTGCTCGAACCCCGGCACGCCCTTGCGCCAGAGCAGCATCGGCACCCGCCGGTCGTAATCCCATGGGCTGCCGTGCGTGGTGGTATAGCCTTGACGCGGCTCGCCCGGCACGACGCCGCGCTTGGTCATCATCAGCACTTGGCCGGAGACGGCCGGATCGAACGAGGCGCGGGTGCGCTGCTCCAGCGTCCAGTCCTGCGGATCGCCCTTGGGGACCGGCAGCTTGGCGAGATCGGTCGCGCGGTAGACGCCGGCAATTTGCGGATGCCTGGCGAGGCGCACCACCAGCGCGTCGATCACCTTCTTCTGCTGCTTGGGCGTAAGACCCGGCGCGAGCCAGACATCGCCCGACGCGCCGCCGCCATAGAGCAGCTGGCCAGTCTTCACGGTCACGCCGGTGTCCTGCGAGACCGCCTGCGACAGCGCCTTGTCGGTCAGCGCCGCATCGAGCCGCTGGGCGGTGGGAAAGCCGTCCATCACCAGCCGCTCGGGCGCATCGATGCCGCCATGGTCGGCGCTCAGCACCGCGACATAGTCGATCCCGCGAGCGTCGAGCGCGGCGAACAGCGTGCCCAGCGTCGCGTCGAGCTGCGCCATTTGGATGCACATCTCCACGCCCTCGGTGCCATAGGCATGGCCGACGTAGTCCGTGGCCGAGAAGCTGACCGACAGCACATCGGGGACTTCATCCTTGCCCAGGCCCATCTCGTCGACCAGGCGCACCGCCAGTTCGCCGGTCGCGGCATCGACGCGCGGCGTGCGGTTGAAGGTCTTGTAGTCGCCGGCGACCTGCGGGAAGCGATAGGTGCCGATGGAGAAGCCGCCGACCGGCACTGCGCGGTCGACCTTCTGGCACCATGCCGGCGCAGGGAGCGCAGGCGCGCCCGCGTCGATCAGCTTGTCGGTCACCACGTTCTGCGCCGTCGCGGCGGCGGACACCGGCCGACCTGCATAAGTCGTGAAGCCCTTGCCCAGCCACCAGTAGGCGGCATCGGCATCGTGCCCGCTCATCATCACCGCCGCCCGGTCCTTGGCGGAGACGGCGACGTTCAGCGCGGCGGGATTGGCGCGCTTCATCAGATCACCCAGCGTCGGCGCCTTGAGGTGGCGGTTCGACACGACCGGCTGCCCCGCCGAGCTCTTGGGATCGCGCTCGTCCTCGGCGCAATAGACCACGCGGCCGACCTTGGCATCGTACCAGGTGTTGGCAATGATCCCGGTGCGCGCCGGATGGACTCCGGTCAGCAGTGTCGAGTGACCGGGGCAGGTCTCGGTCGCGGCGTGCGATTGGAAGCCTTGCGGATAGACCGCGCCGCTCAGCAGCCGGGCGAAGCCGCCGGTGAAATGCTGGCGATATTGCGCGAACAGGTCGGCGGAGAACTGGTCGATCGAGATCGCCAGGATCAGGCGCGGCTTTGCGGCGGGGGCTGGCTGCGCGGCGGGTTGCGGCGCGGCGGGCGCGGCAGCCTGGTCCTGCGCGCCGGAAGGCACGGCGGTTCCCATGGCCAGGACACCGCCGAACGCGGCAAGGGCCAGGCGCATGGCACGCGAAGCAGGCATCATGGGGGCGTTTCCTTGAAATGTCCTTGCGGAAGGCGCACAGGCGTCGATGCCGGGAATGCCGGCGACACGCAAGACGCCTCGTCGGCGAAGGACCCGTTTGAACCGATGATCTGGCGCCGCTACTGCCTGGGTGTTGCGCTTGTGTGGCAGGCCTGCGTGCTGTTGCTCACCTCCGGCGCGGCGCAGGCCGCCACCGATCCCAAGCCCACCCACATCACCGCCCAACTCGTCGCCGGGCCTGACGCCACACCGGGAGGCGAAACCCAACTGGCCTTGCGGATGCGGCCGGCGAAGGGTTGGCACGGCTACTGGCGCAATCCCGGCGATGCGGGGCTTGGCATGCAGCTCGAATGGACGCTTCCGACCGGCGCGAAGGCCGGCGAGCCGCGCTATCCAGTGCCGCAGACGCTGCTCGTCTCGGGGTTGATGAACCATGTGTACGAGAGCGAATATGCGGTGCTGGTGCCGTTCACCGCGCCCGCCGACGCACGACCCGGTGCGCGGTTGCCGGTACGGGTGAAAGCCCAGTGGCTCGCCTGCACCGAGCAGCTCTGCGTGCCCGAAAGCGCGGAGCTGGCGACGACCGTGACCGTCGCCGCCGCGCCCGGCCCCATCTCGACCGTGTTCGAGGAGTGGACCCGCCGCCTGCCCGCGCCGCTGGGCGCCAATGCCACCTTCGCGCTGGGCCCCGACGCGGTGCGCTTCGCCGTGCCGCTGCCGGTGGCGGCGGCACTGGAGAACCCGCATCTGTTCGTCGTGCAGGACAAGCTGGTCGACTATGCCGGCGCGCAAACCTTCGCGCGGGCGGGCGACACGCTGCTGATCACCCTGCCGCGCGCCAAGTTCGCGCCGGCCATGGCCGACGGGATCGACGCGGTGCTGCGGCTCGACGCGCAAGGCAACGGCATTGCGCTGTCGGCCCGGCCCGGCGTGGTGCCCAGCGGCGGCGAGCCGATCGCCGGCACCGCACCTACGACGACCGCCACCTTGCCCGCGCTGCCACTGCTGTTGCTGGGCGCGCTGCTGGGCGGCCTGCTGCTCAACGTCATGCCTTGCGTGTTCCCGATCCTCAGCCTCAAGGCGCTGAGCCTGGCGCGCGCGGGCGAGAGCGAGGCGCAGGCGCGTGCCGAGGGCCTAGCCTACACCGCCGGCGTGGTGCTCGCCTGCCTCGCCCTGGGCGCGCTGTTGCTGACCTTGCGCGCGGCGGGGCAGCAAGTCGGCTGGGCATTCCAACTGCAGGAGCCCGCGGTCATCGCCGCGCTGCTGCTGCTGTCGTGCGCGATCACCGCCAACCTGCTCGGCCTGTTCGAGTTCGTGGTACCGGGGTTCGCCAGCCATGGCTCGCCCAAGGGTGCGTTCGCCACCGGGCTGCTCGCGGCCTTCGTGGCGACGCCGTGCACCGGACCGTTCATGGCGACGGCGATGGGCGCGGCGCTGCTGTTGCCGCTGGCGTCGGCCCTGGCGCTGTTCGCCGCCCTGGGCATCGGTATCGCCTTGCCGTTCCTGGCGCTCGCCTTCCTGCCCGCCTTGCGCCGCCGGATGCCGCGACCGGGCGCGTGGATGAACACGTTCCGCCGCTGGATGGCGCTGCCGATGGGCCTCACCGCGCTGGCGCTCGCCTGGCTGGCGACGCGGGTGGCGGGGCCGGTTTTCGCGATGGTGGCGATCGGCCTCGCGGTGCTGCTGGTGGCTTTGCTCGGCTTTGCCGGACGTCGCCAGCGTCTGGGGCGATCCGCGATACGCCCGACCGGAGCGGGTCTCGCCGCATTGGCCGCGATCGCGATCGTCGCCCTGCCTCTCAGCGAGCGGGCCCCATCTGCGTCCGCCGCAGAGGGGCTCATCAAGACCCAGCCGTTCAGCGAGGCCGCGCTCGCCAAGGCCCGCGCTTCGGGCAAGCCGGTGTTCGCGTGGTTCACCGCCGACTGGTGCCTCACCTGCAAGGTCAACGAGGAAGTCGCGATCGAGCGCGAGGAAACCCGCGTCGCATTCGAAAAGGCCGGCGTCGTCGTCCTGCGCGGCGACTGGACGCGGCGCGATCCGGCAATCACGCGCTATCTGACCGCGCAAGGAGCCGCCGGGGTTCCGCTCTACGTGTGGTATCCCGCAGGGGGAGGTGCCGCGCAGCAGCTGCCGCAGGTGCTGACGCCGGCGACGCTGGCGGACAAAGCTAAAGGCCGGTCGTAACCCGGCCAGCAAACGTCGACCTGGGTCAAACCCGGGTCGACGTCAAATCTACTCTCAGTGGCCTAGCTTCTGCTTCAGCTCATCGATCATCTTCGAAGCATCCGCCTTGTTCATGCCTTCGGCCGGTGGCTCGACCTTGGCTTCCTCGCACAAGGTCGTGAGATACGAGGCCTGAGCCCCGGTCATGGGATCATCGCCGGAAACCCAATCTGCCGGATCCTTCTCGGTGTTCGAGCCGGGATGTTCGTCGAGCTTGGGGTTGTGCAGGTGTTCGGACATGGTCGCTCCATTCGTTCGCCGTCTGTTCCGATGAGAAACGTGCCGTCGCGCCGATCGGTTCCCCGCCCGAAAGGGAGGCACGATCCACGCGCCTCCCCCGAACGGATCAGAAGCGCGCGCGCACTCCGCCATAGATCGCGCGACGCTCGACCGGGTAGTAGATCGCCGAGGCCGCAGTGGCCCGCAGCACCGCCGAGATGTCGCCGATGGCCTTCTTGGCGGTGAGATTCCGCGCATCGAGGAACACATCGACGCCATCGGCCACGGTGGCTCCAGCGCTCAAGCCCAGCAGCGCATAGCCGCGGGTGCGCTTGGTGTTGGCGTAATCGGCATAGGGGCCCTGCGGCACCCACTCCAGATTGGGCGCGACATGCAGTGCGTCCGAGCCCAACCGCACTTCGCTGCGCAGCGCATGGCGCGGGATCACCGGCAGGCGGTTGTCGCCGAACACCGCATCGCCCCGGAAGCGGAAGTCCGAATA
>Ga0182194_1000091_pt1 | contig 10736 bp, 10 predicted proteins | sample G5R1MG_34_FD_128377 | JGI IMG/M metagenome (GOLD analysis project Ga0182194, IMG submission 128377) | Switchgrass phyllosphere microbial communities from Michigan, USA - G5R1_MAIN_12SEP2016_LD1 MG | ecosystem: Host-associated > Plants > Phyllosphere > Phylloplane/Leaf | place: USA: Michigan...
GACTTTCCAGGACACGCTGGACCTGACCCGAGCGCAGTTCCGCATCGGCGTCGCCTCCGAACTGGAAAGCCGCCAGGCCGAAACCAATTTCGAAGGCGCGCGCAACGATGTCGCGGCGCTGACCACGCGGATCGCGCAGGATCAGAACGCGCTCAACCTGCTGGTCGGAACCACCGTCCCGGCCGAACAGTTGCCGCAATCATTGGGAGCCGAGGACGTCACCCGCGACGCGCTGCCCAGCGATCTGTCCTCCGCCGTGCTGCTGAAGCGTCCCGACGTGCTCCAGGCCGAGCATCAACTGATCGCCGAGAACGCCAACATCGGCGCAGCTCGCGCGGCGTTCTTCCCGCAGATTTCGCTGACGGGCACGCTGGGCACGCTGGGGCTGGCGCTGGGGGATCTGTTCCGGTCGGGCAGCTACACCTACAACGCGACGCCGGCCGTATCGCTGCCGATCTTCAATGGCGGGCGCAATCGCGGCAACCTGGACTACGCGCGGGCCTCGCAACAAGTGGCCGTCGCCACGTACGAGCGCGCGATCCAGACCGCTTTCCGCGAAGTCGCCGATGCCCTGGCACAGCGCGGGACGATCGTGCAGCAGGTGGACGCCCAGACTCGCCGCGCCGAGGCCGCGCGAGTGGCGGCCCGCCTGTCTGACGCGCGGTACCGTGCGGGCGTCGACAGCTTTCTGACCTCGCTCGACGCGCAGCGCACCGCCTATGCGGCGGAACAGCAGCTGGCGACCACGCGACTGGCGCGCATCAGCAACCTGGTCGAACTGTACCGCTCGCTGGGAGGCGGGTTGCAGTAAACGCTTGCAAGGTTGCATTTTAGGCATACACTCCTGCCTCAAAGGAGAGTTTGCCATGAATACCATGGATGCCCTGCGCGCCGACGAAAGCGACAGCGGAGACAAGAGCCTCGTGATCCTGCAGACGCTGCTGTGTCTGCTGCGCGAGAAGAACCTGCTCACTCGGGGGGACATCGAGGAGCTGTGTGAGCGAGTCGCCGCGCGCGCGGCTGATTCGGCAACTGGCCCGATGCCGTGCCGCGCCAGCAGCGCCGCCGCCGCGGCTGCGGAGATGGCGAAGATCGGCAGCTTCATCGGCTCGCATTACGGCGGCAAGCACCGCCGCAACTGATTCGACGTAATGATTAGGCTCCAGCGCGATTTCTCGCGTCTGGAGCCTTGTGCCGTCAGCGCGGTGGTATGCTCCGGAGTCAGCGTTTGCGGACGAACTCGGCACGCAGGACCAGGCCCTTGATGCCTTCGTACTTGCAGTCGATCTCCTGCGCGTCACCGGTCAACCGGATCGACTTGATCAGCGTACCGCGTTTGAGGGTCTGGCCCGCACCCTTTACCGTCAGGTCCTTGACGAGCGTGACCTGATCTCCGTCCGCCAGTAGGTTACCAACGGCATCGCGCACCTCCACCACAGGCGAGGTGCCGCGTCGTTCCAGCTGAGACGCGGGCACCCAGTCGCCGCTTTCCTCGTCGAACACGTAGTCTTCGTCCTGCATGCAAATGTCCGATCGATCGCGTGAGAGAACGGCGCCTACCCGTCAGCCTTGGGTGGGATCAATCAGGAACTTCTCGCCCGTCGCCTTGCGGACGTAGGCCCGCAACACGTCGGGATCGAGCGCCTCGGCCAGGCCGATCGTGCGCGTGTAGGGACTGGCGAACGTCGTCGTCAGCTCATCGAGGACTCGGGCACGGAAGCGCTGGGCGACGGCATCGCCGGCCTTTTGCAGAAACGGGAACAGCAGCCATCCCGACATGCTCCACTGAAAGCCGATCGGGCCCCGGTCGAGGATCGTCGGCGAAGTATCCAGCATGCCATAGACGTACAACTGCTTGAAGGTGGTCGACCCATAGCGGTTGTACTCGGTCATGGTGCGCACGGCGGCCTGCTCCATGGCCATCAGGATTTCGCCGCCCAGCGTGCCGCCGCCAATCGCGTCGAAGGCCACCGTCGCGCCCGTTTCGACGATCGCATCGACGAGGCGTTCGGCGAAGTCGGCGTCCTTGCTGTTGAGCACGTAAGTCGCGCCGATCGCGCGCAGGATCTCGGCCTGCTCGGGTGAGCGAACGATGTTGATCAGCGGCACGCCATCGGCAAGGCAAAGCTTCTGCAGCATCTGCCCCAGGTTGGACGCGGCGGCGGTGTGGATGATCGCCTTGTGGCCCTCGCTGAGCGCGGTCTCGACGAAGCCTTGCGCGGTCAGCGGGTTCACGAACATGGCGGCGCCGTCGCGCGCGCTCGCGCCTTCGGGCAGCGCAACCACTTCGCGCGCCTTGATGCGGCGATAGTCGGCATATGCCGCGCCGCCGATCATGCCGACCCGCTTGCCGTCCAGCGCGGCGGCATTCCGACCGGCCGCGACCACGGTGCCCGCCCCTTCGTTGCCGACGGGAAGCGACTGGCCGATCCTGGCTTTCACGCTCGACAAGGCCTGCTGGGGCACGTCGAACGTCAGGGTGTCCCCCTCGACCTTCAGAGTGGCCATGTCCGCCGGGCCGATCAGCAGCCCCAGATCGCTCGGGTTGATCGGGGCAGCCTCGATCCGCACAATGACCTCGTCGTCGGCGGGATCATCGTACGTTACCTCTTCTAGCGACAGCACGAGCCGGCCGTCCTCATCGATCGTCGATCGCAGTTCGCGTCCCGTGAAGGCCATGTCCGTAATTCCTAATTGGTGTGCCATGGCAGATGGGGAGCGGTCGGCGCGGCGCAACCACCGGACGAGGAGAGACGCGATTGGCCTGTACTCGCGCCGGCGGGCGGATTACCCGCGTGGTGACGATGACTTTCGACCGTTCCACGCTGCGCGCCTATGGCGCCTTGGCCCTGACGATGTTGTTCTGGGCCGGCAACTCCATCACCGGACGCGCGGTGCGCGACGACATCGGTCCGTTCACTCTGGCGTTCGGGCGCTGGTTCGTCGCGCTGGTGCTGCTGACCCCGTTCGCAGTGCGGGGGATCGTGGCACAAGCTCCGCAGATCCGCAGTCACTGGCGAGTGATCGTGTTCCTCGGCGTGGTGGGTGTCGCCGCGTTCAACGGCTTCCTCTATTGGGGCCTGCGCTTCACCACCGCGAGCAACGGCCTCCTGCTGCAGGCGCTCATCCCGGCGCTGGTGCTGCTGATCGGCCTTGGCGCCTTCAGGGACAAGGTGTCGTCGGGCCAGGCCTTGGGCGTGCTGCTGTCGACACTGGGTGTCGTCGTCATCGTCTTTAGGGGCGATCCCCGCGCGGTCATGAACCTGAGCCTCGGCAAGGGCGACGCCTTGGTGCTGTGCGGGTGCGTCGGCTGGGCGATCTACACCGCCTGCTTGCGACTGCGCCCATCGATCCAGCCGCTCAGCTTCATGTACCTGACGTTCTGCGTCGGCGCGGTCGTGATGGCGCCGCTGGCTTATGGTGAGCTTGGCGTGCGGCAGATCACCTGGAACGGGCACGTGATCGCCGCGCTTGCCTATGTCGGGATCTTCCCGTCGTTGTGCGCCTACTTCCTCTACAACGGGGCGGTGGCGCGGCTCGGGGCCGGCTCGGCGGGCCAGACGATCAGCCTCATGCCGGTGTTCGGCGCGCTGCTCGCCACACAGCTGCTGGGCGAGCGCGTGCAAGGCTATCACGCGGTCGGCATCGCCGCAATCGTGGCTGGGATCGTCCTGACTTGGCTGATGCAGCGCGCCGGTCGCACTCGGCAGGTCGGCGCCCGGCAAGATGGTGACGCATGGCGCAACTGATCGCGATCGACGATATCGCCGATCCGCGCATCGAGGCCTATCGCGACATCAAGGAACGCGATCTCGTCGGCCGCGCCGGACTGTTCGTGGCCGAGGGCAAGGTCGTCGTCGAGAAGCTGGTGACGAGCGACCTGCACGATCCCGTCTCGCTGCTGATCGCCGCCAAGCGAGCCGCGGCGCTGCAGCCGCTTATCGACCAACTGGCCGATCACGTTCCGGTCTATGTCGCCGCGCAAGGCGTGATGGACGCGATCGCCGGCTTTCCCGTGCATCGCGGCATCCTCGCCATGGGGCGGCGATCCGCGACGCCAAGCGCGGACGAGCTGCTGGCTTCGTGCCAGGGCCGGGCGACCGTCCTGCTGCTGTCCGCCATCGCCAATCACGACAACATGGGCGGCATCTTCCGCAACGCCGCTGCCTTTGGCGTGTCCGCCGTGCTGCTCGATCCCGACTGTTGCGATCCGCTCTACCGCAAGGCCATCCGCGTGTCGGTCGCGGCGACGCTGCTGGTTCCGTTCGCGCAGCTGGAGCGCGGTGACGATCCCCTGACTGTGCTGGAGCGCCACGGGTTCGACGCCATGGCGCTGAGCCCGGCGGGCACCTCGCTGCTGGCGGACTGGCGACCACGCCCCCGCACCGCCGTCTTGCTCGGTGCCGAGGGGCCTGGCCTGGCGGCGGACCTGATCGGGCGCACGCAGAGCGTGCGGATCGCGATGAGCGGCGGGTTCGACTCGCTCAACGTCGCCACCACCTCGGGGATCGTGCTCCACCACGTGTCGGCCAACACGCCCTTCTATTAGCCTACATGCATCTTGCTATTGCGACTTGATCGCAACAGTGTAGTAGCACTCCCATCGCTCGGGTAGAGCAGACGTGGGGATTGCAAGATGACGAAGATGATCGTGTTGGCCGGGCTGGCGGGTGCACTGGTTGGCCAGCCGGCATGGGCGGACGAGGCCACGGAAACGGCTGAGGGCACCGACGATATAGTCGTCACCGGCGCCAATGCCGGCACCAAGACCGAGACGCCGCTGATCCAGCTGCCGCAGCCGGTCACCATCATCACCGCCGACCAGTACCTCTCGCAGGGCGCGATCTCGATCAGCGACACCGTGAAGTATGCCGCCGGCGTCCTGGCCAATCCCTACGGTCGCGACACCCGCGTCGACGGCTTCAACGTGCGCGGGATCAGCGCGCTGCAGTTCCGCGATGGCATGCGCGACATCTTCTCGTACTACGCCAGCATCACCTCGGACCCGTACAACTTCTCGCGCGTGGAGATCGTGCGCGGCCCGGCCTCGGTGCTGTACGGGCAAGGCTCGATCGGCGGCCTGGTCAACCTGGTGTCCAAGACGCCGGATTTCACGACGCAGGGCGAAGTGAACCTCGTCGCTGGCAGCTATGACCGCAAGGAAGTGTTGGCAGACGTCAACGTCGCACTGGCGGGCAACCTGGCGGTGCGGGCGGTGGCGCGGGTGCGCGATGCCGACACCTACATCGATCACGTGCCCGACGATCGCGTGATGTTCGCGCCGTCGATCCGCTGGCAGCCGACGCCAGACACCGACCTGGTGCTGACCGGCCTGTACCAGGAGGACGACAGCGGCTCGACCTCGCAGTTCCTGCCGATCATCGGCACCTTCCGGCCCAACCCGGTCGCCACCGGCGTGCGGCTCGATCCTTATACGTTCGTCGGTAAGGAAGGATGGGACCGCTACAACGGCCGCTCGCTGCAGGGCACCGGCGCCCTGACGCACCGGTTCTCCGACAACGTGCGCGTCAGCCTCAAGGCCCGCTACATCGACAGCGACCTGGAATACTTCACGCACTACGCCGACAGTTACACCAACCCGACCAATCCATTCGCGGTCTATGGCACGGATGGCCGGACGATCGGGCTGACCGCCGATGCCAGCGACGCGCGAATGAACGTCTTTTCCACCGACAACAACCTGCAGTTCAAGTTCAACACCGGCGCCGCCATCGAGCACACGCTGCTGGTGGGCCTGGACTACAGCTGGAACAAGGTCGGCAAGCGTTATGCGACAACGCAGCCTGAAGTGGTCGACCTGTACGACATCGATTACGACGCGCTGCTCACTTACGATCCCAGCGGTCCGTTCGCCTATGACTCGCAGAAGCAGCTGGGCATCTACGTGCAGGACCAGATCCGCTTCTTCGATCGCGTTTCGGTGGTCCTGGGCGGACGGCGCGACCGGGTGAAGTCGTCGGCCGGCAGCGTCGACAAGGCCACGACCTTCCGCGCCGGCATCATCGGCGAGATCGGCGCCGGCTTCTCGCCGTTCTTCAGCTATACCGAGAGCTTCCTGCCGGTGGCCGGATCGCTGCAGGGCCCGGGTGGCGTGCCGGGCGACGCCTACAAGCCGCAGACCGGAACCCAGTACGAAGTGGGCATGAAGTGGCAGCCGGATCCGGCGACGCTCGTCACGGTGACCGGCTTCAAGATCAAGGAACGCAACCGCGTCCTCTATCTCGCCAACAACGCCACCACCCAGTCGGGCGAGCTCAAGACCAAAGGCATCGAAGTCGAGGCAAGCCGCCGCCTGCCCGGCAACTTCGAAGTGCTGGCGAACTACGGCTACAACAAGCTGCGCTCGGAATCGAACACCAGCCTGGATTACATGCCGCGCCACACCGCCTCGTTCTGGTCGTCCAAGACCTTTGGCATGACCGACGGGGCGCAGCTGCGTCTGGGCGCGGGCGTGGTCTATAGCGGCAAGAGCAAATCGACCGGCCCGCTCAACCCCTATGGCTACACCCCCGGCATCCCCGCCAGCACGCTCTACACGATCACCACGCCGTCGCGCACCACCGTCGATGCGCTGGCGGAGGTGACTCTGGACCACTGGCGTTTCGCGCTGAACGCGACGAACCTCTTCAACGAAAAGCAGTTCGCATCCTGCCTGGCCCGCGGCGATTGCTTCATGGCCGCGCCGCGCAACGTCATGGGATCGGTCGGCTTCCGGTTCTGACGGCTGGGGTCAGGCTTCTCGGCCCTGTAAGCAAGCGGCCGGGCTTTCCATCAGGAAGGCCCGGCCGTTTTGCGTAAGCGTGTTGCCGCAGTAGCGATGTAGCTGGACCTGCCAGGGCCGGGTGCCCGAAGGCGAAGATCAGTGCTGTTCTTTAAAGTGCCTGGTGCGGTCAAGAAGACTCGAACTTCCACGGGCTTTCGCCCACAACGACCTCAACGTTGCGCGTCTACCAATTCCGCCATGACCGCTAAATCACCGGGTTGCGCGAAGCACTACCGGGGGCAGGAGCGCGCCCTTAGCAAGGCTATCGGGAGGCTGCAAGCGGTGATGCGAAGTTTGTCCGGTGCGATGATCGAACCCGCATCGCTCTCGCGCCCGTCAGGACGGCTTCCAGCCGATCTCCGCCGACTTGGCGCTCTTGGGCACGTCGGTGACGGCCTCGTTGATCGTCATCGTCTCGCCCGGAGCCAGCTCGCGCTTGGGCGGCACGACTTCCCAGCTGTAGACGATGCGATCGCGCGCATCGCGCAGGACGATCAGGATCACCGGCACCGAGCGGGTCTCGCGCCCGATGTTGCTGACGGTGCCGCTGGCGCCGAAATACTCGGTGCCGTTGGGCAGGGTGCGCCGATCCTGCCGCTTGGGCGGAAAGTCGAGCGCGAGGTCCTGCTGGGCCTGCGCGAAGGTCGGCCGGGTAACGGGCACCCAGTCGGGCAGGCCGGCCCAGGCGACCACCCCGGCCAAGCCCAGCGTCACCACCGCGAACACGATGGCGGCGGCCATGCCGATCTTGGCCCAGTTGCGCCGGGGGCGGAACGGCGGCGCAAAGTCGAAGCTTGACGGGCCCTCATCCGCGAACTGCGGGGCGCTGGTATCGTCGTAGTAGCTGGGTCGCGGCGCTTCGTTGGCGCGCTCCGGCGGCGGGGCCGCAGCGACAGGTGGCGCGACGGGGGCAGGCTCGGCGGCTGGCGGCGGGACGACAGGCGCAGGCGCCACGTCTTCAACGGCGGGCGCGGCCTGCGCCAGCTCGACCTCGGGGCCTTCCTGGAACCAGCTGTGGCGGCACTTGGCGCAGCGCACCGTGCGGCCTTCGACGCCGATCGAACTGTCCGGGACCGCATAGCGAGTGGCACAGGCAGGACAGGCAATAATCATGGTTTGGCCACTAAGCACGACAGCCGTATGGGCGACAAGTGAGGGACATACGCGATCTTGCCTGATCGCCGCTTTTTCCACATTCCATGATCGTTTTACGACGGGGCATCGCAGATGTTCGGCGCGAACTATGGTTTGCCTCGCGGTTCGCCTTGCCACCGTGCGCGTTTCGCGGTTAGCGCCAGGGCTCCCTTTACGCGATGACCAGGCGATGAGCAGCAGGACCGACGGCGAGATCATTCACTTCGACAATGTCGGCCTGCGCTACGACCACGATCGCGAAGTGTTGAGCGATCTGTCGTTCACGCTGTTCGCGGGCTCGTTCTACTTCCTCACCGGGGCGAGCGGCGCGGGCAAGACCTCGCTGCTGCGGCTGCTCTACCTGGCGCAGCGGCCGTCGCGCGGGGTGATCCGCATGTTCGGCAAGGATGCGATCACCATGCCGCGCAGCGGCTTGCCGGCACTGCGGCGTCGCGTGGGCGTGGTGTTCCAGGACTTCCGGCTGGTGCCGCACTTGTCCGCGTTCGACAACGTGGCGCTGCCCTTGCGCGTGGCGGGGTTCGGCGAGCGTGAGATCGCCACGCCGGTGGGCGACATCCTGGAGTGGGTGGGCCTCGCCGACCGCCGGGATGCGCGCCCGGCGACGCTCTCGGGCGGGGAGCAGCAGCGCATCGCCATCGCCCGCGCCGTGATCGCGCGGCCCGACATGCTGGTCGCCGACGAGCCGACCGGCAACGTCGACCCCGACATGGCGGTCAAGCTGCTGCGCCTGTTCGAACTGCTCAATCGCCAGGGGACCACGGTGGTGGTCGCCACCCACGATGCGCATCTGCTGCGCAAGGTGCCGGACGCGCTGATCATGCGGCTCGATCGCGGGCGGCTGTCGGACCCGACCGGCGCCTTGCGCTATCCGGTGCGGCGTCTGTCATGAACGCGGCTCCCTCGAAGTCGTCGCGGCAGCGCCGGGCACGCGCGCGGCGCCTGTTCGCCGGGGCTCAGGCCGAGCTGATTCCGCAGGGACGCTTGTCCGGGCCGATCCCCTGGGTGATCGCGATCATGGTGGCGCTGACCGTCATTGCGCTCGCGACCGGGCTGGCGCTGGGCAACACCGTGACGGCCGCCACCGCCGAGATCGAGGGCGGGGTGACCGTCCAGCTGGTGGAGCCGCGCGCCGACGTGCGCGGGCAGGAAGCGGCCCGTGCGCTCGATGCGCTCAAGGGCGTGCCGGGCGTCGCCACCATGCGGCTGGTACCGCAGGAGGAACTCGACGCGCTGGTCGCGCCGTGGCTGGGCAGCGGGGTGGAAACGGCGACGGCGGCGGGTATCCCGGTGCCGGCCCTGATCGACGTGCGCCTGCAGCGCGCCGCGTCGCCGCAGCGGGTGGCGGCGATCCAGCGCGCGGTCGTACGCGTCGCGCCGTCCGCGCGGGTCGATGCGCAGGCGAGCTGGCTACGACCGGTGTTTGATGCGATCGTGTCGCTGCAATGGCTGGCGATCGCGCTGGTGCTGCTGCTCGCACTGGCGCTGACGGCGGCGGTGCTGCTCGCCGCGCGATCGGCGCTGGGCAGCCACCGCGAGACGATTGAGATCGTCCACTTGCTCGGCGGCACCGACGCGCAGATCGCGCGGGTGTTCCAGCGCTCGATCGGGTTCGACGCGGCGGGCGGCGGCGCGGTCGGCCTGGCGCTGGCGCTGGTGGTGATCCTGGCGCTGGGACGGCAGTTCGCGGGGCTGGGCGCCGGTATGGTGAGCAGCGGCGCGCTGGTCTGGAGCGACTGGCTGCTGCTGGCGCTGGTGCCGCTGCTGGCGACAGGGCTGGCGATGATGACTGCCCGCCTGACGGTGATGCATGCGCTGCGCAAGATGCTATAGCCCCTTATACATGTTTCGCCGTATCGCCGCCTTCCTCCTGCTGATCTGGCTGCTGGGCTTCCTGTGGTTCGCGGTGTCGCTGCCCCAGCCCGCCGCCGATGACGCGCGCACCGACGCGGTGATCGTCCTGACCGGCGGGCCGGGGCGCATTCCGCGTGGACTAGAGGTGCTCAAGCGCCGCTTGTCCCCGCGCATGCTGGTTTCGGGCGTCGATCGCGAGGTCCTGCCGCGTGAGTTCATGCATGAATACAAAGTCCCGGGCGCGCTGATGCGCTGCTGCATTACCCTGGGTTACCGAGCCTACGACACCCGCTCCAACGCGGTGGAGGCGGCCAACTGGCTGCGCACCAACAAGGCGCGTACGGTGCGGGTAGTCACGACCGACTGGCACATGCGCCGCGCCGCGTTCGAGCTGGGCCGTGAACTTCCCGATGACGTGACGATGCTGCGTGACGCGGTGCCCAGCCACCCGTCCTTGCAGATCCTGTTCCTGGAGTATCACAAGCTGATCGCACGCTATCTGGTCGATACCTGGCAAAGGTGGCGCAATTGACCCGCATCGGCGACGTCTTGCGCAGCTTGGTATTCTATCTCGTGTTCTACACCGGCTCGATCGGCTACGCCGCCTGCGCGATGCTGTTGCTGGGTCTGGGCCCGGCGCGGCTGGCGATCATCGTCATGAGCTGGAGCCGATTTCACCGGCGCTGCGCCCGCTACATCCTCGGCATCCGGGTGGTGGTGGAAGGCACGCTGCCCCACTCCGGTGCGTTCATGGCGATGAAGCACGAAAGTTTCTTCGAGGCGATCGACGCGCCCAACCTGGTGCCGTTCGCGGGCGTCGTCGCCAAAGCGGAACTGCTGCGCATTCCACTGTGGGGCCCGGCGGCGACTGCCTATGGGCTGATCGGGGTGGAGCGCGACCAGGGTGCAAAGGCCTTGCGCGGCATGCTGGCAAAGGCGCGGGCGC
>Ga0182194_1000093_pt1 | contig 10726 bp, 15 predicted proteins | sample G5R1MG_34_FD_128377 | JGI IMG/M metagenome (GOLD analysis project Ga0182194, IMG submission 128377) | Switchgrass phyllosphere microbial communities from Michigan, USA - G5R1_MAIN_12SEP2016_LD1 MG | ecosystem: Host-associated > Plants > Phyllosphere > Phylloplane/Leaf | place: USA: Michigan...
AGTATGTGATTCTTGACGTATGTAGACTTAGGGCGCGTTATGGTGACCTTATGGTGCATATACTTAAGAATGCAGAGCAAGATGGTCACGGTGTAGATATTATTCTACCTATTGAGCCGGGTCAAGCTGGTAAGGCTGCTGCTCAGATGATGATTCGTCAGATTGCGGAAAATGGCTATTATGCTAAAGGCAAGACGACCAATAGAAGTAAGCTTGAACGCTTTAGACCCTTTGCCGCCGCCGCCGAATCTGGCTCTGTGAAAATTGTAAAAGGCTGTGCTAATTGCTTGGAGTCTGGTATTACGGCAGACAATGATTTCTTCTATAAAGAAATGGAAGATTTTGTTCCAAACAATAGAAATCAAAAAGACGATATGGTCGATGCTTGCGGTGATGCCTTCTTAATGCTAGCCCAAAAAATAACAATACCAAACTTCCTCCCGGGAATGGCAAGCTTCGGCTTTGAACAAGTAAAGAACCCATTAACCTCTATACGATAAGGAGCCTCTATGGCTGATACAGAACAGGCTCCCCTCACTCAAGGGACTGATGTTGCAATTCCCAGATTACGTCTTGGGGAAGTTGGACAACCCGGTCTTACTGTCCTAGGTGGCAGTGTTCTTGAATCCTGTCAGTATGAACTTCAGTGGCCTCAATGCATTCACACATTTGACAAAATGCGTCGTGATGCAACTATCAGCAGCGCCATTCAACTTCTTGAAACTATGATTTCCAAGGTTAAGTGGGAAGTTAAGATTCCTCACAATGCCTCAGATGATCTTAAACGTAAAAAGCAATACCTTGAAGAAGTTATCCAAGATATGGATTGCTCTCTTCTTGAAGTGATTAAAGAGATTAGTAGCTTTAATACTTACGGTTTCTGTGTAATGGAGAAGGTGTTTCGTCGCCGTCTTCGCTCGCAAGGTTCCTACTACAACGACGGTCTTGTAGGTATTAAGAAGATTACTCCTCGTGCCCAAGAGACTATTGCTAAGTGGGAATATGACGATGATAATCGTGAGCTTACTGGTATTCGTCAATGGTATCGTAAGAACAACGGCGCTGTAAACGAGTTTGAGATTGCCCCTGGTAAACTTATTCCTCGAGAGAAGTTCATGTTGTTCCGTACCAACGCAAGGCGCAACAATCCCACAGGTACAAGCCCTTTGGTTTACTGCTGGGAAAGTTGGAAGTTTAAGAAAGCTCTTGAAGAGTCAGAAGCTGTAGGCGTTGCTAAAGACTTGCGTGGTCTTCCAATCCTCACTATCCCTGCTCAATATATGGCTGAAGGTGCCTCTGAATCAGACAAGGCTACTTACGAATATCTCAAACGTGTTATTCGTAACGTACACCGAGATGAACAAGAAGGTCTTATTCTTCCTGGCGTATATGATGATGGCGGACATGAGCTATTCAAGTTTGAACTGGCTGGTGTGACAGGCAGTAAGAGCTACAACGTTGGTGACATTATCAATCGTTATAGTAATGAAATCCTAATGTCATTTTTTGCTGATGTTCTTAAGCTTGGTCAAGGTGCTACTGGTTCTTACTCTCTTGCAGATTCTAAGACATCAATCATTGCCACTCGCATTGAAGCTGCTTTGATGGAGATTCAAGACCAATTTAATAACGATCTTATCAAGCAGCTTGCAGAACTTAATGGTTGGAATCCTGTTGATATGCCTAAGCTTGTCTATGGTGATATTGATGATCGGGATATCGACGTACTATCTTCTGCACTACAACGTACCAAAGCTACTGGTCTTGTTGTTCCTTCTGCACGTAATGTTAACTACATTGCTGAACAGCTTGGTCTGCCAGATCGCGTTGATGAAAATATGCCTCAAGATGAGCTTAATGAACTTCTTGGTCAGATGACATCATCCAGTGGTGAAGGCATGGTAGAAGGCCTGTCGTCGGGCACAGGTTCTGCTGACGGTAGTTCTGGTGACAGTTCAACAAGTAATAAAGAAAACTAAGGAGCCTTTATGGCACATGCTCTAAGGCTTCTTACTCAGAAGCTATACAATCAGCCTCATCTAATGGAGGCTAAGAGCTTTGAAGCTATCATGAGCTACCTTGATCATCGTAACAATGGTCAGGCAGTATTGCAAGATAGCGAAGATGAACGCTCTAACAAATCCCATCTAATGTACAACCCAGACACCAAAGTCGGAATGCTTTCGGTAGAAGGACCCCTCACTTATAAGCCCATTACTATGATGGGTTTTGATTGTGGTGGTGCTAACTATCAAGCAATGAAAGCTGACATGGATGCTCTTGCTGAACAGGGTATGAAAACTCTTGTTCTGAACGTAGATAGTGGCGGCGGTGAAGCTTACCAAGTATTTGAAACTGCACAATACATTCGTGATGTAGCAAATGCTAAAGGTATTCAAATCCTGTCCTATATTGATGGTATGAGTGCTTCTGCTGCTTACGCGATAACTTCTATTTCTGATCAGATTATTGTTAATCCTCAAGCTGAAGTTGGTAGCATTGGTGTTGTTGTTCGTTTGATGAATGATTCCAAAGCGCTTGAGAAAGAAGGCTATGAACGTACTTTTGTCTATGCGGGTGGCAGTAAGGTGCCGTTTGCAAAAGACGGTAGTTTCCGAGAAGACTTTATCTCAGATATTCAAAGTAAGGTAGATACACTTTACGAAAGCTTTACTGAGTTTGTTGCAGGGCATCGTAACATCTCAGTAGAAACTGTTAGATCGACTGAAGCTAAGACTTTCTTGCCAAAAGAAGCACTGAGCCTAGGTCTAGCAGATGCTGTAATGACTCATGAAGAGTTTTACTCACATTTAGCAGACGTAGCTCAAAAAGAGAACACCATGCTCAAACTTAAATCCAAGATGTTTAATATGTCGCAAGACAGTGTTAGCGAGGTTGAAATGAAAGAACTTGAACTAGCTAAAGAACAACTATCCGAAGTGCAAGCTCTGCTTTCAGCCAAAGATGTTGAACTTCAAGCTGCCCTAGAAGATGCTGTAACTCTGAAAGCTTCCTATGAAGAAGCCCAAGCTAAACTAGCTGTATTCCAAGCTGAAAAAGAAGCTGCTGAACTAGCCGCCAAACAAGCTGTTGCTCAAGCCCGCCTTGACAAACTAACTGCTGCTGTTGGTACTGAAAAAGCCGCTGAACTTTCCGCTAAATTTGAAGGCGCTGACGATGCTCTATTTGAAGCAATGGTTGGTGCTCTAGAATTCGCCTCCGTAGGTGAAAAACAATCTGCCCTTTTCAGTGAGATGGGTGCGGATACTAAGGTTGAGACTAATCCCTCTATGGAAGAAGCTCTCGCTGCTGCAATCAAAAAACAATACAAAACTAAGTAATTCGAGGACTATATCTAATGGCTATTCTTGACCTAACCTACCGCACCCTTGGCGACCTAGTTGTTCACGAACTTGATCCCAGTGTTGGTTACGCTCGTAAAGTAATCACCCTAAACTTCGCTGCTGCTGGTGATGCTTCTGCTGTTGTCATGGGCACTGTAGTTGCTAAAGCTTCTGCTGACACCACTTACCACAAAGCTGTAGCTGCTGACCTAACCACCGCTGGCACCAAGTTTGCCGTTGTCTTCGGTGATCGTTTTAGCTGGAAGCCTTCTTTCGCTATCACTGCTGGTCAGAACGCACAAGCTGTTGCTTTCGTTCGTGATGAAGTAATTCTTTCTGACTACCTCATTAAGCAAGTTAACACCCAATTCAATGCTGCTCAGATTGAGACCCTAAAGGGTAAGCTCGAAGAGCAGGGCGTTCTAGTTGAGATCGCTTGCTAAGCGCCTCTCTTAAAATATATCAATCTGGAGTATAATTAATATGGCTATTGCTTTTCAACCCAATAACACTGGTCGCGTACTAGAACTTACTAACCAGCTAGTTACCATCCCCAACCAGTGGGGTCTTATCAATTCCATGGGTCTGTTCAATGAGCAGGGCGTTACCCAGGATACCGTTGCTGTAAGTTCCATGACTGAAGTTGATGGTCTACCAGTTGATCGAAACTGGGATGAGCGTAACAGCACCATCAAGCCCACCAGCCGTGGCATCTACACCTTCCCAATCCCTCACTTCCCACTAGACACCGCTATTCTACCCCGTGATCTACAGGGTATTATCTCTTGGGAAAACTTTGCTCAGAACCTAGACCTTGAAAGCGCTGCTAACGTCCGTGCTCGCAAGATGGATGCTCTACGTCGTCGTTATGCTCAACTAGCAGAAGTCGCTCGTATGCAAATCATCACCAGCGGTACTGTGTATGCTCCTTCCGGCACTCTAGCTCGTGCTTACGGCCCTACCGTAAACTACTACAACGAGTTCGGCGTTACCCGTACCGAGATCACCACTGACCTAGCTAACAGCAACGTTGATCCTCTGAGCTATACTGGTCAGATCATTTCCGGCGTTCAGGATGGTCTACTAAATGGTCAAGTTGTTAGTGATTTCGTGGTTGTGTGCTCCCCTGAGTACTTCCAAGCTCTAATCACCAACCCTTATATCACTGAAGTGTACAAGTACTACCGCCGTGAGCAAGACCCACTCACCACCCGTCTTGGTGTTCAGGGTATGCCTCTTGATGCTCGTTATCAAGTGTTCAACTTCGGTGGTGTTAGCTTCATTGAGTACCGTGGTACTTACACCGATCAGAATGGTGTTGTTCAGCGCTTCATCCCTGCTGGCGATGCTTATGCATTCCCCCTAGGTGTAACTGACATGTTCCAAACCTACTTCGCTCCTGCGCTACGGTTTGATACTGTTAACACTGTTGGTCAGTCACAGTACTACTTCGAAGAAATGTCTAGCAAGATGGATAAGATTGAAATCATGTCTGAATCCAACATGCTAAACGCTGTTCTTCGGCCACAAGCCGTGATTCGCCTACACCTAGCTTAATTGCTAGTTCGGGATATGGGGACCGAAGTCCCCTTCCCATTCCCAAATTCTAAAGAGGTTTGTAATGAACATCAAGAAGCCTGAAGGTCGCTTTCTTAGCACCCAAGCACAAGTTGACAGTCTTTACGAACAACTCGGTAAAGTCCGTGTTCCTAAAGCTGGCGATGAATCATTCGCTAAATTCAAAGATGTTGAAGAGCTAGACACTGACAGCAAGCTAACCGTCAAGGATGTAGCTGCTAAACTAAATGAAATTATTCAAGCTCTTAAAGCTTAAGGATTAAATATGGCTCTGTCTAATATTCAAGCTGTCCGTTTATTTATCTCCGACCGCTCAGAGCCATACACCTTCTCCGATGAAGACATTCAATACTTCCTTGATATGTCTGGCAACTCTATTCGACAAGCATCTATCTTGGCTCTGTATGCAATCATTGGAGATTTGGCTAAGAATAAATCGATCTATCGTGAGACTACAGGTGACATTGAGGTTTGGAGTAATGCCATTGATTGGTACAAGCTTCTACTGGGCAGCTTCAACTCTAATCCTACACTTGGTCTTGGTACTCTGATGCCTTATGCGGCTGGGATTGATCGTTGCGATGTGCTAGCTAACGATATGGATTTATCAGTTAATCGGGCTAATATTCCTAAAACTGATTGTGGTGTTTTCAACTGCCTTCACAAGTTTCAATATGGAATGCCTGAGCTACCCCGCTGGGTTGTGGTTCCAATATGATCACACTTACAGTTGATACTAAGAAGTGGGATAAGCTCAAGAAAGACTTACAACAACTAGATCGTATTAAGTTACAGCTTGGCTGGTTTGGTACTCACTATGGCTCTGAGAACGATAACCTACCTCACGCTTACGTAGCTGCTATCAACGAAGAAGGTACAGAGAAGATTCCTCCTCGGCCTTTCATGCGTGTTGGCCTGAAGCAAGAGTTAAAAACCGATACTAAAGCTTTCGCTACAATGATCCATTCAGTTGTATCCGGCAAGTCAGTAATGAATGCCGCTAAAACGGCCTCTCCTGCGTTTGTAGCGATGTTAAAGAAGATCATGAACGAATGGTCCAGTCCTCCTAACGCACCTCGTACAGTGGCTGAGAAAGGCTTTAATAACCCATTGATCGATACTGGCGAACTACGAGATAGCATCCAAGTTAAAGTGGAGGGAAGATAATGAGTTTACCAAGCTTCACTCTAACTAGAAAGCTACCTATTACGGTTTATCGTAAAGGTAAAGACACTGTTGTCAAAGGTCGTCCTGTTCCAGCAGTTGAAACAAGCTTTGTTGTGGAAGCTAACGTACAACCATTCAACTACCGTGATCTTATGGTACTGCCTGAGTCAGATAGAACTAAAGAATGGATTAAGGTTTACGTTGCAACAAGTGATGTGTTCCGCACTGATCGTCAAGGTTCGGATGGTTACTCTGCCGACGAGATTATTTGGCAAGGTGATCGGTTTAAAGTGATGCGTATTCAGTCCTGGCGAATGGGTACTTTAGATCATCAAAAATTGGTTTGTGCTCGTGTAGAGATTTCAGCTAACTAAGAGGTTTCCATGGGAGCTTATAGAGAATTACAAGATGCTGTCTACGATAGTATCGCTCCTATGTTTCCAGCATTAGACACTTCTGGTGCAATCCTTTGGGGAAACATGGATAACCTTGAGCCTGAATCTTCTTACTTGTCAATGTTTATCATTGAGCTAGAAGAACAAGGTAGAGAAACAAATACTTGGGGATATGATGCGTCAGGTGATGTCATTGTATATTCAACACTAAACACCTATGAAGCAACTGTTCAGTTCAGCTTTAGAGGTAGTCAATCAGGTGACTTAGCTCACTTGTTTAAGCAAAGATTAAATTCCCCTATTTTCTGGGAATTTTTAAATCAAAACAATCTTTCCAAAATGCGTACTTCTCAGATTAGGTATTTACCTCAGAAGAGAGATACACAGTGGGTAGATGGTTTTAACATTGACGTTGTGTTTGCCTACGCTTACGTCACGCAAGAAAATATTGATCCCATCGAACAAGTCATTGTTGTAGATGAGACATATGAAAATAAAAGAACTTACTACATCCCAGAAAACATAGGATAACACAATGGCTCAAATTGACGAAATTGTCAGTGTAAACATTACTGCACAAACGCAAGTAATTACCACTGCTGAATTCTCCATTCCCCTAATTGTAGCGGAATTTACTAACTTCACTGACAGCCGTGCTCGTGTGTATGGTAGCCAGGATGCTCTTCTAGCTGATTTCGCTGCAAGCTCTGTTGTCGGCACTATGGGCACTAAAATCTTTGGTCAAGACAATGCTCCTACTACCGTTGTGGTTGGTCGTAAGCTTACCACTGAAGACTACCCAACTGCTCTAACTAATATCTCTGCTGAAAATGATAGCTGGTTTGCTGTTGTAGCTGCTAGCCACCAGTATGCCGATGTTAGCGGTATTGCCGATTATATTTCAGGCACCAAGAAAGTTTACTTCACTTCTACTCAAGACCCAGCAACGATTACCACTTCTGGTACTAGCGTTGGTGCTCGTCTAAAAGCTCTTGGTTACGATCAAACCTCAGTTATTTATCACAGCCAAGCTGATACCTACTTCCCCGAAGCTGCTTGGGTTGGTAGTCAACTATCCTATGTCCCCGGTGCTAATGACTGGGAGCTTAAGACGCTTGAAGGCGTTCCTGCTGATCGTCTAACTGACACTGCTCGGACCAATCTAGTTGCTAATAACGTAGCTTACTACACGACTGTCGGCGGTGTAAACATTACTCGAAACGCTGATATGCTGGACAATACCCCAATTGATCAGAAGATTGGTGAGTTCTGGACTATCGCTCGTATGCAAGAATCTGTTTTTGGTATGCTAATTCGTCAGCCAAAAGTACCTTACACTGATGCGGGCTTTACCAAAGTTGAAGCTCAGATGCGTTCTGTTTTGGCCCTTGGTGTTCAGAACGGTCTTTATTCCTCATACACAATTCAAGTTCCCCGTGTGTCTGACATTCCTGAGAACCAACGTGCTCAGCGTATCGCTGGTGACTTCAAGTTTACTGCTGTGCTTGCAGGTAGTATCCGTAAGGTCACTATCGTTGGCACCGTGACCATCTGATAGGAGAAATTAAATGTCAGATTATGCACTAGCTACTTATAATCCAGTTGATGTTGTTATCATTCTTGAACGCAATGGTTTCTCTCACATCGTAACTGGCGTGAGCGAAGATCAAATTGTAAGCATTGAGCGTACCGATGCTTGGAATGAGTCTGTAGGCGCCTATGGTAACACCACCCGTATCTACAATCCTGTTTGGGATAAGGCAGACATCACCATTCCTCTTCAGCAAACTTCTGAAAGTAATGATGTACTGAATGCTCTTTTCCACAACGATATTCGTAATATCAGCAGCGAAAATCTATTCTCTATCACTATCAAAGATAACAGCGGTCGTAGCCTTCATTATGGTTATGAAGCTTATGTAGCTCGTAAGCCTTCTGCAACCTATGGTAATGGCATGAACAACCGTGAGTGGATGGTTCGGGTTAATAAGCTTGAAGACACCCTCGGCGGTAACAGCAAGATGTCCCAATCCACTGCTGACGAAGTTGTTGGCTTTGGTGGTGATCCTATCGCTGCCCGTTGGGTTCGTGACGCTTAAACAAGAAAGAAGGGGCTGTAGGGGAGGCTTTCTCCCCTCTCTCCATAAGGAGATAATATGGCCTACGCAATGTACGATCCGTCCTCTGTCTACGTTTTCATTGCAGGTCTTCTGCAAGTTGAAGATGTTACTGATGGGACGTTTATTGAAGTTACTAAAGACTCTGATCTGTTTAACACTACCGTAAGTGCTGATGGCCAAGTCTACAGGATGAAGACACCTGGTAATACCTACACTGTGACGCTATCCCTTCAATCGGTAAGTAAATCAAGCGAAGTATTACAGTATCTAAGTGTAGCAGATCAGCTGACGGGCGTTGCTATGTTTCCTTTGATTATCAAGGATACCAAAGGCTCAAGCCTATTCTTCGCCACCTCTTGCTGGGTTCAGAGTCAACCAACTCTTTCATTCTCCCAGAATGTTGAAGCGAGGGTTTGGACTATTAAAGCTACTGGAGTTACTACTGTCTTTGGTAATAACTACGGAGCATCATCTACTTCTGAGGATATTGCCAACGGTATCATTGGTGCTATTCCTAATCTATCAGGATTGCTATAATGTCTGACATCTCAACTTATAGCCCTGAAGCTGTTGTATTTATTCTTGGCGGAGCAACGTTAACTGGCTGGAACAGTATTGGTATCAGTCGTGATGCCGAACAGTTCAACGTCATCAAAGGTATCCGTGGTAAGCATACTCGCTCAAGAAATTACGACAACAGCGCAACCATTATTATTGATATGCCTTTTTCTTCTGAGTGGAATTATATTCTTTCTCAGATTGTAACTCAAGACACTCAATCTGCTACAGGTCGTTGTGAGATTCTTCTGAAAGATAATAGCGGTCGTAGCATCTTCAAGACAACCCAAGCCTATGTGCGCAAGTTTGCTGATGTAACCTTTGATGCTACTATAAGCAGCCGTATCTGGACAATCCAATGTCTTGATGTTGATGTCTACACTGTTGGTGGATCAACTTCTCCAGCAGCTTCTTTGATTAGCAGTATTAGTAATAAAGTAACAAGCATCTTTTCTTAAACATACGAATTTAGGAGATTCAAATGGCTCTTATGACTAAACAAGTAACCGTTGAAGGTTATAAAAACAATGAAGGTGAAGTTCAAGACTTCCTTTACACATTCAAGAAGTTTCCTGCTGAGAAAGGTCTAGACGTTTATATTCGCTTTGGTAAGATCATGCAAGGTGAATTAGATATGTCAGCAGCTTTCGTTAAAGAAGTGATCTGTGGTAGTGTATCAATCGGTTCTACCGGTAAGATGACTCCTGAAAAGTTTGATGATCACTTCTCTGGGCAGCTAACCCATATGATGAACGTCTATAACGAAGTGTTGGCATTTAACTTTGATGTAAATTTTACCGAAGACGATTCCGAAGAGACGAACTAAAACGTCAGGAGTCGTCAGAGCTTGATATAAAAATAGCCGAAGAGTTTTCTCAAGATTGGCTAATATTTAAAGTTATCACGCACAAGCTCAAACTCTGCACATTACATGAACTTCAAACAATCTACTCTCTAGATCAACTTTATGATTTTGAAGAAATGATTGAAGCTCACGAAGCTATGCACGAGTCAGCTAGAACAAAAGCAGAAGCTAAAGCTCGTGCTGATGCAGAGCGAAATAAAGGGCGTAAATAATGGCTGGACAAAGCATCGCTCAATTCTGGGCAGACCTTGGTGTAAGGGTTGACGCTAAAGAAACACGTAAGATTGATGCAACGCTGAAGTCAATTGAAAGGCGATTCATAAACTTTAAAAAGCAACTTGAAAAGCAAGGTGCTCTTAATCTTGAGATTGCAAAGTTTAAGGTTGACCAAAAAGCTCTAGCTTTCAAGCTTGGTGAAGCTTTGGATAGGGCTGCTAAGAAGGTTAAGTTTGAAGTAAGTCAGTTCGTAGTTGACGATGAAAAGCTAGCAAGGATTTTACAAAGGTCTGTCAATAAGGCTACAAATCGGATTCACAAGCCTGACGTTAAAGAGCCTAGACAACCTAGAGAACCACGCTCTAGTCGAAGACGAGATGAAAGAGATTACGAAGGCGGTAGGCACGCTCGTATGGGTCTCTCAGCGGGCTTTGGTGCAGCAGGTGGACTAACCCTAGGTCGTGTCTACGGAACAGCAGCAGG
>Ga0182194_1000094_pt1 | contig 10722 bp, 9 predicted proteins | sample G5R1MG_34_FD_128377 | JGI IMG/M metagenome (GOLD analysis project Ga0182194, IMG submission 128377) | Switchgrass phyllosphere microbial communities from Michigan, USA - G5R1_MAIN_12SEP2016_LD1 MG | ecosystem: Host-associated > Plants > Phyllosphere > Phylloplane/Leaf | place: USA: Michigan...
CGGGCGCAAGATCGTGAGCCCGCTTGAGCGTCTCGACCGCACGTTGCGGATCTCCTGCCCGTAGCTGCGCGAAACCCAAGGCGTTGCTGATGAAAGGGTCTGCCGGGCTCAGCGACTCGGCGGCGATGTACGCGCTTGCAGCCTCGACCCAGCGCCCTTGTGTCGCAAGCACATGCCCGCGCACGGTCTGCGCATCCGCGTGGCGAGCGGCGTCGGGGATGCCCCCCAGCGCGGTGGAGGCCGCGTCCACCTGGCCCAAATCAAGCAGGCAGTTGACGCGCAGGACCTTCGCTTCGCGATCATTGGCATACTGACGGTCGAAATCGTCGAGATAGGCCAGCGCCGCACGCGGCTTGCCATCGAGCCGGGCCTGGCGAATGAGCCCGAGGTAGAGCGCGCGGGTTGATCCGACGTCGCCGGCCTCGGCTTGTGCCGTGTGTGCAGGCAGCACAACCGTGAGCGGTGTGGGAACCAGCAGTGCCAGAACCATGGGCCAGTTACGTGTCATGACCCACCTGCGGTACCGCTCAGAGTGTCGAGGATCGCCGCTACCGGCGGGCCGGCGAGGACGATGAACAGCGCCGGCATGAAGAAGATCAGCATCAGGATCACCATGCGGACTGTGATGGTGCCGATGGCCTCCTTCGCGCGCATGACGCGGCGCTGTGAGAATTCACGGATGAACTCGCGCAGGGCTGGTACGAGTTCCATGCCTTGGAACATCGATTGCCGGAACAGCGAGGACAGTTCCCTGGCACCTTGCACGTCGACCCTCGCGGCCCAGCGCTCGAAGGCGATCTGGTAATCCTGCCCGCGATCGAGATCGTCGACGAGCATTCCCATCATGTGCGCATGGCTGGGCACGGTGGCGCGCTCGTCCCGGGCGATGGCGCGGAACACCTGGTCGAGGGATACGCCGCTCTCGAGCATCATCAGCATAAGATCCAGCAGGAAGGGGAACTCGATCAACAGCACCCGCTCGCGCGCTTTGGCCCGCATCTGCAGCGCGTACTTGGCGGCGATCCAGGTAAGGCCGAATGCCGCCAGTGCGCAAAAGAACGCCTTCATCCCGCTGGGCGACGCCAGCCGTACCGACACGAACGTCAGCACCGCCACGCCGAGCGCCGCCGCCATGCGCAGCCACACAAAGACTTCGATAGCTCGCGGCTGCAGATAGCCTGCCCGACGCAAGCCCTTCTCGATCTCGGCCAAGTCCTTGCCCCGTGCGAGCAAGGCGCGTGGAACCCGCAAGTTGCGGCGCCGGCCTCCCGCCTGCCCGACCCCTACCAAAGCTTGACCTTCGATCCGCTCGCGCAAGACCACGTCCATCTGCAGCCATCGCAAGCCAGCGACGGCGATCAAGAGACCACCGGCGCAAAGGCCGAAGAGCAGGAGCGTGCTCAGCGGCATCAGAACTCGAGCCTCAGCATGCGGCGAATGACCAGGATGCCAGAGCCTTCGAGCACGCCGGCTCCGATCGACAGGTTCTGCCCGCGCGGGTCGGAGAGGAAGAAGTCGAGGTAGGCGGGATTCATCGCCACCAGCAGCACCATGGCGAGCAGCGGCATGGCGATCAGGACACGCGAGCTGACCTTGGCTTCCGAGGTCGCGGCCACCAGTTCGCGGCGGATGCGTATGCGTTCACGCAGAATGTGGGCCAGATTGTGGAACACGCCCGAAATCGAGCCGCCGTAGCGCAAGTTAGTGCGGATCGCGGCGGCCAGCATCGAGACTTCGGGTACCTGCAGGCGATCGGCCATCTGCTGCATGGTCTCACCCACCGGCGCGCCCATCGCGAGACGGCGCGCCGCCGGTGCGAAGTAGCTCTGCAAGGCGTCGGGCGCATCGGCCAGCGCCCGCTCGAGCGCCTGCGACAGCGAGTTGCCGACCGCCTGCAGCTGCCGAACGGTGTCGAGGTAAAGCGGCATGGCCTCGGCCAGCGCCTCCACCCGTTTGCGGGCGCGTCCGGCCAGCCAGCCATGACCGGCAAGCGGCAAGGCGACCAGCAGGATCAGCGTGGCTTCGGGGCCCACGACCAGCAAGACGATCCAGGCGGCGAGCACGACGCTCATAGCCAGTATCCGCAATGTCGTGCCGGTGACCTCGATCTGGGCTTGTGCAAGCAACGGCGCCAGGCGATCCGGCATGGATATCGCCACGATCGGGCGCATCATCACGACGGGAAGATCGGGCGATCCGATAAGATCGAGCCGCCGGTCGATCAACGCCAGTTCGCGCCCGCGCTCGCCCAACCAGTGGACAATCAATCCACCGACGATCAGCAGCGCCAGGATCAGATAGGCGATGCCCTTCACCATGCCGCCAAGCCTTCGTCCTCGCCCGTGAGCACGGGACTGACGTAGTCGCGCAGGCGGGCGGCGTGATGGGGCCGGGGTGACAGCGTCTTGAACACACCCTCGCCCGACCCTGGCATCTGCTCCTCGAAGCGGAACAGTTCGTTGAGAGAGAAGGTGTCACCTTCCACGCCGGTGACTTCAGCGATCGAAGTCACCCGCCGCGAGCCGTTGGAAAGGCGCTGGATGTTGACGATGACGTGGATTGAATTGGCGACGAAGCGGCGCACCGCACGCACGTCGTTCTGCTGGCCGGCGAATCCCAGCAGCATCTCCAGTCGCGCCAGGGCATCTCGCGGCGAGTTGCCATGAAGGGTTGCCATAGAGCCGTCATGGCCGGTCGACATCGCCTGCAGCATTTCGACCGCCTCGACGCCGCGGACTTCGCCCAGGATGATGCGATCGGGGCGCATCCGCAGCGCGTTGCGCAGCAGGTCGCGCGCGCTCACCTCGCGGCTGCCGTCGACGTTGGGTGGCCGGCTTTCCAGGCGGACAACGTGGTCCTGCCGCAGTTGCAGCTCGGCCGCGTCCTCGATGGTGACCAGGCGTTCCTTGTTGCTGATGAAGGTCGACAGGACGTTCAGCAGCGTCGTCTTGCCCGAGCCGGTGCCGCCGCAGATGAGGATGTTGAGCCGCGACTTGACCGCGCTGGACAAGTACGCCGCCATCGACGCGTTCATCGCGTGATTGGCAATGTAGTCTTCGACAGTCAGCTTCTGCAGCCGGAACTTGCGGATCGACACCAGCGGGCCGTCGAGCGCGATCGGCGGGATGACGATGTTCACGCGCGAACCGTCCGCCAGACGCGCGTCCACGAAGGGCGTCGCCTCATCGACACGGCGCCCGATCGGGCCGACGATGCGCTGGATGATGTTCATCAGGTGCGCATCGTCGCGAAAGCGCGTGTCGATGCGCTCCAGCACGCCGCCACGTTCGGCGTAGATCGTGCTGGCGCCGTTGACGATGATGTCGTCCACCGCCGCATCGCGCAGCAGCGGCGCCAAGGGCCCGAGGCCGATGACCTCGTCGATCACGTCCTCGATCAGCAGCAGCCGCTCGGCGCTGTTAAGCGCCAGCTGGCCCCGGCGGCTGCGACTGTTGATGACCTGCTCGATCTCATAGCGCAGGCCGCGTTCCTCGATCAGCTCGGCGGTCATGCCTTGGGTTTCTAGGTGCTCGATCACTTGCGCGCACGTCAGCGCCTTCACCGACTGGTAGCTGTCGCTCATCCTCTGCGCGGAGGGCGGTGATACGACCATCCGTCGCGGCGCGGCGAGCGCTGTGGAGGTCGTCATTTCGCCGGTGAGCAGGCTCATGCGTGGCGCTCCACGCTTTGCAGGATCCTGCGTTTGATGCGCCCGATCCCGGCCATGGCACCCGTAGACGCTTCATTCCGACCGATGGCGCGGCGCACCGCCTGCACGTAGCTGCCGCCGTCACGCTCGATCATCAGCGGACGCCCGGCATTGAGCGCATTGCGTATGCGCACGTGATCGACGGGGATGGTGATGACTGGATCGATATCCAGGATTTCGGCCATACGCCGTCCATCGAGCAGAACCCGCGAATCGTAGTCCCAGACGATCAGCCGCAGGCGCTCGGCACTGGCTGTGTCGAGGCCTATCCGATCGATCAGCCGGCGGCAGGCGTCGAGCTCGCGGATGGACTGGCTGCAGACCACCTCGATGGCCTGCGCCTGCGAAGCAAGTTCGCGCAGCAGACCGCCGTTGCGCAAGCTGCCGGCGCACAGCACGATATGCCCGCAGCTGGCGCGAAGCAGCTGCACCAGCCCGACGATGTCGGTGGGCCCGATGCCGACAGGTTCGCCGCCGGTGCCGCCATCGAGGGTCAGAAGTGCCAGGCCGCTACGCTCGTGATGCGCCAATGCGTCGGCCAGCAGACTGGAGTCGAGGCGGTCAATGTCCGCGACAGCGGCGGCCAGACCGTAGTCGACCTTGAGATCGAGGTAGGCCTCGGCCGTGCTGGACGGCAAAGTGCAGTCGATCAGCAGCGTCGGCGTCTGGGTCAGGCTGTGTGCGAGCGCCATGTCCGTCGCCAGCAATGCCGTCGCTTCCTCGTTCGTACCCAGGACGAGGGTCAGTCGGGCAAGGCGGCCCTGCGTCGCCATCGCGCTGTTGAGGACGCGGGTGAGGACGCTCGTGATCTCGGCCGGACTGGCGCCACGCGGCAGCACATCCGACGCACCGGCACGGATCGCCTGCAGCACGGGTCCCGCATACCAGTCTGCCGTCGCGACAACGATGGCGCGCCCTTGCGCGGCCTGCGCCAGCTCGGCCAGAACCGACGAGAGCACGCGGTCGGCGGGAATGGACGCGTGATCCAGCACGACGATCCCCGGGCCTTCCAGCGCCGCCTCGTCCAGCGAATGGATCATCTCGATTGGGACGTGGTCGCCCATTGCCTCGGAAATGCGCTTGCACAGCGTGCGGTCAACCGAGAGGAGGTGTATGCGTGCCATGTCAGCGCCTCACCACGCCAAAGTCCGACACGGCGCGCTCGACCCCGTCAGAGCCCGTGATCATCTGTCCGATGGAAGGATCGAGCGCAGCCGGATCGCTCAGCTGCGGCTTTTCCGGCCCCGCTTCCACAAGCCGCGGGGTCGCGACGATGATGAGTTCTTGCCGCTCTTTCTGGTTCTGCTGACGCTTGAAAAATGCCCCCAGCACCGGGATGTCGCCAAGCAGCGGCACCTTGTCCTTGGTCACCGAGCTGTTGGTGTAGTTGAGCCCTGCGATCACGAAGCTCTGGCCGCTGCCAAGCTCGACCGTGGTGTCGGCAAATCGCTCGCGGATGCCGGGAACGGTGTAGCCCTGCAGCTGGACACCATTGCCATAGTCGAGCTCACTGACTTCGGGGCGTATCCGCATCACGATGTTCTGATTTCCCAGAACATAAGGCGTGACCTTGAGGTTGATTCCGAACTTCTCGTACTGGATCGTGATCGTCGACGAGCCCACGCCGCTCGCCTGCGGGACGGGAATGGGATAACGCCCGCCGGCATTGAATTCCGCGCTGTCTCCGGATCGTACCAAGAGCGTTGGCTGGGCGAGCAACTGCGACAGGCCGTTGGTGGACAGGGCGCTCAGCACCGCCCCGATGCCGCGGTTGCGCGCCGAGAGAAACAGGTTGAACGCCTGGCTGAGCGGGGCGCTGGCGCCGACGGCCAAGCCGCCGCCGCCGAAGCTATACGAGTTCAGACTGCTGGGCGAAACGACGGCGCCTTGCAGATCGCCCGATAGCTTGGTGAAGTTGAAGCCCAGGGCCTTGAGGGTCGAGGCGGATACCGCTGCGAACTGCACATCGACCGCCACGACTCTCTCGCCTGGGCGCATGACGCCCGCGATGCCGTTCCCGCCGCCTGCCGCCACCCGCGGGGAGACCTGGATCAGGCTCTGGCGCAGCAGGCTGCCATCGGTGCCATAGACGCTTAGCGTCGTCTCCCCTGTACCGATGCCGGTTATGCGCAAGGACCGCGAAGTCGGCGCCGTGACGTCGATCACGTTCTCGGCGCTCACTTCGATGCGGGCGATGGCACGCGAGACGTTGATCGTGCGCGCATCATCGACCAGCAGCGATTGGTCGGCCTGGCTGGCCGCACGCGCCTCGCCCGGCACCAGCATCATCGCGGCACTTGCGAGGAGACATGATCCGACAAAGGTTCTCACTTCACCCCACTCCCCGAGTAGATCACGTCGTGATTGCCGCCAACGACCAACTCGATCGGTTGCCCCTCTGGAGCGCGGCGTACGACTCTTGGCGCTGGCCGTTGCATGACCATCTGCGGCGCCGACGGAGCGATAATCTGCTGCATCACCGGCGCAGGCGCGCGAATGGGCGAAGAGGCGAGCTGTGCGACCTCGACCTGATCGACATCGCTGGGATTGCGCAATGACAGCGTCAGCGATCCCACGTTCTTGGCCAGCGACAGTTCACCCACTTGCCCGGGCGTCAGCGCCAAGGTGACGGTTCGGCTGGTCTGCGCCACCGACGGGGCCGGCGCGGGCGTGCTGCCGGCGGCACCCGCAACTGTCGCCGACGCGTTCTGCGGCGCGGGCGTGCCGACGACGAGGTCGCCCACCGCCAGCACCGGCACCAGTTGAAGAAGCGTGCGAGCACGGCTGCTGCCATTGCCCCGCGCGCCCGAGATCGCGTCTTCGCCAGGATAGACCACCTGCACGTCGACACGGTCACCGGGGCGGACCAGCCCCGCCACGGCAATCTCCGCCGTCGTGTCGATGCTGATGGCGCGCATGCCGACAGGCACGCGGATCGCCAGGTTCGCTTCCCCGCCCAGCATGGAGCGCGCGATCAAGGTATTGGCCGGGATGTCCTGCGTCGCGACCTTACCGATCACCTCTTGCGGAAGTGCGATTCCGGGATGCCGGGCGGGATCAGACGGAGCATTGCGGACCATGTCAGCGGTGATGGTCTGACCGGTCAGGATCGGTCGGCTGGTCGCGGCCAGGACGACTGCTACTGCCGGCATCGGGTAAGAGGCACCGGTTTCGGGAACATCGAGCGGCTGCGATCCGGAACGCGCGAGATCGCGAAAGCCCAGGAACGCGAACGCCATCGCGGCACTCAGGCCAATCCCGATGGTCAGCTTCGCTTTGGAACCAAGGCGCATGTTACCCCTCTCAGCACTTGCGCTTACGCGGCTAGCTGTTGCCGCTCTGCAGCCCCTGCCGCATCAGCGATCCCCAATGCCGCTAAGGGGTAACACTGCGTGGAAGCGCAGCGCCTCTGAAGAAACAGCCGAAGTGAGGGGATCGACTTCGCGCTGCGCTGCCGTCGTTAATTCTGGCGCAAGTCACTGCTTGCAAAGGCTGCGAACACAGTGCGCAAAAAGGCGTCGAACCGCGCAAATTCGCAGCCCCGAAGCCGTTAACATCTACGAGATCGATACGGTTCTATCGACACCAGACTCAGGATTGCAAATGCGTGCAGAACGGCAAGTTGGCGCAACGCGGGTACGCGATATCGTAAAGACGTGACAAAGGCCGAATCGTACCGCCCTGGCTATTTGCAACTTGCAGCTTCTTAGCTGCTTATCAGTTCGGATTTATGCTGATGAGCTTGAAGCGATGATTTCGTATCCGACTGGCGCTACCCGTAAGTTCGGGTTTGTGCGCAACACACACGGACTTGCTGATCGTGTGACACGATGATCAGGAGCCGTTTGCGCAACATGGTCGCCAGCTTGGCGGTTACCAGACCGCACCCCTGGCTGGTATCTTTTCCTGCGGCCTTCCTAGGTTCGTGCAGCGGACGTGCTCCCATCGCCGGTGCGCTGGCCGCGAGCTCGATCGGCGGACTGGTCGCGCTTAATGCGTATCTTCAGGCTCGCATCGTTGCCCTGGTGCTTGCAGCCACGCTTCTGATCGACCCGGCAGGACTTGAACGCTCTACGGCGCTTTGGCTGACGTTCGCGCTTGCCTTGTTCGCGTCGCTGGCTCCGCGAAGATGGGCGTCGGCGATGATGAGCGGCCCACGCTGGACGTGGCACCTTACAACGCTCACGGCCACTTGCAGCATCTGCCTGATCCTCCTTTACCCGACCTGGATAGCGACGGCATTGGCCATGGCATCTTGCTTCTACATGGGCGGCACCGTGACACGCTCAATCGCCAAGATCGATGCGCGCCTGCTGTCCTGGGGAGACGAGGGCCTGGTGGCAGTCACACGCGATCTGCTGCTCGGCCGCGTGACCAGCGGCATGTTGCACGACCTCGCGCAACCGCTGAACGTCATCTCAATGGCAAACGGCAACATGGGCTATATCGCTGAAAACCTTGCCATCGAAGAGGAGGAGCGCAAGCAGTTGCTCGATCGGGTGGCGCGCATCTCCCAGCACACACAAAGCGCGGCCAATATCTTGAGCCTGTTCCGCTGGTTTGGACGAGACGGTAACGACGTCTCGGCGCAACTGACGGTACGAAGCGCGCTGGAACGCGCTGTCGCGGCAACCCGATCTAACGTGCGCCACCATGACGTGGCGGTTGAGATCAAGGGCGACGGTCTCGAATATTTCTTGCCCACGCGCCATGGTCATCTTGAACTCATAGCCGTCGCCATCCTGCTATGCGCCTTTGGCAGTTTCATCGCGCCTGATGGCACCAAGAAGAAAGGCAAGGTCTTTCTTCAAGCGACAACCTCACCCGCTCACGTGATCATCACCTTGCGATGCACCGACGCAGAGGGACGCGCAGTGCAGGGCAAGGCGATGGACCACGCGACCGCGTGGCTGGTCGATCAGGTCGCCTACGAGGCCTCGGGCGACTTGCGTCCAATCCTGCGGGACGGCGTTCGCGAGCGTTTCGTTATACGTCTCGGCCGCGACGACATCTAAGTGCCCGGCGTTCTTCGGTCGAAATACCTGGCTAGTGCCTGCCCTGACCGCGGCTGACCAATGGCATGCGGATCTCGAATTCGGCCCCGCCACCTGCAGAGGATCGCGGCCGTATGTCTCCATCCGCCTTGTTGAGAATCTCGCGGCAGATGTGAAGACCCAGGCCCGTACCTCCTTGCGCTTTCGTCGTAAAGAAAGGCTCGAACAGGCCGCCGACGTCTGGCAGCCCGGCCCCATTGTCGCTCACTACACAGTGAACGTCCCCGGCGAACTTCTGCACAGTGATCATGATCAGCCCCTGCCCCTCCCAGCCAGCGGTCCGGCGCTCTCCGATGCTGTCCAAGGCATTGCGGATCAGATTGACGAACACCTGCTCGAGTTCGATCACAGACAGACCAGCGAGAAGTTGTTCCTCTGGCAGCTGGCATGCAACGACAACGTCGAGATCTCGGGCCGTGCCGTCGAGCAACGCCACTGCCCGACGCGCGGCTTGTGCCACGTCTGCCGTCTCAATGCGTGTCTCGCCCGATGCTCGCAGAAGCGTGTGCTCGATGATCGCCTGAGCGCGTTGTGCTTGCTCGGCAATGCGGTTGACCGAGCCCTGCATGGTCTCATGATCCGGATCATCACATTCCAGCATCAGACGCAGGTTCTCGCTCGCCATGGCGATCGCGAACAAGGGTTGGCGCAGTTCATGGGCGATGATGCCGTTTGTCTGGGGCGACAGCGACCGTTGATCGGCTCTCGCCTCTCCCAGCAGACGTGCGGCAGCCCGTCCCTCTGCCAGTTCCTTGAGGATCTGCTCCCTGTAGGCAGGATCGTGCCAAGCCAGTTCCTCGACAGGGATCGCACCTGACTGAGGTGCTGCATCGCCGGTCGCGGCTGCAAGAGTCCAGCGCGCCGCTTCGGCCTTGGTCATTCGCTTAGGCATCAGGCACTCCCAACATGCTCTTGAGAGTGCCAATGAGAATTGACGGTTGCACAGGCTTGCTCAGCACCGCAACTCTCGGATCGGGATTCAGCCGATCGATCTGCATCTGATCGCCGGTAACGAAGAGATATTGGAACTCCCGCTTGCACAGCACCGGATGCCCCATAATCCGGTCCAGGATGTCAAGGCCGCTTTCCCGGTCGAGGCGAACATCGCAGGAGATGACGCGGATCGTAGGCTCTCGCTCCAGAGCGGCGAGAGCACCCTTCAAGTCAGCGGCTCCTGCCGCCGCGATCCCGTTTAGGCGCATGAGCGTGATAAGTTCTTCAACGATCGCGGCAACGTCGTCAACGATGAGGACAGTCGATGATTGCATTATATTCCATCCTGCACCCTTCTAGGCACAACTCCTTGTCTTTCCCTTCGGGATAGATTGCTGCATGCCAAGGTCATGGAAAAGTCAGCCTAAGTCAATGTCCTTAAAGGGAAATGAACAAGCCGCATCACGTTGGTCCGCAGTTTTCTTTCATGCATTTCATAAAAGCAAAGCCGGGCACTGCGTGAGCGGCGACCGACCTTGCTTCTCCTGCTTCTTTTCAGAGGAGGCAGCCACGGCACTGTGGCTGCCTCCTCCGCCCTTCCTTAGTCAGGAAGGGCCTGAGCGTGCCCGACCATGGAGCGGGGCAATCGGGCACGCCGTGGACTACTTGCGGAGGCCGCCAAGCAGGCCACCCAGCACACTCGTGACAGGTGTCAGCGGCGATGCAGGCTCGGTTCCCGAACCGCTGCCACCACCTGTCACGCCGCCCACGACAGCACCGACGACACCGGTCACGGGAGCGAGCAGAGAGCCCTCGCCACCCGTGCCACCGCCGAGACTACCCGTGACCGTGCCGACCACGGTGGTGACCGGCGCAAGCACCGTGCCTGCACCCGCATCGCCACCCGTGAGACCGCCCGTAACCGCGCCAACCACGTCGGTGACCGGTGCGAGTACCGATCCGGCGCTTCCTTCGCTGCCGGTCAACGTACCCACGACTGCGCCGACCACGTTGGTGACCGGCGCA
>Ga0182194_1000095_pt1 | contig 10456 bp, 14 predicted proteins | sample G5R1MG_34_FD_128377 | JGI IMG/M metagenome (GOLD analysis project Ga0182194, IMG submission 128377) | Switchgrass phyllosphere microbial communities from Michigan, USA - G5R1_MAIN_12SEP2016_LD1 MG | ecosystem: Host-associated > Plants > Phyllosphere > Phylloplane/Leaf | place: USA: Michigan...
CTCTACGCCCTGATAGCGAGTTTGTCATAGGAGATTACATGAAAATCACCGACTTCTTAGAACCGCGCATTACCGGATGCTTGCGCGGTCAGGATGAAGAGAACCTCGATCCTGAACACTTCATCGGGCTTATGCTGGCCTCTATTGCTATTAGCCAGAAACGGCAGGCAGACAGCATGGATCGACTTGAAGCTGCATCCCGGCCAAGTTACCTTGTAGAGAGCGACGGCACAACGACAAGGATCACGCCTACATGAACGCATTTGCCGGGGCGATTGCCCAAGCTGCTGCGGAAGCGCCATCCCAGCCGATTTATCCCGCTAAGGTGCCTGGGCTAGTCGTTCACATCGACGGCGACTACCTTGCCTACCATGCCAGCGGCAATGACGAGTGTGAGCCTGGAATGGCCCGCATGAACGCCTTTGCTGCTGTTGATCGCTATATATCTCTCACAGGTGCGAGTAAGGCCGTTGTCCATAACACAGCGTCAGGGTGCCACAAGGGCGAAAGATATCTGGCTGCGACAGTTAAGCCATATCAAGGCCAACGCAATAGCGGCAGAAAGCCCAAGAACTATTCCTATCTGCGAGAACTGCTGCTCAACTATACCGGAGACGCTTTTCAGTCCAAAACTTGGGCTACCCGCGAAGCCGATGACGGGTTCGGCGCTTGCTCCTATTTCGCCATCGGAAACCCCGCTCAGGCCGGGTACGCAGCCCTTGCCACAGCAGATAAAGACATGCGCATGTTGCCAGGGCTGCATGTCGATTGGACCAAGCATTGTCTGACCACAGTTAAACCGGGAGAGTACGAGGTTATCGGGCCTAACGAGAAGGTCTACGGCCTCAAGTGGTTCTGGCTGCAGATGCTCATGGGCGACACGGCAGACAATTGCCCAGGTCTTGAGAAGGCCCATGTGGACCTCAAGGGCGGTAACAATGTCAAGTTCATTGCGGTTGGCGAGAAGACTGCGCACAAGTTGCTAGACGGCATTAAGGATAGCGACACCGCATGTCAGAAAGCCATTGAGCTTTATCGTGGAGGGTACTTCTTCTATGGGTCAGACGGATGCCCCAGTGACTACGCCGATGACCGCTTCGTTGAGCAAGCCTGTCTTATGTGGATGCGAACGGGGCCGAAGGCCAATGTCCTTGATTTTGCGGAGCATAGCGGTCCAGGACGTTTTAGCCATGTGTTCGATCAATCCATGTGGGACGCCTGCGAACGTCTCGACAAGCGAGTAAAGGAAGCCCGTGCAACGCTTAACAACATCTCAACTTAAAGAGGTAAGGCAGAAGTTGCTGGTAGCCCAGGGCGGCAAATGTGCTATCTGTCAAGGCCCGGTTACGACTAGGCAGGGACAGGACGCTGTGCTTGACCATGACCACAAGACTGGGGCTGTCCGTGCGGTGCTGCACCGTAGCTGTAACGCATTACTTGGAAAATTGGAAAATAATCAGGCTAGGTTCGGGGTTAAGGATATCAGTGCATTCTGCCACGGCTCTGCAAAATACTTGCAGATGCATATGACAAACATAACGGGCATGTTACACAGTACTCATCTAACTCCCGATGAAAAGCGTATTAAAAGGAATAAGCAAGCTGTTAAACGACGAGCCACCAGCAAGCCTACAGTGTCGAGTATGCCTAGAAAGTAAACCTTTAGAGGACTTTCAAAAGCATAACAAGAGCAAGTGGGGGCGCTCTAAACTATGCAGACCGTGCTTTAAGAAGAATTACAACGATAAGCGAGGGCCCGCCTACGACCCTGTAAGAGCTGCTAAACAGCGGGCAAAGATGACGCCTGAACAGAGAGAAGCCCAAAGCCAGTATCTTAGGGCGAGGAAGTACGGCATGACACGGGAAGAGATGCTAGCCTTCGTGGCCAGTCAGCCTACCTGTCGCATCTGCAACGAGCCCTCGACTGACATCGACCATTGCCATACAACTATGAAGGTACGGGGCATGCTGTGTAAGCGCTGCAACTTAACCTTGGGTTACATGCAGGATAATCCTGAAAGGCTCAGGGCCGCTGCTTCCTACTTGGAGAACCACTCATGACTAAACTCCTACCTAGCCTCCGTACCCGTAAGCAAGTCTCCGAGGCTGTGGCAGGGTCTTCCAGCCTTACCGGCGCTGTTCGCCAGCTTAATGACCTATACCCCGATAAAACACGGGTCAACATCCAATGGCTCCGTGCCTTCCTGAGTAGGGAGGATAACGAGGAGTTGGCGGCACCGTTTGACCGGGCTAAGGAGGTCGTCAGGAGCCGAAACTTCCAGGCCGAGAACAACCGGCTGCGGAAGGACGTAAAGGCGCTGAGCGAGGCTGTGGGCGACCGTGACGGGTTCCTAGACGCCCTCACTCGGATCGCTGACGAGTTGCCCGAGCGGCCCCCGGTTGACTTCCGCAAGTTCGTCGGTGGTCAGGTGGGTACTCCGGTTACGGTCGAGCTTCTGCTGTCCGATCTACAGATCGGCAAGCTGGCCCCAGGATATACCACCAACGTGGCCCGCAAGCGCCTGTTTGAGTACGGCCGTGCGGCTCTGTTTCAGATTGAGCAGAAGGCTGCGGTAGGCTACCGTATTGAGCGGATTGTGCTTGGCCTGCTGGGGGATATCATTGAGAGCGACAAGAAGCACAGCAACAGCGCAAGGGCTACGGACACCTCTACTGCCGAGCAATTGTTCGATGCGCAGGCTGGTATCTTTGAGTTCGTTATCGAACCGCTAGCTAGGCTAGGCATCCCTATGGAAGTCATGGCTATCACAGGAAACCACGATCATGATGACCACGGACTTAACATGTTCGAGCCCGGCAAGAACCACCTTAGCTGGTGCATGTACCGTTCTCTGGAACTACTCACCACACGAGTTGGATATTCAAATGTCCAATGGACGATCCCTGAGGGTTCCTATGGCATTGTGGATTTCTATGGGCAGCGTGCGCTGTATGAACATGGTGTTGGAGTGGGTTGCGCAGAACAGCCAATGAAGGCGCACAAGATCAAGCGCAGTGAGCAGGAGAAGCAGCATCTTACTTATTTCCGCATGGGCGATAAGCACACTGTTACTAGCTTTAATAGCGGTCAGATGGTTGTCAACGGTGCGTTCTTTGGGGCGGCTGCTGGTGGTACTGAGTATTCTGGTATTGCTGGATATAGCTCGGTACCTGCTCAGTGGATGGGCTTTCATGTAGCTCGCAAGGATAATCGGCTTAGCCTTTACGACAGCTTTGTTATTCAGCTAGATCACATTGGAGATTGATATGGACCGGAACTGTTCTACCTGCCTATATTCAGCAGAACCTGCGAGCAGCACAAAATGTAGCAGTTGTGTCGGGTTGATACGCCGCCCGAACTGGTTTCCTAAGGCTGTAGAGGCCCAGATCGAGGGCAAGCCGCTACCGGGTGCTCAAGGGACGGGTATGAAGTTCGATGGCGGCAAGCCTCGCTGGTCCCTTCTTATGGAGGGTATGAGCAAGGCACTTGAAGGCGTGGCCAAGGTGCTGACCTTCGGAGCTAACAAGTATGCGGCCCATAGCTGGCGCACTGTTCCTGAGGGCAAGGAGCGCTATCGCGATGCGCTGTACCGGCACCTAGCGGCAGTCGAGCAGGGTGAAGAGCTAGACCCGGAGAGTGGGCTAAGGCATTGGGATCATGTTATCTGCAACGCCTTGTTCCTGTCGGAACTTAACCGATGATCTGGAACGCGTTGCTAGTGTTCTGCACTAGCTTCGTGTTCATCTTCCTCAAGTCATGGCAGCAGTTGAATGTAGTCCACTACCAACTCTGGTGGATCGTTCCGACTAGCTTCGCCATGGCCGCTGCGGAAGTGGTCACGGTGTTCAACATGGCCCACAATGGGTTCGGCTGGGTAATCATTCCTATTGGCCTAGGTAGCGGCTTTGGATCACTATGCTCCACGGTAATTCATAAGAGGACACGTAAGCGTGCTTGATAATCTTATGTACAATATTTTCCGCCTTTGGGTTATCGGGTGCTGCCTACTAGGTGTTCTAATTTTGATCGGAGAGTTGTGTGGCTAAAGATTACATCATTCAGAAGGCTGTCGAGTTCTCTAAGGTTAAGAAGAAGGTAGCGGCGGGTATTGACCTCGCTACCTTTGAGCAACAAGCCAAGTATGATGGCTGCTGTGCTATACTGATCTTTGACGAGTACGCTGGCTATACCAAATGCTTTAGTCGTACTGGCGAAGAGTACATCAGCATGTCTGTGGTCGGTAGCTGTATGCAGGCCTGGGGCGAGAAGCTATACGGCGCAGACACACCGCTGCGCAGCGTTGCCGTAATAGGCGAAGCGTGGTGGCCGGGTAAGGGCCAGTTTAACGAGATTAGTGGGGCGTTCCGTAGGGGCAAGCCTAACTATGATCTGGGCTTTGTCATCAATGACGTCATCCCACTCGACGACTTTAGGAAGGGCTACTGTCCTACGCCGTATAGAGACCGGGTAGCTAATTGGAAGGGCATCTTGCCTGACGGGTCAGAACACCCGTTCCAGTTTGCCGATTTCTGGGAACCCGGCTCTAGCGATCCTCAAGAGCGCTGCAATCAGCTTGTAGCCATCGGCGGCTTTGACGGGCTAGTGCTTCGCGATCTTAACGGTACATGGACTGTAGGCAGCGGCACTACTGGCGAGATTATCAAGATCAAGCAGAAATTGTCGTTCGACCTCAAGGTTATCGAAATTAGCTCAGCGCCAGGAGAAAAGACAGGCCGTGACGTCTATAGGCTCGTTGTTGAATTTAATGGTCGGCGGCTTGGGGTTGGTTCTGGCGTTCCTCATAAGCTGGCTGACCTGCCGAAACTAGGCGATATCGTCGAAGTTGAGGCAATGGACCTGTCATCAGACGGTCTATTGAGAGAGCCAAGATTTAAGGGAATTAGATATGACAAGATCACAGCTGATGGGTAAGCGCGGACCTAAACCTAAAGAGGTAACTTACGATCCGGCAACCGGAAAGCTGTTCAAAGCCGGAAAAGAGATCACAACAGAAACTGGAACGGGCTACCTAAGCATCTGGTTCATGGGCCGGTCACGCGGCCAGCATCGAGTGGCCTGGTTCTTATCGCATGGAGAATGGCCTGAGTGCATAGATCATATAAATGGCAACGGTCGCGACAACCGCCTAGTCAATCTGAGGGCATCTGACTACAGGTTAAACCGCCACAATCAAACAGGGCATCGCAAATCTCATACCGGCGTACTAGGCGTATACCCTAATGGTAGTGGGTTTCAAGCCTCAATAGGAGACCGGGGACAAAGATACCGGCTCGGGACATATCCCACCAAAGAACTAGCAGCAGCCGCTTACGCAGAGGCTAAGCAACGGCTCCACGAACACGGCCAGATAAGGATGTAATGAATGACTGACTTCTCTAGTGCAATTACCGCAGCAGCCGCTAACACTGACATGAACGTAGCCAAGAGGGGGCCGCTTACCCAGGTTGAATTAGAGAAAGAAATGTCGGCGTTCGGGAAGACACGCGCTGAGAATATGATGGGCCGTAATGAGGATGCTGGTAGCGCCGATAACAACCCGTATGCGAAAGCGATATATCGCCGCTTCATCATGCCACTTGCTGCTCTGATCCGAGAGGATGTTGGCACCAAGAAGCCAGGACGCAATCAGGCACATGTCACCCTGCTAGAGCCGCTCGATCCTGAGGCTGTAGCCTTCCTGAGTGTCCGCTCAGTCCTCAATACCCTTATGAACGGCGGTGACGGGGATAGTCCCGGAATAGGCCGAACGCTTATGGCTAAGTTAGGTAGAACGCTTTATGGCGAGCTTCTACTGTCGATGTTCGCAGAGATTGAGCCTGACCTCTTCTATACTTTGCATAATGATCTAGGCCGGAGAATGAGTAAGTCCGAACGGCACAAGATTACGGTATTCCGTATGCAGGCTCTGCAGGCAGGAGTGCCTTTGCCTGAGTGGGGTGCTAACGGCGTGGCCCAAGTTGGGGCCTACGTCCTAGACCGACTAGAACTTCTGGGTATGGTAGAAATCGCTAAGGTACAAGGTTCAAAGGACGGTACTGCAAGATCGATCAAGACCCATACTGAAGTGATGCTCGCCCCCGCAGTTCTAGAACTAATCGACGCTATTAAGACGGGAGTAATTGACACGCTCCCCTACTTCCTGCCTTGCATAGAGCAGCCGAAGGATTGGATAAGCGTATTAGACGGGGGCTTCCATACTACGGAAATGAGGCGACTACAGCCATCCTGCATTGCTACTAAGGGAGCTACTTGGTCAGACTACGAGACCTATGATCTTAGGCGAGTGTTCTCTGCGATTAACGGCCTACAGCGTACCCAATGGCAGATAAATGGGCGGCTATTAGATGCCGTTAAGCACATCGCCCGACACTACAACACCGAAGAAATCATCGGCTCTAATGACAAGCTGGCCCCAGACAAGCCGGAATGGCTAGGTGAGGGCATGGTCTATGAGCAGATGTCTCCTACCGAGCAAGAAGAATTTTCATCGTGGAAATCCGCTAAGCGCGAATGGTACACGCAGCGCAAGATCGCAGGAACCAAGTTCGGCAGGTTCTCAACAGCCTTGCGGATTGCGGAAAAGTTCCGGCAGTTTGAGGAAATATATTTTGTCTATTTTGCGGACTTCCGTGGGCGGCTCTATGCTCAAACAACGGGTGTCAGCCCACAGGGCAGCGATCTGCAAAAGGCACTGCTTCGGTTCGCTAAGGGCAAGCCGCTAGACAGTCTTGACGCTGAGCGATGGTTTCTTATTAATGGCGCTAACAAATGGAAGTACGATAAGGAAAGCCTAGACGATCGGGTTAGACTGATCAAGAACGACCATGACGCGATCATGCGAATTGCGGAAGACCCGGTATCCCATTCAGAATGGCGGGCTGCCGATAGCCCTCTGCAGTTCTTGGCCTGGTGCTTCGAGTATAAGGACTGGCAGGATAGCCCTCATGATTTTGTTAGTCACTTGCCGGTAGGTATGGACGGTAGCTGCAATGGACTGCAGAACTTCTCCGCTATGCTACGGGACGAGATTGGAGGCAGGGCTACTAACTTGGTCCCTAGTGACAAGCCTAATGACATCTATCAGAACGTCGGGGATGTAACTTTGCTCCGACTTAGGCAGGCTACTCCTTGGATTGTCCCGATGGTCGATGAGGCTGACGAGGAAACGGGAAAAGCAGCCCGTAAAGCCGAACTTGCCAACAAGCATCTGAAACTGTGGCTAGCACATGGTTGTCCCCGAGGACTGGTTAAGCGTAGTGTTATGACCTTGCCTTATGGTTCAACTAGGTTTGCCTGCGCAGACTTTATTAAGGACGACTACCTGAGAGAAGGTAAGGCCCCAGAGTTTGCCAAGGAAGAGTACGGGGCAGCCGCGCAGTTCCTCAGCCACTACGTCTGGGATAGTATCGGAGAAGTAGTCGTTAAGGCTACAGAAGCGATGAGCTGGCTACAGAGCAACGTCAAGAAAATCCTTGAGACTAACGACCAAATCTCTTGGGTTGCCCCTGATGGCTTTCCGGTTATTCAAATATACCAAGCGACTTCTATGCATCGGATCAATACGAAGCTACAAGGCAACACTAAGATCGCCTTGTATCAAGATACGGATAAGCCTTGCCCCAGGCAGCATAGGAATGGTATAGCGCCCAACTTCATCCATAGCCACGACGCGGCACACATGAAGTTGGTAATCAACGCCGCAGCTTACGAGGGACTATCTCTCGCTATGATCCATGATGACTACGGCACCCACGCTGCCGATGCAGCTAAGCTATATCGGATCATCCGAGAAGAGTTTGTTGCTATGTATGAGCAGAATGACCCGCTTGCTGATATCCAGGCCCGATATGACCTGCCCCAACCCCCGGCTAGAGGGAACCTTGATCTTCGACAGGTTCTCGATAGCCCCTACTTTTTCTCTTGAGGGTTTTGGTACATATTCCCATAGAGAAACTTCGGCGTATCTATTTCCCCGGTCAACCCAAGGGACAAACTATGAATGATCTCTACAGACTATCGACTTCCGTATATGAGAGCTTGGAGAGGCAGCTCCCTAAGCCAATGGTGAGTAAAGACACCACAGAGCAGCAGGTTGGGTATCTACTAGGTATTCAACATGTATTAGGGATACTCCGTCAAGGGTTCACAATCAATGACGACGACCAAGCTCGCGGCGTACCACTACGCACTAGTAAAAGATAAGTTCATAGAGAAGGCAGATCAGCTTCGCCGATTGGCACGTAAGGAGATGCACGGGGATATTGATCCCATGGTAGCATTACGCAATGTGTTTGAAGCTGATAACGCCTATATCGTGGACGGGTATCTAGTAGTATATGATATCTCGACGATGTGGTGGAGCGATACCCCAATCCTCGCTGAACAGTTAGTCTTCGCCTTGGAACGGGGTAGCCGATTTGCTTCGGTTATTGAGTTCTTTGAGGCGAAGGCTCGGGAAGCTGGTGCTAAGTTCATCTGTGCCGGAACGGCGCTGGCTAAGAGCGACAACGCACTAGCTTCCCTGTACGAACGCGAGGGGTTCTCCCGTATCGCTATCAACTTATCAAAGGAGATTACATAATGTGTTTTGGTAATAAGGCTGCTAAGCGGCAAGCTAAGGCTATGGAGGCCCAGGCCAAGCAACAGGCGGTAAACGATCAGTATGCTATCCAGGCATCCACCCAAGCTCGGGAAAGCTCCCTCCGTATGGAGCAGGCTTCCAAGGCGGCTGCTGAGCTACTCGCACAGCCCGTCGATAAGGCAGAGGTATCTCTAGCTGAGGAAACTCCCGCCGCCGAGATTGATCCTAACACGGGTCGCCGCCGGACTACTCGTAGTTCGTTTCAGATCAACCGTACTTCCGGTATCAATCTTTAAGGAATACCTATGGCCTTTGCAGGTAATGCACCGGGCCGGTGGCAGCAGCTAGATGGGCTGCGCTGTGGTTTCATTACCCGCTGTGAATTGTTCGCTGCATACACGCTACCCAAGATTTGCCTGCCTGATAATCAGACGGACAATAACCGGGACGTGTCTCAGGACTTTCAGGCAGTAGGTGCCCAATCCACGAACCACCTGTCCAATAAGCTGATGCTGGCGCTATTCGCCCCATCGCGTCCTTTCTTTCGTCTCGATCCCTCTAAAGCTGTAGCCAAGCAAATTGCTGAGGCAGGCGCTGACGAGACTGCTATTGCAGACGCTCTAGCTCAGGGCGAGAAAGCTGCTGTTGCTGTCCTAGACAAGAAGGCTATTCGGCCTAAGCTCTACGAGGCAGTCAAGCACCTTATTATCACGGGCAATGTCCTGATCGATCTATCAGATACCTTCCGGGTTCTCGGGATCAAGAAGTACGCAGTTCGCCGGTCATTGACTGGCAAGGTTCTGGAAATCGTTATTGCAGATAAGATGCTGCTGGACGAGCTTGATGACGAGGTTAAGCTACAGGCTGCACAATATCTAGGCGCACAGTACGACCGAGAGGTTACGCTGTACCGCTGGATTAAGCGCGATCCTGATGGTGATTACCGTATGACCCAATGGGTTGACAACTTCCAATTGCCCAAGCGGTTTGATGGTAAGTGGTCAGAGGAAAAGCTGCCCTACCGCCCGCTAACGTGGGACTTGGCAGATGGTCAGCACTACGGCACAGGATTGGTCGAGGATTACGAGAACGACTTCTCCGGTCTATCCGCCCTCTCTCGGGCACAGGTCCAGGGTGCGATCCTCGCATCTGAGTTCCGCTGGCTAATAAACCCTGCTGGGATGACCCGGCCAGAAGACTTTGAGGGTACGCCTAACGGTGGCGCGATGCCCGGTGTTGAAGGTGACGTGCATCTGGTAAGCTCTGGTAAATCCGGCGACTTGCAGATCACAATGAACCAGACAGCCGAGTACATCAACCGTATCGGCAGGGCCTTCCTATTAGGTAGCCAGATCGTTAGGGATGCCGAGCGAGTTACTGCAGAAGAAATCCGCATGGTCGCGACCGAGCTAGAAACAGCTTTGGGCGGGGCCTATTCGCGTATTGCAGTTGACTTCCAAATGCCCCTGGCCATGTGGCTACTGTCCGAAGTGGACATTCCTATTGGTAAGGAAACCTTCGAGCCTACCATCGTTACTGGTTTGGACGCCCTCTCAAGAGGCGGCGATCTAGACGAGTTAAAGCTCTGGCTTGCAGACGTAGCAGCCGTTAATCAGCTTCCTCCCGCCGCCCTCAACGAATTGAACCTAGGTGCCATCTATCAAGCCCTCGCTACCCCGCGTAGGATCAAGGTGACAGCCTATCTCAAATCTGAGGCTCAGAAGCAGGCTGAACAGCAACAACTCCAAGCGCAGCAGGCTGCAGCATACGCTACCCAGACGGGTGTGGATGTCGCGGCTAATGGTGCCATGGAACAACAGAAAGCCGAATAATGCCAGGTGAAGCAAACGAAC
>Ga0182194_1000096_pt1 | contig 10368 bp, 16 predicted proteins | sample G5R1MG_34_FD_128377 | JGI IMG/M metagenome (GOLD analysis project Ga0182194, IMG submission 128377) | Switchgrass phyllosphere microbial communities from Michigan, USA - G5R1_MAIN_12SEP2016_LD1 MG | ecosystem: Host-associated > Plants > Phyllosphere > Phylloplane/Leaf | place: USA: Michigan...
ACGCTCGCTTGCGGCACCGAAACCGTGGAGCGGCAGGCCGCTGCAGAGGACGATAAGTTACAGCTGACGCTCGATATTTCGGTGGAAGAAGCTGCTTGAGCAAGCGTCAGGCAGCCCTGGCGAGAGTCTCGATGTGGCTCTCGCAGGCATGCCGGACCACGTCCTGCAGCACCGCCAATCGGTGGGCGATCCAGTCGAGTTGCTCGGCATTGATCACGTAAGATCGCGCGTAACGGGCCTTCACATGGGCGTCGCGCAGGAGCGCATCGCATCGCTTCTAGGAGCGGTTTTCACGTGGCCAAACTGCCTTTAAAAGCGGTTTCCAGCTCCTCGGACAAAACTCGGGCGGCGTCGGTGAGATCGTCGTGATCGAAGATGACCAGCAGGTCGTAGTCGGAGAAGTAGCGGCCCACCGGATCCTCGACCCGGTCGCCACGCGCGTAGCTGCTAAACAGGATGATCTTGAGGAGCTTGGCCTCCCGCGAAATGCGGTTGCGTACCCTGCGCTATGGCGAAGGCGAAGCCCTCGCCGATCCTCGACCACATGCGCGAGTTCGGCGCGCGCTTGCCCCCCGCGGCAGATGATCGAGGCTGGTCCTTACACCGTCGCGATCGCGCTTCGCACGCCTGCTGCCAAGCACAAAGTGATGCGGCCGATCCCGCGAGGCATCGGCCGCATCGTCATCACCACCCTTTGCGTTTCTGGCGCCGCACCGAGCGGCCGATCATCTGCAAGGTGAGTACCAGTTCTGCGCTCGCTACGTCCTCGGATATGCCGAGGCGGCGAGCGATAGCCTCGCTTCGCAGGCCCTCGAACCGGGCCAGGCGGAACACCTCCTGCTGGCGCTTGGGTAATGACGCTATTGCACGCGCCAGACGCCGAAGATCGGGGTCGGCAATGTCGGGTGAGCAGTGCTTGAGGAACAACTCGCGCACATGCTGGTGGAGAAAGGCAAGATGCTGCATCATGCCTCGCCCTCCCCGCTCCTGAGCAGGTAATCGGCCGCCTTGCTGGCTGCACTGGCCGCACGAAAGATGGCCTTTTCATCGGCGCGGAGCACCTCAAGCCAGGCACCGATATAGTCGGCGTGGCGTACGGTCGGCTGGATGCCGAGCGAGGCACAGGTGAAGGCACTCGCCATCTCGGCCACCAGCTCTTCGCGGGCGTAGGCAGCCGAACGAAAAGCGCCCGTCTGGTCGCGATTAAGGCGGCTGGCATGCCCGGTCCAATGGCCCAGTTCATGCAGCGCGGTACGGTACCAATCGATGCCGGCGTGAAAGGCAATCTGGTGTGGCACCGCCACGTAGTCCTGCGCAGGAGCGTAGTAGGCTTCGCCGCCTCCCACCCGGAAATCGGCACCGCAACCTTGTATGATCGCGTCCGCTTCCGCGATCGCGAGCACCGGATCGATGGAGATAACAGGTCCCGTCAGCGCATCCGGCAGCCCCTCGCACTGGTCCACGTTGAAGACGGTGAAGCGCTTCAGGAACGCAACCGTATGCGCCTCGCGATCCTCGTTCCCGGCCCTCTCTGCCTCGGCACGTGGCGTAAAGCGATCAGCATAGCAGATGACAGTTCCCCGCTCGCCGCGACGCACGTGACCACCCGCCTTTTCCGCTTGCTTGTAGGTCAGCCAACGCTGCGAACCAAAGCCCTGCCCCACGCCGGCCGCCCACAGGATCAGCACGTTGATGCCCGAGTAGGTTCGTTCCGAAGTAGCATTGTGCGGCATTGTGCACGGGCACTTGGACGCATCCCACGGCTGCACCCAGGGCAAGCGGCCTGCTTCCAGCTCGGCGATGATCCTGGCAGTGACCTCACCATAGAGACTGCCACGTTCGGTCTTGGCCATGCTCCTTCACTCCTTCCTTCAACCGCCATTGACCGGCGCCAGGGTGGCGGGGGGCGGCAGGAGCGGACCGACAGCCCCGCCGGCTAAAGGCGGGGCGCACCCGTCCGGGGCCCCCATCGCGCTCGCGCAATGGGGTGGGCAGGGCAGGAACGAAGTGGATGACCCGGGAGCGCAGCGGACGGGTTGCGACTTGCCGAGGCGGGGCTACAGGGCAGCGACGCCCCCCGCCACCTTGGAGCCGAAGGCTCTGCGCCGCCCGCGCCCGGCGCGGGTGTCCACCCAAGGGATGCACACCTGCATCCCGCCGCCCGGGCCGCTCAAGGCGGAACGGAACCGCGTCAGCGATCGCAACGGCTTTGCCGACGAGACGCCGCATGGCGGCTCGGCCGGAGCGCACGCGGAGGTAGAGCGCGGTCAGGCCGGTGAGGCCTGAGACGCCTATAAGCTGAGCATGGGTACGCGCATGACGAGTTCGGCTCAGCTCCTCTCGTCGTTGGCCGCGTGCAGCGGGCGAGCCGCACCGCCAATCGCGCCTCCAATAGCGCGAGATGCGTGAAGTGGCGCGATCGAGGCCGGTTGCACAGAAGCGCTCCTGCCGCCGGACAACGCCGCTGCGATGTCTGTCGAGATGAGATTGGCCGCTCTTCGCAGGGGCGCAGCGGCGAGGTGCGCGTAGCGCTCTGTCGTTTGCGGCGACGCGTGGCCAAGAAGTCCACCAATTACCGGCAAACCCAACTGGACCGCGACACCAGCGCTGGCAAAACTGTGTCGCAGATCATGGATGCGAAGCCCAGGCAAGCGAGCTTCTCGCACGAGCATAGCCCAGGGGCGCTTCAAATCAGCTTTCGGAGCTTTGCCTTGCTGCGCCGGAAAGGCGAATGCTGAGCGTGGCTGTTTTTGGGAGCCCTGTGACGTCACAGGCGAAATCGCGCGCTGCCAGATGCGCTCGAGTGTGTCCACCGCGTGCTCTCCCAGAACAATCGTCTTGCGCCCCGTCTTTGAGTCAGGAAGCAACAACAGTCCTCGCTGCCGATCGTATTGTGACCACTGTAGATTAAGGATCTCTCGCAACCGGGCACCGGTGAACAGCAGCAAACGAATAGCATCGGCGACATCGCCGTCTATCCTGGTGCGCCGATGCTCTTCGCCCCTCGGGGCATGCTTCGACAGCGGCCCGGCAGCATCTCGCGCCCAAGCAATACCTTCGGTCTCGGCCTTGAGCAGAGCGCTTCCAAGCCTGCTCAGTTCCTCATGGGACAAGAAGCGTTCCTTTGGCTTTTCCTTGAACTTGTCGATATTTAGGCAGGGATTGAAACCTGCGGGTACATAGCTCGCTTTGCCAGCCCATTTGAAGAAGTGGGACAGTAAGCCAAGCACCCGGTTCGCTGTTGTCCGGTTGGTGAGCCCGATTCTACGATGGAGACGCACGATATCTGCACGCGCCAGATCAGTTGCAGGCATGTCGCCCAAGGCCGGCAGAATGTGGTTCTGCCAATATCCCCGGTAAAGCGTCACTGTCCCTGGTTTGCGGATTGGGTCACTCTCTGCGCTGTAGAGGATGGATAGCTGACGCAACGACGGGCTGGATGCGGGCTTCCCAGCATCCAAGCACTCTTCATGAGCATTGCAGGAGGCGTCCGCACCAAGCTGTACAGCAGCAAGGAGCTCTGTTGCCATGCCGCGCGCTTGCTCAGGCGTGAGGGTCTCGGTTGAACCCAACGTCACGCGCTTCTTGGTCGTTCGCCGTCCACCTGCGCCAACGCGGTAATCAACGATCCACGATTGGGAGCCAGTCGCATGCCGAGTGCTCGGCGGCGCAAGGCGAATACCAAAACCCTTCAGCTCCTCGTCATAGATGAGCGTGGGCCTGTCGACCTGGCCAAGCGCCGCGACGGTCCGCTTGCTGAGTTTCATCACGGTCTTCCTTTCCGTCTTCAGCTAGACGCCTTGCTTAACTATCAATACATAAAATTAGCCGAGCTAATTTATCGACAAATATCTGCGCTTTATGCCAGATCTACTATCAAATAACGGAGACTAAACAGATGAGCATCAGACTACGAATCTGAGGGTCGGATGAGTTTATAAAGCCAATGTATCCGATATTTACCTTGGTGATTTCGCTTTGACTTGGTATTTTATTTGTTGCCGTATCGAAGCGATCGCATCTTGTTGATAGCCGGATCGTTCGAGACTGCGACGTCCTTGCCGGCCAGTCGGTCCGCCACTTCGTCGATCAATTCGGCAAACTGCTTGGCCCCGATTGCCCGGGCGGCGCTCGACGGCGGGGTCTGTGCGGCACAGACAAGCTGATGCCGCACGAGCCGCGCCATGATCTCCCACACGAGATCATCGTTTCGGCGCAGCCAGTCCAGCGTCTGCTCGATCCGAGTGAGCCGCATGCCGATGGCTTGATCGCTCCTGGGCGCCTCGCGCCGCGAAAACCAGGCGTCGAGAGCCTCGACCAGGATTTCCGATCGCGCTCGGCTTGAAGCGCTGGCAAGCTGTGCCAAGCGCTTGCTCATGTCCTCAGGAAGAAAGAGCTGGTGCCGGATCTTGTAGGTTCTGGCCATAGGTCTTGCTCGCATGGGGTACGTCGGACTTTCGGGACGACGGCAGCGTCGCGTACACAAGTCATGGATCGGACATGCACCGAGAGCGCCGCTATTCACTCGGCCCTCTTTGCAGCCACGTGCGCAAACAGCACGCTGTCTTGGCCTTGATCTGGAGCATGGAAATCGGGGCTTTCGCGCGAAGCGGAAAGCGCACGCGCTTTGCAGCAGGCAAACAGGCCGCCATGCCTGCGATATGCGACTTGCAAGGCAGCGGCGATGGCTTTGGGATCGGCTCGCCGGATCACGAACGACGGCGTTTGCGGCTGCCGTACCTGCACGGCAAGCACAGGCCTTGCGCTATCCACGGCCTGCGCCAGGTAGCGCCGGGTCTCCGCCGGCAGATCCCTGCGCCCTGCAACGTGCTCCTGGTAACGGTTCGGACCTGCGTTGTAAGCGGCGAACAGGCCCGGGTAGCCGAACCGATCGTACATCAGCCGCAGGTAGTAGGTCCCGGCAAGGATGTTGTCGCGCGGATTGTCGGGGTCTGTGCCAAGCCTGAGGCGTGCTTGTAGCTGCGCCCAAGTTCCCGGCATCAGTTGCATCAATCCCATAGCCCCCGCCGACGAGCGGATCGGCTTGCCGTTCACGTGGGTTCGCCCCGCGCTCTCGATCTGCATGACCCGCGCGATCCACGCCGAGGGTATGCCGAACCGGGCTGACGCCTCGTCGACATGGGATTGCCAACTCGCCGCCCGGGCTGCCTGAATAGGCGCGGCGCAAAACAGCGCCGGCAAGAGCAGGAATGATCTTAGCGAGCCCATATCAGCTCCGCCTTGCCGATGACATCATGTTCCTGTGTGATGCCGAAGTAGCGGCCATCGAACGATGCAGGATGGTCCGACAACAAGAACAGGTCGCCTGCGCGCAAGCGAACGCAGCCGGTCCAAGTGGGCAGCGGCCGCCCCGTGCTGTCGCGAGAGTGGCGCCGGGCGGCAGCGCGCCCGTTAATCCAGATTGTTTGGCCCTGCGCGCAGACCTGGTCCTGCGCTGCAGCCGACACATGTTTGATCAGCGGCAAATGCGACGGAATGTATCGACGATGGTCGACGAGCTTGCGAAAGCGCCTCGGGACATGAGCGATGACCATGTCGCCAGGACGGATCAGCCTAACTGGAGAAACGAAGTAGAGACCCACCGGCGCGCTCGCGGTTGTGTTCCAGACGAAACGAGGCTTGGTAGTCAGCACAGCTGAGGATAGGACCGCTGAAAGCCCAACAGCGACCAGGACAATGGCTGGATCGAAGCCACCTTTGCACATCGTCTTAGCGCGCACCCGACCGCGCCGGGAAACCAGCGCTGCATCGCCTGTGGGTTTGCCCGGGGGGGTCAACGACCGAGCTTTCGCTTGCTTCGTTCACGCGACCAGTCGTCGAGATCATCGACATGATACTGAACGAGATTGCTGTGCCGGCGAAACGTAGGTCCCTTACCGCTGCGTCGCAGTTGCTTGAGCAGGCGTATGGATATCTTCAGATACGCTGAGGCCTGATCCGAGTTTAAGAATGGAGAGCCGTGCCTAGCGCGGTTTGCGCGGGCGACTTCATCATCATTGTCCACCTAGCGTGTCCTCGTAGCTGTGACCGCTTGGTTTGATCGCGACGGGATCGCCTTGTCAGCCCATGTATATCGAGGGGTATATCTGTTGCCCTGATGGAAGGGCTGCTCGGGCCTCTTGCCCACACTGCATTAGACGTCGCGACTGCCTCTGACCTTGCGGCAAATTCCGCTCAGCTCACGCACGTTGCATCGAAACCTTGAACCCTTGAAGAAATCTAAGGCAAGATGCCAACCGTCACACTGTCCACTTGTCGGCGGAGGCTTGGGGTTCGCAAATGGTGCGCGAAATGCCGGTGGAATGGCCGCGGCTCCTGTTGCCGAGGTCGGCGAAGGCAGAACCGACAGAGACGCAGTTGGCTCAAAGGGTTGCGGACATTCGCGAGACCCGTGCACAGGAGGAGGCAAACAGCTGAATACCCCACCGACGAATGCAGCAGTAGACTATGTGGCTCACGGTCATGGAACAGATAAGCTCCCGATTGAGCGCAAACCCGGACCACACTGAAGTGGTCGTTGAGCGCCTTTCGCCGCGACAAAGGGATTGCCTTCGCCTGGTATTCGAGCGCCGCACATCCAAGGAGATCGCGGCAGAGCTTGGGATCAGCGTGGGAACGGTGGACTCCTACATCGCAGAAGCCGTTACTCTCTTGGGTGCGAAAAACCGCCGTCGTGCCGCGGAAATGGTCTTCGCCGCCGTGCAGCCAACTGCCCCCGGGAAACTGGAGGCCGAAACTTCAGGGGTGGTGGCGTCCGACCTTACAGCGGAACGTCCTGAAGCGGGCACGCAGTCGAGCACTTGGCTCAAGCTGCTGCCTATTCGCACAGCGGGAGCCAAACCTCATGATCTCAAGCCCATTCGCCGACTCTTCTGGATCCTCCAAATTGCTTTCGGAATCGCCGTCAGCTTCGGCATGCTCGTCGTCGGCCTCGACGTCATCGCGCGCCTGCTCAGGTAACCGTGAAGGCAACGGTGCCAGCGTGATCGCCCTCGTCAGCGACCTGCATGCCTACGAGAAGCTCCTTCAGGCGCTGTTCGCAAAGGGCGGGGAACTAGCGACCTCGGCCATTATTGCACAGGCTGGTCAGAATCTATCGCCGACCGTTGGACACCAGGTCCTGATGGCTATCAGCAATGCGCAGCTGATGACATCGAATGCACTGGGCCACATCGCTCAGGCACATCGCGACCTGGAAGTGCTTGGAGCCAAGCTGGGGATTGATACCAAGGCATTTGGCGACGTGCTCAAGCAGCCCTCGGCCGGTTGAGTGGAGCGCATGGGGAACGCGTCGCATCTTGATAGACAGGCAAGCATATAGCGAGCCCCACTTGCCCGAAACCTTGATCTTCATCGTCTTGCTGGTCATGATTGCCCTGCTCGCTTTATGGCGAGGTGGAGCGCCCGAGAAGTTCACCAGCGCCGTGATGATAGCCGGGACCACCGCGACGGCCCTTGCCAATGCCAGCGATCCGCTGAGTTTCCGCAGCGTCGAATGGCAGGTGTTCTGGATTGATCTCGCGATGCTTGGCGCGTTTGTCGGCATAGCCTTGTACGCGGACAGATTCTGGCCGTTATGGGTGGCGGCGCTACAATGCATTGCCGTCGCGGCTCATGCAGCTCGTGCCTTCGACGCCGCGATCCTCCCCATCGCATATTGGTGGATCTTAGGCAAACTTGCCTATCCGATGATCCTGGTACTGGGCATTGGCGTCCAGCGTCATCAGCACCGGACCCGCGTTGGATCAGCGCCGGCGAATGGCAACCACACGGCGGGCTCTATGGATGGGGCGGGTTGTGACCTGGCGGACACAGATGAGCATCGAAGCTGTGAGCGGCGCTGAGCGCCAGAACGAAGGATACTGGCGCCATGGTCGGCGATCATCAGACTAGCGAGCGGGTCTATGGGCTGCTCAAGGCCGAACTTCTCAGCGGTCGCCGTACTACGGATCGCCTCAACATAAACGCGATGGCACAGAAGTATGAAGCCAGTGCGACACCCGTGCGCGAAGCCTTGCTTCGCCTCGTGGGTGAGGGCCTAGTCGACATGCCGACGTCAGGTGGTTTCGTGCTTCCGCAGATCGATGAGGCGATCGCACTCGACTGCTACGAGTTCAGCCTGTTCCTCGCTCTTCTCATTTGCGAGCATGCTTCTACGCAGCATGCAGGCGACATCGCTGCAAGTCGCTTGGCATATCCCATTGACGCGCTGCTAGCTGCGATGGCTCGTGATTTTGGAAATGATGAGATACGCGCCGCGGTCGTGAGGCTCAACGATCGCATGACCCCCATCCGGTTGATGGAGGAGATGCGATTGCCCGGGCTCGACGCTGAATACGGCAGTCTGCTCAAGGCAGTTCGATGCGGTGACATCGCAGTCACCCGTAAGAACCTCCGCAAATACCATCACCGCCGTAAGCGCAACGTCGGGAGAATACTTGGTACTTCGGCGTGAAACACATGTTATCTCCAAGTCAACATCTATACCCTCGCGTATTTCTTGATCTATAGATTTGGATATATCCGCCTGATGGATGACTCTTTGAGGGTCGCAATTGTGCGACTCGCCAAAGGAGGCACATCATGACCGAAGCACATGAAAGTGAGATCGAGTTCATCGATCTCGGGTCGGCTACCGCGGAAACGCGGGGCAATGGCGGGGCCATCGTTTCTGACGCTCCGCAACCGCGTCAGCTGTTCGGCAGCCTGACCGATTGACCCACGGGTGGGCCGGATGGCCCTGCCATCCGGCCCATTCAGCACAAGCGAAAGCGAGCTTCATGCTAGCGCCTTGGATGTCATTTTGCCGCATCGACGACACTTGCGTGTTTCTTGATGTCCGGCGTAACCGCTACACGGCGTTGCCCTGGGTAACAGCAAAGTCCATCATCCATGGTGACCAATGCGCCATGCCGCCACAGGTCAAAAGGCAAGTCCAGGCTCTGGGCTGGCTCGATGTGGATGCCAGTGCGCCTGATCGACCATCGGCGGAACGATGGCCGCTTGAAGAGCTCGATCCTCGGTTCAGAGCCTATGCGCCCTCACCCCGGCTGATCGTGGAAGCGTTTTGGTTGCTCGGCGGCATGCGCCTGCGATTGGCGGCCTTCTCGTTCGAGCGGGTTCTGTCCCAGGTCACAGCTCGCAATCTGGCAGCAAGCCGCGACAATGAGCTCGATCCAGCGATCGTAGCACCGCTCCTTGCCGCTTTCATGGGTGCCGAGCGATTTGCGTTGACGAGCAACACATGCCTGCTTCGTTCGCTCGCTCTGCACGCCGCGCTGGCACGGCGCGGCATCGCCACCAACCTGGTATTCGGCGTGAAGCTGCACCCCTTCGAAGCGCATTGCTGGCTGCAACAAGGCACCACGCTTCTCAACGACACCATCGAGAGAACAGGGCTCTTCGCGCCGATCAGGGTCGTTTCCTGATGCGCCGCTTTCTTGCCGTCCTCTGGCACTCCAAGTCCGATCCCCTGATCGCTTCGGCGGCGCTCCGACTTGGCAGAGGCGAGTGCCTCGACGTGATCTGCCACTCGTCCAGCGCACTCTTGATGGCGCAGGACATCGAAGCCTTTGCTTTGAATACCCAGGCCCTTTCTGGCGCAATCGTGGGCGACCTCTACTACCGACATGGACCCGGCAAAGCGTTCGACGGTTCGCCTGCCGACGTCGAGAGGCTGACGCCGATCTGTCGAGATGGCACCCTTGCCAAGCTGTGCTGGGGATCGTTCCTGCTGCTTCGCGAACACGCCGCCGGCGAAATGATCGAAGCCTACCATGCACCGTTCTCGTCGCTGCCGGTTTATTATGTTCACACTCGCGAAGCACTCATCCTGTCGCCGGACGCGCGCCTGCTTGCCAGTCTTGCTGAAGAGCCAGTTGGTATTAACTGGCACAGCGTAGCAACGCAGCTCGCCTTCGACGACTTTGCCTTTCGCAACACATGCCTCACCGGCATTCGCGAACTGCGCGGCGGCGAGGTCCTGGAATGGCAGCAGAACACGGCACCTGCGGCGCGCTTCATCTGGGATCCCTGGCAGCATGCGTCCCAGGACTTTTGGATCGAGGATGAGGCATCCGCGCTTGAGCTTCTCGAACGCGAGATCAACCGCTGCACCTCCACGCGGTTTCACGGTCTCGCCACTCCCTTGCTGGACCTTTCGGGAGGGCTGGACTCCTCGATCCTGGCTGCCATGGTCTCAAGCAGCAAAATCGACGTGCGCGCCGTCAACATGTTCGCCGAAGCGACCGAGGGTGATGAACGCAAGTACGCCGGTTCGGTCGCCGAGCACCTTGGCATCACCCTCACCCAAGCGGAGCCCAGCGCCGAGCACGTTGATGTTCGGCG
>Ga0182194_1000098_pt1 | contig 10310 bp, 5 predicted proteins | sample G5R1MG_34_FD_128377 | JGI IMG/M metagenome (GOLD analysis project Ga0182194, IMG submission 128377) | Switchgrass phyllosphere microbial communities from Michigan, USA - G5R1_MAIN_12SEP2016_LD1 MG | ecosystem: Host-associated > Plants > Phyllosphere > Phylloplane/Leaf | place: USA: Michigan...
CAGATCCGAAAGCGTTCGGTCGTCTCGGCTGTGCAGGGACGTCGATGGAATTGCGCAGTCCGGGCAGTTCGCTCCCACCGCCGCAAAGCGGCCCGACATTTCGACAATTCCGTCGATCACAGTCCGGCGTTCCACGATCAGACCCTGGTAGCCGCAGGCTACTGTCTCATGCTTTCGAGGCCACCGACCTGCGCTCCTTGCTGACCCCCAATGGAGTTGGCGGGACACAGCGAGGAAATGTCAAATCTGCACGGAATTTGAGTCAGGCCCCTTTTGCGCGCCGATCCACACCGTAGGATATACCGCTTAACGCCAAACCGATTGACTGGCCTGCTAAGGGTTGGCTGCCGGCAGCGCGTTGAACGGGCGAGTGATCGACGCTGCAGTCGACTCTGCCTTCGTTCGACTCGACGATCACGGAGTTGCGCCCTTGCTCTTTGTTGAGGCGCGTGGCGACACGGGTGGCTACAGAAAAGAGAGCCGCCCTGCTTCCAACACATAAAAGCCCTGCTAAGTTTCTGACCTAGCAGGGCTTTTAATGGTGCGCCCGGAACGATTCGAACGTCCGACCCTCAGATTCGTAGTCTGATGCTCTATCCAGCTGAGCTACGGGCGCCTTCGAGGGCTCCACTACAAGGGGTACTCAACTTTGGCAAGAAGGCCTCCAACATTTTTATCGCTCGGCACACCAGCGGCGCCCCCGGACGCCGCATTCGAAGAACTTTCGGCAGCAGGTCGCTGCGACAGCAGCGTGATCTGCTACACACGTAGGCACTTCCCGCCTTCCAGGAGATTACTGTCTGCCCAATCGCGCCAGGTCACAGCGCCATAAAGGGGATCCACATGTCGGCTGGATCGTGATTCCACTATTGCGAAGAAGAGTAGGACGGCACAGTCTGATCTGACGGATCTTGAGTAGTCGGTGACCCAGCCTTTGTTGCCCTCGAAGGTGCGTGGTGTGAAGCGGGCAGATGACCGGCGGGTGCTCAACGGCATTTTCTGGCGACTTCGGACCGGGACGCCGCGGGCAGACAGTCCAGTCGTTGAGGAAGTAGGCGATCGCTTTGGCTCTTTGCTACCGCTCTCGCGACTTTTCCTGCTGCGGACTACAAGCCGCCAACATCAAAAAGGCGAGCGCGACCGCACCCCACAAGGTCCTGCTCATCGTGTTTTCTCCCACAACACCGTGCTGCCATCGCGTCAGCGCGAATATCGCGCCGCTTCCTCGAAGAGGAGCCACCATACTCAGCGCCAAGGCGCAAGCGCACGGAGGTCACTTCCCCTCACCGCGGCTTGCTCGTCTGGTGAGAAATTTGAACCGATCATCTCGGCCCTCTCATGCGTTTAGCTATAGCGCGGGTGGCGATGCTAAGGCGAGCGCGAACCCCGATCAGGAGTTCACACGTGTCTTGGACACTTGCACGCTGCAATCATGGGTCATCATGGGCTGGACTATTGAGAGTAAAATCGTACCCAGGTCTACAAGCAGCATGCGTGCGAGCCGGTCGGGAGCGGCACGAGAACAAGTATGAGACGGTGCACCAGCGATCGGTGGGTCATCTTGATAGATACTCCGTGTCAGTAATTATCTATTTATGGTGACGTGAAACACAAACCGACTACAAGTCGGCTTCCCCATTTATGATATACACTTCTTAAATACATGGCATTCAGATATATCTTAATTATAGCTCTAATTATCATGAATTTGTAAGATTGCGGGGCAACGGCTCGGTGCCTATTGCCACCGGTTCACTCGCGCTGCTGGCATCCACTCAGCGCTGACGCTTAACTTCAAGCGAGAGAATGTATCCTGATGGCTTTCACCGACTTCCTGAAGCAGCAGTGCTACATCGATGGCCAGTGGGTGGATGCGGACTGCGGTGCGACGTTCGAAGTGAAAGATCCCGGTTCCAGCGAGGTCCTAGGCACGGTGCCCAAGGCGGGCACCGCGGAGACCGTCCGGGCGATCGACGCGGCCGAGGCCGCGCTGCCGGAATGGCGCGCCGTGACCGCGGGCGAGCGCGCGAAGATCATGCGCCGACTGTTCGATCTGATGATGGAGCACCAGGACGACCTGGGCGAACTGCTGAGCCGCGAGCAGGGTAAGCCCTTCTCCGAAGGCAAGGGCGAAATCGCCTATGGCGCCGGCTTCATCGAGTGGTTCGCCGAAGAAGGCAAGCGCGCCTATGGCGACGTGATCCCCGGCCATGCCGCCGATCGCCGGATCGTGGTGATCAAGCAGGGCATCGGCGTCGTCGGCGCGATCACGCCTTGGAACTTCCCAAACGCCATGATCACCCGCAAGCTCGGGCCTGCACTGGCGGCGGGTTGCACGATGGTCATCAAGCCGGCTTCAGCGACGCCCTACTCGGCTTTGGCGATCGCGCGCCTGTGCGAGATGGCGGGCGTGCCCAAGGGTGTGGTGAATGTCGTCACCGGCAGCGCCAGCGAGATCGGCTCTGAGCTGACGCGCAATCCCAAGGTCGCCAAGATCACCTTCACCGGCTCTACGGAGATCGGCCGCCAGCTGCTGCGGGAGAGCGCCGACACGATCAAGAAGTGCTCGATGGAGCTGGGTGGCAACGCGCCGTTCCTCGTTTTCGACGACGCCGACATCGACGCCGCGATCGAAGGCGCGATGATCTCCAAGTTCCGCAACGGCGGCCAGACCTGCGTGTGCACCAACCGGTTCTACGTGCAGGGCGGCGTCTATGACGAGTTCGTCGACAAGCTGGCGTCCCGCGTCAAGGAGATGAAGATCGGCTACGCCATGGACGATGGCACGCAAGTGGGCCCGCTGATCGATGAAAAAGCGGTCGAAAAGGTGGAGGAGCACCTCGAAGACGCGCTTGCCGGCGGCGCGAAGGTGCTCGTGGGCGGCAAGCGGTCGGACCTGGGCCTCAGCTATTTCGAGCCGACCGTCATTGCCGGGGTCAAAGCGGACATGAAGCTGGCCAAGGAAGAAACCTTCGGACCGCTCGCCGGCGTGATCCGCTTCACCGACGAGGCCGATGCCATCCGCATGGCCAACGACACCGAGTTCGGCCTCGCCAGTTACTTCTACGCTCGCGACATCAGCCGCGTATGGCGCGTCGCCGAGGCACTGGAAGCGGGCATGGTCGGCATCAACACCGGCCTGATCTCCACCGAAGTGGCGCCCTTCGGCGGGGTCAAGCAATCGGGCCTCGGCCGCGAAGGTTCCAAGTACGGGCTGGAAGATTACCTTGAGACCAAGTACCTGTGCATGGGCGTGGAGACGCAAGCACCCGCCGCTAGGGAGGACAAGCGCCATGTAGAAATCATGTGAAGCCTTTAAGTGGGCGTGAAAACGCCGGAGTCCACTTTGGGTCGCAACACTTCATCGACGGTAATGTGCCATATGTGGCAATAGCCAAACACGTCGAGCTTTACTGGAGTACCTCGGACTCTAGAGAACACTCTAAGAGCCATCCCGCTTGCCGTTTCGGTCATAAAACGCCTCTTCATATTTTCCGATGTCAGCCGCTCATCCATGTCTCGCTGCAGTTCGACCGGCTCTAGCTAAGCCTTCGAAGCGTCTGCACCATCGACCGGCGCAAGCACCACGACGGAGCCGCCACCGGCCAGCAACCCGAATTACCCGCATTGCGAATTTGTGGGAGAAGCGGATTTGCGCGTCGGCATCGACGGGCAGCCCTATGCCATTCGGTTCCACTTGCGCTGCCCGTCACGTGAAACTGACGCTTCTTCTTCCAAGTTGCGGCGGGCAAAGCAACGGCGTGCTCGGCGACGCGCCAAGGGACGTTCAACGCGGACAATGCGGCGTCGTTCTCGGCTGAGGAAATGCGGTGGTCTCCACCAATAAGGATACGACAACGCCGTCATCAATCGCGCCCATGCCGGCGGGCTCGCCAGCTTCGCTTCGCCCCCGATGCACCTTAGCCGTACGAGCGTCGGCGCTCAGCGTCAGATGCGAAAGAACGGTTCGTCCCGATCATTGAGCGCTTCGCAACCATCCTCGGTGATCAGCCAAAGATCCTCGAGGTGTACGTTGCCTCCTGCGTCGAGGTGGAGCACCGGACAGTCCACGCTCAGCACCATGTCCTTACGGATGACGTGGTCGTCTTTGGCGAAGTTCAGACTGTCGTCCTTGAAGGCCTCATCGGTGTGATAGAGCCCTACGCTGTGCGCCCCGCACGCCACCGCTACTTCATAGCCCGCCGCCTTTACAGCCTCGTGCCCGATGCGGCGAATGTCGGAATAGCGCAGCCCCGGGCGCAAGGCGGCGGCGATGGCGTCGTTGGCGCAGATCGCCGCCTCCACCATGCGCACCACCATCGGGTCCGGCTCGCCGACGAAGACGGTCCGCCCGAAGTCTCCGTAGTAGCGCGCGTAGCTGCTCACTGCGTCGATCTGGAAGCTGCGGCCTTCGCGCAGCACGCCGTCGCGGCGGCGCATCGCCATGCTGTCGGTCGACAGGAACAGCGGCAGCCCGCCGCGTTCCGCGGTCAGCGCGAAAAAGGCGAGGCGCATCTCCTCGTACGTATTGCCCGGCCGCATCGACAGGATCGCCTCGCGCGCGGCAACCGCGTTGCTGACAGCGGCGTGGCGGATAAGCGCGATCTCGGCCGGTGATTTGATCATGCGTATCCAGCGCAGCAGCGGCTCGGCGGGACGGCATGTTCCCTTGATCCCCACCGCCGCCGCGGCGCTCAGCGTATCGACGGCGATCGCGTCCCCGTAGGACGCCGCAGCCGCTCGCACCGCCGCCGCGGCGGTCGGATAAGCGGGACGGCGCGCCAAGAGCCGCATCGTCGCGCCGCGGCTGACTGCGTCCATCGGATCGGGCCGGCCGCCCGGCGCCTCGCTCAGGAAGATCGGCGGCGAGGCGTCTCCCTCCAACCCATCCGGCGCGGTGTAGAGCAGGATGCGCACGGGGTCCTCCCGCTCCGCCTCGTCCACATCGTGGAGATAGTGGATGAACTGGCTGGTGATCAAAACGACGGGCTCATGAGCGGCGGCCGGGACCACCGCGAGCGCCGCGCCGGACTGGCCCATCGTCACCATCTGCGGCCAGAAGCCAGTCGCGTGGTAGATGTTCGTCGGGTCCGAAAGGACCAGCGCCGATACGCCCGCGGCACCGAGCACGCGCTCCGCCTCACCACGGTTCATCAGGGGTGCGAGCGTGTTCATCGGCGGCTAGCTCCTTGTCTCTTCAGTTTGGTCAGACAGACGCGGGAATCACCAGATCTCGGGGACCCGACGCAAGGTGGGGTCTGCCTCGAAGCCGTTAGGCGGAACCGGCAAGCCCAGGTTCTCACGCAAGGTCGTGCCTTCGTAATCCCGGCGGAAGTGGCCGCGTTCCTGCAGGATCGGCACGACTGTGTCCACGAAGTCCTCCAGCCCGCCTGGCAAGAATGGCGGAGAGATCACGAAGCCGTCCGCCGCGCCGCCCGTCTCCCAGGCAATGAGCGTATCGGCCACTTCGTGGGCCGTTCCGACTATCGTGTGGCCCGTGCGTCCGGCGGCTACTTGGCGCGCCAGCTCGGTAACCGACAGTCCTTGGCGGTCCGCCAGTTCCAGCACGCGGTCGCGCGTGGAGTTCTGGCCAGCCAGCGCCTCGGCAGGCAGCGGCGGCAACAGCCCGTCCGGATCGGCGCCCGACAAGTCGATATTGCCCAGCAGCCCCTCAAGCTTGGAGATCGCGATCCGCGCTGGGATCAGGCCGTCCAACTCGCGCTTCAGGTCCTCGGCCTCGGCGCGGGTGCGGCCGATCACCGGGGTGACCGCGGGCATGATCTTGAGGCTGTCCGCGCTGCGGCCAAACTGCACCAGTTGCGCGTGCATGGCGGCGCGAAAGGTCTGCGCGGTGGCCATCGTGGGGTGCGAGGTGAAGATTACTTCCGCGTTGGCGGCGGCGAACTGCTGGCCCGTAGGCGAGGCGCCCGCCTGCACTAGCACCGGATGCCCCTGCGGCACGCGCGGAACCGTCAGCGGACCGGCGACGCGGAAGTGCTCGCCCTGGTGGTCCACCGCGCTGATGCGGGCTGGATCGGTGTAGACGCCGCTGGCCTTGTCGGCGAGCACAGCGCCCTCCTGCCAGCTGTCCCATAGCTTGCGTGCCACCGCCACGAACTCGCCGGCGCGGGCATAGCGATCAGCATGCGCGAGGTGCGCGTCGAAGCCGTAGTTGTGCGCCTCGTTCTCCATCGTCGAAGTGACGATGTTCCAGCCTGCCCGCCCCCGGCTCATGTGATCAAGCGAGGCGAAGCGGCGGGCCAGATCGTAGGGATGGCTGTAGGTGGTGGAGGCGGTGCCGATCAGGCCCAGGTTGCGCGTCTCGGCGGCGATCGTCGCCAGCACGATGAGCGGATCGAGCTTGGGCGTTTCCATCCCAGCGAAGACCGAGGCGCCCTTAACCGGGTGGTACCCGACGTAGTCGGCGAGGAACACGCCGTCGAACAGCCCCTTCTCCGCCGTGCGGCCGAGCGCGCGGAAGTAATCGGCATCGCACAGGGGGTTGTTTGCGGCACGCTCATGGCGCCAGCCTGCAATGTGGCCGCCGGTCTGCATTAGGAATGCAAGCAGTTTCATGACGTCTTTCGCGCCTCATCATGGGACGTTCGGTCGTGGAGATGACGATTTTCGCGCAGCGGCGGATAATCCGCCTGTACCCTGCCGGAACCGCTTTCTAAGCAGCACGGCCTTGCCGCGAACACCAGTCAGGATTTTTTGGAGGTGATAAGGGCTTCTGATGCCCGAGGTGACGATTCCGATGGTACGATGCCCCCATCGAACGGCGAACTCATGACAGCTCACACGAAAGCTGAAGTTCAATAATCAAATCCCGTTTGTGCTCGCAGGAAGAACGATCTCGAATAACTCAGGCCGATAACGGTCGGAGATCGTAATAGGGAAGCAATCATGACCAGCACGCTGGCGCTTCGTGGCGCCCTCCTTATGTCTTGTGCATCATTGGTGATTACTGGATTTACGACCGCAGCGCAGGCTCAGGACCAGGGCGAGGCCGAACAGGCCACCGCGAGCGCACCGGGAGACATCGTCGTCACTGCACGAAAGCGCGGCGAAGACATCCTCAAGACACCCATTTCCGTGACGGCGCTTTCCGGCGAGGACATCGCCGAGCGCGGCGTGCAGTCGATCACCGATTTGTCCGCCTTCACGCCCAGCATGAAGATCGTCTCGAGCGCGTCGGGCCGTAATGACCGCTCGTTCCAGCAGGTCATCATCCGGGGCTTCACGCCGTCCAGCGCAACGGTTCAGACCGCCTCGATGTTCATCGACGGCGTGCCGGTTTCCACCGCCACAGCGATTCAGACTATCTCGGACCCTGAGCGGATCGAAGTGCTCAAAGGCCCGCAGAGCGCCTACTTCGGCCGCCAGACTTTCGCCGGTGCGGTCAATGTGGTGACCAGATCGACGCCAGACCAGCTGGAGGGCAGCATCACGGGCATGATCGGCACGCGGGACAACCATGAGATCCAGGCATCGCTGGGCGCGCCGCTGATCGAGGGCCTGATCGGTGTCCGCGCCACGGTGCAAGAGACCGCCAAGGGCGGATCGTGGAAGAACCAGGGCGTCCCCGGCCAGACGCTGGGCGACCAGCGCACCCGCGCCGCCACGCTGGCGGTGAACTTCACCCCGGCAACGAACCTGAAGGCCAAGGCCTTTGCGATCATCTCCAAGAACAACGACGGCCCAAACGCAACCGGCCTGCTAGCCGCCCATGCCGTCACCAACCCGACCAACGGCGCGGTGATTGTCCCGGACTCCTCGAACTGCGCCTTCGGCAACAACCGCTACTTTTGCGGCACCCTACCCGGCCTTCCTGCCGGAGCGCCCTCGACGAACACAGTCGACACGCCCTTCATCCAGGACTTCCTGGCCAATCCCCGCGGACGCCTGATCAATCCCCAAGATGGCGTGCAGGGTTACGGGCTGCGCAGTCGCTTCTACCACTTGCACTTCAGCGTCGACTGGGAGATCGGCAGCGGCGTGACGCTGTCCTCGCTCACCGGGTACAACAACGAACGCCGCAGTCAGTTATCTGACCTCGACTTGTATTACAACGTCACCGCGCCCAATTCCGCGAACGCCGTCGGCACTGCACCGGGTGCGCCGAACTACTTCGACTATCCCTACCTCGTCGAGGCGATCAGCAAGGACTTCTCGCAAGAGCTGCGCGCCAGCTTCGATAACAGCGGCCCGTTCACCGCAACGCTGGGCGGCAGCTACCTCAACGCCACATTCCAGGGCGGCGGCGGCGGCAACAACGGCGCGCTGGGCGTGAGCCAGTTCAGCGTGGTCTCGGGCAAGACCCGCAACCGCACCTTCGGCGCCTTCTTCGGGCTGGGCTACAAGATCACGCCCGACCTCAGCGTCAACTTCGACGGCCGCTACCAGGTTGACACCTTGTATGCCTATGCGCGCCCAGGCGGCCAGACGATCGCGTCCGACGCCTTTGCAATGCCTGGTTTCTATGAGGAAGGATCGGTCCTCGCCAAGGAGACCTACAAGAACTTCACGCCGCGCGTGATCGTGAACTACAACATCACTCCGAATATGATGGTCTATGCGTCCTACTCCAAGGGCGTGAACCCGGCCGCGTTCAACACGGTGTTCCTCTCCAACCTGAGTCCCGCTGCACAAGTTCTGGCTGCCAACGCCGGTCTGCGCATCGCGGTGGCGCCCGAGAAGCTCGACAACTTCGAGATCGGCGCCAAGGGCCGCGCGTTCGACAATCGCCTGCGCTATGCCGTGGCCGCCTACTACGGCATCTGGAAGGACCAGCTGAACGCCAATACGATCACCCTGATCGATCCGGCGACGAGTGTGGTCTACAACATCCAAGCCCAGCTCAACACCGGCAAGGTGAAGATGTACGGCCTTGAGGGCGACTTCTCGTACGCGGTCAGCGATCGCCTGACGCTCTCCGCGAACGGATCATACAACGAGAGCGACATCAGCCGGCTCAGCGCTCCGACCGTGACCGCACTCACCGGGATCACCGACTTCAGCGGCAAGCACAATCCGCTCGCCTCGCGCTGGTCGGGCTCGGCATCGGCCAACTACACGATGCCGCTCCGTGACGACCTGGAGCTGTTTGGCCGCGCCGACTTCACCTACAAGTCGGGCGTCTACACCAACGCCTCGAACCTGACGAAGACACCGGACATGACCCAAGTGAACCTGCGTGCAGGCTTCGGCAATGATCGCTTCACCCTGGAAGGCTTCGTCACCAACCTGTTCAACAACAAGGCTTATCCGGCGGGAATCGACTTCACCCTGCTGGAGCGCACCAATGCCTACCTGTCGCCGTTCTCCGGCGTGGCCGTGGCGCTGCGCGATCTGCGTACGTTCGGTGTGCGGTCAACCGTGAAGTTTTGATGGGCACCAGCGGCTGACCCGGCGCATGCTCGCCCGGTCAGCCGCCACGCTCCGGCCCTTCGTCGTTACCCCAACCGGACGAGACTTCATGCTCATCAATCGAGATCGTGCCGACGCCCTGATGGACCGCGAGAACATCGCCGCCATCGTCGCCTCGACGCCGATCAATACCTACTACCTGTCTAGCTGGGCCACCGATGCCAGTTGGGGCTTCGGCGATCTCGCCATGGCCATCCTGCCGCGCGATCACGCCTGCGACGCCGCGGTGCTGACCGTCGAAGTCGACATGGGCCAGCCGCAGCAGGGCCAAGGCACGTGGATGACCGTGCGCGGCTATGCCCGAAAGCCCGGCATCGGCGCGGGCGGCGTTCAGGCGGCGCTGACCACCGCCGAAGGCTTGCCGCAGAACCACCCGGAAGCCGTCGCGCAGTACTTGCGCGAGATGCATTTTGACCACTCGCGCGTAGCCTTCGAGGATCGCGGGCTCGGAGTGGATGTCGACGCCTTGCTGGGCGGCACCATCGAGGTGGTCCCCGCACGCGATCTCCTTCGCGACATCCGCATGGTGAAGACCTCGGCGGAAATGGCGCTGATGCGCGCCGCCGCCCGCAAGACCGAGCTTTCGCTGCAGCTCTCCGCTGAGGCTCTGGCTGCCGGCGCTACCTGCGCCGAGGCCGAGCGCGTGTTCTGGTCCGCCGCCGCGCTCGCGGGAGGACGCCCGGTGTTCCTGCTAATCACGCCATATCGCCCCGGCTTCGGCCGCTTGGCGAAGACGGCGGACCTGCGCCAGGGCGACATGGTGACGTTCGACGCCACCGCCGAGTTCGCGCATTATACCAGCGACATCGGCCGCACCGCCGTGATCGGTGAACCCTCGCCCGAACAACTCAAGCGCTACAACGCCACGCGCCTCGGCTGGC